>Ga0207695_10000055_pt1 | contig 382776 bp, 331 predicted proteins | sample KBSC54metaG_FD_184354 | JGI IMG/M metagenome (GOLD analysis project Ga0207695, IMG submission 184354) | Corn rhizosphere microbial communities from Kellogg Biological Station, Michigan, USA - KBS C5-4 metaG (SPAdes) (version 2) | ecosystem: Host-associated > Plants > Roots > Rhizosphere >...
TATCAGTAAGATACCTGCAATGTTACCTGGATGAATTCACATTTAAATATAACCATAGAGGCAATAGACAATCTTTTAACTTTTTAATCAATAAAATGGCTACTGCCTCTTGATGGGCTATTACTCTTTGGAGAGGGCAGGGTGAGGCCTAGCCGCTCATCAAAACTAAACGGCTGTTGCCTAATTAGCTTCACCGTAGCCGCCTTTGAATGCAGCGGGTTCAGTAAATAATTAAAATCATCAGGAACAATAACCGAGGGCACCTTCATAAAAAGGTGCTCTTTTTGTTTTAAAAAACTGTCACCCAATTGCTTTAATTGAACTGGTGCAGAAGGATCCTGCCAGTTATGGGGTAAAATATTTTTGTCGATCGTTAGCACATCATTCTCCGGCGCTTCAAACTCTACCAAACAAAAATCAGCCGGAAGCATAGTTGGTGATAAATGCACCAGCACCTCCAAAACAGCCAGCGCCCTGCCCGATGCTAAATAAACCATCGGCTGCCCCACACTGTTCCACCTTCCGCCATACAGCCTTGCCCCTGTACCGCTCAAATCTGCGGCATAGTTACATTTGGCAATACGGCAAAGTATCATGAAATTTTAAGCGAAAATACCGTGCTCAATACGGCCCAGTTCTGTAAAAACAATGTTAAAACCGGCAGAGGTATCAAGTAATGACAAAGGGGTTGCTCCTTTCAAAACCAGCAAAGGGGTTTTCATCCAAAGTTTAAATTTATCCATAGAGCCAAAAACCTCCTCTCCACGGGCATAAAGGCGGGCTAATTCTATAGCCTTTTCTGAGTATTCAGATTTTACAATAGCATCATCTTCATAACGTTGCAAAGTGCGCTCTGAAATGTGCATAATGTTTGATAATTCCTGTATAGTAATGGATATTTTTTGGGCAAGAGTTACCAAAATGTTTTTAGGCAAGCCGGTACGCGAAAGCTCCATTACATCATAATCATTGGTTAAGTGATGGCGCGTACCTAGTAACTTATAAAACGGATTTGATTGCTTGGTGATATATAAGCCCATAGGCTCTTTAGCCATCCAGTTTTCAATATGTTTTTCTTTTTCGGACATTTATCCAAAAATAAATACTTTTTGTCGGATTAGCAAATTATTCCGCAACAATTAAAAAATAATTCCTTTTCCCTTTTTGCACAATGATGAATTTTCCATTTATCAATATATTGAGGTCGTAAATATCCTCAGTAGAGCCAATTTTAGCCTTATTAATGGCAACGCCCCCACCCTGTATCATCTTCTTAGCTTCGCCTTTTGATGGGAATACCGCTGTTTGCGCTGCCAACAGGTCAACAGCGTTAATACCTGCGGTCAATGCGTTTTTTTCAATATTAAAATTAGGTACACCTTCAAAAATGCCTATAATTTCAGCATCGCTCAGTTCATTTAAAAATGCAATGTCAGAATTGCCAAACAAAAATTCAGATGATTTTACAGCTTTTTCATATTCAGCCTCGCCATGTACGCGTATAGTAATATCTTTTGCTAAAGCTTTCTGTAATATACGCAAATGTGGCGCTGCACCCTGCTCTGCTTCAAGAGCGTTTATGGTTGTTTCATCAAACAAAGTAAATATCCTGATATAAGTTTTCGCGTCAGTATCGCTGGTGTTCAGCCAAAACTGGTAAAATTTATAGGGTGATGTTTTTTCCGGGTCAAGCCAGATATTGCCGCCTTCGGTTTTACCAAATTTGCTGCCATCGGATTTCTTTATTAGCTGGGTAGTCAACGCATAAGCTTCACCTGCATCCTTACGGCGAATCAATTCGGTACCGGTAACAATATTACCCCACTGGTCGCTACCACCCATTTGCAGTACACAGTTTTTATGCTTCCACAAGTAGTAAAAATCATAGCCCTGTACCAATTGATAGGTAAATTCAGTGAACGACATACCCGTATCGCCATTGATACGGTTCTTCACCGAATCCTTAGCCATCATGTAGTTTACGGTAATATGCTTGCCCACATCGCGTATAAAATTCAGAAACGAAAAATCCTTGAACCAGTCGTAATTATTCACCATTTCGGCACTGTTGGTGCCGCTGTTAAAATCAAGGAATTTTTCTAGTTGCTTTTGTATGCCACTTAAATTGCGCTGTAAAACATCTTCCGACAACAAATTACGCTCAGCCGATTTACCCGACGGATCGCCCACCATACCGGTAGCACCACCAACCAATGCGTAAGGTTTATGGCCCGCGCGCTGAAAATGTATCAGTGTCATGATCTGTGCCAGGCTCCCCACGTGCAGCGAGTCGGCAGTTGGGTCAAAACCTATATAGCCTGCCGCCATGCCCTTATTTAATAGTTCTTCGGTTCCGGGCATAATATCATGCAACATGCCGCGCCAGCGTAATTCTTCAACAAAGTTCATCGTATATTCTCTATCGTTTTAAAGCGCCGCAAATATAGCACAATAGTGTAAAATCTGCTTTTTTACTGCCGATTTGAACTACAGGTTAACTATTTTCCGTATATTGAGCTAATTGCTGCCTCGTTATGAATTTTCTATCGCATTATTATTTCGACCGGGATGTTACCAACTGTTACCATATTTTAGGTACCGTATTGCCCGACCTGTTGAAAAATGCCGATAAAACTATTGTACTCCACCCCGAAAAACTGCACCATCAAAATGAACATGTGAACAGTATTATAAAGGGATGGAACAAGCACCTGGAAGTCGACAAATACTTCCATTCTTCCAACTTTTTCCTTACTCATTCGCATCAACTAAAAAAAGAATTGGCCCCGGTTATTGAGGGTTCGCCTGTAAAGCCTTTTTTCCTGGGCCACATTGCCTTGGAACTGATACTGGACAACCTGCTTATCACCACCAACAAAATAACCGTACACGATTTTTATGAGCACATTCAGAGTTGCGATGATGCCATCATTCAGGAATTTTTAACCTTTGCAGGCTTGGCTGACAGCACAAAATTCTTCCATTTTTTCAACGGCTTTAAAAAGGATGGCTACCTGCACACCTATTCTGAAACGCCCAAAATTGCCTACGCCCTAAAACGGATCTGCATGCGCGTTTGGAAAGACCCATTTACCGATGAGCATGAAGAAGCGATAAACGAGGTAGTAGTAGTTTACCGCGAACATATCTATGATGATTTCATGCAGATATTCAACGAGATCGATAACAAACTCACCCCCAACTAAATTATTTATAAGCCGCCACTATCTGCGCGTAATACTTATTGAACATTTTCTGCGCCATTTCAACCGAATTACCGCTGGTAACGGCCGGGTATTTATCATGCTGATTTACCCAGGCCCATTCCCAGTCTTTCACTTTGTTTTCAAAGTCTTTACTATCAAAAGATGTTTTACTTGCTAATGATTTGTTAAGCGAGGTGAAGAACATTTCCCAGCGTGGTTTATAAAAACCCTTGATCAACCCACCCCATTGGCGGTTGGAATACTCATGCAGCGAGCTGTTCCTATCGCCCCACAAAGTAACAAGGTCTCGGGCATTACGTTCATATAGGTCTTTTTCGTACGGGGTTATGCCATTAGCCCGCGCTTCGTTTATCCATTTGCCTAACAGAAAATCCTGGCGGGTACTTAGCAAGGCATCCATATCGTCCATCAACTGCAAAAACACCATACTGTAATGTTTAAACCCGGCAACATCATGCACATTGTAAGCCTTTATTATTTTAGGCTCAAGTTCATTCGCGTAATTAGCCATTACCTGCCGGCTGATATCAACCAGGTCATACTGGAAGCCATCACTCGTTTTCAATCCATTTGCCGATTTAATAAACAGCTTCCATGCCTCTATTACCGGCCTTGCATCATAATGTTTCACCGTATCCACCCGCCAATCATCGCCCATATTTAAACTCGGCCTGCCCACAATTATCGATGCCACACCCGAATGCACCGGGATAGTCCGGTAAACGCTGCTTAATAACAGCTCCCATGCTGTATTAATATTAGCATTGGTTTTCCCATACCTGCGGCTTGCATAATCCTTAAGCCACCATTTTAAGTCGATAGGTTCATCGCGCCAGGTGTTATCCATCATCAACTCAAATATGGCCGGATTTTGCTGAATAGCCTCAGGCGTAAGCCCTATACCCACCATATTTTTCGATTCATGCAGCGCCTTGTTAGGGTCAGCAGCTACATTTTGCATACAGCCGTGCAGGCTTAAATTACCGCCAAAATTCTGCAGCATATTCCATATCCATGGCTTGCCGTAGTATGATTCGTTGTTCTGCCATACCGGGTGCTCATCGCTGTACAGATCCAATATGATCATATGATCATTCGGAACCGCGTTCAGCAAGGCTTTGGTTTGCGGAGCCTTCCAAAAATTGGCGCTGTTAAAAAACAACCATCCCTGCATAACCCATACCGCTTTGGGGTCAGCGTCTGTCATGGATTCAATTATCTTTTTGCTCACCCCGCTCAAAAAGGTCGAGTCATCAGTAGGCGGTGTATTCTCATTAAAAGTATCCGATGAATACAAATGGTCGGTTCCATACTCTTTTGTCTGCGCTTCTATGTATTTTTTGCCTATCTCCACAAACATTGGGTCGGTAGGGTCTAATAAATATACATCGTTAAAGCCCTGCCCCCAATTGGTTTTCTTTAATTTGGCATTCGGGAATTTATCTTTAAACGATGGGGGCACATGCCCGCTGAATGCAGGAAGCACAGGGGTCATCCCAAACGAGCGTTCCCTGGCCAATATTTTTTTCTGTAATGCCTCATGACTATCCATCCAATGCTGTGGCAGCGGGCCTCCCCAGCCATCCAAATTCCCCATCCATAACCACGAGAAATACGCAGGGCCGCTAAAAAAGCTGTCCAGATCCTTATTGGTAAAACCCATGCTATGATAAACATCCCGCCAAATAGCTTCTTCACCAGTTAATGCCAGCGGCATATTGATGCCGTTCAGCGCCATCCAGTCTATCTCCTTTTGCCACCTGTCCCAACCCCACCAGCTCATGCTATAATTAAAGGTGCAATAATTAAGATAATAGCGGTATTGATAAGGCGTAACATGGCGAATTTTCTTGCTAACCACAGGCAAAGCAGCCGGAATGTGCATATTATTCCCATTCCAGCCAAAATCATCGCGACAATACGTCTTCAAATAATAACCCAGTGCAGAAGCCACCGACACCCCATTATTACCGCTCAAAAAAATTTTCCCATTCCTGCCTTGCAGCTCAAACACGTCTTTACCGTTATCGGCAGGTATTTCTTCCACCACAAATTTATTGGCCACAGTTGGCACAACGCGCTTTATAAATGCTTCGGCGGCGGGTTTGTTGAGCTGGGCCGATGCTGTTAAGTGAAATACTATTAAAGCGAAAAAAGAAATTATAAAGGTCTTTTTCATGGAATGGCTGATTATAGATATGCTAAGCTATAAATTTTATAGTATGAAATTAACCCGCTTAGTTTTTATAACATAGTTTTTAACAAACGGTTGCGCTAACATAACCCCAAAAGAGGTTGGTGTCAAGAAAAGTAGCGCTAAACTTTATTTAATTCGATTTTACTTGCCTAAAACCTTATAAAACACTGATTTTAAATAAACAATTGTTTTTATTAAATAAAATTATATCCGTACCTTTGCAGTCCCAATTCAAAGTTGGGAAAAAGGAGAAAAATTATTTAATGGCAAAAAAACAAGAAGCAGAAAAAGAATTAAAAGCAAAAGAGGCTGAACTGGGAACAGTTACTGCACCTACTGCAGAAAAAGAGACTATCGAGTCAGAAGCTGATTCGATCTCTATTGAGGACATCAAGTCACAGATCAAAACTACACCCGATGCAGATTTCGATTGGGATGCTGATGACAAGAAGTTCGGCAATTACAGCGACAGCGACCGTGAGAAAATGGAAAAACTTTATGATGGAACTTTCAGCTCTATCACTAAAGGCGAGATCATTACCGGTACCGTTGTAAATGTAAACAGCAAAGATGTGGTATTGAACGTTGGATTTAAATCTGACGGTTTAGTATCAGTTTCTGAATTCCGTGATACACCTGATCTGAAGATCGGTGACACAGTTGAAGTTTTCGTTGAATCGCAGGAAGATGCTAACGGTCAGTTGGTACTTTCACGTAAACGTGCAAAAACTCAAAAATCATGGGAGCGCATTAATTCAGCTTTAGACAATGATGAGATCATCACAGGTTTTGTTAAGAGCAGAACTAAAGGTGGTTTAATTGTTGATATTATGGGCGTTGAAGCCTTCTTACCAGGTTCACAGATCGATATCAAACCTATCCGCGATTACGATGTGTACGTTGGTAAAACAATGGAATTTAAAGTTGTTAAGATCAACCACGAGTTTAAAAACGTAGTGGTATCACACAAAGTGCTGATCGAAGACGATTTGGAAAACCAAAAAACTGAAATTGTTGCTAAGCTTGAAAAAGGACAGGTACTGGAAGGTACTGTTAAAAACATTACCGACTTCGGTGTATTCATCGACCTTGGTGGTGTTGACGGCTTATTGCACATTACCGATATATCTTGGGGCCGCATAGAGCACCCACGCGAAATTTTATCATTAGATCAGAAGATCAACGTTGTTGTGCTTGATTTTGATGATGAGAAAAAACGTATCGCTCTTGGTTTAAAACAATTAACTCCTCACCCTTGGCAATCACTGTCTGAAGACATCCAGGTTGGTTCAAAGGTTAAAGGTAAAATTGTTACCGTTGCTGATTACGGCGCTTTCTTAGAAATTATCCCTGGTGTTGAAGGTTTGATCCACGTGTCTGAAATGTCATGGTCACAAAACCTGCGCAATCCACAGGAATTCCTGAAAGTTGGCGATGAGATCGAAGCTCAGGTATTAACACTTGACCGCGACGAGCGCAAAATGTCATTAGGCATTAAACAATTAACCCCTGATCCTTGGCAAAATGCTGCTGATCGTTACGCAGTTGGTACACAACACGTAGCTACAGTTAAAAACATGACCAACTTTGGTGTGTTTGTTGAGCTTGAAGACGGTATCGACGGCCTGATTCACATCAGCGACCTTTCATGGAGCAAAAAAGTTAATCACCCTAACGAATTCACTAAAGTAGGTGAAAAATTAGACGTGATAGTACTTGAGCTTGATGTTGAGAACCGCAAGTTGAGCTTAGGCCACAAACAGCTTGAAGAAAACCCTTGGGATACTTTTGAAACTATCTTCACTATTGATTCAATACATGAAGGTACCGTATTAAAAGTAACTGAAAAAGGCGCTATCGTAGCTTTACCTTACGGTGTTGAAGGTTTCTGCCCTACCAAACACCTGGTTAAAGAAGACGGCAAAAGCTTAAAAGCCGATGAAGTAGCTGATTTCAAGATCATTGAGTTTAACAAAGAAAATAAACGTATAGTCATTTCACATTCACGTATCTGGGAAGAAGCCCGTGCTGATGCCCGCGTACAGGAATTCGAAAACCGTAAGAAAGAAGCGAAAGCTTCAACCAACGCGGTGAAGAAAGTGAAAGACTCTGTTGAAAAATCAACCCTAGGCGATCTTAGCGTACTTGCTCAGTTAAAAGAGCAAATGGAAGGTGCTGAAAGCAAAGCTCGCAAAGCAGCTCCCGTAGCAGCTAAAAAGGCTGAACCTTCAGCGGAAGAAGAAGGCAAATAAGCTTTCTTTAACTAAATAAATTTTAAGCCTCCTGTTTAAAACAGGGGGCTTTTTTTTGCTTATATTTTTCGTAAATGCGTATTGTATATTATTAGAAATAATCGCAGGTATTATTTATGTGATGGGTTTATTATTAAAACCCCTTTATATTAAATATCATTTGAAAGCTTTTGTATCAAGAGATTAATCGACAATTAAGTTCAATTTTTTGCCAAATTTTTCCATCATTTATTTCATGCAATTGTCTGCCTGTGCATGATGGGTAATAATATTATCCTTCCATATTAATTATATGTTATTTACATATTAGTTAATTTCCTAATAAGAATAATTTAATTTTAAAAACACTTTAACAATATAATTACTTAATAAATTTATCAAATACGTAATATTATGGTATTTTTGTTATGTAAAATACGCGAATTATTAATCATTAAGAAATGTTCGCGAATAATTTATTGCTGATACATCTACTACTACATCTTGAAAACGCGCGTGCTTTATATGGCCTTTGTTGCCTGTGTTTTATTTTTTAATAAGGCAGTAGCGGCAAATACCTACTATTGGGTTGGCACAGGTGCAAACTCAAACTGGACAACTACAGGTAACTGGCAAAAAGGCACAGGGGGCGCGTATACCGGCTACCCTGGCTCAGGCACCGGCGATTTAGCCGTTATTTCTCCATCCTTAGGCGGAACGGTTAATACAACCATAAGTAGCTCAAGCAGTACCATAAACCCAATAGGCCAGTTAGTTATTGGCGATAATGTTGCTGTTAACCTTACTATTAATAATTCGCTTTCTTTATCTGTTACAGGTGGCATTAATATAGCCGATGCATTACAATCAATAAGCAGTACAACATTAACTGTAGCAGGCACAGGCAACTTATCAATAAGCGGCACCAGTAACTTTTATACCGCGGCAGTATTGCAGGTTACTGGTAATGTTACGTTTAACAGTGGCTCAGTTACAAACCTAAATGGCCTTACAGGAGCACCGCTGGCATCGCTGCAAGCAAAGATAGATGCGCAAACCGGCGGAGTGATAACCGCCAGCAGTTGTACATTTAATTTCCCGGGTACCAGCCCCGTAATGCATGCAAGTGCCGGTACCATAAACGCTACTTCATGCACATTTTCACTTACAGGGCCAATATCCGAAGCTTTCTCTGATGGGGGTACGTTCAATGCCAATACCTGTACATTCACTTTAGGTAACGCTACATCGCTAACTGCTATCGGGGCAAACTCAGGTACGTTTAATATTAATAGTGGCACCGTTGTAAATGCCGGTACCAACGCCAAAGTCATTAGCAGGTTAACAGGTACTGTTAACTTAAACTCCGGGGCAGTACTTAATCTTTCAGGCAATCCGTCATATATTGTTAATTCAGATAACGCTATATTCACCTGCGGTCCAACTTCAGTTATTAACCTTACAGGTACAAATTCAAGTATGGCTAATACCAGTACAAAGCCGTTCACACTGCAATCATCATCGGCAGGTTCAGCAACTATAGGCACTATAGCGTCGGGCTCCTCAGGTATATCGGGCACTTATAATGTGCAACGGTTTATAACCGGCGGCAGCAGCACTTACCGTAATTACCGGTTGTTGTCATGCCCCACAAATATGATCTCGGCCAACGCGCCCACCAGCGCCTCAAATCTTATCGATCTTACATACCTTGATAATAACACCACCACACCCGCTACCACTTACGGGGCATTTATTGGTGGGCCGGGCACAGGTTTTGGCGGGGGTATACACGTTACCACCAACCCGCTTATGTACCTGTACCAGGAAAGCATAACGCCGGGTACTGGTTATAATTCATCATTCACATCAGGTAAAAATGTGGGGATAAAAACAATTACCGGCACCAGCCCTAATTATTATATAACCACCGTAAGCACCGCTACCAATGGCGTAAACAGTTCATCAGTTAAGGTGCCCGTTGGCAATGGTTGGATCATGTATTATATTGGCGATGACCAGCGCACAACCCTTTCAGCCTCAACCGTACCTAATAGCTGCACCATAACATCCACAGGCTATATAAACCAGGGCACAATACCCGTATATATGTGGGGCGTTACACCAACCAATACACTAACCTACACAACCGGAACCAATGCAAGACTGCCGGGATTAACCATGGTGGGCAACCCATATCCATCCACCCTTAATTTATACCAGGTTTATCAGGACAATTCAACGTCTATCGGGTCGACCTTTTACCAGCTTAGCAATACCAATCAAACCTTTCCATCATACAACGCGGCCAGCACCGGCGCTTCAACCGCCGGCGGTACACAATATGTTGTAAGCGGACAGGGATTTTATGTAAATGTACTTTCAACCACAGGCACCAAAACTCTCACCTTTAAAGAAAGCGAGAAAGCTGCATCGGCAACAGCCCCGGTATTTCCATCGCCAATATTATTAAGCGCCCCCCCAAACCCGGCTGTTAATACTAATTTTGATGCCATGCCTACTCAACCTAAAACTGTTGAAACTACTGCAAAAACTCAAAGCAATACACCACAAACAATTAAATCATCACGCAGTAACCTGGAAGGAGACACTCCCGTTGATCATCCATCGCAAAAGGTTAACCTGGGCATATCAAATCCTCCTACGGAAAACAAAACACCGCCAATAAACCCTGCTTTTCTACACCTAAAATTAATGCATGACAGCACAACCTACGATGAATGCGGGATTTATTTTAATAATGGCTGGACTGATAATTACGACAATTACGATTCTTATTACCAGATAGGCCTGGCACCTAAAGTATTTATGGCCAGCTTTACTGCAGATAATGTTATGACAGGCGTTAATGCATTGGGCGATTATAAACAGAGCAAAAAGATAAAGCTGTTTGTAAAATCGGTAACCGATGGTCTGTATAATCTGCAACTGGAGGACATAAAAGACATTGACACCACGCTTTACAACGTTTTTTTGATAGATAAGCAACAAAACGATTCATTGGATATGGTACGTTACAAATCGTATGCGTTTAATTTAAGCATTGCCGATACTTCAGCCTTTAGTAACCGTTTTGAGTTATCCATCACACCAAAATCTTCGGTACAATACCAATTGGTTTCTTTTTCGGGTCAAAAAGTTAATGGGGGTGTACGGCTCAACTGGCAAACCTATAATGCAGGCGATTATATTGGTTTTGTTTTACAAAAACTGAATAGCAGTGGCAGCTACATTACTATTGATACCACAAAAAGTAATGGTAATGCTGATTACACTTATCTCGACCGCCAGCCTGTTACCGGCAAAAATACCTACCGGCTTAAACAGGAGCTATTTAATGGCACTATAAGTTATTCCTCGCCGATAACTGTTGTTTACAGCAGTACATCAGCAAATGGTAATTTAACCGTTTATCCTAACCCATCGCGGGGTATTATCAACATCAGCCTTGCTTCAACGCCTGCAACAACCTCTAATTATTCAGCCGATATTTATAACACATCCGGTAGCCTCGTGGCACACCAAACTATAAACACAAGCGCATGGACGCAGGACATCAGCACTTATAAACTCGGCGTTTATATTATTGAAGTTAAAGATGCCGGCAACAACCTTATTGGTAAAACCAAATTTGTTAAAGTGAATTGAAGGTTTCTGTAATGGCACAAGTCTGCCTCTCTGTTGCCAACACACAACACTTGCGCCAGCGATAGGATTATGATAATTTAGTGCTTGAATTAGACGGAAATAACAACTAATCTCTAATCACTATTCAACTAATCACAAAATTTCCTACCTTTGCCCAAATCCACCCAAACGATGCAAAACCTCACGCTGCTCGACGGTCAAAAATTCCAGATAACCATACAGCGTTTATGTCGTCAATTGATCGAGAACCATAATGATTTTTCGGACTCGGTACTTATTGGCATCCAGCCACGCGGCATTTATTTAGCCAAGCGTGTAGCCGAAGAACTGCGCAAAATATTACCGGATAGCACTATACAGCAGGGCGATCTGGACATCACCTTTTACCGCGATGATTTCCGTCGTCGTGACGAACAGTTGGTGCCTAATCAAACCAAAATAGATTTTATTATAGAAGGCAAAAAAGTGATCATGATGGATGATGTGCTGTGGACAGGCCGAACTATACGCGCTGCTATGGATGCTATGCTCGCTTTCGGCAGGCCGGAAAAAATAGAGCTGCTAACGCTAGTCGACCGCCGTTATTCAAGGCATATACCCGTAGCGGCAGACTATGTAGGCATCGAGGTAGATTCAATCGCATCGCAAAAAGTAGTGGTAAGCTGGAAGGAAACGGATGGGGCGGATAAGATAGTTTTGATATCGGAAGCTAAGTAAGACCAATATCGAATTTCGAATATCGAATTCCGAAGTAGAAGAAAGAAATTAGAATATCGATAAAGTAATAATGACCAACACCAAATACGATTTAGAGGAAAGACTGATTGATTTTGCTGTTATTATTACTGATATTGTTGAAGCTTTACCCAATACGCGGTTAGGGAATTATATTGCAGGGCAGTTAGTTCGTTCAGGCCTGTCTCCTGCTCTCAATTATGGAGAAGCGCAATCAGCTGAATCAAGAAATGATTTCATTCATAAAATGAAGATCATTTTAAAAGAATTAAGAGAATCAATGATTTCGCTGAAAATTGTTGAGAGAAAAGAAATATACAACATAGAAAAAACGATAGCTGCAAAAAGCGAATGCAATCAATTAATTGCGATTTTTGTAAAGAGCATAGAAACAGCTAAGAAAAATAATATGTAAACAAATAACGATACTGAGTATTAGTCGAGAGCGAAGTTCACTTCATCATTCGAAATTCGATATTCAGTGTTCGATATTATTAAAAGCACATGGCAGGACTAAGCACACGACATTTATTAGGCATTAAGGATTTGAATGCCGACGATATTCAACTCATATTTGAAACCGCCGACACTTTTAAATCTGTATTGAACCGCCCGATAAAAAAGGTGCCTTCGCTGCGCGATGTAACTATTGCCAATATATTTTTCGAAAACTCTACGCGTACCCGCCTTTCATTTGAGTTGGCTGAAAAACGCCTTTCTGCCGATGTGGTGAATTTTGCGGCATCATCATCATCAGTTAGCAAAGGCGAAACGCTGATAGATACGGTGAACAACATCCTGGCCATGAAGGTGGACATGGTGGTAATGCGCCACCCGTATGCCGGGGCAGGTATTTTCCTTTCAAAACATGTAAAGGCCCAGATTGTCAACGCCGGCGACGGCGCGCATGAGCATCCAACCCAGGCATTGCTTGATGCCTTTTCTATCCGCGAAAAATATGGCGATGTGGCAGGCAAGAAAGTAGTTATAGTGGGCGATATATTACACTCAAGAGTTGCCCTTTCAAACATACTATGCCTAAAACATTTGGGCGCAGAAGTTATGGTTTGCGGGCCTACCACCCTTATCCCTAAATACATCGGCTCATTAGGTGTAAAGGTGGAACACAACCTGCTTAAAGCTTTGAATTGGTGCGACGTTGCCAACATGCTGCGCATACAGCTAGAGCGCCAGGACATAAAATACTTCCCTTCGCTACGCGAATACACCATGCTTTACGGCCTGAACAAACAGATATTGGATTCGCTCGATAAAGAAATAACCGTAATGCACCCTGGCCCCATCAACCGCGGCGTGGAAATTACCAGCGATGTGGCCGACAGCAAACAATCCATCATCCTCGACCAGGTGGAGAACGGGGTGGCTATACGTATGGCAGTGCTGTACCTGCTGGCAGGGCAAGCACCCGCGTAACCAATAAATTAGCGCTATATTCGTTTACATAACGATGCTTATGAGATCGATATCATTTTATTGCCTGTTGATTGTTTTGTTAAGCTTTATCCCATTAAACACCATTGCCCAAAGCAAAGAACAGCAAAAGGTTGATTCAGTATTTCAAAAAGTAAAAAAACAGTTCAATGCCAAACAGGCCGATTCTATTTACGCCCTTGCCGGTGATGAGATGAAGAAGGCGCTAATCATTGAAGCCTTCCGTAATATCTGTGTTAACCAATTATTCCCGTTAGGAAAAATACAGCAGGCATCGCTCATCAGCTTTCAGAATAATAAAATAGGCACTTATAAGCTCACTTTTGGCTCGGGCAATATTTTGCAGTTGCTGATCAGTTTGGACGATGCAGATAAGCTGCAATTGTTCTTATTCCAGACTTATAAGGAACCGGCAGGCAATAAAACAGTACTTGTACCAACATCAAACCCGCTTAAATCCGACCTCGACAGGCAGGTTGACGGCCCGGCGCGTGCCTATATTCAAAAGACAAATACCGTAGGGTTAGCCATTGGGATCATCAAAAACGGTAATATCAGCACCTACGGCTATGGCGAAACGGCAAGGGGTAACGGAAAAATACCCAACGGCGATAATATTTTCGAAATAGGCTCATTGACCAAAACATTCACTGCTACCCTGCTGGCTTATTATGTAGATGAGGGTCGGGTTAAATTATCTGACCCAATTACCAAATTCCTGCCCGATACGGTAGCTGCCAATCCCGCGCTTGATGATATTACCCTGCTTACGCTCATTAACCATACTTCGGGCCTGCCCCGCCTGCCCGAAGATTTTTTTAAGCATGTAACCGATGCCGCTAACCCTTACAAAGATTATACTGAGGCAATGGCTTATTCATACCTTAAACATTATAAGGCCACGGTAAAACCCGGCACGCAATACCTATATTCAAACTTTGCGGCGGGTGTATTAGGGATAATACTGGAACACATCAGCGGCGGAGAGAATTATGAGCAGATGGTATCACAAATGATAACGCAGCCATTGAATATGAGCAATACAGCACAGCATTTGTCGCTGTTCCAAAGGCCGCGTTTTGTGACTGTTTATAACGAGGACGGTATTGAAACTGAGCACTGGGATTGGGATGCTCTTGCATCGGCAGGCGCGTTGAATTCATCCTTGAATAACCTGCTGCTATACGCCGAAACCAATATGGCCAAACCAACCACAAGGCTAACCAAAGCCCTGAACTTAACCCATCAAATAACTTACAATCTTGCGCCGAAAGTCGGGCTGGCATGGCATATTATTACGGTTAACGGCGTTGATTATTATTTCCACGATGGCGGCACAGGCGGCAGCAGCACTTTTTTTGCTTTTAATATTGAAAAGAATATAGCGGTTGTAGTGCTTTCCAACGCTGCGGAAAGTACTTACGCTGTTGGGGTTGATATTTTGAAGCTGATACAGTAATCTGAACCGGGATTTATTGGATTAAGCGGATTCATCCGAGCGGAATTTTCAAATCTTCAAATCATAAAATTTTCAACCCAACTAATCTCTATTTCTCCTTCACCATCGCACCATCTCTTATCTCCTCAGTAGCTACTTTTACCAGTTGGTCACCGGGTTTAAGATCGCCGAAGATTTGCACTTGGTCGCCGGCATCAAGGCCTCTGCGCACGTTTACCCATTCAGTTTTGTGGTTATTTACCCTTATCACAAAAACTTTTTCAGTTGAGGCTACGACGGCTGTTTTAGGTACAATGATGGCGCTGTCGCCTGATGGCAGGGGTACATTCACATCGGCATACATGTTGGGCAGCAGTTTGCCGTTTTTGTTGTAAACATCCATTTCTAAACGTTCGGCACGCAGCTTTTCATCAAGCGCGCCGGCAAGGCGTTTTATTTGCGCGGTGAACTTTTCGTTTGGCATTGAGCGTACACTGAAGGTAACCGCATCTTTATTGCTTAAACCGCCGGTGTAACTTTCAGGCACCGATACAACCAAACGCAGGCGAGTATGGTCTTCAACCACAAATAACGGCTGTGCCGAACCTTGTCCCGAAGGGCCTACATAAGCGCCTAAGTTTACATTACGTACGCTCACAACACCATCAAACGGCGCGCGGATATTCAAATAGGCCTGATTGGCGGCTATTTCTTTATAAGCCGATTTAGCCGCGTTAACGTTTGCCAGGTCGGCATTCTTTTTGGCTTCGGCTTGTTCCAGGTCGTTTTCTGAAACGGTACCGGGTGTTTTGCTGGTACTCAACAACCTGTCGTAAGTGGCTTTGCTGGCGATATATATAGCTTGCTGCTGCTGGATGCGGGATTGCGCCTCGGCTAATTGCGATTGTATCTCGGGAGCATCAAGCGTGGCCATTAGTTGGCCCTGGTGCACTTGCGAACCGATATCAACCAATAAAGTTTTTACATAGCTGTTTACTTTGGCGTACAGGTCGACCTGTTGGTATGGGATCAACTCGCCGGGTACAGCAATGCTTGCGTTGAGCTTACCTTTTTGCACAGTTACCAGCGCTACGGTCGGCGTGTCGAGGGCATTTTCCTGCGCTATGGTTTGCTGCTGGGCTTCCTGTTCTTTTTTATCGGGGCCGCATGAGCTCAGAAAATTTACACTTATAGCTAAAACGGCTAAGGTGATGAGGATTTTATTGTTTTTACTATTCATGATGGTGCAATGGGACATAGAATTTACTTTCCTTATCTTCAGGATCTAATGAAACAGAATCGGTTGTGGAGTTGCCTTGTACCCAGGCGAATACCAGCGGCAATATAAACACTGCCGCGAATGTTGATGCCAGCAAGCCGCCAATTACGGCGCGGCCCAGTGGTGATGTTTGGTCGCCGCCTTCGCCGAGACCTGACGCCATGGGAACCATACCTACTATCATGGCTAAACTAGTCATTAATATGGGGCGAAGTCGCAAAGCAACAGCTTCGCGGGCCGAGCGCAGGGCGTCGCCATTGTGTTTACGGAGTTCTTCGGCATTAGTAACGAGCAGCACGGCATTAGAAATGGATACCCCCACGGACATGATCATACCCATGTACGACTGCAAATTAAGCGTAGCGCCTGTTATTTTTACCAGGAACAGCGACCCGAACAACACCGCCGGTACGGTGGACAATACCACCAGCGATACTTTGAACGACTGGAAGTTGGCCGATAGCATTAAATAGATAACCAAAACAGCAACCAGCAACCCAGTTTGCAAACTGGAAAGTGTATCGGTAAGGGTTTGGCTCATGCCACGTAATTCCACACTTAAGCCATGCGGGAGTTTGCCTAATGAGTTAATTGCTTTTTGGACGTCATTGGTGGCAGTGCCAAGATCTTTCTCGTTGATATTGGCAGTTACCGATAGTGTTGGCACGGCGCCAATGTCATCATCCTCGCCGTAAGTGGTATCCTGTTTAATATCGGCCACATCACCTAACACCGGGCGTGATTGATTAGCTAATACAGGTATTTCGCGGATATTGTCCAGGCTTGCCATTTTATATTCAGGCACTTCAACCTGCACCAGATAGCTCAATCCTGCTTTTTCATCTATCCAGTTATTTTTTTCCGTAAAGCGTGATGATGAAGTGGATGCGGTAAGCGTGCGCGATATATCATTTATGCTTACGCCTAACTCGGCGGCGCGCGTACGGTCGATATTTATGTCGATAGCCGGGTATTTGTACGATTGGGCTATCTGCACATCGCGCAGGTAATTTATACTATCGAGCTTGCGTACCAGCTTATCGGCAAAAATTACGTTTTGCTTTTTGTTTTTGCCAGTAAAGGCAACCTCGATTGGCGTTGGTGAACCCTGGCTTAATATTTTGTCGGTTAATTCTATCGGCTCGAATGATAGTTTTACATCAGGCAGTGCTTTTTTCATAGCGGCGCGGATGCGGTCCTTCAATTCATCAAGATCGACCTTGTAGCTTTCCGCTAACTGCACCTGCATAACGGCTTCCTGCGGACCGGCCATGAACAAATAAATTGGGTTGGTAGAAAATGATGATGGATGCGAACCCACCATGGTTGAAGTTATAGTGATATTTTTTTGGCCTACCAGTGAATCCAGAACATGCAACGCTTTTAATGTAGTGGTTTCCGTCCGTTCCAGTCTGGTACCATCGGCCCCACGCAGGCGTACCTGGAACGTACCCGAGTTTACCTTGGGCAATACATCATGCCCTATTAAACTAAATAATAATATGGCAAGCCCAAACGCGCCGATAATATAAACCGATACAATGAGCTTACGCCGGGGCATCATGTTATCTATCCAACCCAAGAACCGCAGCCTGAATTTATCGAAACCTGTCAACTTACTCTCATCGCCCGAGGTGGCATTTTTAATGGCAAGTTCCTTTTGTTCCCAGGCGTCGCCTTCATCTTCCAAAGCAAAACCATCAGCATGGCTTTTATCCTCGTGCTTGTTCACCATTACCCAGTTGGCCATAATGGGCACAAAGGTTTGCGCCATAAGGTACGACACGATCATAGCGAAGCCGATAGCTAACGACAACGGCAGAAACAGCGCGCCGGGGATACCCGTCATGGTAAATGCAGGGGCAAACACCGCGAGTATACAGAACAGTATAAGCAATTTTGGGAAAGCGATCTCCTTACAGGCATCCCAAATGGCCAGCGCCTTTGGCTTGCCCATATCAAAATGCTGGTGAATATTCTCGATAGTTACCGTTGATTCATCCACCAAAATACCTATGGCAAGCGAGAGGCCGCTCAGTGTCATGATATTGATGGTTTGATGGAAAAGGTACAGGAAGAACACGCTGGAAATAACGCATATCGGTATGGTCATGATCACGATCATGGCCCCCCTTCTATCACCCAAAAATAATAATACCATTAAACCGGTAAGCACGGCGCCTATAGCCCCCTCTTCAGCTAAACTTTTAACGGCGTTGATCACATAAATAGATTGGTCGAACACGAATGACAGCTTCACATCGGGCGGCACAAGCGCCTGGAAACGCGGCATGGCCGCCTTCAGGTCTTGCACTACATCCCAAGTTGAAGCAGAAGCCGATTTGGTGATAGGCAAATAAACCGAGCGTTTTCCGTTTATTAAGGCATAGCCGTTGGTAATGTCCGCCCCGTCTTCAACCGTAGCCACATCACGCAGGAAAACCGTTTGCACACCATTTTTATACAGCGGGATATTCCCAAAATCGGGTATATTTTTTATGGTGGTGTTGGCCGGGGTAAGATAATTGTAATTACCTATGCGTACGTTGCCCGCGGGGGTATTCTGGTTATTATCGCGAAGCGCCTGTACCAGTTGGTCGGCAGTTAAGTTATGGGCGCGCATTAGTTCAGGGTCGGCCTTTATAACAATGGTACGCTGGTTACCCCCAAACGGCGCTGGCGCGACAAGGCCGGGAACGGTGGTAAATTGCGCACGCACATATACCAGCGCCAGGTCGAGCAATTCGTTATTACTGCGTGTAGGACTACTCAATACCAATTGCCCTACCGGTAGTGTTGAGGCGTCGAACCGCAAAATGAACGGGGGTTGCGAGCCCTGCGGGAAACCCGCCTGGGCCCTATTGGTATACGCCGTGACCTCCGCCGCCGCCTGTGCCATGTTGGTACCTTCGTAAAAGGTTACTTTTATTAAAGTTAGGCCCTGTACGTTTTTTGTTTCGATACTTTTTACACCCGATACGAACAACAATAAGTTTACGTATGATTTAGCAAAATAGGCCTCCATTTGGTTGGGTGTGAAACCACCATAAGGGTGCGATACATAAATTACGGGCAGGTTAAGGTCGGGGAAAATATCGATCTTGATACTGCGTACCGCGTTTACGCCGAAGAAGAATAATGCTGCTACTATAACCAGTATGGTAATTGGCTTTTGCAAAGCCCCTTTAATCATCCCCATTAGCTGTATTGTATATATTAATTATTAAAAAACTTATCTATCAGCCCCCTCTAAATCTCCCCCCAGAAAGGGAGACTTTAATTTTTAAAGCCTCCCTACCGGGGAGGGTTTGGGTGGGGCTTAAAAATTATTTATAAATAACCCAAAATCGCCTGTTGCTGCACTTTTATATAATAGCGCCTGCCAAACGTTGTTTGAGGCAATATCGGCATCAACTTCGGCGCGGTTCAGGGTATAAAGCGCGTCGGTAAAATCAACAATGTTTGCCAGCCCATTTTTATACAGGGTAAACTTTTGGGTGTACGCATCGCTTGCCGCCTTTACCTCAACCGGAGCCTCGTGGTAATTTTTTAACGAATTATTTATTTTAGTATCGGCCAGTACCTGCTGATCGTGTAATTGCTGGTCGACAAGGTCGTATTCGTCTTTATATTGTGCCGATGTAAATTTTTGCGACTGTACCTGGTAATGTACCCTGAACGGGTTGGTGAGGTTCCAGGCAAATCCTATGCCGAGCAGGTAATTATAACGCGTTGGATCGGCCCCCGCGCCATAGTTGCTGCTGTAATCGCCGGGGTTAGTGCCAATATCCGATTTAAAGCCTGAGCCCCTGCCCTGGTAAATACCAAACAGGCTGAACGTTGGGTAATTAAAAGTATTCAAATATTTGGCCTGTTCATCACTTACACTAATGCGATTGCGATAAAAGTTTAATACAGGGTGCCCATCGTCACTAGTGTTTGCCTGCGCCAGGATATTTGCGGGTATTTTGGTAACAAAAGTACTATCTAACACAAAATCCTGCGGTGGTATGCCGAGGTATTGCGCCAGTTGATTACTTTGATCTTGCACAGTTTGCTGCGCGTTGGTAAGCGCGATGCGGGCGTTCGATACATCGGCATTGGCTAACGATGAATCCACACCGGGGTTCAGGCCGTTCTTTACACGGGCAACAACCACTTTTTGCAGATCGAGCGTGCGGTTAAGGTTATCCTGCTGCGCTTTGCTTAGCTGCTGGGCAACCAGTAAATTCAAATAGGCGCTGGCTACCCTTATTTCGTGCTGAAACTGCTCCTGTACCAAATCGCTTTCATCAAGGTTGACAACCGACTTCTGCACTTTTATTTTTTCTTTCGACCTGCCGAAACTGAAAAAATCCCAGTTTACGTTAGCCACATACAGCGAACCGAAGGCGGCGCTCCAGTTTTGATTGGGCAGTGCCGGGCCCGATGAGGCTACTGCCAGGCCATGATAGCCGGAGATAGGCCCGTTGATACCATTTATAGTACCATAAGCCTGCTGTGCCGATACATTCAGATCGGGCAGGTACTCGGTTTTTGTTTCGTTCAACGATGCTTTCGACGAATTAAGCTGGTTGGCTTTTGCCTTAATGGTGCCATAATTCGAAAGAGCTATTTGTTCGGCCTCTTTTATGTTCAGAACTTTTTGTTGCGCCGGGGCGTTAGTGATTAGAAAAATACCCGGTACAAGTAAGATGAGACTTTTAGATATAGTGATCGACATACTTGGTATTTGACGGCACAAAATTAAATTTATATGCTATATGAAAAAAATGAATTAATTTTGTGATAATGATTAATAAAATTAATATATGAATATCGCCCTGCACCATTTCCGGCTTGTTGATACCATTTCAAAGGAAGGAACATTAACCAAAGCCGCTGCTATACTGCACCTTACGCAATCGGCATTAAGCCATCAGCTTAAGGAACTTGAACGTGAGTTAGGCATTGAAGTTTTTAACCGCAACGGCAAAAAGTTACATTTATCTGAACAAGGGTACCGCTTTTTGCGCAGCGCCGAGAAAATACTAGCCGAAATACGCTCACTTGAAGAAGATATTAATAATTACAAGCATGGTAAAACGGGTAAACTAACCATCAGTATGCAATGCTATACGGCTTACCACTGGCTGCCGGGCATTATTAAATATTACAAATCGCGCTGGCCCGATATAAATATACAGATACTGTCTGACGCTACACGCCGCCCTTTGGAGTACTTAATGAACGGCGATTTAGATATAGGCATTATCCGTACCCAAATGGTAAATACCAAAATACGCTACGAGCCTATTTTTAACGACCACCTGTGCGCCATTATCAGTAAAGAGCATTCGTTATCGAAAAAGAAAGTAATAGATATTGCCGATTTCCAGGACCAGGAATTGATATTGCCATTGTACGACCCATCGTACCAGGATACGCCAATGATAGAGGCTTTGATACAAGCGCAACAGGTAAAACCCAAAACCTTGCACCGTATACATTATACCGATGCCACCATTGAAATGGTTAACGCTAACCTGGGCATAAGCGTTATGGCCGATTGGATAGTAGAGCCTTACCTGAAAAATAAGAATATAGTGGCCATACCTATGCACCATAGCGTAGCGAGCCGTTCGTGGTTTGTGGCCACCTGCAAGCAAACACCTGCTATTCAGAACTTTTTGGAGTGCTTGAAAATGTATTTTGCGGGTGAAGACATGAGCATTAACCCTGAAGAAATGCGCTCGGTTATACAGGAACACGAGGTGAGGAGGCAACCAATAGTACCGCCGGCTTTAGTATTTACCAAGCCTTTGGCAGCTAACCAGGGGCAGGATTTTAAGAATTACCAGTATTAAAATTTTATGCGCGTCATTGCGAGGTACGAAGCAATCCTATAAGACAGGTGGCAAATTTGCATGTAGGCTACTTGCATAGTGGGGTTGCTTCGTCGTACCTCCTCGCAATGACGGCTTTATTATTTATAAATAATTTTGCCTTATGAAACATAGTTGGTTCCTATTTCTCATCATACACAGTTTCCAACTATTAGCTCAGCACCCCTATCATCCGTTCCCCCAGCACGTAAAGTATTTCGCAGGCACTATTAAGCCCAACCATATCAGCCAGCAGCAATTAGATAAGGCCACCGAAAATTTTTACAGCCAATGGAAGGCCCGTTTTGTAAAAACCGATAAATACGGCAGTTATATTTGGTTTGAAGGGAAGAATGGCAAACAATGCGTATCGGAAGGGCAAGGTTATGGTATGGTGATCATGGCGCTAATGGCGGGGTATGATCCATCGGCACAAAAAATCTATGATAACCTGTACCGCTATTGCCATTCGCACCCAAGCAACAGGGGCAGCCATTTAATGGCCTGGGCACAAAACACGCATGGTAAAGACATTGATAAAACCTCTGCCACTGATGGAGATATGGACATTGCCTATTCATTACTTCTCGCCGATAAACAATGGGGCAGCTCAGGTGCTATTAACTATTTACAGCAATCCAAAAGCATGATAGGCGATATTATGCAGTATGAGATAAACCATGAAACATGGACAGTTATACTAAGTAATGGCATTGAGGCGGAAAGCAAGGATTATTATGACATGCGTTCATCAGACTTTATGCCTGCCCACTTTAAAGCTTTTGCTAACGCGACCAATGACTATCGCTGGGATAAAGTGATCACCACCGGCTACAGGTTATTTAATAATATGCAAAAGAGATACAGCCCCGATGCAGGATTGGTGCCCGACTTTATATTACATATCAACCGTAAACCCGAACCTGCGCACGCGCATTACCTGGAATCGGTTTATGACGGCGACTACAATTACAATGCCTGCCGCGTACCCTGGCGCGTGGCTACGGATTACTTGCTGGGCGGTGACGCCCGTTCGAAAATATTTGTGCAGAAGATAAACCGCTGGATAAGGGAAACCACCAATAACAATACCTACAACCTATCAGCCGGGTACACTTTGGCGGGGAACGATATTAAGGGTCGATATTTTGAGGCATTGAGCTTTATTGCGCCCTTCGCGGTATCGGCTATGGTTGATAAAAGCAACCAGCAATGGCTGAATCATGTGTGGGATTATACCGTGCAGTTTAAGATGAAGGATTTTGATTATTATGACAATACCATTAAGCTGCTGGACATGATCATTATATCGGGGAATTATTGGGCGCCGGAAAAATATTAATCCTTGCCGTCATTGGATTGAGCAGGACAATGCGAACACAATGACGCGTGGTTTAGGACTTCCCCAGAATCATTCTCGCTACGCCTTCTCCGCTACTTAACGCTGCTTCCACCGTACCCATTGCCGGACCATCATATAAATACTCTCCTGTAAAAAACAAAGTATCTTCAACCGGCTTATTTAATACAGCCTTTGCTTTGGCCGATGGCACAGTATCATAACTATATGAACCCAATGTAAAAGCGTCAGCAGTCCAGTTAACTGCATGTGATGCTTTCAACAGTGATTTAAGTTCATCTGCATCCATTTTAAAAATATTACCGAGTGAGATAAGGGCTGCGTGTAACAATTCTTCTTCAGTCATTCCTCTTTTAGCCGCCGCGGCCGGGCCGCCCAACCAGCCGGTTAGTAATGGCGAATGAGCGGGCGCTTGTGTCCACCATGTAGGTATCATTTCATTTGAGAAAAGGAAACCTACGTCTTTTAAGTTATCATCATGCTGTTCCCAAAATGGTGTGTCAAACTCCAGCAATACTTTTATTATGGCGCCAAAACCAATATCGTTTATCGCGCGGTTTTGTTCTTTTATGGCGGGATGAAAACTTACTGATGCTTTTTCCTTTTTAGCTGTTTGCAACACCCCTAAGGGCAAAGCGATAACCAGCTTTTCGGCGCTATATAATGTGCCTTTATCCGTTATCACCTTTACATCGCCGGGTTTCCAGTCGATCTCCTTTACTATTGAATCCAGATGGATCTGGCCATCCGAAGTAGTTATTTTAGCGGCCATGTAGTCCATTAAACTGCAATAACCGCTATCTATGCGATGTTGGGCATCGTCGTCTTCGTTTTGCCACTCTTTTAAAAGGGCAAAGCAACTTGCACGGTACTGGTCGGCGGTATCATAGCCTGAAACAAACCGTATTATGGAATCTCTCAGCGCTTCGTATTTACCTTCGTTAAAATATTGTTGAAGGAATTCGTAGAGGGTCATATCTTCTTTAAGTTCCTTCAGTTTTTGTATCAGCATATCCCAGCCTTCAATAAAATGGTCGTCTTTTGTAAAGCGGCCGTCTTTGTAAGTCACCATGTTACCACCCGCGGGACTAAACTTAATTCCGGCTTCTTCTAATAAATTCAGGGTAACAGGAAGGTCGCCGTGGATGAATTCGGCACCTAATTCAACATTCTTAGTATCTGAACTATTCTCAACGGTGTGTACACGGCCGCCTATGCGGTCTCGGGCCTCGAGTACTATTACATTTTTATTTTTGGCCGATAATTTTAACGCCGCCATTAACCCGGCCGCGCCTGCGCCAATTATGATTATATCTGTTTTCACCATAACAAAATAACGGTATTGGTGCCTCATAGTTATAAGAAAAGACCGAATTTAACCAATGGATAATATAATAGCCTATTAATCAAATCAATATCATCAAATGTTTATATTCCAAACATTATCTTTGTCGCCCCGTATAAGCTGTACTTTATATGCATCTGAAAAAAATATTCTCAGCGTTGGCTCTGTTATTTGCCGCGACCAGCTTTGGACAATCAGCTTTACCCGTGCCGGTAAATTTGCAGCAAACTTATGTCAATGGTACGCGTACCTTTAATGGTGCGCCTGGTAAAAACTACTGGCAAAACAAAGCCGACTACAGCATAAAGATTAAATTTAACCCTAAAAGCCGTATATTAAATGGTGTGGTTGATATTGATTATATAAACAATAGTCCCAATACGCTCGACCAGGTGTACTTTAAGTTATACCCCAATTTGTATATGAAGGGCGCTATCCGCAATATGAAAGTAAGTGCTGCCGATGAAACCGGCGGTGTGCAAATACAAAAGCTTAGTATTAATCAACAGGTGCAGCCGGCTAACAAGTGGAGCATTGACGGCACTAACATGGTATTGAGCATACCCACATTATCATCCAACCAAAAAATACATTTTACTATAAATTATTCTTATATCCTGAATAAATCATCGCACATACGTACGGGTCAGGTGGATTCCGGGGCGTTTTTTATAGCTTACTTCTTCCCGAGAGTGGCTGTATATGATGATGTTGACGGCTGGAATAAATATCCGTATCTCGGTACCGAGGAGTTTTATAATGATTTTTGCCATTTTAATGCCGAGATCACCGTACCGGGCAATTACGAGGTTTGGGCGACAGGCAACCTGAAAAACGCATCGGAAGTTTATCAGCCAAAAATTGCAGGACGTATAAAAGCTGCCGGGCTTAGCGATGAAGTGACCGACATTATAACCACTGCCGACCAAAAAACACATTCTGTAACTACCCCGGGAGCTACGCATACGTGGAAAATTGAAGCCGACAGCGTGACCGACTTTGCCATGGCCATCAGCAATCATTATGTATGGAAGGCAAGCAGCCTGATAGTTGATTCTTTAACAAAAAGGCGCACAAGGGTTGATGCAGTGTACAACACTTCGCACGAAAGTTATTTGCCGGTAATAAATTACGCCCGCAAAACAGTGGAAACCATGAGCTACCAGTTCCCGAAATGGCCATACCCCTATCCTCATGAAACCATATTCGACGGTCTTGACCAAATGGAATACCCTATGATGGTGAATGACAACCCTGTTGATAGTACAGGCCAGGATATTGAACTTACCGACCACGAGATATTCCATACCATGTTCCCGTTTTATATGGGCACCAACGAAACCAAGTACGGCTGGATGGACGAAGGCTGGGCCACCATAGCCGAATGGCTGATAAGCCCCATAATTAAACCCGGTATTATTGATGGATATGGCATGGATGGGTATGAGAGCAGCGCAGGCACCGAAGAAGACCTGCCGATTATGACGCTCACCCCGGCACTGGCAGGGGCATCAGTGTTTACCGACAGTTACCCAAAACCCGCCCTGGGCTATTTATATGTGAAGGATATGCTGGGTGATTCGTTGTTTACCAAAGCCCTGCATTACTATATTGCACAATGGCATGATAAACACCCCATACCTTACGACTTTTTTAACTGCATGAATACAGGCTCTGGCGTTGATATGAACTGGTTTTGGAAAGCCTGGTTTTTTGATAACGGCGTGCCCGACCTTGCGATAAGTAATGTTGCAAGGCGGCAAAACGATTATATTGTAACCATTACCAGCAAAGGCACCAAGCCCGTACCTATTGACCTAAACCTGTATTATGCCGACGGTACCACCCGCGTTATCCATAAAAGCATTGCCTGCTGGCAAAACGGCAACCGGACATACATCATTAATTTTACCGATAATAAACCTGTTAGCAAACTTGTTTTAGGGTCGGTGCATATTCCGGATGTGAATAAGGCCGATAATGTGTATGTAGTAAGACCGGGCGGATCATGAGTTATTAATATCGAATAACGAATATTGAACTTCGGACGCCGAAGTACGTTTAAGGCACAAGTCAGCTTTTTATGACAGTACCTCGCGCCATTAAGATAACGAATATTGAATTTCAAACGCCGAAGTATTTACTAGCGCCAGTTTACTTCATTATTCGAAATCCAGTGTTCGATATTATAGTACTTTGGCGCAATATTTGTCGTCCTCACTTCATGCCAGAAGGCCCTATTATTATCATCCTGAAAGAAGAATTACAGCAATTTAAACACAAGGAAGTAATTGCTGCCAACGGCTATACCCCAAACCTCGACCCGGATATATTGATCGGTCAAAAACTTATCGATATTAAAAGCTGGGGCAAACACCTGTTGCTATGCTTCCCGAAATTCACAGTAAGGGTACATTTAATGCTGTTCGGTTCGTGGCGTATTAATAGTCGCGGTAAAAAGAATGCCTCGCTTGGGCTTGAATTTCCAAACGGTGAGGTTAATTTTTATATCAGCTCCATCGTTCTTATAGAAACGCCATTGGACGAAGTTTATGACTGGCAGGCCGATGTAATGAGTGATGAATGGGATACAGAAAAGACCATTGAAAAGCTAAAACAAAAACCAAAGGCATTTATCGGCGATGTTTTGCTCGACCAGAAGATATTTTCGGGTGTAGGCAATATCATACGCAACGAAGCTATGTTCAGGGCGCGGATACATCCTCAAAGCATGGTTGGCGCTATTCCTGATAAAAAACTTCATCAGCTTATTAACGAAACGGTTAAGTATAGTTTTGATTTTTTAAAATGGAAGAAAGAACGCGTATTGAGCAGGCATTTTGAAGCCTATGAGCAGGAAATGTGCCCGCGTGACCATATTCCCTTTCAGAAAGCTGACCTGGGGAAAACCAAAAGACATACTTACTATTGTGACGTTTGTGAGGTGCTGTATGATGGGGATGATTAATATCGAATAATGAATGTTGAATATCGAAGTGCTTTAAGGCGGCAGGGAAGTGTAATATCGAATAATGAATGTCGAATATCGAACGTCGAAGTTCATTAAGGCACAAGTCAACCTTGCTCCCGCCGACACAAAAGACTTGCGCCAGTAATGGGAAACATTATGAATGTTGAATGCCGAAGCTTACTTCATTATTCGGAATTCGACATTCGGTGTTCGATATTAAAGAAACCTTAACTGAGTGCCTCTGCAATTTGTATAAAGCCTTTTTCGCGGGCAAGATCAGCGGGGAGCTTGCCGCCTTCCATGCGCACATTTACCAAGGCGCCGGCTTCCAACAATAATATCAGCATATCAATATTACCGTTTTGGGCTGCTGAGTGCAGCGGGGTAGCGCCGGCTTGTTGTTTAACGTTTATATCGGCACCTGCTTCGATCAGCAGAGAGGCGATATCAGTATAATCACCGGCCACGGCTGAATGTATAGGGTAAACTTTAAACCCGTTGTTTGATGGCAGGTTAACATCGGCGCCTTTCAGCACCAAATAACGGGCAATTTCGTACTGGCCAAAGTAGCAAGCCAGGCCAAGTGGAGTAAAGCCGTCCTCGGCATAATAGTTAACTGCCTCGGGATAAGTATATACCAAATAAGCCACAGCATCGAATTTTCCTGCAGCCGCAGCTTCAAATAAATTTAGTTCATCAATATGTTTCATTAAAAATGCCGTAACCTCCGGCTTTTTATAGTAGCACGACAGCATTAAAGGTGAAATATGATGGCTTGTAGGTTTCTTAGCCAGCTCTGGAAATTCAGCAAGCATAGCATTCAAACCCACCAGGTTACCTGAGGTTATATAATCTTCGAATTTTTCAAGCAGATCAGTACTCATTATTGGCATTTGAACGATCAATTGACTGGAACTGCTAATTTGCAGGCCCAAAAATCAATCATTATACGTAACAACTTTGTAAATAGATACTCAAAGTTGAATATACTAAAAAATTAAAAATATCGTGCCAAATAAGTTTAATCTTTTAACTTTATATTTGTACGCTAACGCTGTTAATTAAGGATGCCGGTAAAAGGAAATCAGTTCAGATCAAATAGTTTTAAAGAGGATAACGAGCCCCGCCAGAGTAGAAAAAGCGAGAAAGAAAAGTCCGAGAGGCCCAAGCCGCAAAAAATGCCATCGTTCAACATTAACGATGGGCGTTTAATAAAAATTGCCGGTTTAATTTTCCTGCTCCTTTCTGTATTCTTCCTGGTAGCATTTACATCGTACCTGTTTACCTGGCAACAGGACCAAAGCTATGTATCGCCTGCAAATGGCGGTTGGCACAACCTATTCAAAACCACCCAGGAGTTAACTGATAATGGTATAAAAAACCCAATGGTGGAGAACTGGCTTGGTAAATTCGGCGCTTTATTGTCGAACCAGTTCATATACCAGTGGTTCGGCATAGCTTCATTCCTGTTTATATTTGTGTTTTTTGTGGTAGGCTACCGCCTGTTATTTAAGGTAAGGCTGTTCTCCATATCAAAAACATTGGGCTATTCGTTTTTCGGCCTTATATTTTGCTCATTAACCATTGGGTTTTTCCATGCGTTCATTATTGATTACCCTCACTTTTTAGAAGGTGAATTTGGCTTTTGGGGCAACCGCCTGTTAGACGCGCAAATTGGCCAAACCGGTGTTTTAGGAGTATTGGTGTTTGCCGCTCTCGCCGTTTTGGTTGTGGCTTACAATATTGACTTTAAAATACCCAGACGTGAAGCAAAAACGGCTATGGCCGGTGATAATATCGAAAGTGCCACCGCAAGCGAACCTGTTGAACTGGTGGATGAAGAACCCTCGCTACCGGTTGAATGGCCTCGCAACCCAAATATCGCCAACAAAGTAAAAAGTGAACCACTTACACAAACCCCGGTTTTTCATGAGCCTGTGGTACTTAGCCCCGACCCTGCCAACCGTCATGAGCCTGAATTTGATGACGAGATACCACTTACTATTGATGTAGAGCGGCCAACCCCTGTATTGAATATTGAGAAATCGGATGATGAAAAGGCAAAATCGCTGGTAGAGCAATTTGGCGCATACGACCCTAAGCTTGACCTGGCGAAATACAAATATCCTACGCTCGACCTGTTAGAAAATTACGGCTCGAACAAAATATCGGTAAACTCGGAAGAACTGGAAGCCAACAAAAACAAAATTGTTGAAACGTTGAACCATTACAATATCGAGATAGATAAAATAAAAGCTACCATAGGGCCAACGGTTACTTTGTATGAAATTATTCCCGCCCCTGGTGTGCGTATATCTAAAATAAAGAATTTGGAGGATGATATAGCCCTTAGCCTTGCCGCTTTGGGTATCCGTATCATAGCCCCCATGCCGGGCAAGGGAACTATTGGTATAGAGGTACCGAACCAAAACCCCGAAATGGTTTCAATGCGCTCGGTTTTATCCACCGAAAAATGGCAGAACAACACCATGGACCTGCCTATTGCATTAGGCAAAACTATATCGAACGAAGTATTTATAGCCGACCTGGCCAAAATGCCGCACTTACTGGTAGCGGGTGCCACAGGTCAGGGTAAATCGGTGGGTATAAATGCTATCCTGGTTTCGCTGTTATATAAGCGCCACCCTGCAGAGTTGAAATTTGTTTTGGTCGACCCGAAAAAGGTGGAGTTAACGCTGTTCCGTAAAATTGAAAGACACTTTTTGGCGAAACTGCCTGATGAGGCCGATGCTATTATTACCGACACTAAGAAAGTGGTTAATACGCTGAATTCGCTTTGTATTGAGATGGACCAGCGTTATGACTTGCTGAAAGATGCCCAGGTGCGTAACTTAAAGGAATATAATACCAAATTCAGTAGCCGCAAAATAAGCAACCCTGAAAAGCACCGTTACCTGCCCTTTATTGTGCTGATAATTGATGAATTTGCCGACCTGATGATGACGGCGGGCAAGGAAGTGGAAATGCCGATAGCCCGTATAGCGCAGCTGGCCCGTGCGGTGGGCATACATTTGGTAATTGCTACACAAAGGCCGTCTGTTAACGTAATTACAGGTACTATTAAGGCGAATTTTCCGGCACGTTTGGCGTTCAGGGTGCTTTCAAAAATTGATTCGCGTACCATATTGGATGCGGGTGGAGCCGATCAGCTAATAGGTCGTGGTGATATGCTGCTTTCAACCGGCAGCGACCTGATACGCCTGCAATGCGCGTTTGTGGATACGCCGGAGGTTGAAAGAATTTCGGACTATATTGGCGGCCAGCAGGGTTACCCATCAGCCATGCACCTGCCTGAATATGTAGGTGAAGGCGAAGCCAGCAGTACCAAGGAATACGACCCGGATAACCGCGACCCGATGTTTGAAGAAGCAGCACGTTTGATAGTGATGCACCAACAAGGTTCGACTTCGTTAATTCAGCGGAAGATGAAGCTGGGGTATAATCGTGCTGGCCGTATCATTGACCAATTGGAAGCCGCGGGCATTGTTGGGCCTTTCGAGGGAAGCAAGGCGCGTGAGGTGCTGTATCCTGATGAATATAGTCTTGAACGCTATTTGGAGACTTTGGATAAGCCGAAGGATTAAAGTTATTCCTTATATGCCATTTCGGACGAGGCACGAGAGAGAAATCTTGTACATCATAATAGGCCGTTCGCATGGCGCATAAGATCTCTCCTCACTCCTTATACCACACCGCGCTGTTCGTCGAAATGACATACTAATTAATAATTTATTGAAGGTTTAGTTAAACCCTTCCAAACATCTATCCCTCTAAACTGTATAATTTAGCATAGTTTTAAAAATGAAAAAAACTCTCATATACCTGCTATTTCTAACATGTATCAGCCTTAGCGCATTCGCCCAAAAAGATGCTGAAGCACGCACCATTTTAAATAAGGTTAGCGCCAAATACCATGCTTACAACATTGTAAAAAGCGATTTCACGATAGTGGTCGACGACCCACAGGGAGGTACCACCCAAACTCAAAAAGCCACGCTCATTGTACAGGCCAAAACCAACAAATATAAGCTTACCATTTACAGCGCCGACCCTACCCAAAAAAACGTGGCGGAACAGGAAATAACCAGCGATGGCAAAAGCCAGTGGACTTATTTGAAAAAAGACAAGGAAGTTCAATTAAATAACGTTGACCATAGCGATGAGACGTTTAACCCTGCACAAATGTTCACCCTTTATGAGAAAGGTTACAAATATATTTACACCAACGACAAGGTAGAAAAGGGTAAAACATACCAGGTGATAGACCTAACGCCGGAAGACATTAATAAGCAATATTTTAAAGTGCGTCTGATGATAGACAAGGCACAAAAACAACTACACAGCGCCCTGATATTTGATAAAAGTGGCATCAAATACAGCTACACCATTAACACTTTCACCCCAAATGTGAACCTGCCTGAAAGTATTTTTACTTATGATAAGAAAACACATCCCGGGGTTGAGGTGGTAGATTTGCGATAGTCACTTTTTTGTCATTGTGCGCGAGAATTATGCGCGAAGCAATCTTATCGCTTGCATATGAACGCGAGGAGATTGCCACGGCCTGCTTATACTCATACCGTTTAGGCCTCGCAATTGTAAGAGTTTAATAATTCGATGACAAAAAATTAAATCCGAAATCGAACATTTGAAATTCGAAATCAAAAACTATCGCTTCATCGCCCTGTCCATTTCAACTTTGGTATCGCGTTCCTTCAGCGTTTCACGTTTGTCGTAGGTTTTTTTGCCTTGGGCGAGGCCAATTTCCAGTTTGGCGAAACCGCGCTCGCTGATAAATAGCGCAAGCGGAACAATGGTTAACCCTTTCTCCTCGCCTCTTGTCTGTAATTTTTTAAGTTCTTTTTTATTGAGCAAAAGCACGCGGTCGCGCTTGGCTTCGTGATTGTAGAATGAGCCGTAGGAATATTCGGAAATGTGCAGGTTGCGTACATAAAGCTGGTTATCGATAAACGTGCAAAAAGCATCGTTAAGGTTGGCCTTGCCTTCCCGGATCGATTTTATTTCGGTACCCAGCAATTTGATACCGGCCGTGTACTTATCCAGTATATGGTATTCGAAATAGGCTTTTTTATTCTTTATGTAGATGTTGTCCTGGCTCATTATGGTGCAAATATGCGAATAATTTTCGGAGGGACTTTGCGTGTATTCTCAAACCTGTGTGTCGCTTTGGGTTGGCGCACAGTCAACTCACCCCGACTTCGCTCCGCTGGTCGACCCTCTCTTCGCCTGCGGCATAAAGAGGGTGAAAATTTTATGAAACTATATTTAGTGGGCTTTTACTACCAATACCGGTATCTTTACCCTATGACGAACCTTATTTACGGTTGTTCCGAAAATGAGGTCTTTCAAGGCTTTATGGCCGTGCGAGCCCATTACCAGGAAGTCGATGCTTTGGTCGTTGACTATCTTTACGATCGAACTTGCGGGGCCGCCATAGCCTATTTCGGGTTTGGCTTTGTAACCCAGCTTTTTCATCGCGTCAACATATTTATTTAGGTTATCAAGGTCACTTTGAGTTTCCTGGTCCATTATTTCGTTGCCGTAATAGCGTGCGCCAGCAGTCTCAACTACGTGTATCAGGGTGTAATCGGCGTGTTTACCGCCTTGCATAATGGCGTGGCGTATTGCTTCGGTATCGTTCTTAGAGAAATCGATGCTAACTGCAATATGCTTGTATTTTATAGCATCAAGCTCATCAATAACCGTAGCTATACCATGCGGTACGTAGGTAGGCATATCTTTATGTTTGAACAGCATCGGACGTAAAAATACGTATAACAATAACAAAGCTATGGCAATTATTACCGGTAATACAAGGACGTAGATCCAAATGGCGGTTGAGGGGCTGCTGCTTGTCCAATCTTGCACCTGCTGAACTACCAGTTGCGCATTTAACCCTATAATTAAAATGGCGCTGCCCCAGGCCAATAATTTAGTCCATATACCTATAGTAAAATTACCCATTTTTTTCCTGTCGGATGTAAAATGAATAAGCGGAATAACCGCGAAACCCAACTGCAAGCTCAACACCACCTGGCTCAATATAATAAGGTTGCCAAGGCCCGTTTCCCCTGAATACAATATGGTAAACACCGCAGGTACAATAGCCATTAAACGGGTTAATAAACGCCGCAGCCATGGCTCAATACGCAGGTTGATATGGCCTTCCATTATGATCTGCCCGGCAAGTGTACCGGTTATGGTAGAGCTTTGGCCCGAGGCAATTAATGCCACTGCGAACAGCACTGGTGCCAATGAACCGAAAATATGCTCAAGCAGTTTATAAGCATCCTGTATCTCGGCTACTTTAAAATAACCGCGCGTAAAAAAAGCGCTCGCTGCCAGTATCAATATCGCAGCATTTACCACAAAAGCCACGTTGAGTGCGATCACCGTATCCCAGATATTAAATTTTATAGCCGATTTAATACCTGCATCAGTCCGGGTTATCTTCCGTGTTTGTACCAGCGATGAGTGCAGGTACAGGTTATGCGGCATTACCGTGGCCCCGATTATACCAATGGCAAGGTATAATGAGGTGCCTGTTAACTGGCTTGGCACAAAGCCTTTTGCAATTGCCGCCACGTCAGGCTGAACAATAAACATCTCTATTAAAAACGACAGCCCGATAATAAATATCATCGATATGATGAACGATTCGAGCTTACGCATGCCTTTGTTCATCAGGAAAAGCATGAGTACTGTATCGGTTATCGTGAGCGATACGCCCCATATCAGCGGCAAATGGAACAGCAGGTTCAAACCTATCGCCATACCGATTATCTCGGCCAGGTCGCAGGCTATAATGGCTATTTGGGCGAGTATATAAAGGCAGAAATTAACAAACCGGTTATAAGTAAGCTTCGAGGCCTGCGCGAGGTCAACCCCGCGCACAATACCCAGCCTTGCACTTAGCGATTGTAGTAACAGTGCAATCAGGTTTGATACAAATAATATCCATATCAGCTTATAGCCCAGCGCGCTGCCCCCTGCTATATCAGTGGCCCAGTTGCCGGGGTCCATGTAGCCAACGCTTATCAGGTAGGCAGGGCCAATAAACGCCATAAATTTGCGCCATCCGGTTTTGTTTTCAGTTGAAACTGAACTGTGTACGTTACCTAATGATTGCTTGCGATCCTCGGTCATATAGTGATCAATAAGTTATTCGCCACTTCGCGGCTGATATGTATTTTGTTATCGCCCGACTGTAATATCATGGAATGGTCGTATTCAATAATTTCAGCCACTTTTATTTTTTTACCTATAGTAAGCTGTTGTTTTTCCAGATATTGCAGAAAGCCGGCAGAATGATCACGTACGCCTGATACAATGCCGCATTCATCAATGACAGCCAGCGATACGGGTTTCAGTTCATGCGCTTTAAAATTTCCCTTACTATCGGGAATAGGGTCGCCATGCGGATCATATTTCGGGCAGCCCATAAACTTGTCCAGCCGGTCAATTAGTTCGCTTGATGATATGTGCTCCATTTCCTCGGCCATCTCGTGTACCTCGTCCCATTTAAAGTTGAGTTTCTCCACTAAAAAATATTCCCACAGCCTGTGTTTGCGAATAATATTCAGGGCAATCTTTTCGCCTGCAGGGGTCAGGCTTACACCCTGGTAGCGGGCATAATTTATCAGTCGCTTATCAGCCAGCTTTTTAAGCATATCTGTTACAGATGCAGCACTGGTATTTAGTAAAGCAGCTAATTGATTGGTGCTCACGCTATCAGCATTGAGCGACAGATGATAAATAGATTTTAAATAATTTTCTTCTGCTAATGTATTCACTTAAGCAAATCTAATAATAAATTTAGACAAGTCTAAATTTATTATTAAAAAATTTATTTTTGCAAAACCTATTTTTTATAAAATTTTATTTTGCGGAATGCGATAATATTTATATTTGTATCATTATGGCAACTGAACTTGATAAAATAGACATGCAGATATTGAAGATACTGCAGGAGAATGGACGGATAACGAATCTTCAACTTTCAAACGAGATAGGCCTGTCGCCGGCGCCGACCCTTGAGCGTGTACGGAAACTGGAAAACGCCGAATACATTAAAAGCTACCATGCCCTGGTTGATGAGGAAAAACTTGGCCTGGGCATAAAAACGTTTATACAAATATCGCTCGACTTCCATCAAAAAAATACCATCCAAACTTTTATTGATGAGATAAAGCACATACCCGAAGTAACCGAATGCCACCATGTAACCGGCCAATGCGATTTCCTGCTGAAAGTTTACGTACGCGATATAAAATCATACGAACAACTCATTATGGAAAAGATAAGCCGCATAACCGTGGTAAAAACCTTCCAAACCATGATGATCATGTCGACAAGTAAAAAGGAACCGATAGTCCCGCTGGAATATTGAGCAGCCCCACCCAAACCCTCCCCGGTAGGGAGGGCTTAAAAATAGCTTATCAAAAGTCTCCCCTACCGGGGGAGATTTAGAGGGGGCTGATCTGCCAATCAATCGGTTTCTTCCCTTCCTTTACCAAAATCTCATTAGTTTTTGAAAACGGCTTGCTGCCGAAAAAACCACGGTCGGCAGAGAATGGTGATGGGTGGGGCGATTTGATGATGTGGTGCTTGGTTTTATCTATCAACTCCGCTTTAGCTTGGGCGTAACTGCCCCATAGTATAAATATAATGCCTTCTTTTTTATCGGATATGGTTTTGATAACCTTGTCAGTAAATTCTTCCCAGCCTTTCTTTTGGTGCGAACCGGGGTTGCCTGCACCTACGGTTAGCGTTGCGTTTAGCAGCAGTACGCCCTGTTTGGCCCATTCGGTAAGGTCGCCATGTGTAGGGATAGTAAAGCTGGGGATATCGGTTACTAATTCTTTATAAATATTTTTAAGCGATGGTGGCGTTGTAATGCCTTTTTGCACCGAAAAAGATAAGCCATGCGCCTGGTTAGCGCCATGATATGGGTCCTGACCCAGTATTACCACTTTCAGTTTATCAAACGGTGTGGTATTAAAAGCATTAAATATATCGCTGTTTTTGGGGTAGGTGATATGCCCTGCGTCCTTCTGTTCTTTCAAAAAATGGCGCAGTTTCACCATGTAATCTTTATCAAATTCATCCTTCAAAACTTCAAGCCATCCGGGTTCCAATGCTATCGCCATAAATCTTTATTCTGCTGTTGATTTAACGTGCAAATTAACGGATATTTGCAATCTATTTTAGTGTAATACATATTATGTCGAATATTTTCAGATTAATTATATCCTGTGTGTTTTTTGGCGGCGCAGTGGCTCTTTGTGCAACCGGTTCGTGGTGGTGGGGCATATTGGTGCTGCTGCTGGGCGGTATTATTTTGCTAAGCTTTTTCTTTAACGAGAACATGATAATAGCCCAATGGTTTTTACGTAAAGAAAACAATGATAAAGCCGAAGTATGGCTTTTAAAGATAAAGGATTACGAGAAGGAGCTTAACAAAAACCAACATGGCTACTATAACCTGCTTATTGGATTGACCGAATCGCGAAAGGCACCGATGAAATCAGAGAAATACTTTAAAAAGGCTTTACAACTGGGCATGAAGATGTCGCACAATACTGCTTTGGCAAAAATAAGCCTGGCGGGTATAGCAATGGCCAAACGCAACAAACGCGAGGCGCAAATGTATTTGTCTGAAGCTACAAAAGATGATAAAAACAAACTGCTTACCGAACAAATAAAAATGATGAAAACGCAAATGGCCCAAATGGATAAACAGCAGGTGGTAAGGGGTGGTTACAGGCAGTTTTAAAAAGGAAAGAAAAATAAAAATTTAAGGACGTTCCGGATTCGGGGCGTCTTTTTTATTAACAGTATAGAGACGCAATACTTTTCGTCTTTTTTATTTAGTACCGAGACGCAAAGTGTTGCGTCTCTACAATAAACTTATTTTTCTTCCAGTGAGCTGAAATAATCAGGCTCCGACGAATAATTCTGATTTGGCGCCAGATGCCTCTCGTACATTGCTATATTGTCTTCAGATGGATTGGCTACTTCAACCATTTTCAGCAGGCTGCGGATGAACGACAGGTTAAAATTACTCCTGTTCAGCTTTATTAAATATTCGTTTTCTGTTATTTCAAGGATTGAATTAGTCATATCTTTATTTTTTTAGAATATCAGTCCGTAAAAATAATCAACCCTTTTTATATCAAAGTTGGCGCACTTTTAAGGTTTCATTAACAAATTGTTATTAAAATTAAAAAATCCAACTCCACTTATATACCATTTATGAAAATCACAGTTGTTATAATCCTGATTTTGCTGCCTTTTTCTGCATTTTGCCAGGATAGCTTGAGCATACACTATAATATATACAACACCCAAAGCCATAAGCCGGCTACAGTTGATGATATTGTGACCCAAATGGATAAAGCCGATGTTTTATTTTTTGGCGAGGAACACAACGATTCAACCAGCCACCAATTGGAATACCTGCTGCTGAATAAATTAGCCACCAAATATCCTAATAAAACGGCGCTCTCCATGGAAATGTTCGAAACCGATTGCCAAACCGTTTTGAATGAATACCTGGCAGGTTTGATCCGCGAAAAGAATTTCAGGATCGATGCCCGCGTGTGGCCAAATTATAAAGATTACCGGCCAATGGTTGAATTTGCAAAAAGCAATCATGTACCGGTAATTGCTGCCAATGCACCCGCGCGGTACACCAATATGGTTAATCGCCTTGGCTTAACCAGCCTGCAACAGTTGGATGCTTTTGGCAAATCCTATCTGCCCCCCCTGCCCATCGATACGGCAACCGGCGCATATCTTACAAAGTTCGATAATATTATGGGCGGGCACGGTTCAATGCCCGGTATGCAAATGTACCAGGCGCAAAACTTATGGGATGCCACCATGGGCTGGTCGATAGCTAAATTTGCTAAGGCCCACCGCGGCTATAAAATACTGCAGATAAATGGCGGCTTCCACAGCGAAGAAAAATTGGGTGTTCCTGAACAATTAAAGCACTACGACAAAAAAATAGGCATACTGAATATAGCCGTATACAGCGACGATAACTTTGACAATCCTGATTGGAACAAATTTGCCAAAATGGGTGATTTTATTATACTGACCGATCCGAAACTACCCAAGACATTTTAAAAAGAAAAGGGCCGTTATATAGCCCCTTTCAGTTATTTATTTCCTTTTGCTAACAGATCGCGGATCTGCGTCAGTAGAACTTCTTCCTTTGTTGGTTCCGGATCGGCCGCAGGCGCGGGTTCCGGTTCAGGTTTTTGCAGGGAATTTATTGCCTTGACCACGATAAAGATACAGAATGCAATGATCAGAAACTCGATAACCGTATTGATAAAATTACCATAGTTAATGGAAACATCAGCGATCTTTTTGGTTGGGTCGCCTTGTTTTATTAAAACTTTCAAATTTTTAAAATCGATACCACCAGTTAAATAACCGATAGGCGGCATAATAATATCGTTTACAAGCGATGTGACAATTTTACCGAAAGCGGCGCCAATTACAACACCTACAGCAAGGTCAATTACATTGCCCCGCATTGCAAATTCTTTAAATTCTTTAACTATCCCCATATGTCAATAATTTAAATTGTTAACTAAATGTATCAATAATTTGTTTGTAATTGCAAACAAATCGCAGTTTTATTCTTTTAAAGCATTAACTATTACACCTCTTTTTGCGTTTAAATGCCGGTAAAAAGATGTATTTTTGCAACGTCTAATTATGCTAAAACAAAACCTTCAACAAAAGCTTCTACAGAAATTATCGCCCCAGCAAATACAATTTATTAAATTGTTGCAGGTGCCCACGGTTTCGTTGGATACACGCATAAAAGAGGAACTGGAGGAAAACCCCGCCCTGGAAGACCTTAGCTTAACTAACTTAAACGAACCCGAGGAGCAATATCCTGACCGCGACCCCGATGAAGACAATTTTAACAGCGAGGAAGAACACGGCGAAGCTGATGAGTTTAATATTGACGATTACCTACAGGAAGATAATGTAAATGACTATGGCTCAAGGTATGACCAGAATGGCGATGATGAGGATGAACGCAAGGAAATACCGATTGCCGTACAAAGCTCATTTTTTGAGAACCTGCAATCACAGTTAGACCTGTTGCCCCTTTCGGATAAAGATTTTAGAATAGGTAAACAAATAATAGGCAGTTTGGATGATGACGGATACCTGCGCAGGCCTATCATGTCGCTTACAGATGACCTGGCATTCTCGCAAAATGTGATGGCCGATGATGAAGAAGTGGAAGAAATGCTGGCCATTATACAGAGCTTCGACCCGCCTGGCGTTGGCGCGCGTAGTTTGCAGGAATGCCTTTTGATACAATTACGACGGAAAGACCCTAACGACCCCATCATAAAAAAAGCCATAAATGTTGTTGAACATTATTTGGATGAATTTACCCGCAAGCATTATGATAAGCTGGAAAAATCGCTGAATATGTCGTCGGTAGAATTGCGTGGTGTAGTGAATGAAATATTAAAGCTGAACCCAAAACCAGGCGACAGTAACGAGATAAACACCAAGCAATTGCAGGTGATACCTGATTTTCATATCACCAACAGCGATGGTGTATTGATACTCACGTTAAATTCAAAAAACGCTCCTGAGCTAAGGGTGAGCCGTTCTTATCAGGAAATGTTCCAGCATTATGATAAGGCTTCGCAGAAGGATAAGAAATTAAAAGAGGCAGTTCAATTCGTAAAGCAAAAACTCGATTCGGCCAAGTGGTTTATTGATGCTATAAAACAGCGTCAGCAAACGCTGCTGAAAACCATGAATGCCATTATGCAATATCAGTATGATTTCTTCCTCACCGGCGATGATAAAAACCTGAAACCGATGATATTGAAGGATATTGCCGATAAGATAGGTATGGATATTTCAACCGTATCGCGTGTGGCAAATTCAAAATATGTACAAACAGAACATGGCACCTTCCTGTTAAAATCTTTCTTTTCCGAAGCTATCCAAACTGAAAGCGGCGAAGAAGTATCAAACAAAGAGGTGAAGAAAATATTAGAAGAGCATATAGGTAAGGAAGACAAACGCCATCCCCTGGCTGACGAAAAACTAACTGAAATATTAAAAGATGCCGGTTACAACATTGCCCGTCGCACGGTAGCTAAATACCGCGAACAAATGAATATACCGGTAGCGAGGTTGAGGAAAGAATTGTAGTCCCCGCTCCCGAAAGGGGAGCATATAATTAAATTTGTCTAAAAAAAAGGCCCGATTCAAAATCGAGCCTTTTTTATATTTAAGCGTCTCGAAAACTCCCCCTTCAGGGCTGGGGGTTAAAAGCTATGTTGCGGGCAAGTAACGTTATACCTGTTATTCAACAAAATACCCAGTACAATCTCGTGTGTTCCATTGCTTACGGTGTTTAACGCCGATGTGGTAATATCATACGAATAGCCCACATTAATAAGCGAGCTGATGTTAAAGCCTGCAAGCACGCCAAATGAATCATCACGGCGATATGAGCCGCCTATCCAGAATACATCCCTGAATGATAACTTCATATTAACATCATAAGTGAATGGTACTGGTTGTATTTCTTTTATCATTACCGATGGCATTAGCGAGAGATCATCAGACAAAAACAACTTGTAACCTGCTGTAAAAAAATACTGCGGCACAGACTTATTTTGATAGATACTATTTTTGGAGTTGATATAAAGTTTTTGTGGCAACAATGATTGCACTGAAGCTCCCACATAATAATTTGAGGAGTAGGCCCATACCCCCACACCCAGGTCAGGGCTCCATACGCCGGGGCTGCCGTTATCAATAGCCGGGTCATTTTGGGTAAAAAGCGTGAGTTCCGAAGTATTTAATGTAGTACGGCTAACACCTGCTGCAACGCCAACTGCCATGTTAAGCGTACTGGTTAAGCCTATATGGTAAGCATAGGTGGCATCAATATTAGTAGCGGTAATTGGCCCGGCTTTGTCTGTTACCAGGGTAAACCCAATGCCATGATGAGGCGGCGCTGCCTGGTAATATTGGGTGTATGACCTGCTTGCAGGGTCGGTACCGCCTGCGGCGGGCATTTCGGTAGCATCACCATTTATAAAGTCACTCCCCAAGGGGGCATTTACGGTTAAATAGCTGGTTACAGGTGCCCCTTGTAAACCTGTCCATTGGCTGCGGTAGCCTGCTTTAACATCCGTATAGTTTTCAATACCGCTAAGCGCCGGATTTAACAAAAAGTTATTAAAAACATATTGTGTGTATTGGGGGCGTTGTTGCGCCATTATTATGTTTACACTTGTTATTAATAAGCTTAATAAAAATAAAACTCTCTTCATCTATCTGATAGTTGCTACACATCTCTATACTGTGTTCCTGCAGTATTGAAAACAATAAATATAATAAAAGTGCCTGTAATAGATAAGTTTAATTGCATACCGTTCCCTGAAACGGAATAACCAACAAACGAATATAGCTTTTCTCCCTATCCGTTGTATATATTTCCTCAACATTTGGGTAACTTTTCGGATACGTTTAGGCTAAGTTAAATTGTTTTAGCTTTAGGCATGCCTGGTAAATAACGTAAATAACAACAGGTAATTGCCACCTGCTAAATTACCTGATAATGGTAACAGAACCAGAAACCGTAGTGCGCCCATTCTTCGGATCGATGATGTAATAATAAGTGCCTGCAGGCAGGTAACTCCCTTTATAGGTACCATCCCACTCTACCATATAATTAACTGATGAATAAAGTTTCTCACCAAATCTGTTAAAAATATCAACTGTGCAGCCGGGGTAATTTTCAATATATTTTATCTTCCAGGTATCATTTATGCCGTCGCCGTTAGGGGTGAAAGCGTTTGGGATAACCAGCTTCTTTTTTACCAGTAATTTAACACTCGCCTGCGCGGTACAATTATCGGCCGAAGTTACGGTTAAGGTATAAGTAGTATTGTCGATAGCATTTACAACGGGGTTCAATATATTATCATGGTTGAGCCCGGTTGATGGTGTCCATTTATAGGTAAGACTATTGCCTGTGGCACTTGCTTTTAGTGTTATCGGATCACCCTCAAGCATATTAACCACGGCATCAACAGTAACAGTGGGATCGGCTATAACATTTATTTGTTCGGATGTTGTATAACTACAGCCATTTGAAGTAAAGGTATAGTTTACAGTCGCCGTTCCCGGCCCGGCTATGGCAGGGTTAAATATACCTGTGGGCGATACCCCCGGCCCACCGTATACACCTGTACCTTTAAAGCCTTTGGTATCCGCGGTTAACTGTATGGGGTTGGCTCCCTGGCATATATCATTTACCGGCACCAGGGTTACAACTGGGTTCACTATTTGCGTAACTATAGCATCCTTTATGTTTGAACATGATGCTACTGAATTACCCGAATAAGCTACCAGCCGCACTTCGTGGTTCTGTGTATTACCGGTATTAAATATACCATAACTATGGCTGTATTTTCTATCGGCAGGCATGTTTTCCCGGGTGTAAACGGTTGAATCGGTGGGATTGTTATTATAATCAAAGTACCATATCAAACGGGTGATGTTACCAAAATCTACACTCGAATTTTCATTGAATATCACCGCATCACTGCTGCAACTATTGTTATTTTCAATAGTAAAACTTGCAACGGGATTTGCGCCGTTTACCGTAAACTGCTGTGTTTTTGTGTAAGAGCAGCCATATTTTGACTGAACGGTTAGTGTTACATTATAATTTGCCGCGCTGCTGTAAATATGTTTTGGGTTTTTTTGGGTAGATGTATTTGGATTTGACTCATTTGCATTCGGATCACCAAACTTCCACAGGTACGTAAACTCAGCTTCGGTATTATCAGCTATTGTGCTTTTATTGGTGAATTGGGCAAAAGCATCACTTTGGCAAATATCGGGCAGCGAGAAATCAGCTATCGGCAACGGGTTAACGGTTACCGGTAGTGAAAACACCGGACTTATACAGCCATTATCAGATGTTACTGTTAAAGTAACTGTATTGGTGCCCGGTTTGGTATAAGTGTGGCTTACCGCAGGGGTTGGCGCTGTGAAAGTTTCTATATCACCATCGCCAAAATCCCATACCCATTTTATTATATTACCCTCGCTAATCGCAGATCTATCAGTAAAAATCGCAGGGTTATTTATGCAGGCCGGCCCCTTTATGGCAAAACCCGCTGTTGGTTTCGGGTAAATAGTTACAGGCAGAGATTTGGTTGATGTACAACCATCAATATCCGTTATCGTCATATTCACCGTATATTTACCTGCCTCAGAATAATTATGTACAGGGTTTTGCAGGTTCGAAGTTTGCCCATCGCCAAAGTCCCACAACCACGCGCTTGTAGTAGCGTATATGGTTGAGTTATCGGTAAATGCTGTTCCATCGCCCAAACAGGCATCACTAAACATAAAATCGGCCACCGGGGGATCAGATACTTTATAATCCAGCTCGTATTGCTGTTCGCGGTTGCAAATATTAACGTCGGGGACAATTACCGTTGCCTGTGCGCTGTAGTCCCCTGTCTTATAAACCATCGGGTTACCGGGATAAGTAAATAAATATAAAGCTCCTCCATCCTTTTGCACGGTTGTGTAGGCGGGGTTATTAATAACTGTTGGCGCACTTCCATTTTTAAGGTCCCAGGTTAAGCTGGCTGGTACAAATGGCAACGCAAGCACCAAATTATATAACACTCCCGTACATCCATTTGATTGTAGTATGGTAGTCCCCGGTTGCTGCAATGCCACAAAGCTATTCAAGTCCTGTAGATTTGTACCGGCGGCATACCCGTATGATTCATGGACACCAAAACCATAAGTTATCGCGTTAAAACCTGTACCGGCTTTTATAGTGTGGCTTTTGCCTGACGTAACCGGTATCTGCGCATAGGAATAAAGAGGGTTGCCAGGTATGGGCTTAAACGCTGTATAATGATTGCCATCTATAATAAATGAGGGTACGGCTGAAGCTTTTATCACCACGTTTATAAAGCTTTGTAATATGGCATAGTTACCCGCCGAAAATAATGTTACGCTATTAATGGTTTGTTCAAGGGGCGTTAGATATATCATTTCCGGGTCGCCAATATCGCCGGCCTCTGTTCCGCAAGTCAGGTTATTTCCCTGGGTAACAGCGTATTGCACAGCCTGTATAGGCTGATCGGCTGTGATAATGTTCGGAACGTTTGAGTTAAACTCATAATAGGAACCATTAATAAACTGGTTAGCCCTAATTACTGTTCCATTAACTTTTACAGAGGTATTGGGCCTACTTAAAACTATTCTGAAAATATCGTAATTCCTTCCCTTTAACGGCACTGTCATGTAATTTTTTCCCCATGAAGCCGTTGGATACACCTGCTGAAAAAGATTATCTGATGAATTATCTATAAGGTTGCCTTTGTTGTTTATCGGCGAGCAGCCAATATTAACACGGCCGCTGCCACTAAACACAGCAACTTTTGTACAGGTATTGGCGCCCGCGCTAACCGATGTAATACGCGTTCCGGTGAGGTCGGTGGTCGCCTGCCCCTGGTACACCTGGCCTTTATTAAGGGTGATCTGGAAAGTATTGTTAGCTGGCTTTCCATCCAGTAAAGTGGCCGCGGGAGTTATATTAACTGTTGTATTATCTTCGGTTGCAATAACTATAAATTCCGAATAAGATTTCTCCTCATTCGACTGCTGCGTGTAATTAATGGTGAAATAATCCCTGCCTAACGTACTTACAGGAAGCAATAAGGTTGCCCCCGACGAATTTTGAGCGAATATATGCGCGTACACCGCAACAGGCTGCGCTGCGGTAATATGTATACCCTTGTTAAAAGTCCCCTGTAAGCTTAAAAATGCGCTGGATGGTATAGTTATAGTGGTTATTTGATGTGCTGTAACCAAATAATTATAGGAAAAACTCCCATCATTTATAATAACGTTCCCGCTCGTATTTACATCAGATGTAATGTACAAAACCATTACGCTTGGTTCTTCGCTTCCCGGCGGGTTAGTATTGCCCATGTAGGCTGTCCAAAACTCGGTACCCTTGCTTGTAGTGCCTTGTGAATGAACGGATAAGCACCAGCTCAACAACACAATAACTACCGCCGCCGATTTTAAAATTTTGCCCACTTATTAACCAGGTTTAATAATCGCGTATAATTCCTTTAAGAGAATATTCAGTAAGATACTTAAAAACAATACACTATACTTAAATGCGGTAAAATAACCTCATTTTTTTAGCATCGGGTTAAAATTTAATAATAAGTTTATCCGGTGGGATCAGAAAAACTTATCAGGGTTTGGCACCAGGTTTAAAAACGATTCGAAATTCTCCTGGTAATGCGATTGGTCGAGTTTATAATAAAACGCGCCTTTTTTTGATGATTGTTTATCTTTTTCGGCAAGTTTTACCAGTAAGCCGGTTGATAACAGTTTACGGCTGAAGTTACGATCGTCGAATGTTGTTTGATAAACCTTTTCGTACAAAGCCTGCAATTGCGGGATGGTGAATTTTTCAGGCAGCAATTGAAACAGTATAGGATGCAGCGCGGCTTTATAGCGCAATTGCCGTTTTGCCAGCTTAACCATCTCGTTATGGTCGAATATCAGGTTAGGCATTTCGTTCAACAGGAACCATTCAGCATGGTACTCATCGCTTATTTGCTGCTCATATTTATGAATATCGATAAGGGCGAAATAGGCGATGGACAACACACGGTCAACTGGGTCCCTGTCGGGTTTACCGAAAACCTGGAACTGATCCATATACACATTTTTCAACCCTGTGCGCTGTTCAAGTACACGGTTGGCAGCATCGTCGGGGCTTTCATTAGGCTTTATAAAGCCGCCCATAAGGCTCCATTTGTGTATTTCAGGCTCAAGCCCGCGTTGCACCAACAGCAATTTAAGGTCAGCGCCATCAAAACCAAATATAATACAATCAATAGCTACTAAGATTCCTTCCTCGCCGGTATATTTATACATAATCAGGTGTCAAGTTTATACAAGTGTAAATATAATTATTATTAGTAGAATTTAGATTCAAGAACCAAGAGCCAAGAATCAGTAGTAAAAATAACGTTCACAAACTTAATGATGTTTTTCTTGGTCATAATTCTTGGCTCTTGATTCTTGATTTTTGAATCTAAATAATCAACTCACCCTTTTGCCTTGCAGCAACATTTCCATCGCATGGTCTAATGAGCCGGCGGGTGTTACTTCGCCTGAGTTTACAAAGAATATTTCATCGGCATTTTGTATGGTATTCAGTCGGTGGGCTATAATAACGCGGGTAGTTGTTTCGGGCAATTTGTTCAAAATATCTTCCAAAAGCTTTTCGGTAATGGTATCAATATTCGCGGTAGCTTCGTCCAGTATCAGCAGATCAGGGTTGCGCAATACGGCACGCATAAAAGCTATCAGTTGTTTTTGCCCCAAACTGATACTATCCCCGCCCGATGCCACTTTAGTTTCGAGCCCCTGTTCAAATAAGGCCAGCAGGCTGCCTAAATTGGCATCAATTATCACCTGCTCCATTTGTTCATTGGTGTGGTCGCGATAAAGCTCGTTTCCGTACAATATGTTTTCGCGCACGGTACCGGTAAATAAAAACGGTTCCTGTAAAATGAAGCCTATTTTTTTTGTTTTGTCAATAGGGTCGTACGAACGTATGTCCTTTCCATCAAGCAATACCATACCCTTATTAGGGTCGTACAAACGGGCTATGAGCGAGGCTGTTGTTGTTTTACCCCCACCAGTTGGCCCTACCAGCGCGTAAGTTTTACCACGCTCCAGTTTAAAGCTGATATTGTGCAATATCTCCTGCCCCTCTGCATAGCCAAAATGCACGTTCCTGAATTCAAGCAGCGGCGCATCCGGCTCTGAGATTCCATCCTTAACAGTAATTAAATTAGTATCGAGCGATAATATTTGCGATACCCTGTCCCACCCGGCCATTGCCACCTGGAAGCTTGTCCACAATGAGGCCAACTGCCTTAGCGGGTTATAGAAAAGTGTTGCGTATGATATATAGCTTATTAAAAAGCCGATAGTAAAACTACCATTACTTATCAGGTAGATACCATATATTAATACTGTAAGCTGTGCTAAACTCGAAAAAAAGCTGTATACCGGCAGGAAAATATTATTGGCCAGCCCGGCGCCTATCGCAGTACTGTAATTGTGCCCGTTGGCCTCATCAAAGCGTTTGCGGAAGTAATCGCGGCGGTTAAAGGCAATTATCACTTTAAAATTGTTAAGGCTTTCCTGTATCTCGGCGCTCATGCCCCCTACACTTTTTAGGTTAGTGGCATTTTTACGCTTTACCCATGGCGATACAAGGGTGGTGAACAACAATATCAGCAAACCCGGCGCCAATGCAGCTGCACCCAAATTGGGATGAATAAAAAGCAGGAAAATACCCGCGCCCGTCATAGTTGCAATGCTGCCGATAAACTGCATTAGTGATTGTGAGAAGAACTGGTTCAGTTTATCAGTATCATTATTAACGCGTGAGATAAGGTCGCCGGCTTTATTCTGGTTAAAGAAATCAACCGGCAATTGCTGCAATTTGTTAAATATGGCATTGCGTAACGTAAATAACATACGCTGCCCTACCCCGCCCATTAACATGGTTTGCAGGTAGCTGCTTACCAATGCGGTAAGGTACATGGCTAACAGTATACCGCAATTTATCAGCACCCCATGGTATTGCTTGGTTTGCACATACTTATCAATAGTGTAGCCTATTATAAATGGGCCCGTTAAATTAAGGGTTGCGTTTGTTAGTATAGCCAACAAAGCTTTTAAAAGGTTCGGCCTTTCATGCTCAATAAGTTGCAATAACTTTTTAAGCGCTTTATAGGTTGATGTTTTTTCCTGCTGCTCCGAAAGCTTATTTAAATTATAGTTCATATCCTTTTCTGCTTTCGGTTTATTTGTTTATTGATTCATAATTACTGGTGCTTTGCTGCGAATTGAATATCTGTACATATTCGGGGCTACTGTGCATCAGTTCATCGTGTTTGCCAACGGCTACAATTTCGCCCTGCATCAGCACAATTATTTTATCATAATGCTCAACCGCGCCTATTTTTTGCGTTACGGAAATGAGCGTTAAGCCAGGATAATTTTTCTGCACGTTGGCTAATATTTTCTTTTCAGTATTTCCGTCAACCCTCGCCGTAAAATCATCAAGCAATAATACTTTTGGGTTAACAGCCAGCGCCCTTGCCAGCATTATGCGCTGCTTTTGCCCGCCCGAGAGGCTTGAGCCGCGTTCGGATACTATGGTGCTTAATTTATCGGGCAAACTTTCAATAAACCCGCGTAACTCAGCAGTATCAATTGCTTTTTCCAGCGATTCATCGGTAACCGTATCGCTAAAGGCAATATTTTCCCTGATGCTCATATTGAAGATAATGCTATCCTGGAAAACAAACCCAACCTGGCTATGGAAGGATTCATCGTTATATTGAGAGATGTTTATCCCATCAAACTCAACATCACCGCTGGTTGCAGGGATCAACCCAGTTAAAAGGTATAATAACTGCGTTTTGCCGGCTGCTGTGGGGCCGATGACCGCTATTTTTTGACCGGCATTTACAGCAAATGAAATATCCTTTAAAGCAGGTTTTTGCCCGTATATAACCGATACATTTTTCAGTTCAATATCGCCCCGCAAGGTTTCCTTAACAGTACCGGTCCCCTGCGAATCCACACTATCTATCACAGCGCCTATACGTTCGTATGATGCGGTGGCCTGTGCTATGATATTGCTCATAAAACCTATCACCAGTATGGGAAATATCAGCAATGACAGGTAGCTGTTAAAGGCCGCGAAATTACCTAAACTCATGGTGCCGGTGATCACATAATGCCCCCCAAGCGCCAGTATGGATAAGCTGGCCATATTCGCCGTAAAAGTGATAATGGGTATAAGCCCGGCAAACAGACTCAATATTTTTAGCCCGAAGTCTTTGGCCCTGGTGTTGGCCATTAAAAATTTATCGTACTCCAATTGCTGCGAATTGATAACACGTATAAGCGCCGAACCTAAAATGCTTTCGTTAATCACCTTATTCAGCCAGTCGATAACCGCGCGACTTTCTTTAAACAGTACCCTCACTTTTTTCAGCACATAAAAAAATGTACCGCCAATAACCGGGATGATGGCAATAACACATAAAGCCAACCGCCAGTTAATAGTAAGCAGCAGGATACTGGCACCTATAATTGTAAATAATGACGATACGATAGAAACAATAGCCTGCGATACGAACATTTTGATGGAATCGACATCGGCAGTAAGATTGGTAAGCAATTTGTTGGGGTTTACAGCTTCAACAAACGCATAGCTTTGCTTTGATATTTTGTCGGACAAACGGCTGCGGAGGTCGCGCGCAACTTTTTCGGATGCATAAGTTTGTATAATGCTTTGCAGGTAAGTGAAGATAAATATAGCAGCTACCGCTATGGTAAATTCCGTTATAAGGGGTTTATATGCAAATTGCTTATGCGTGAAGGCATCGATACCATTGGCAATTATTTTTGGCAGCAGCAGGTTAATGCTATTACTAAACAAGGCGAATATTACCAGGAATATAACCAGGCCCATGTAGGGCTTAAGCAAACTGAAAATGCCCGGTTTTTTTGGTTGGTTTGGTTTAGTATGTTCTGTTTCTTTTGCCATATCTCTCCTATTACATCAGTGCTAAACACATATTGATGAACTTAGGCAAAAATAGCAAAGCTTTGTTACCACCGCTGTAAAAATTATGCTTTATAAAAGAGGCGACCATTGTTTTCATTATGGATTATTATTTGCCTTGTTAACCTTACAGACGATTTGGGATTGAAAACATTTTAAAATACTTTTACGTTAAGCAAAACCTATAAAATGGCCACACCCTTCGACCCGCATATACAATATACATTAGAAGATGACCGCGTACTTTTACGCCCCCTTACAACCACCGACGATGAACACCTGTTACCATTTGCGCTGAATGAACCTGAAACCTGGCAATATTCAAGCCTAAGCGCGGCCGGTGTTGACGGGCTCAGCAGGTACATAAGCGATGCGCTGGCAGCAAGGGCCACCGGCAAAGAATATCCGTTTATAGTGTTTGATAAACAAACAGGCAAACATGCAGGCAGTACCCGTTTTTACGATATACAGGTACATAACCATTCATTACAATTGGGCTATACCTGGTACGGTAAAGATTTTCGCGGAACGGGATTAAATAAGCACTGTAAATTTTTATTGCTTCAATTCGCTTTTGAAGGGCTGGGCATGGAACGTGTTGAATTTCGTGCCGATGCCCGTAACGAGCGTAGCATTGCCGCCATGAAAAGCATTGGCTGTACCGTTGAAGGTATCCTGCGTAAAAGCGTCCCTTTACGGGAAGGCGGCAGAAGGGATTCGATAGTGCTGAGTATTTTGAAAGAGGAATGGGAAAGTGGCGTGAAAGATAGGCTGCAAGCAAGGCTTTAATATTTGGTTGAAAGGGTTTCCACCCGGACTTTAAGTATTAAAATTGATACAAATAATATGCTATAAAAGCTTGTAATAAATTTTGCTAAATCCTTTTATTATCTATTTTTGTTGATTGAAAATATGGTAATACTTATTGCTGTATTTTGATAAACCAATTATATATCAACCAAAAATGAAATTATTTACTCCGGTAAAAATGCATGTAGCGCTTAGTTGTTTAATTGCGGCTACGTTTGCCATGCCTGTTAAGGCGCAGCAAAAAATGAAACAGGTAAATTATGCCGAAAAGGTAAATACTATGATAGGCACCAAAGGCAAAGGGAAAAGCGAAAAGGAGATGTACCTGGAGGCCGGCTTTACTTTCCCCGGCGCTACTTATCCGTTTGGGATGGTGCAATTTACTACCACCTTTTTTGCCGAGAACAAAGGTTTTGTGGTGAATCAGCTGAGCGGCGCGGGTTGCCCGCACATGGGCAATTTTCCTACATTGCCGATGAACGGCGATTTAGTCGCATCGCCTAATGATATGAAAGGTTATAAACCCGATTTTCATATGGAAAAGGCGATGGCTGGTTTTTATAAAGTGAATCTGAATAGCAGCAATATTGATTGCGAACTGAGCGATACCAAACGCACAGGTATGGCGCAATACCATTTTTCTGATACCGCTAAACATGCGACCATTGTTATCGGCTCCGGGATAAACGCTACCAAAATTACCGATGCGCATGTTGAAATAACCGGGCCGGGCAAATGCGAGGGCTATGCTAACGGCGGCTCATTTTGCGGGATAAAGACAGATTACAAAGTTTATTTTGTGGCTGAATTTGATGTAGCGCCGATAGCTTCCGGTACCTGGAAGGATGATAAGATCAATGCTTCGTCAACTTCGGAAAGCGGTGAAAATTCAGGGGCGTGGTTCACGTTTAATGTACCTGCAAATAAGTTTGTCAGGTATAAATTTGGATTGTCGTATGTATCGCTGAAGAACGCACGTGAGAACCTGAAAGCTGAAAACCCGGACTGGAATTTTGCATCTGTTAAAAATAATGCCATTGCAGCCTGGAACCATTATTTAGGCAAGGTGGAAGCCAGCGGCGGGGATAATGACTTAACCACACAATTTTACACGCATTTATACCACGCGTTTGTGCATCCAAGTATATCGAGCGATGTGAATGGCGAGTACATGGGCGCCGATCATAAAGTGAAAAAGGCTGAAGGATTTAAAGATTACACCGAGTTTAGTAACTGGGATACCTATCGAACTACTATTCCATTGTTGGCTATGTTAGCACCAAAGGAAACAGGTGACATGATGCAGTCGCTGGTGAAATTCGCGCAGCAATCGGGTGGCGGTTGGCCACGCTGGGTGATGGCCGATGTGGAAACCGGAATTATGCAGGGCGACCCTACATCGATAGTGGTAGCTAACGCTTATGCTTATGGCGCTACCGGGTTTGATACCAAAGGCGCGCTGGAAGTGATGCGTAAAGGTGCGGAGGTTGTCGGTACTAAATCACAAGATGAACTGACACGGCCTCAAAATGATCTGTATCTATCTAAAGGCTATGCACAGGCGAGTATGAGCCTGGAATATAATTCTGCGGATTTTGCAATTGGGCAGTTCGCGCTACAAGCCGCGGGCGATAAAAACCTGTACCACAAATACGTGCAAAGCGCGCAAAAGTGGAAGAATATTTACAATCCTGAACGCAAATGGCTGCAATCACGCAATCCGGATGGCAGCTGGAAATACTATACTTTTGATATGCGTGAATCCAGCTATACTAACTATTTCTGGATGGTGCCTTTTAACCTGAAACACCTTATTGATACCATTGGTGGTAAAAAATATGCGGAAGCACGACTGGATACCGATTTCAGAAGGACTGACTCTGATTATGGTGAGGATTGGTTCGCGGCAGGAAACGAACCGGATTTCCAGATGCCGTGGACTTACAATTGGACAGGCACTCCTTACAAAACACAGGCGCTTATACGTCGTATTTTTAAAGAACGCTATGCAAACGCAGACAACGGTTTACCGGGTAATGACGATCTGGGTGCTATGGGTGCCTGGTATGTTTTTGCCGGGATCGGCATGTACCCAATGATACCGGGGTATGCGGGTTTTTCGGTAAATAGTCCATCGTTCCCATTAATTAAACTACATTTAGGTACGGGTAAAACAGTAACCATTACAGGCGGCTCGCAAAGCAAGCCTTATGTGCAAGCGTTAAAGGTAAATGGTAAATTGTGGAACAGTACCTGGATACCTTACAGCGTTATTAAGAACGGTGGTACTATAAACTATACATTATCGGCTACGCCAAATAAGGTTTGGGGAATTAAGGTTGAACCGCCGTCATTTGATTGAAAATTATGAAGAACTTATATAAAACCATCGCGTTAGCGGTTTTAACTTTTACTGCTTTCAATGTACAGGCGCAAAAGGCCGATACGCATTTGCCTAAATGGGCGCTTGGTCCGTTTGTACGGCCTGCAAAGGTGAACCCAATCATTTCGCCTGACACTTCGACGACGTTTTACGACCCGATGCACCAACAGCAATGGCATTGGGAGGCCAGCGATACGTTCAATCCCGCCGCTACGGTGAAGAATGGCAAGATATATGTTTTGTATCGTGCCGAAGATAATTCGGGACAAGGTATAGGCTCGCGGACCTCGCGTGTTGGGCTGGCTGAAAGCAGTGATGGCATTACGGTGAAGCGATCAAAGAAACCTGTATTATTTCCTGCTGATGACAATGCAAAAGAATTTGAATGGCCGGGTGGCTGCGAAGACCCGCGCGTAGCGGTTACAGCTGGCGGCACATATGTGATATTATATACTGAATGGAACCACAAGCTACCACGTTTGGCTGCCGCGACATCCAAAGACCTGATCACCTGGAAAAAGAACGGTCCGGTGTTTCAGAAGGCTTTTAATGGCCGCTTTTTTGATATGGCGACCAAATCAGCATCGATAGTTACCAAACTGGTGAACGGCAAACAGGTTATCGCCAAAATCAACGGCAAATATTTTATGTATTGGGGCGAGCAGCATGTGTATGCCGCTACCTCAACTGACCTGGTGAACTGGATGCCGCTGGTTAATGCTGACGGTACGCTAAAGATATTGTTCTCACCCAGGGAAGGCTATTTTGATAGTCAACTGACTGAATGCGGTCCGCCAGCGATCATGACCAGCAGAGGCATTGTATTGCTTTATAACGGCAAGAACGGCGCGACCGATGGCGATAAGAATTATACGCCGAATGCCTATTGCGGCGGCCAGGCGCTGTTTAGCTTAAGCGACCCTACCCTGTTGATCACCCGTCTGGACAAACCGTATTTTATTCCTGAAGCATCGTTTGAGAAAAGCGGGCAATACCCGGCAGGAACAGTGTTTACTGAGGGGTTGGTTTATTTCCATGCTAAGTGGTTCCTGTATTATGGCTGCGCGGATTCAAGGGTGGCTGTTGCGGTGTTTAATCCGGCGCGTCGGTAATTTTGGCTAAAGCCCGCATTTGCTGGTTATTTAATCCGTTGGCTTTAGCCAACGGCAATCAACAAGCAATAATCGGCAGGCGTTAAGTAGCGGTAAAATAAATTTAATATTGCCATCTCTTTTTAACGGACGGACAAGTAGTTAGGAGTAAGTGGCTTTAGCCCAAACTGAACTTTTACCAATAAATTTATCTGTTAAACTAATTATAAATGAAACTATTACGATTATTTACTAAATCGATTTTTCTTATTACTATTCTATGTGTTTTCCATGCATCGGCACAAAATATAGTTCCGCTCAATAGCGGAAGTGGTGGCGTTGACTGGCGCATTAAGCCACAGGCTGATGTAACCGATATTGCATCGATACAAAAAACCAGCTTTGCTACAAATGATTGGGTGAAAGCCACCGTACCGGGAACTGTATTTGCCGATTATGTGAACGCGGGTATTGAAAAAGATCCCAATTACGGCGATAATATTTATAAGGTTGATAAAGCAAAATACTATCGCAATTTCTGGTATCGTACTGAATTTAAAGTGCCTTCTGATTATACCAAACAAAAAATATGGCTCAATTTCAAGGGCATTAACCGTAAGGCTGATATTTATTTGAACGGCACCAAACTGGGCAGCCTGGATGGTTTTATGCAGCGTGGTAATTACGATATTACTTCGATAGTTAATAAAAACGGCGCAAACGCTTTGGCTGTTTTGGTGTATTGCCCGGTGAGGCCGCTCACCAATTATGACAGCCCGACCTATATCTCAAGCGATGGCTGGGACTGGATGCCGAGCGTGCCGGGCTTGGATATGGGTATTACCGATGATATTTATTTGAGCAATACGGGTACGGCTACGATTATCGACCCGTGGATACGTACCGACCTGCCGACCAATGCCCGCGCCGACTTGAGCATTAAACTGGATGTGAAGAACAGCGGCGACAGTTTTCAGCAAGGTGTGGTAACGGGAGTTATTAATCCGGGGAATATTGAATTCTCACAAAAGGTGTTTTTAGGAGCTAACAGTACCTCGACCGTAAGTTTTGATAAGCGGCGTTTTGCTGCTATGGTGATTAATAATCCCAAACTATGGTGGCCCAATGGCTATGGCGCCCCTAATCTGTACACCTGCGATTTTAGCGTAAAGCTTGGCAATGAAATATCGGATACAAAGCGTGTAACCTTCGGCATAAAAAAATACAGTTATGATACAGTGGGCAATGTGCTGCATGTGTACATCAACGGCACCAAGATATTTTTAAAAGGTGGCAGCTGGGGAATGAGCGAGTATATGTTGCGCTGTCGGGGCAAGGAGTACGACCTGAAGCTGAAGTATCATAAGGATATGAATTTTAACGTTATCCGCAACTGGATAGGCTCAACTACTGATGATGATTTTTATGCTGCCTGCGATAAATATGGCATGATGGTTTGGGACGATTTCTGGTTGAATTCTATCAATAACCTGCCTAATGACATAACCACCTTCAACAATAATGCTATCGAGAAGATAAAACGCCTGCGTAACCATCCATCGGTAATGATATGGTGCGGCGATAATGAAGGGTATCCTAATGCGCCGTTAAATGGCTGGCTGCGCGAGGATATAAATACCTATGATGGCGGCGACCGATGGTATCAGCCCAACTCGCATGCGGATAATCTTACAGGCAGCGGTCCGTGGGTTAATAACGACCTGCAATGGTATTTTACCAAAGCGCCAAGTGGTTTTGGTGGGAACCAGGGTTGGGGTATGCGCAGTGAGATCGGGACGGCGGTATTCACCAATTTCGAGAGCTTTAAAAAGTTTATGCCCAAGGCCGACTGGTGGCCGCGCGACGAAATGTGGAACAAGCATTTTTTTGGCCCGTCGGCGGGAAATGCCGGGCCTGATAGGTACGATGAAACCATCACCAAACGCTATGGCGCGCCAACCGGAATCGAAGATTATTGCCGCAAAGCGCAATTGCTGAATATTGAAACCAACAAGGCCATGTACGAGGGATGGGCCGATAACATGTGGGAAGATGCATCGGGTGTGCTGACTTGGATGAGCCAGTCGGCCTATCCGTCATTCGTATGGCAAACGTATGATTATTATTATGACCTGACCGGCGCTTATTGGGGCGCCAAGAAAGGCAGCGAGCCGTTGCATATCCAATGGAACCCGGCGACAAACTCGGTGAAAGTGATCAATGCTACGCGTGAGGATGTAGATGGATTGATTGCCGAAGGCGCTATCTACAATAAAGATGGGAAAGAAGTAAAAGAATTTACCCAATCGGCGCAGGTTAGCGCTTATGCCAATACGGCTACGGAATGTTTTAAATTTAATTTCCCAAAAGAGAATTTGGCGCTGCATAAACCGGTTTATGCTTCATCGGACGACCGTCGGAATTTACCGGAATACGTGACCGACGGCGAAGCTGGCACCCGCTGGTCGAGCAGGCAGGAGGATAACGAGTGGATATATGTGGATTTGGGTAGTGAGCAGGAAGTGAATGGTGTCGGACTGAACTGGGAAGAAGCGTTTGGCAAATCGTTCAAAATACAGGTATCAGATGATGCGAAAAGCTGGACAGATGTACTAACCAGTCACGATGGCGCGCCGGGTATACAAGTATTCAACTTTGAAACCGTAGGTGCGAGATATGTGCGTATGTTGGGCCTGAAACGAGGCAGCGGCTGGGGCTATTCGCTTTGGGAGTTCGAGGTTTATGGCAGCCAAAAGAACAATAAGTTAAGCGATGTGCATTTCATCAAACTAAAACTAAAGGATAAAAATGGCAAGCTGGTATCGGATAATTTTTACTGGCGAAGTAACAACAAGGCCGACTATTCAGCACTGAACAGGCTGCCGCAGGTAAACCTTAAAGTAAATACCAAAACCAAAAAGGTGAATGGCAAGTATGAAATGAATGCTACCATTACCAACCCGGCTTCATCACCATCGGTGGCTTTTGCTATCAGGGCACAGGCAGTTAGGGCATCGAACGGCGAGGAAATATTACCAGTGTTTACCAATGATAATTATTTCTCCTTACTGCCCGGCGAGAGCAAAAATATCCATATTGAGTTTGATGCGGATGTAATAGGAAAGGACACACCGAAATTACTGGTTGTACCTTATAATCAACCGGTTAGCAAAGACTAAAAGTAGCAGGCTGTCTCATTTGATAAATGAGACAATATGAGACAGCCGTAATTTTATAATATCATCAAAAAACATAACTATCTGATTAACAATATTATCACTAATTCAAAATCGCTCAAAATGCGCTAAATAATCCGTTTTAAAGCCAAAAAACGCCTTAAAACGCAATATTAGCCCGGTTTTTTTCTCAAAAATGCCAAAAAATAGTCCTTTTTACGCTAAAAAAGCCCAAAAGTCTACCATTTCATCACATTTTTATAGCAGAAAATCAACCAAATCAGTCTAAACCGTCTCATATTGAAGCAGAAATGAGACAGTAAAAATCGATAAAAGGTAAAGCGTCAAGCCCAATCCGATAAAAGTTTTAAAGACTTTTCACCCTCTTTCCGCCGCAGGCGAGAGAGAGGGTGGACAAGCGCAGCGAAGTCCGGGTGAGTTAAATAAAGCGGACATTCCAACCACGTCACGTAGGTGTATGCGATCGGTTTAACCTCCCGTATTTAAGTCGCTTAACTCATTCACATTGATCAATATCAACCCTATTAAAAACCAACCCCAAATAAATACCCAAACATCAAGCTAAAACAATTTATTTTTGGTTTAAACAATTTTATATGTAGTTTTAACATTTTATAATCAAAACCTATAAAATCTACTTTTCATGAAAAAAACACTATTGGCGATAGCTTGCATTTTTGTTAGCTATGGTTCTTTCGCACAGGACAGGAAAGCGCCCGCTTACCCGTTAATTACACACAACCCGTATTTCAGCATCTGGTCGTTTAGCGATACGCTGAATGCCTCCACTACCAAACATTGGACAGGAAAAGACCAGTCGTTATTGGGTTTGATAAAGGTTGACGGGCAGGTATACCGTTTTTTAGGTGAGGAAGACAAAGTTTACAAAACCATCCTGCCTGCAAGCGATGAAGAAGCATACTCATGTAAATATACTTTTGGCACACCAGCAGCAGGCTGGGCCGCTACTGATTTTGACGATAGCGGCTGGAAAACAGGCGGCGCGCCCTTTACGCTGGATAACGTGCCCGGCGGAACAACCTGGGACACCCATGATATTTGGATAAGAAGACGATTTAAGTTAGCCAATGCTGATATAAACCAGTTGTATTTAAAACTGCGCCATGATGACGGCGCCGAGGTTTATTTAAACGGTGTTAACATAAAAAATGATGATGGCGCGGTAGGCGATTTTAAAATGATACCCGTTAAGGCGTTTAAAGATAAGCTGAAAGATGGCGAAAATGTGCTGGCCATACATTGCGTTAATACTGGTGGCGATGCCTGGCTCGACGCGGGTTTGGTGGATGAGAAGAAAGAGGCAGATAATGCAAAAGTAATGCTGGCCGACCAGAAAAGTGTTGATCTGACCGCTACACAAACCATGTACACCTTTAAATGCGGCCAGGTTGATCTGCAGGTAACTTTTACTTCGCCCCTACTGCTTAAGGATATGAGCGTGCTAGCCCGGCCGGTATCATACATTACCTATGTTGTAAAGTCAAACAATGGCAAACCGCATAACGTGAAAGTTTATTTCGGCGCTTCAACTACTATCGCGGCCAATATGCCAACTCAGGCCATCACCACACAGGCTTATAAAACAGCCAACTTATCTATACTAAAAGCAGGTACTGTTGAACAGCCCATCCTGCAAAAGAAAGCCGACGACCTGCGTATCGACTGGGGCTACATGTACGTAGCGCTTACCAAGCCCGAAAAGGCGGTGCAATATATTACGCCGGGTGTTGATGCGGTGAGATCATTCGTTAATAATAAAACAACTACAACAGTAAAAGAAGGTAAGCAACTAATGCTGAATACCGTTATTCCATTTGGTGTAGTGACCAAAACCCCGGTTGAAAAATTTGTGGAGTTGGGCTATGACGACCTGTATTCTATTCAATACTTTCATACTAACTTAAAACCCTGGTGGAAACAAGGCGGCAAGGTTACCATTGAGCAAGTACTAAACACCGCTGCCACGCAATATGCGACCGTAATGCAGAAATGTGCCGCGTTTAACAAAACTATGTACAAAGATGCCGAAAAGGCAGGTGGTAAGGACTACGCTAAACTTTGCGAATTGGCATATCGCCAAAGCATTGCAGCGCATTCTATAACTAAAAGTCCGCAAGGCGAGATCTTATTTTTATCGAAAGAGAACTACAGCGGCGGTTTTATAAATACGGTTGATGTTACTTATCCTTCATCGCCCCTGTACCTGCTATACAACCCTAAATTACAGGAGGGTATGTTGAATGGTATTTTCTATTTCAGCGAAAGCGGTAAATATAAAGAAGCTTACGCCGCGCACGACCTGGGTGAATACCCCATCGCGAACGGCCAGCTTTATGGTGAGGGTATGCCGGTTGAAGAATCGGGCAATATGATCATCCTCACTGAAGCTATAGCCAAATCCGAAGGCAATGCCCTCCTTGCTAAAAAACATTGGAAAACATTAAGCCGTTGGGTAAATTATTTGGTAGACGAAGGTTTTGACCCAACCAATCAATTATGTACCGATGACTTTGCCGGTCACCTGGCACGTAACGCCAACTTGTCCATGAAAGCAATAGTGGGTATAGCTTGCTATGCCGACCTGGCAAAACAATTAGGCGATAACGCCACCGCAGCCAAATACCGTAAAATAGCCGAAGGCATGGTTGGCCGCTGGATGAAACTGGCCGATGGCGGCGATCATTATTCGCTGGTGTTTGAAAAGCCCGATACCTGGAGCCAGAAATATAACCTGGTTTGGGATAAAGTTTTGGGCCTGCATTTGTTCCCTCAGTCGGTTTATGACCGCGAGATAAAATATTATCTCACCAAACAAAATAAATACGGCTTGCCGTTAGATAGCAGGAAGACATACACCAAATCCGACTGGATATTATGGTCGGCTACGCTGGCTAAAAGCAAATCCGACTTTAAGGAACTGGTAGCGCCTATATATAAATACGCTATTGAAACGCCAACCCGCGTACCGCTTAGCGACTGGCACGAAACTACCAATGGCAAACAGGTTGGTTTCCAGGCAAGGAGTGTGGTTGGCGGTTATTTTATGAAGATGCTGGAAGTTAAAATAGCAGCAAAAAACAAGAAATAAGATGGTAAGGACAGCCCGGTTATTTGTAATTGCAGGCTTAAGCATTTTTGCAGGCAAGGCGTCTGCCCAAACAGCAACATCCGTTAGTAAGCCCGAAAACCAAAGCAAGAATACATTTTACGTAAGTAATAAAGCGCCGTTAACACAACAGCCCTTTGCTAAACTGCCGGTTGGCGCGGTAAAACCCGGTGGCTGGCTTAAAAAACAACTGGAACTGCAGCGTGATGGCCTTACCGGGCATTTGGGCGAAATAAGCATCTGGCTTACCAAAACCGATAACGCCTGGCTAAATAAAGAAGGCAAAGGCAAATACGGTTGGGAAGAGTTGCCTTACTGGCTGAAGGGCTATGGCGATATCGCCTATATTTTGCAGGATAAAAAAATGCTGGCCGGAACAAAATTCTGGATCGATGCAGTGCTGAACAACCAGCGGCCCGATGGCGATTTTGGCCCTGTTATTTTAAAGGGCGACGGCAACCGCGACCTGTGGGCGAATATGCCGATGCTGTGGTGCCTGCAATCATACTATGAGTATTCGAAAGATCCACGGGTGTTGACCTTTATGAGCAAGTATTTTAAATGGGAGCTGGCTGTGCCTGATAATAAATTTTTAAAGGATTACTGGGAGAATAGCCGCGGTGGCGACAACATGGTGAGTGTTTACTGGCTGTACAACCGCACCGGCGAGAAATGGCTGCTTGATTTGGCGACCAAGATAGATAAGAATACCGCAAACTGGCGGCAAGCCAACAATCTACCCAACTGGCATAACGTAAATGTGGCCGAATGTTTCCGCGAGCCGGCAACCTATTATATGCAAAGCCATGCAAGCGGTGACCTGGATGCAACCTATAATGATTTTAAACTGATTCGGAATATCTACGGGCAGGTACCGGGTGGTATGTTCGGTGCCGATGAAAATGCCCGTAAAGGTTATACCGACCCAAGGCAGGCGGTGGAAACCTGCGGTATGGTGGAGCAAATGACCTCGGATGAGTTTCTGCTGCAATTTACCGGCGATACTTTTTGGGCCGATAACTGCGAGGATGTAGCATTCAATACATTCCCCGCTGCGTTTATGCCGGATTATAGGTCATTGCGCTATTTAACTGCACCCAACATGGTGGTAAGTGATGGAAAGAATCATTCGCCGGGTATTGCTAATGAGGGGCCTTTTTTGGCCATGAACCCGTTCAGCAGCCGTTGCTGCCAGCATAACCATGCTGCAGGCTGGGTATATTATGATGAGAACAGCTGGATGGCAACTCCCGACAACGGCCTTGCAGCGCAATTATATACTGAGGGCGAAGTTACAGCAAAAGTAGCCAAAGGGAATATCGTAAAGATCACAGAGCATACGTATTATCCGTTTCGTAATGCAGTTAATTTTAGCATAAGAACGGCTAAAACTGTAGAATTCCCGGTGTATTTACGTGTGCCTGGTTGGTGTAAAAATGCTAAGGTGAGTATTAATGGAAAGTCTGTTACAGTTGATGCAATGCCAGATAGCTATATCAAGCTAATAAATAAATGGAAAAATGGCGATAAAATAAGCTTGGTATTACCTATGCAAATACAGGTAAAGGAATGGGAGCAAAATAAAAATAGTGTAAGTATTAATTACGGCCCGCTTACCTTTTCGTTAAAAATAGCAGAGAAGTATGTAAAAATAGACCCCAAATCGGCTGTACAGGACGATTCGCACTGGCAGGCAAATGCCGATCAGTCCAGGTGGCCGGCATTTAGTATTTTTCCTGCATCGGCATGGAACTATGGCTTAATACTCAATAAGGAGCACCCTGAAAAGTCATTTACTATGATAGTTAGAGGCTGGCCTAAAGACAATAATCCGTTTACCAATGCAAATGCGCCAATTGTATTATTAGCTGAAGGAAAACAAATTCCCGGATGGCAAATAGATCAATATGGTTTATGCGCGGTTTTACCGCAAAGTCCTGTTGCTACCCGTCAGCCGCAAACAACATTGGCCATGGTTCCAATGGGGGGTGCAAGATTACGGATATCAGCGTTTCCGGTAGTTAAATAGTGCCTTAATAAATTAATTTAGCAACATGCAAATTTGTAATAGATTGTTTATATTAGTACTATTAAATTACCAGGTACATACATTCCTACGTTTAATCTGGTAACTATGTATATTATTAACATAAAGTTGTATTATCCTGATTTAAACAGCCGTTAACGCTGTTTTTGTTGGTAAATCGATAAATTGGTACTATATTAGATTATTATTATAACATAAACTTAAATTTCAAAGCCCCACCATTAGATGATAAAGAAAAGATTATCAATAGTTGATATTGCAAACAAACTCAACATTTCAAAGACTACTGTATCGTTTATTTTAAATGGCCGCGCCAAGGAAAAAAGGATAAGTGAGGAGTTGGTTGAGCGTGTACTGAAATTTGTTGAAGAAGTAGGTTATAAGCCTAATTCATTAGCTAAAAGTTTACGTACCGGCAAGTCGAATATTATTGGTTTGATGGTTGAAAATATATCCGACCATTTTTTTGCGAACATCGCCCGTTATATTGAAGACCGCGCTTATAAAAACGGCTATAAGATAATTTATTGCAGCACCGATAATGATGCTGCCAAAACCAAGGACCTGATCGCCATGTTTCGCGACAGGCATGTAGACGGCTATATTATTGCGCCGCCCCTTGGGGTGGAGGCTGATATTGCCGAACTGATAAAAGATGAACTACCGGTTGTACTATTCGACAGGTATTTCCCGAATATCGATTCGAGCTATGTAGTGATCGATAACATGAACAGTACCTATAACGCTACTCAATATTTTATCGATCAGGGGTATAAAAAGATAGCGTTCATCACCTTCCAGTCACACCAAACCCAAATGCAGGCGCGTATGGATGGCTACGAAAAAGCGCTTAAAGAAAACAACCTTACCCCTTACATAAAAGAAGTTGTTTTTAACCAGGATGCCCAGAATATAGTTGAGCCGATAACCGATTTTTTAGAAAAAAATAAAAACTTTGATGCCATATTGTTCGGCACCAACCGTATAGGTGTTTGCGGTTTAAAGGTTTTACACAATTTAGGCATGAAAGTCCCTGATGATGTAGCCGTTATATCATTTGACGATTATGATGTATTTGAGCTATACTCGCCATCCATTACTGCCATCGCGCAGCCGATAGAGGAGATAGCCGATAACGTAATAACGATTTTACTCAACAAACTGAATACTTCGGCGCCAAACCGTAAAAACCAGCAAATAACATTGCATACCGAATTGAAACTAAGGGGCTCATCATCAGTAAATAAGCCCTTGGCCACAGCTAAATAGGCAGCCCTGTTAATTACTATAATATTAATTAAAGGCATGGAATAATTATGCCTTTATTAATTTGTTTGTACATTTAGCTTTCATATCCTGTGAGCAATGAATTTTAAACAATTTATAGTAGCCACTTGTCTGCTACTCGGTTTTTCCCGTTCTTCTGTTTTCGCCCAGATAGATATGCCCGTGTTTGGGAAACATGAGGCATTAAGCGGTTATGCGCGTACCATTAGCGGCGACAGCATCCCATATTATTCTGCTTTGCCCGATTATGCCAAAGAGGCACTGTTAACCCGCGCCAGTGACGGTAAAGCGGTTATTGAATGGGAAACAGCGCCTATTCCTGAAAAAGCACGAGGGCCTTTTGTTTATTTTAGTTGGGTGGCATCACATTCCACCGGTACTAACTCAGCCGACAGGAATTTCGACCTGTTTATTAACGACAAACACATACTCACTTTCACTACAAAGCCTAATAACTACCCGCCCTACTGGTCATTTAGCAGTAGCGACAGCACCGAATTGGTTTTTGAACCAAAAACCCGCGATGCTTCAGGCGATGCGCATGGCTTTGCCTATTTGCGGGTACCTTTGGCCGAATATCAGAAAGGGGAACCATTGAAAATAAAGGTGGTAGGGCAGGCACAAAACAGCCAGGACTGGTACATGACGTTTAAATACACCTTCGAGGAAAAGATTGATGTTGAAGCCCCGCAGTTTTTGCTGAAAGCCGAAAGCCCGGAAAGGCCCCTGGTATTTACCGTATTGCACTTCGGCGAGCCGCAAACTATGCAGGTTAAGATAAACGATGGCGACAAACAAAAATTTGAGGTTAAGAATGGCATCAACTCATTTACCCTGCCGGTGCCCGTAAGCGATAAAGCACCCGTCGACGAAAATATTTATGCCAAAATAGGTAAGCTGGAACTCCATAAAACGATGACCCTCAAGCCAATCATTAAACGCGAAGTGTACCTGATCCATAACTCGCATAATGATATTGGCTATTCGGACATACAGGAGAACGTAGAAAAGCTGCAGGACCAGAATATCCGTGATGCTATGCACCTGGTGGCAAAGACAAAAGATTATCCCGAAGGCAGCAAGTTTGTATGGAATATTGAATCACTGTGGGCGGTGGAGAATTTCCTGAACTCATCTACCCAAGCAGAAAAAGATGAGTTTTTTAAAGATGTGCGCGATAAACGCATTGGATTGTCGGCCACTTATGCCAACATACTTACAGGCCTGTGTACCCCCGAGGAAATGAACTGGATAACGCTTTTTGGCGACAGCCTGCGCAAAACTTACAACCTGCCCATCAATACCGCTATGATGACCGACGTGCCCGGCATGAGCTGGAGCATGATACACGCTTTAGCATCAAACGGGGTGCGTTATTTTTCGGATGGCATAAACTACGTTGCCGGCATGGCCGATCTGGGCGACCGTATAGGTTATACTTTAAAAGCGCAGGGCGATAAACCATTTTGGTGGAAGTCGTCATCGGGTAAGGACAGCATATTGTTCTGGGCGGCAGGAAAAGGCTATTCTTCATGGCATGGTACGCCCATAGGCGGTGTATTTGAGCGCGGCCCGAAAAAGATAGCCGCTTACATGAATGAGCTGGATGCAAAGAATTACCCCTATTCCATAGTGCAATGGCGCTACAATATTGTAGCCGATAACGGCCCGACAGACAGCACCATCTGCGACTTTGTAAAGCAGTGGAACGAAAAATATGAATCGCCCAAACTCATATTATCCAATGTGAGCGATGTATTTGTAGCGCTTGAAAAGAAATACGGCAGTAAGATACCGGTATTGTCAGGTGACTTTACGCCTTATTGGGAAGATGGCGCCTATTCCACCGCCAGAGAGGAAGCCGAAAACCGCTTACTGAGCGAAAAGATATTGCAACTGGAAAATATCGCAAAGCAACAAAACAAAACCATCAACCCGCATTGGTTGTACGAGGCCAAACGCGACGTAGTCATGTTCCATGAGCATACCTGGGGCGCGGGCAATAGCATATCCGAACCCGACGTGCCATTTGTTACGCACCAGTGGGCCTATAAAAAGGGCTTTGTTGACTCCGCAAAATTTTATACTGATAAAATAGAAACCGCGCTTTTCCCCAAACCCGATAGCGCATCGGCCATAGTGGTTTACAACAGCCTGCCCTGGATACGTACCGGTTATATAGAAACCATGCCCCCGGCCGGGTTCAATACCAATACTTTGGTTGATGATAAGGGCCGCAGCATAACCGTGCAAAGGCTCAGCGGCGGGAAAATCGGTTTTATAGCAACTGAAATACCTGCCGGCGGCAAAACAATTTACAAACCCGGCCCAATGACTGAGCACGGTGTAGAAGCACTCAGCTATACCGATTACACCAACGACAAACAAACAGGCGCTATTAACAACCTGAAGCCATTCGACAGGGAGATGAATGTGGTTGATACTTCTGTCTACAAAGGGCTTTCGTTAGCTTTATACGTAAAGGGGATGGACCCAGCCAACCATTTTTTCAGCCATGAAAAAAGCGAACAATTATTGGAAAACGGTTTTGTTGTAAGAAGAAAAGCCATCACCTGTGATATGGAAGGCACTAACGGCGTTGAATATGTCATCAGCCAATACAATGGCCTTGATTACATGCAGGTGGCTGTTACCATCGATAAAAAGGCCATCCGCGATAAAGAAGCGGTGCATATCGCTTTTCCGTTTTTAATAAAGAACCCCGAAGTAAAAATAGGTATCGACAGTGCCTACATCACGCCCGAAAATGGCCAGCTACCCGGCTCGAACAAGGATTTTTATTCGGTGCAGCGTTGGCTGGATGTATCAGGCAAGGATTATGGTGTAACTATTTCATCGCCCGAAAGCGCTTTGTTCGAGGTTGGCAATTTGGTTGACGAACGCGAAGTAAACAGGGGCACCAAGCTATGGCGCACTGAAAACCACTCCTCGAACACGGTTTTTGCCTATGTAATGAACAACTACTGGCATACCAACTACAAAGCCGACCAGGATGGAAAGGTAACCTTTAACTTCATACTGCAATTCCATAAAGATTTTGATTTGAGTGATGCACAACGGACAGGCGCCGAGGCTACTGAGCCCCTGCTGGTTTATACGCAATGATTTTTTTTACCATCCGGAGAACAAAATATATGCTATGATGGAGGAGGTGTTATAACATAGCTTAGGTTGTTCTATATGGCTCAGGCAGACCACTAATCTCTAACCATTAAATATATTTTTATTTCTTGCCTTCGCTGCCTACCTTTGCCGCATGTTTAAACGCGCTACTGTTTTATTACTGATCTTTTCAGTGCTTGCGTCTAACCTTACTTACTATTTTATTTTTGCGGGCTTTGAGCTTAACCAAAAATACATTGCCGAAAACTTGTGCATAAACCGTGATAAACCATGGTTGCATTGTAACGGTAAATGTTATTTCGCCAAAAAGCTAAAACAGGCCCAGGAAAAACAAAACAGCGAAGAAGGTCAGTCGCAAAAGAACTTTTTCCAGGTGGCGTACCATACACAACCGGCAGCGGTTAAATTCCATACCCAATTACTGCTGGTTATACCCGTACCCACCAACCACGCGCTATTACCCCAGATAGCCCAACCCATCTTCCGCCCTCCGCAATTGGGGTAATCTACACCCCTACTGCTTTATAAGCAAAACAAATAAAATATATAACGTAAACTATCATTGCGGTTATTGCGCTTTGCACTTTCCGCTATTATAACATTTATACTAATGCTACACATCAAAAAGCTGATGTTGCTGGCCGTTGCTATTATGGCGATGGTTGAAGCAGTATCGGCACAAGAAATATATAAAGGTAAGGTAATTGACCAAACCACACGGCAGGCTATTGAATACGCAAGCGTGAACTCATCAACCGGGAAAGCTACTGTAACCGACAGGTTTGGCAATTTCGTGTTATTGTTGCCTGCAGATTCGGCCAATTTAAAAATATCCTATGTTGGCTACAAACCACAATTACTACATCTAAACGGCGGAACAAAACGCGTTACCATCACATTGCAACGCGGCGCTATCGATTTGGATGAAGTACATATCTCGCCGCATTTGAACAATGCCTCGTTCCATACCATCAGTAATATCGACCTTAATTTGCGCCCGGTAAATTCATCGCAGGACCTGATGCGGCTGGTACCCGGCCTGTTCATTGCCCAGCACATGGGCGGCGGCAAAGCTGAACAAATATTTATTCGCGGGTTTGATGCCGACCATGGTACCGATATTAATGTTTCGGTTGACGGGATGCCGGTAAATATGGTATCGCATATACACGGGCAGGGCTATGCCGACCTGCATTTCCTGATCCCTGAAACTGTATCGACTTATGATTTCGGTAAAGGCCCCTACTATACCGGCTATGGCGACCTTACTACAGCGGGCTATTTAGCCTATACCACTAAGGATGCTTTGGATAAAAGCATGGTGAGCCTTGAGGGCGGGCAATTCAATAGTTTCCGCGGCGTGGCGATGATTGATCTGCTGGGCGCCAAGGCCAAACAAAATGGCACCAACGCTTATATAGCAGGTGACTATAATTATACTGATGGCCCGTTTGATTTCGCCGAACATTACAAACGCCTTAACCTGTTTGGCAAGTTCAGTACCATGCTGGGCACGAATAATAAGTTAAGTGTAAGCGCATCGACTTTTAGTACCAGCTGGCGGGCAAGCGGCGAGATACCCGAGCGCGCGGTCACCGCCGGAACAACAGCCGTTGATGAGAACGGGCAACCTTATATAGTTACCGAAGCGCCAAAACCCATCGGGCGTTTTGCTACTATCGACAGCGCGCAGGGCGGAAAAAGTACCCGCACCAACGCGAATGCCAAACTCACTACTGATCTGGGCAATAATTTAACTTTAGAGAACCAGTTGTATTATACCCATTATACGTTCGATCTGCATGTAAACTCTACCTTTTTTGCCGAAGACAGTGTTAACGGCGATGAACGGCAACAACACGAGGCGCGGGATATGTATGGATACAACGGTAAGCTCAGCAAGCGTAATTACTGGGGCAATAATTCGCTTACGTCGGCACTGGGTTTAACTACCAGGTTTGATCGTACTTATGGTACAGACTACAGTAACGTTACCGAAGATTACCAGTTTCTGGATGACATTACCAAAGGCGACATCCGTCAAAATAATACCGCCCTGTTTTTGGATGAAACTTTGGAAAGCGGTAAATGGCTGTTGAATGCAGGCGCAAGGCTGGATTATTTTAACTTCAATTTTAACAACGCCACCAAAACCAGCCTAATTGTAAGCCCTAAATTTAATGTGCAATATACCGCTGATTCAACCATCCAGCTTTATTTAAAAGCCGGTAAGGGCTTCCACTCCAATAATGCCATTGCGGTTATTGGCAATAACGGGCTGGAAACCTTGCCTGCTGCTTATGGCGCTGATGTTGGTTTTAACTGGAAGCCTATCCCCCACCTGTACATCAACACCGCGCTGTGGTATTTATATCTGCAACAGGAATTTATTTATACTGATGACGGCGACATTGAACCTGGCGGCAAAACAAAGCGCTATGGCGTGGATTTTTCGGCACGCTACGAACTAACGCACTGGCTGTTTGCTGATCTGAATGTTAACCTTGCCCATCCCCGCCTTGCTGATAGCGCTAAAAACACAGGCTACCTGGCATTGGCACCTACTTTTACCAGTACCGGCGGCCTGGATTTCAGATTTGATAACGGCATAAATGGCGGTATCAGCTATCGTTATATGCATAGCAGGCCGGGCAATAACACCAACACGCTGGTTGCCGACGGCTATTATGTAACCGACCTTAAGCTGAACTACACCCAAAAACGCTATGAAGTAGGCCTGAGCATTGAGAACCTGTTCAATACCAAATGGAACGAGTTTGAAGCCGAGGAAGTAAGCCGTTTAAGAGGCGAAGCTGCACCCATTGACCAGATGAGTTTTACCGCCGGCACGTCATTTTGCGCGAAATTGAGGGTGGCGGTATTTTTTTAAAATAATCATATTTGTCATTGCGAGGAGGTACGACGAAGCAATCCCGTAACTATGCTTACTATGGGATTATCACGCTATCGCTCGCAATGACAATTATATTTAATTTCCCTCTTGATACTTGCCTCTTGACTCTTGTTTCCCACCCTAATTGTCATTCCTACCTAACAATTCATCTAAAAACCGGGTAGGGTAAAACTTTTGAATAAAATAATCCGTTATTTTATATCAGAAAGGCATAATATGCGTGGTTTTGGATTTTCCAAGTTTACACCCAACACTATCCCCAAAGGCGGATTTGACGAATTACTGAAATTATTTCTTGAATTGCTTAACTATACTTCGGGCGATGCCGGCGAAGCGTTGGCATGGATGAACGAACTCGACAAGCAGTATAACATCACCAATGATGAGTACGGCATGGGCAACTTCATCGATGACCTGAAGCAAAGGGGCTATCTTGATGAAGATAAAGCCAGCGGCGAATTCCGTATTACAGCAAAGGCCGAGCAAAGCATAAGGCAATCGGCATTGGAAGAGATATTCGGCAAGCTTAAAAAGTCTGGTAAAGGCAATCACCGTTCGCCGCAATCGGGCCAGGGCGATGAAAAAAATGCTGAGCGCCGTGAGTTTGAGTTTGGCGACAGCCTTGATCAGATCGACATGACACAATCTATCCACAATGCCCAGGTTAACCACGGTATCGGCGATTTTATGATGACCGAACGTGACCTGGAAGTAGAGGAAATGGATTATAAAACCCTAACCTCGACTGTATTAATGATAGACATATCACACTCCATGATACTCTACGGGGAGGACAGGATAACTCCCGCCAAAAAAGTAGCCATGGCGCTGGCCGAACTTATCCGCACCAAATACCCGAAAGATACTTTGGACATAGTGGTTTTTGGTAACGATGCCTGGCCAATCAGTTTAAAAGATCTGCCTTACTTACAGGTTGGCCCTTATCATACCAACACTTACGCCGGGTTAGAACTGGCTACCGACCTGCTTCGCCGCCGTAAAACGCACAACAAGCAGATATTTATGATTACCGACGGCAAGCCGACCTGCTTAAAAGAAGGTACAAAATATTACAAAAACAGCATCGGCCTCGACCGTAAGGTGGTAAACAAAACGCTGAACATGGCAGCACAATGCAAGCGCCTTAAAATACCCATCACCACATTTATGATAGCCAAAGATCCATACTTGCAGCAGTTTGTACGCAAATTTACCGAAACGAACGGTGGCAAGGCGTTCTATAGCTCATTGAACGGATTAGGAGAATACATTTTTGAGGACTACATCAGGAACCGGAGAAGGACGGTACGTTGATGTGCAGATGTGCAAATATGCAGATGTGCAAATATGCAGATGTGCAAATGATTGAATGGTTTGCGTTACGCAATTACCAATGAACTAATGAACCAGTGAACTAATGAACAAACTAGAAATAACAACCTTAGGCCAATTAAAGAAAACAGATTATAAAAGCCGTTCCGTTAAAGATGAACTGCGGGCCAACCTTATCGCGCAGCTAAAGAAACAGGAAGGCGGCTTTGAAGGCATTATCGGTTTTGAGGATACCGTGATCCCCGATCTGCAAACCGCTATACTTTCGCGCCATAATATTTTATTATTAGGTCTTCGCGGGCAGGCTAAAACACGTATCGCCCGCTTGCTGGTTAATTTGCTGGATGAATATGTGCCTTATATCGAGGGGTCGGAATTGTATGATGACCCGTTGGCGCCTATATCATGGTTTGGACATAACGAGGTATTGGCTAAAGGCGATGCAACACCAATTGCCTGGCTTCATCGCAGCGAGCGCTACACTGAAAAACTGGCCACGCCCGATGTTACCGTTGCCGACCTGATTGGTGACGTTGACCCTATCAAAGCCGCTACTATGAAGCTGACTTACAGCGATGAGCGCGTAATACACTTTGGATTAATACCCCGCGCGCACCGTGGAATATTCGTGATAAATGAATTACCCGACTTACAGGCACGCATACAGGTATCGCTGTTTAATATTTTGCAGGAAAGGGATATACAGATACGCGGATTTAAACTGCGCCTGCCGTTGGATATACAATTTGTATTTACCGCCAACCCTGAGGATTATACCAACCGCGGCTCGATAGTGACACCGTTAAAGGACAGGATAGAAAGCCAGATATTAACCCATTATCCACGGTCGGTTGAAATATCACGCAAGATAACACAACAGGAAGCCCTGCTTACCGTTGAACAAAAATCAACTATCGAGGCGGATGGATTGGTTAAAAATATGGTAGAACAGATCGCTTTTGAAGCGCGTAATTCGGAATATATTGATAAAAAATCGGGGGTATCTGCAAGGTTAACCATATCAGCTTATGAAAACCTTATCAGCAATGCCGAGCGCCGCATGATCATTAATAATGAGGCCAGTACCTTTGTGCGTATCAGCGACTTTTTAGGCGTGATACCGGCCATTACCGGCAAAATCGAACTGGTTTATGAAGGCGAACTGGAAGGCCCTGCAAAGGTGGCTAACATGCTGATAGGCAAATCCATCAAAACACTCTTACTGCAATTTTTCCCCGATCCTGAAAAGGCCAAAAAATCAAAAGCGCCAAACCCTTATGCTGAGATCATCAACTGGTTTAGCAGCGGAAATGAATTATCGTTAGTTGATGACCTGCCATTGGCTGAATATAAAAAAGCACTTAACGGGGTAACCGGTTTGAAAGACCTGGTTAAAAAGATACATCCGCGCCTGAGTGAGAACCAACAGCTTTTACTAATGGAGTTTGTACTGCATGGCCTGGCCGAGTTTTCGCAACTAAACAAAGGATTTTTGGATAACGGTTTCGCGTTCTCGGATATGTTCAACAGCCTGTTCAACCTCGAGCCTGATGATGACGACCTGGATATGGATGATGACAAGTATTGATATCCATTTGTCATTTTGAGCGGAGTACGAGAGAGAAAACTTATATAAGCAACATAGTCCGTCCGCATGTAGTTTAAGATTTCTCGCTATCGCCCGAAATGACAGTTTTTTTTATTGGCATTGAATATTGACAAACTTTGTTGCGATATTTGACGCACTGTGTCACACCCTATAAATAATTAAAATAGCTTTAGAGTGCACCGCCTGTATTGCCGATGAAAAAAATATTGCAGTCAGCCTTTGATTTCCTACTGTTCAGCAATATGTTTATGGCTTTGTGCGCTATAGCACAAGGCCTCGTTACTTTTTATTTAATTGGGTCGAAACCTGTTTATGAAGTACTGGCAATATTGTTTATAGCTACAATAGGGCTGTATAACTTCAGCATATTAATGAGCAAGCCGCAGCATCCCGAGCAGTCGGAATTTGCACGCCAGCGCTGGTTTTTTGCACACCACCGGCTTATGGTTACCATAACCATTGTTTGTGTGCTGGCATTGATCCCCTTATTTTTTTTAATATCTACAGAATCAAAAATATTACTCATTTTTTTAGGTATTATTTCACTTGCCTATAACCTGCCGCTGTTCTCTTTGGGCGATAAAAAGTTTGGGCTGCGCAACATCCCGGGGCTAAAGCAGTTTTTAATTACCTTGGTATGGACCATGAGCACTGTGCTGCTGCCTTTGCTGGAGGCACAACATAAACATTTAGGCTTGGTTTCCATGCGCGATGCAACCATACTTATAGCCAAACGCTTTCTGTTTATTGCTGCCTTAACTGTGCCCTTTGACATCCGCGACCTGTTTGAGGACAGGCAATCGGGCCTGAAAACTATACCCGTTGTATGGGGAGAGAAAAAGGCCTATGCATTTTGCCAGGTATTATTGGCGGGGTATATTATTTTACTGTTCATGTTCAGGCATAATGGTTTTAATAATGATTTTTTCGCGCTTACCATAACAGCCCTGCTTACCGGCTGGCTTATATTCCGTTCAACCATCGAAAAGGACGAATATTATTACTTTTTTTGGGTTGATGGTGTGTTGATATTGCAATATATTTTGCTGTTGATATTTGGCCAAATAAGCCCACTTTAATCTCCCCCGGTAGTGGAGACTCTTTTTTAAAAATTAATTTAAAGTCCTCCCTACCGGGGAGGATTTAGGAGGGGCTATGCCGGCCAATTATAACAATTCCGCATGGTTTTATGACAGCCTTGCCCGCATGGTTTATGGCCGGGCACTGGTAAACGCACAAGTTTATTTATTGCGACAAATACCGGCAAACAGCAAAGTACTTATTGTGGGCGGCGGCACCGGTTGGGTGCTTGAAGAACTAACCCGTATACATCCAACGGGACTAACTATAGTTTATGTAGAAATAGCGCCGAAAATGATAGCGCTTTCGAAAAAAAGGAATATTGGCGTTAACAAAGTGGCCTTTGTTAACGACGCCATTGAAAATGTAGCATTGGATGCTGATTTTGATGTGGTGCTTACTCCTTTTTTGTTTGACAATTTTACCGAACAAACATTACAAAATGTATTTGCAAACATTAACAAGCTGCTTAAAGCTGATGGTTTATGGCTAAATGCTGATTTTCAACTGACCGGAAAATGGTGGCAATGGGTATTGCTTAACAGTATGTTTGTATTTTTCAGGCTTATATGTAATATTGAGGCATCAAAACTGCCGGATATTAACGGGTGCTTTGACAGGAATGGATACCAATTGACCGAACAAAAAAACTTTTTCGGTGGGTTTATCAGCGCCTGTTCATACCGGAAAAATACCTGATCGAAATATTGTCCATTCTAAAAATCCAACGGCCCTAATCTTCGCATATTCTTCATTATTAAATATTGCCTATGATGCACATAATTGCTCGGGTTGGTAGGCGACCATTTCAACGGATCGGGGAAAATAGAGGCTATGGCTGCTGCTTCGTGTTTGGTAAGGTCTTTAGCATCTTTATGATAATAGGCCTGAGCCGCAGCTTGTACGCCATATATGCCGTCGCCCATTTCAATTTCATTAAGATAAACTTCCATAATACGCTTCTTGCTCCAAAATATTTCTATCAGCACAGTAAAGTAGGCCTCAATGCCTTTGCGCAGGTATGTCCTGTCCGACCATAGGAAAACATTTTTGGCAGTTTGCTGGCTTATGGTGCTACCGCCTATCAGTTTATGGCTGTGGGCATTTTTATCAATAGCAGCTTCCATGGCCTTAAAGTCAAACCCGAAGTGGTCGAGAAATCGCTGGTCTTCAGCAGCTACAGCGGCACGTTTCATGGGATCGGATATATCCTCGAAATCAACCCATTGCTTGTCTATTTTCCAGTCCTTGCCATCAGCCTTGCGTTCAAAACCGCGCTGTATCATCAGTTCGGTTACGGGCGGGTTTACAAAGCGGTACAATATCACCCAAAAAATAGTTATGCCAAAAAACAGGATAAAGATGAGCTTTAGTATGCGCAGGATGAGCCTGAATATCCAATGCCTGTGAATTTGTTTCGCGTTGCTAAAAGCCATTTATCTATGTCGGATTTCGGATGTCGAATTTCGGATTTATTTTTTGATTTTTCAGCACCTTTGTCACTGCGAGGTACGAAGCAATCGCGAACTTTGCATATGGTCATTTACGCGGGTGATTGTTTGGTACCTTACAGCAATGACAAATAAGTTTCATAAAAAAGGTGTTTTGCTTTCACAAAACACCTTTAAGTGTTATTTTTTTCAAATCCGAAATCGAAACTCCGAAATCCGATATTATTCAGCTACTACTTCAAAAGGAACTTTCACCTTCACTTCTTTGTGCAGGTTGATGTTTGCAGTGTATTCACCAACAAACTTAGGTTCACTGTCGAAAGTAATACGGCGACGGTCAACATCAAAACCTTCTTTCTTCAAAGCATCAGCCACCTGTATGGTGTTAATAGCTCCGAATATTTTACCGGTTTCGCCTGCTTTAGCGCCAATGGTAAGTTTTACACTTTCCAAACGGGCAGCTATATCGTCGGCATCTTTGCGTATTTTTTCTTGTTTAAACTGGGCCTGTTTAAGGTTTTCAGCTAAAACTTTGCGGGCACTTACAGTGGCCAGTATGGCGTAGCCTTTTGGTAAAAGGTAATTACGGCCATAACCTGGTTTAACGGTTACTACATCGTCTTTATCACCCAGGTTTTTTACATCTTGTTTTAAAATAACTTCCATTTCTTTAAATCTCCTATTATTTTAATGAATCTGTAACATAAGGTAATAAACCAATGTGGCGGGCGCGTTTAACGGCCTGAGCTACTTTACGCTGAAATTTTAACGAAGTACCGGTTAAGCGGCGTGGTAATACTTTACCCTGGTCGTTAATAAACTTTAATAAAAAGTTTGCGTCTTTGTAGTCGATATACTTAATACCGTTCTTTTTAAAACGGCAGTATTTTTTACGGTTGTCCTCTACTTTAGGGGCTGTAACGTATTTAATTTGTTCGTTTGCCATTAGTTTGCTGCCTCCTCTGTTTTAGCTGCAGGTTTTTTGTTAAAAGCACCGCTGCGTTTTTTGTCATTGTAAGCAATGGCATGTTTGTCCAAAGCAATGGTCAGGAAACGCAAAACACGCTCATCGCGCCTTAACTCAACCTCCAATTTGTTAATTAAATCACCTGGAGCCTTAAATTCAGTTAAGTGATAGTACCCTGTTGTTTTCTTTTGAATTGGGTACGCTAATTTTCTCAAACCCCAATTATCCTCCTGGACAATTTCGGCTCCGCCATCAGTTAAAACTTTGCTGTATTTGGCAATTGCCTCTTTAGCAGTTTCTTCCGAAAGCAACGGGGTTAGAACGATCACGATTTCGTACTGTTGCATTATTTATTGATTTTTAATTATTTACCCGGTATATCGGGGCTGCAAATGTAGGAAGAAATATTTATTTTTCAAATCATTTATATTTGTAATTTAAGGGATGTAAAATTTAATCCTTTTTGTACCATATTTAAACCTTATCAATGAAAAAATTATTAGTTGTTTTATTTGCCTGCGTGGCATATTTTAATGTTGAAGCACAAACAATAGGGCCGATTGAACAAAAAATGACCGATGCGTTATGCGATGGTCTAAATAAAATCGATGAATCAAAAATTAACACCAGTAAAGAAGCCACTGACGCCTTTATGAATTGCTTTATGGAGCAATCGGCCATGTTTGTTGACGTGGCAGCTGAAAAAAAGATCAACATGGAAGATCAACAGGCTATGCATGACCTGGGAGTTGAGATTGGAAAGAACCTAATGAAGCAAAAATGCGAAGGATTTTTAAAGCTTTCTGTAAAAATGGCTCAAAAGGATGGTAGTGCCGAGGTTGTTAGCGCTGAAACACAGGGTATATTTAAGCGGATAGATACCAAAGGCTTTAACTATTTTGTAATTAAAGATAATAACGGTAACGAGAAGTCATTTTTATGGTTAAGACAATTCCCCGGCTCTGAAAAGTTTACAGGAAACATGGCAGGCTATGCAGGTAAAAAGATAAATATAAAATGGCAGGAAATGGAGGTCTATTTACCACAGGCAAAGGGTTATTATAAAGTAAAAGAGATAACAGGTATTGAATTATTTTAACTGATAAAACAATGAGGGGATTATTACTATTAATGGGACATAATTATGAGTGACAAAGACCCCGAAAAAATTATAAAAAAGGAGCTGACTTACCTTCAAAAGGTATGGCATACTGTAGCTATTGTGGCCCTACTGGTGGGCGTTATTTTAGTGGCCAGGGTGGCTTTTAATGTACTGCTCATGATGCTGGCCGGCTCATTAATAGCGGTATACTTTCACGGCTTTGGCGATATTATTCAACGTAAAACCCGCTGGAAGCGCACCTGGGCCATGACGGCTTCTCTTATTATTTCCTTTCTGGTTTTGGGTGGATTGCTGTGGTTTATGGGCGCCAAAATACAGGTACAGATCACCCAGCTTAGCAACACACTGCCCCACACGGTAAGCACCTTTAAAGCTAAATTAGGCGAAACACCAGTAGGACAAAAAGTATTGGAAAGTGTTTCTGATGGCAACTCCGATAGCCTCATGAACACCGTGCAAACATTTTTAGGCACCAGTTTTGGGGTTTTGGGCGATATTTATATCATACTGTTACTGGGCGTATTTTTTACCGCCAGCCCATCCACATATAAAAACGGCATACTACTGCTTGTGCCGAAACCTAAAAAGGAGTTAGGCGAGCATATCATAAACCGAATAAGCCTCTCACTTAAAGGCTGGCTAAAAGGCATGATGGTCTCCATTGTATTGATAACCGTTTTAATATCGGTGGCGCTTACAATAATCGGCATCCCCATGACCATGGTGCTGGGGCTGATAACCGGCATACTGGAGCTGGTACCAAATTTAGGCTCATTACTGGCCATGATACCCGGTGTTTTGCTGGCGCTCACCATCAGCACCAATACCGCCATAATTGTGGCTTTGGTCTATATAGTGTCACAAACCATTACAGCCAATATTGTAACGCCGCTTATACAGAAAAAGATCATCAACCTGCCGCCTGCTTTAACTTTGGTGAGCCAGTTAGTTATGGGTACCTTGTCGGGTGCTTTGGGTATAATTTTAGCCGTGCCGCTGCTGGCAATAATTATTATTTTGGTTGATGAATTGTATGTGAAGAAAATAAATTAAATGATAAATTGCACCCGGTTTAACCCTAAAAAATTTTAAACGGTCATGTTTTTTATTGAAGACGATACACTAATTGAAAATGAAGTAATTAAGGCATCATTACCGGGTGATGATGATGATTTTGAAGACGATGAAGAATCAGACGGCGAAGGCTGGGACGACATTGAAGACGAAGATTTTGAGGACGAGCTGAATGACAAGAACGAAATGTACGAAGCCGGATTAGAAGAAAATGATTTCGACGAGGAAGATGACGACGATCATTTCCCTGATGATGATTTTTAGGAATAGATGCAAGAGTCAAGATCAAGATGCAAGAAAGAAGCTTTGGTCTTGATTCCTGGCTCTTGTTTCTTGACTCTTACCCGCCATTTTTCCACAATCCCCAACCCCTATTTCATCATCCATAAATTCTCATTATATTAGCACTTGTGGAGAATTTTATTGTTTCGGCACGCAAATACCGCCCGGCTACTTTTGAAAGTGTTGTAGGCCAGCAGCATATAACTAATACGTTAAAAAACGCTATTAAAAATAATCAGCTGGCGCAGGCATTTTTATTCTGCGGCCCGCGTGGTGTGGGCAAAACTACCTGCGCGCGTATACTGGCCAAAACCATAAACTGTACCAACCTGCAGCCCAACGGCGAGGCCTGCGGAACGTGCGATTCATGCAAATCATTCCTCAACGGCAACTCGTTCAATGTACATGAGTTGGATGCTGCTTCCAACAACTCTGTTGATGATATCCGCAGCCTGATAGAACAGGTACGCATACCGCCGCAGGCTGTGCGTTATAAAGTGTATATTATTGATGAGGTGCACATGCTGTCGCAGGCCGCCTTCAACGCGTTTTTGAAAACGCTGGAAGAACCGCCGCACTACGCCATATTTATATTGGCCACTACCGAGAAACATAAAATATTACCCACCATACTTTCCCGCTGCCAGATATTCGACTTTAACCGTATACGGGTGGAGGATATGGCCAATCATCTGGCCTCTATCGCCAAAAAAGAAGATATAAGCTATGAGCCCGATGGCCTGCACATTATCGCTCAAAAAGCTGATGGCGGTTTAAGGGATGCGTTGAGCATGTTCGACCAGATCGTGAGCTTTTCGGGCGGTAATGTTACTTACCGGTCGGTTATCGACAACCTTAATATACTTGATTACGACTATTATTTCAATATAACGGATAGCCTGCTAAACGAGAACAGCGCCAATACACTTTTGTTGTTTGATGAGATATTGACCAAAGGCTTTGACGGTGCGCACTTTATATCGGGCCTGTCGGAGCATTTCCGGAATTTATTGGTGGGCAAGGATACATCCACCTTAAAATTACTGGAAGTTAGCGATGGTATAAAAACCAAGTATTTGCAGCAGTCGCAGGCATCAACGGTGTCGTTCCTGCTGTCGGCCATGAATATTGCCAACCAGTGCGACCTTAATTATAAGCTGAGTAAAAACCAGCGGTTGCAGGTGGAGCTTGCGCTGCTCAAAATGTGCCACCTCACATCGGCCTTTAATCTGGCTGCTGCGCCGCTAAACACAATGCCATCAACCGAGGGGCCACAAAAAAAAAAACCTGATACCCCAGCAGTAGTAGCCCAACCGGCAGAAGTTACACCTGTTTTAAGCGAGCCACCTTCAAATTATATCACTGCAAAAACTACGGTAAACAAGCCGGAGCCTGTTGTTAAAGAAACGCCCGTAGCCGAAAAGCCGAAAGTATTTATCCCTAATTCACACTCGGGGGCAACATCGGTAAAAATACCTTCGCTTAAAGACCTTGGAAAACCAGGCGAAGCATTGGTTGACGAGGAAGAAGACCCCTACCTGAAAGGCGACGACCGCGAAGATTTTACAATGGACACCTTTTTAAAGCATTGGAACGAATACGCCGCCAAAGTAAAAGCCGATGGCAAACATAACCTGTTAAGTATTTTTAATGCCAATGCCCCTACTATGTTAAAGCCTTATGAATTTGAGGTGGTTGTAGGCAACAAGGTGCAGGAAAACCTATTCAGGAATGAGCGGCCCTATGTGCTTAACTTTTTGCGCAGTACTTTAAAAAATTTCAGCATTGAGCTAAACGCCAGGATCGATGAGCAAACGGTTGTAAAGCGCCCCTATACCAACCAGGAGAAATACCAGCACATGGCGGCAAAAAACCCGGCATTGGCCGAGCTTAAAAAACGGTTCAACCTTGATTTTGATTAGGCCGTTACAGGCATTATGCATCCTTTTCGGGGTAATACACGTTATAATTGTAACTGCAATTAACCAACAGATTTTATGCCCATTATACCGGGGATTTAAAATAATTATATACTTTTATAATACTTTTAAACCGCGAGCGATTTGATGAGAAAATATTTACTGCATATTTTAGGTTTAGTTGTAATAAGCACAGCATTGTATTCATGCAAGCTGGATAAACCCGTTTTGCCCGGCCAGCCCGGTTATGTATATGTTGCCCCGCCAACAGATCCTAACGGCACAGGCACTGGTGGTAATACTGGTGGCACCCCGGTTGATAATGCCACCATAACCGGTACATGGAAGGTTACTACTACCACTACTATTGAATATGTTGATGGCAAAGCCCAAAGTTCACCTTCGCCTATCAATTTATTTGTCGACGCTGTGTTTGACGACGGCGCTAAAACAGCTTTTTTTGACGGCTCGTTTGTGGTTTTTGATACTGTTAGTTATACCTTAACCAGTTCTGCCGGCCAATTGTTCCTCCACCTGGGGGGCGACCCGTTTGAACGTAGCAGCAACGGCCCCATACAAATTCAAAGCCTTACAGCCACATCAATGACCTGGCTTGCACTTGACCCACTGGTAATAACCAGCCAGGGCCACAAGCTGCAATCAGCATGGGGAATGACCTTTACGAAACAATGATCTATATTTATACAAACAAAAAACGCCTCCGCATAACGGGGGCGTTTTGTTTAAGTAGAAATATGTTCTAGTATTTCTTGTCGTTTTTAGGGTAGCCTTCCTCATCCAGATCATCGCGGTCATCTTCGGGGGTATGCGACAGCGCTTCATCCAAAGGGTCGAGTTCGGTAATTTTTCCATCATCAATATGCATGGCTAACTGGTCTACATCGGTTTCTAATGATTCATTGGGGATATACTCGTCCGATGTATCATAAGGGTTGGCCTCGTCATAAGTAGAGTTAAAATCCTCGCCATTTTTAGCCGAAGTATTATACGGATCGGGATGGTCATAATCAGGGTCATCCGATTTTACGTCATATTCATAACTGTTTTTATCGGCGTTATATTTCAATTGCTCGTCGTCAACCGTCTCACCTAATTCATCCTTAAGTGTGCGATCGCGGTCCACGCTATCATCCTGGGGTAGCGGGTCGTTATTTTCGTTTATCATGGGCTAAGTTTATATGGGTAAATTTACTAAATGCATGTTAAATTAATCAACATACATGTCATGATATTAACTGCTTAATACGTGATTTGTTTACGATATGATGTTTTACTGCCAATAGCGAATTTTATCCCCAGCGATATCTGGCTAAATGCATCCTTTTGATGGCCTGTATTAAAACCGTCCAGTTCATCGCCCATTACAAAATTATACTGGTAGGCCAGGTCAATCCTTACCGAAGGTTCATCAAACTGGTTGTAAAACTTAAACTCGTAACCTATACGTGCAGGTATAAATATTTCGTTGCTATGGTCTTCGCCGGGTGTATAATAGTTGGGGATTTTTAATGAGTACCTGCTGGTCCGCAAATTATTTACTACATAACCTATACCGCTTGATATATAAAAGTTTTTTAAGCCGTTGGCAAAAGGGCTGTCCGAATAATCTATCAGCTCGCCTGCCTGCACCTGTATCCTGAATAAAAAGGCGGTAAAGCTATTCGAAAATTGCCTGCTTGTAGTGTCAACCAGTCTGTTACCGCCTTCCAGCTTACCGGCTTGTACTTCCAGTATATAGTTAAGGTATGGCGTTTGGTTAAAATTCAACGAAAAATTAACCGATGCCGTACTGGTAACAGATTCCGCATCGCCGTACACCTGGTTCATAGCCCCGCCAAACCCTGCGTCAAATTGCGAATAATTATACCCTAATTGTGCTTTTGAAATAAGCGACGCAAAACATATAACAATAGTTAAAACTAAGGCCTTCAAGGTTAAATTTCTCATTATATGTGTCAGAGTGTTACAAGTTATGATTTCGGCAAAGCCATAATGCTATAAAAATAGCATCAATCTTAAAAAAAACAACAATAAAGCTGAATTATTGTGGCAGCCTGTTGTAATCTTAGTTTCATTTATTGTATTTAATTAAACAGGTAAAATCAATTTTATATATTTGAGGCCTTTTAAAAGCAAAAAATAAAGCGTCTAAATATGTCAAAAATTAAAGTAGAAAATCCGGTAGTTGAGCTGGATGGCGACGAGATGACCCGCATCATCTGGAAATTTATAAAAGATAAGCTGATAACCCCTTACCTGGATCTTGATATAAAATATTATGACCTTGGCCTGGAGTACCGTGATGAAACCAACGACCAGGTAACCATTGATGCCGCCAATGCTATTTTAAAATATGGCGTTGGTATTAAATGCGCCACCATTACACCTGATGAAGCACGCGTAGAAGAATTTGGTTTGAAACAGATGTGGAAATCGCCAAACGGTACTATACGTAATATACTGGATGGTACTGTTTTCCGCGAACCTATTGTAATGGCAAATGTTCCGCGTTTAGTTCCTAACTGGACAGCGCCTATCTGCATAGGCCGCCACGCTTTTGGCGACCAGTATCGCGCTACCGACTTTTTGACCAAAGGAAAAGGTAAACTAACTATTACTTTCACCCCTGAAGATGGCGGCGAAGTACAATCATACGATGTATTCAACTTTAAGGGCGATGGCGTTGCTTTGGCGATGTACAATACCGATGAATCGATCAAGGGATTTGCCCGTGCCTGCTTTAACCAGGCATTGATGAAGAAATGGCCCTTGTACCTTTCGACAAAAAACACCATCCTTAAAAAATATGATGGCCGTTTTAAAGATATTTTCCAGGAGATATACGAAAATGAATTTAAACTGGAATTTGAAGCCAACCAGTTGACTTATGAACACCGTTTAATTGACGACATGGTGGCATCGGCATTAAAATGGCATGGTAACTTTGTATGGGCCTGTAAAAATTATGACGGCGACGTACAATCAGACACCGTTGCACAAGGTTTTGGCTCATTAGGCTTAATGACATCGACTTTAGTTACCCCTGACGGCACTGTAATGGAAGCAGAAGCTGCACACGGTACCGTAACCCGCCACTACCGTGAACACCAGGCAGGCAGGTCAACATCAACCAATCCTATCGCGTCTATCTTCGCGTGGACACGCGGTTTGGAATTCCGTGGGATGCTGGATAATAACCAGGAACTGATCAAATTCTGCAAAACTTTGGAAGAAGTTTGTATCGAAACTGTTGAAAGTGGCAAAATGACCAAGGATCTGGCCATCACCATAAAACCAAAAGTTGAACATGGTAAAGATTACCTGTACACCGAGGAGTTTTTGGCTGCTATAGATGAGAATTTGAAGGCAAAATTAGGGAAATAATAACACTCTCTATGTAATTGCGAGGAGGTACGACGAAACAATCTCGTAACCATGCATAGTCCGCGATTACCGCGCTATCGCTCGCAATGACAATAACATTAAGTCCGCATAAAACTATGCGGACTTTTTTGTTGCCTAATAAACAGATTTAGCTATTTTTGAAACCAACAAAAACAGTTATCAATAATATCACCATGTCATCACTATATCCCTTAAAATTCAAAACCATTTATAAAGACAAGATCTGGGGCGGCCAAAAGATCAGGACCTATTTGCATAAGGATTTTGGCAACCTGCCTAATTGCGGCGAGACCTGGGAAATATCGGGCGTTAAGTCGGATGTTTCGGTAGTTGAAAATGGTGCATTGAATGGTGAATCGCTGGCCGATCTTTTGGAACAATATAAAGGCGAGTTAGTGGGCGATAAAGTGTATGCTCATTTTGGTAATATTTTCCCGCTGCTGGTAAAGTTTATTGATGCTAATGAGGACCTTTCCATACAGGTGCACCCCGATGATAAACTGGCTAAGGAGCGCCATAATTCATTTGGCAAAACCGAGATGTGGTACGTTATTGAAGCTGATCCTGGTTCGACCTTAATTGCTGGCTTTAATAAAGAGCTTACGCAGGAAGAATACCTGGAGAAATTCAACAGCGGCCATTTAACCGATGTGCTGAACAAGGAAGATGTAAAAGCCGGTGATGTATTCTTTTTACCCGCCGGCCGCGTGCATACCATCGGCAAGGGGCTGCTGATAGCCGAAATACAGCAAACTTCGGACATTACGTACCGCATTTATGATTTCGACCGTGTGGACGACAAAGGTAACAAACGCGAATTGCATGTTGAAGAAGCGCTGGCCGCGATCGACTATAAACATTACCCCGAATACAAAACAAAATATACGCCTGCTAAAGATGAAACAGTGCATTTGGTAAGCTGTCCGTATTTTACTACCAACTTAATGGATTACAACGAAAGCGCAATAAAAGATTACTCGGCGCTGGATTCATTTGTGATACACGTTTGCTTGGAAGGCTCGTATGAAATAAAATACAATGGCGAAACCTACCCGGTAAAAATGGGCGAGTGTATCTTACTGCCAAAGGTGATACACCACGTACAGCTACACACCGAAAGTGGCTTTAAGATACTGGAAAGTTATATAGAGTAATATTATTGGTATTTCCAGTGCCTTGATTTACCCTCTGCCATCCATTCAATGGCTTGTTCCATACGCTTTTGGCGCGTGGCTTCGCTTTTGGCGTCAATTATCCATGTGAGGTATTCTTTCCGGTGCGAATAACTGAATTTATCGAATACCTCCTGCGCTTTTGGGTTTGCTGTTAGCATGGCTTCAAAATCGGGCGGCGTAACCAGTTCTGCTTTTGCCGATTCAGGCTTTTTAGGCGCTATTGGCCGGGATGACTTTGCACCTTTCTCATTGGCTGCCATGGCCTGGCGGATAAACTCCTGTAAAATATGGTCGGGCGGCAGGTCGGCAAGGGTTGTAATGCGGCCGAAATTGCCTACCGCGTCCTTTTCGTCGCCCCGCTTCAAGTAATTGCCGGGGTCGGTTAATGCACGGCTATCCCAAAAGCCAAAACCCACATGCACCTTAAAAGCGTTCATGTGGCAAAGCGTGCCTTTATAATCAAAAAACGGGCAGCTCCATTTTATAGTTTCTGTTATCAGGGGCGATGTTTCATGGATCAAGGCCCTGATGTGTTGCAATATCGGCTGGGCAAATGGCGCGGACTTCCCAATAAAAGCGTCAACGCGCGGATCGTATTGTTCCATAATTAAAGCTAATGATTTTTTAAATGCGCGCAATCACAAATTAATCCCATTCAAATGTCCGCACTTTGCCATCCAGTTTCCATTTTGCGGGCCATTGGTTGGTTAGCCAGTCAAGCGGTTCGCCTATGGGTTGCGGGTTTGATGCCTTGGTAAAGCTTTCCTTGATTAATGCCTTTTGTTCGGCGCCCAAAGCTTCGGGCTGAACGGAAATAATAAGCGGGGCACTGCTTCCAGCCAATAACTGCATCCATTGTTTATTCTTTTCCCAGGGCACTTTGGTGGTTACCCCTACGCAATCGCCATCAACTGCATAAAATTTATTATGTTGCACCATGCGGAAACCCAGTGTATTCACGCCCATTTTTTTGGTACGTGCCCACTCCTCGCCGCTGGTGTCATCGCCAATACGCTGCATCTCGAATAGGCCCGCGCTTAAATGGCTAACGGTATTGCAGCCAATAAGGTACATGTTGCCTGCAGCTTCCCGGATAGCCCGGTAAAGCCCTAAAATAATTTCGGCAGTAGTTTTGGTGTTATCATGAAATTGCCAGCCGGGCGTGGTAAGTTCATCCTTCATATCCATACCCCAGCGACCAAATATATCAAAGGTACTGAAATCGTGCTTTACCATCTCAAAACCCCACTCCCTGTAAATGGAGATATTGCGTTTTATTGATTCAAGGTTTTCTTGAATACTTGGGTCGAGCGTTGGGTATTTGGGGTCGATACGCCTTGTAAGCCAAAGGTTTTTATCGCTGGTGCGTATTGCACTTAGTGGCCTCGTCCATAGCCCCGGGCGCATGGTTAGCTCTTTTATTTTAAGCGCCATCTTGTGCATGTCCTTAAACTTATCATTCGGGCGCGAATAATCGTCGCGGTAACTTTTATCGCCAGCGGCATATTCGTTCCAGCCATCGTCGATAACAGAGAATGGCCGGTTGTTATCATTGGTTGCCAGGTCGGCCAGCATACTGGTGTGTTTCACGATCAGGTCGAACGAGTTATTACCGTAGGCAAAATACCAGTCGTTAATGCCGTAAATTGGTTTGACGGGCAAGCGCGGGTTAGTACACATCATCCCGCAAAAGCGATGCGCGGTATAAAAAGCATTTTCGCCGGGTTTATTTTTTGTGGCGATAATATCGGCACAATGCAAAACGCGGTCGCCAAGGCTTACGCCAATGCCACCACTTGAAGTATCCATTGTTAAACGCATTAATCCTTCCCCAACCTGCCAGTAGCAAATGGTGTTACAGCCGGTTTTAACACCAAAGCAAGTTGTGTATTTAGCATCGTGCTGAACAAAATACCAGGGCATTTTCCTTTTTATGTCCGATGGCTTAAAGGCCAGGTCGCCATAGCTCCGCTCCCAATGATCGCCCAGGATAAGCGCCGATTTTGGATCTTCATATTGCCATTCCAATTGTACAGTATGCAAAGCATCATTTGGCGAATGCACTTCAACCTGCAAAGCATCGCCTTTATGGTGTAGCCTTACGTTAATTCCTTTATAATTCCAGTTTTGTTTATCAGATGAATGCAGTTCGTGTATGCCATCATCCAGTTTTACAAATACTTTTTTGGGTAAATGCACCAGTTCATGTGCCGGGGTAAAAGCATCGGCATATTTTATAAAAAGCAGCCCGGCAAGCCCGGTGCCGCCTAATTGTACAAAGCGTCGTCTGTTCATAGTTAGTAGTATAATAGTCGTATGCCGAATATAGGTATATATAAATATTGGTGCAAAACCGATTTAATAAATCTTCATTTTGTAGAGACGCAATACTTTGCGTCCCGCACTTTGCATCTTTCGTTTTAAGTTTCTTGAATATCGCATTAAGACGCAAAGTATTGCGTCTCTACGGGCAAACCTGTATATTTGAATTTTACAACTATGGAACCTACTACGCTCGAACAATTTTATAAGGAAACTTCTTTTCTTATCCCTGAAGGGATAAATAAAGAGATAGGCCATTTTAACGTATTTAAAACCTGCGACATTGTTGCCCAATACCGCAAAAAGCCTACACAAATGCCTTATAACCGCAGGGCATATTATAAAATTAGTCTTATTCGCGGGCATAATAAAGCAGAGTATGCCGATAAGGTGATAGACATTGAAAAGAACGGGCTGTTGTTTGCCACACCGAAAATACCTTATAACTACGTGCCGCAGGATTATAACCAATCAGGCTACTTCTGCATTTTTACAAGCGATTTTTTAATTCAATCCAAAAGCGGCGTGGTGCTTGACGACCTACCTATCTTTCAGCCGGGCGGCTACCCTATTTTTCAACTGACTGATGACGAAGTAACCGATCTTGATTACATCTTTGCAAAAATGTATAAAGAGCTTTCATCCGATTATGCTTTTAAGTATGACCTGATACGTAATTACGTGCTGGAATTAATACATTACGGGCAGAAGTTACAGCCCGCTACCGCACTGTATCCGTCGCATACAGCTTCGGCAAGGGTTTCGTCGTTATTTATTGAATTGCTGGAAAGGCAGTTCCCTATCGAGTCGCCGCAACAGAAACTTAGCTTGCGTACGGCAAAGGATTATGCCGACCGACTGTCTGTACATGTAAACCACCTGAACAAAGTACTGAAGGAGAATACCGGCAAAACCACTACCGATATTATCAGCAGCCGAATAGTGCAGGAGGCCAAAATACTGTTAAAGCAAACCGACTGGAACATATCCGAGATTGCTTACTCGCTGGGGTTTGAACAGGTAGCGCATTTTTCGAATTTTTTTCGGAAACAAACTTCGTTTGCGCCGGTTGCATTTCGTTCATAGAATCAATATTTGAATTTTGCAACAATCGGATTGATGTTCGCAAACCAACACCGATCACGGGCCTTACCTTTGTATCAATAAAATGATACAAAAAATGAGCAACAACAAAATAGCCCTGGTAACCGGCGGCAGCCGCGGATTAGGTAAAGACATGGCCCTTAATTTGGCCCAAAAAGGTATAAACGTAGTGCTAACCTACAACAGCCAAAAAGACGAAGCAGATGCGGTAGTGGCCGAAATTGAAAAAGCCGGACAAAAAGCGGCCGCCCTACAGTTAAATACAGGCGACATAAAAAGTTTTGATGCCTTCTTTAGGCAGTTAAAAACCACATTGACCGATACTTTCGGTACCGAACATTTTGATTTTTTGATAAATAACGCTGGCGTAGGCTACCACGCTCCTATTGCCGAAACCACCGAGGAAAAATTTGATATGCTGGTGAACATTCATTTTAAGGGTGTGTATTTCCTCACCCAAAAGGCATTACCAATAATTAATGATGGCGGCCGCATTATCAATATTTCATCGGGCCTGGCGAGGTTTAGCATGGTGGGCACTTCGGCTTATGCGGCTATGAAAGGCGCGGTTGAAACGCTTACGCGTTATATGGCTGTAGAATTTGGCCCGCGCGGGATAGCCGTAAACACAGTTGCGCCGGGTGCTATAGCAACCGACTTTAGCGGCGGCATGGTACGCGATAACAAACAGGTGAATGACCGTGTTGCCAGCGTTACCGCTTTGGGCCGCGTAGGTTTGGCGGATGATATAGGCCCGGTTGTTGCCTTCCTTTGTACTGATGATGCCAAGTGGATCAATGGCCAGCGCATTGAGGTATCGGGTGGGATGAATTTGTAAGACCTCAGCCTGCTCTCTCCAAGAGAGTGGGTTCTAAAAAGGCAGTTTGCAACGACAGCTCGCCTGAACTGCAAACTGCCTGGTCTTGCCTGCATGAACGTTTTGAAATAAAACAGTACTTTTAGACCTATGAATATTATCTGTGGTATACTTATTCTTATTACAGTATTCCTTAATTTTAAACATGGTTATTCCATGCTTAAAGCCAAACCCGAAGAAGTAAGCCTTTTTGCAAAATGGAACCTTAGTAAGAACATGTTGAATGTTTTAGCATGGCTAACCTTAGCGGGTGGTTTGCTCATTATCTTTCCTGAAACATTTTTTGCAGGCAACCTAATTAATGCCGGGCTAATATTGGTAATAATCGGGTTTCATTTAAAATATAAAGAAAACAAAGCCGCGGCTATGGAAATACCCTTTTTGCTGATGCCTTTGTTGATGATATATATATTGGGTATCCGGCGTTTTAATGATTTTGTTATTGTGAGCGGAGCGAAGGATCTGTCTGCGTTTTGCACCACGACGCGTGGCTACCGGTCGCGCGGATAATAGATGCTTCACTGCGTTCAGCATGACAAAAGTTTATATTTATTCTATCACCTGGTAAATGGTAACCGGCTTACTCTTGTTTTTCAAAGTAACCTCGCCTATTACCTCGCATTTGAATGACTCTTTGGCTTTGTTGTAGGTTTCTTCGGTGATAACGATCTGGCCTGCTTTGGCTGCGGATTGCAGCCTTTGGGATAGGTTGACTGAATCGCCTATTACCGTATAATCCAACCGTTTTAAGGATGCTGAACCGATATTGCCCGATACCATTTCGCCGGAGTTGATACCTACCGATATTTCGGGTTTGTATAGCTGGTCGCCGGCTTGCAGGGATTCTTCGTTCTTTAATTGCTCTTTTACTGCCAGCGCTGCGTCAATGGCCCTGTCGAGGTGATAATCGCCCCTGAAAACGGCCATCACGGCGTCGCCCATAAATTTGTCGACATGGCCGCCCTGGGCTATAATTTCTTTTACTATTTTATCAAACAGGCTGTTCAGTAATTTCACCACGGTGTTGGCGGGCACCTGTTCGGTAATGGCGGTGAAGCCGCAAACATCAATAAACATTACCGTGGCTTCCACCAGTTCATTTTTCATCAGGCTGCTTTCAAACTCCTTGTGCGTCATGAAGTTCAGCACATTCTCATCCACATACATTTTAAGGATGTTGTTTTCCTTTATAGCCCGAAGTGTTTCGTGTAGTTGTTTAACATAGGAGATGGTTTTCTCCATAGTGAGATCGAGGTCGTCAAAGTCGACCGGTTTCATCACAAAATCAAACGCGCCGCGGTTCATGGCAGTGCGGATGTTCTGCATATCGCCATAGGCCGATACCACCACGGCTTTTATCATGGGGTTTGCATCGGGCAAATGGCTCAATAGGGTGAGGCCGTCCATTACCGGCATATTAATATCGCTCAGTATTATATCCAGGTCGGGGTGTTCCTGCACTTTATCAAGGGCCTCCTGGCCGTTTTGTGCAAAAACAAACTCATAAATATTTTCCCTGATCTTTCGACGAAACTTTTGCTTAACCAACAGCTCCAGATCGGCTTCGTCATCAACTACCAATATTTTGGCCATTATTCAACAATTGTTTTAAGTTTTTCCTTCAACAGGTTAAAATCAAGGGGCTTGGTTAAAAAGTCATTGGCACCGTTTTGCATGGCCTGCCTGTGGTTTTCCTCATCGCCATAAGCAGTTATCATCATTACCACGGGCGGCGGGGCTTCATAATCATGCCTTATTCTTGATAACAGCTCAATGCCACTCATCCCCGGCATGTTGATATCCGAAAGTATCAGCACTACTTCTGAATGCCTTTCCTCCAGGTATTTAAGCGCTTCCTCGCCCGAAAGGGCAAAGTCGAACTCCAACTCGTGGGCCCTTATTTCCTTGCGAAAACGCTGCAAAAACAGGGGCTGCACATCAGCCTCGTCATCGACTACAAGTATCTTCATATTGTGCCTTAAATATACTAATTAAACTTACAGGGGCAACGAAATAGTGAACTTTGTAAACTCATTTTCCTTCGTTTCAACGTTGATCTTACCGCCATGCCCTTTGGCTACAATATCATAACTTAATGATAGCCCCAGCCCTGTACCTTCGCCTGTGGGCTTGGTGGTAAAAAAGGGTTGTAATATTTTATCTTTTACTGCATCGGGTATGCCGGTTCCGTTATCTTCTACCTGCACATCGAGGAACTTACCGTTCACCATCGTGCTTACCTTTACTATCGGTTTAAAGTTCCCGCCTTCGGCTTTTTGCCTTTGCTGCACTGCGTAAAAGGCGTTATTAAACAAATTCAACAGCACGCGGCCCACGTCCTGCGGTACTATGTTTACCAGGGGCAAGCCATCCGCAAAATGCGTTTCCAATTCGGAGTTGAAAGTTTTGTCTTTAGCACGCAGGCCATGATAGGCTAAACGGAAATATTCATCGGCCAGCTTATTTATGTCGGTTGGTTCTTTGGTATTACTGCTGGCGCGGCTGTGCTGCAGCATACCTTTTACTATGCCATCGGCACGTTGGCCGTGGTGGCGTATCTTTTCTAAATTCTGTTTTATATCTACCGCAATGGCCATGGCTTCTTCTTTATCGCCCTTGTCAAGTTCTTCTTCCATCTCGCCTATCAACTCCATACTTACCTCGCTAAAGTTGTTTACAAAGTTCAGCGGGTTTTGTATCTCGTGGGCTATGCCGGCGGTAAGCTCGCCAAGGGAGGCCAGTTTTTCTGATTGTATGAGTTGCTGCTGTGTGGTTTTTAATTGTTCCAGCGCTTTTTCCAGCTCGTTCTTTTGCAATGTAAGCTCGGCAGTACGCTCGGCAACCATGCGGTCGAGTTCGGCGTTCCTGGCGTTAACCATGCGTATCTCTTCACGCTGCTTTTTTGAAACAGCCCAACGGCTGAATATCCATACGAATGAACCGACAATAGCAACTACAAAATAAACATACTTATCATCATAAAACTTAGAGGCAACCAACATCGTGATCCCGCTAATAAATCCCACTGCTATTAAAGGATAATGCGCCTTTAAATAAAACCTCCAGTTTTTAAAATCCTCTTCCCTCTCCACAAATAAAACTATTCCCAAAAGCAAAGCACTTCCAGCCAGCATCATCAGGTCATCGCTATGGTCGTTATGGTTAAATAACCATTGGAGCACCAGGTAAGTTATAATTATCCCCCATTGCGCATATGCAAGGACAGGCTTCCACTTTAACCAGATATCGGTGTATTTAACCGATTTAAGTAGTCTGTTTATCAGTAAAAAAGACGCAAAAAAATAAAAAAAGCTCATCCTATTCCAATCTATGTATATATAATAGGCTAATATAATTATTTAAGCAATAGGCAACGAAATTGAAAATTCAGTAAACTCATTCACTTTGGTTTCAACTTTAATGCTGCCCCCATGCCCTTTGGTTATAATATCATAACTGAGCGACAGCCCCAAGCCTGTTCCCTCGCCGGTAGGTTTTGTGGTGAAAAATGGCTGCATTATTTTATCTTTAATGGCATCGGAGATGCCATTGCCATTATCGTTCACACTAATTACAAGGTTGTTTTTCTCTATGGATGTTGTTACGGTTACCCGGGGCTTGTAATCGGCACCCGCTTTTTTTTGCTTTTGATTAACGGCATAAAAAGCATTATTAAACAGGTTGAGCAACACCCTGCCAATATCCTGCTGCGCGATGTTTACTTTGGGCAGGCTTTCGTCAAAGTGGGTTATTAATTCGGCATTGAATGATTTGTCCTTCGCCCTTAAACCGTGGTAGCTTAACTTCAGGAATTCGTCAGCCAAAACATTGATGTTGGTCAGTTGCTTTTCGCCGGTGCTGGCGCGGCTGTGCTGCAGCATGCCTTTTACTATAAAATCGGCACGCTTACCGTGGTGATTTATCTTTTCTTCGTTGCCTTTTATATCGGCAGCAATGGCTAAGGCTTCATCAATATTTCCTTTTTTTAGTTCTTCTTCAAGTTCATCCACCATTTCTTTGTTCACTTCGCTGAAGTTGTTTACAAAGTTCAATGGGTTTTGTATCTCATGGGCAATACCAGCTGTAAGTTCGCCGAGCGAAGCCATTTTTTCAGACTGGATGAGTTGAGTTTGGGCGGTTTTAAGTTCAGCAAGCGTGGTTTGGAGTTCGTCGCGCTGTTGGGTGAGCAAGTTTTTTTGTTCATCCAATATACGATTTTTTTTGCGCTGAGACAAATTATTGCGCCAAATAAGTATAGCGACTATCAATACAAATAGTACAATAACTACTCCTGCAATAAGCTGGTAGCGGTTTTTTTGGTCTTGCTGCTCCTGCAACAATTTCTGCTGGCGAAGCTGTTCATCCGATAAAACATGCTGTATCTTGTTAAATTTGGCGGCGCCAAAAAGCGTGTCGTTATATCGCATGGCCAGTTGCTGGTAATGGTAGGCGCTATCAATATGGGTATGTCGCCCATATATATCAGCTAATAATTGCGAAGATTGGAGCATTATACCACGTAAAGAAATAGACCTTGCCGTATCAAGTGCTTTGCGGGCGTAATAGATCCCCGAGTCGGGAAAACTTAGCTTGTCATCGTACATTTTTGCTATTTGATAATAAATAATAGCCACATCATTTTTTGTTCTTTCGGTCTTTGCATAAACCAATCCTTTTGTATAGTAGTATAAAGCTTTTTTATATTTCCCCAGTTTTTCATGGGCGTTACCCAGGCGGCCCATCAATTCAGGCAGCAAATCACTCGGTACTTTTTTACCATTGTATAATTGCTCCTCATAAAATAAGGCGGAATCGGGCATATTCAATTTTTCATAGGCATTGCCGATATTGGATGGCTCATTAACCAGCCAATAATGTTGCATATAATAAGACATGCTTTTAAAACTTTGAAATACAGCAAGTGATGATCGATAATAATTTAACGCAGTCCTCGGGTCGCCCATTTCCAGGTAAATGTTACCGATACTATTTAATGACAACCCTTCAAGGGCTTTATTTTTTAATTGTTTGGAGAGTTGTAAAGATTGCAATTGAATATTAAGGGCCTCGGCAAAATTACCCATTTCCCGCAGGCAAAAACCTATATCGTCCAAACCCATCGTTTCCCATAATTTGTTATTGTTTTTTTGAGCGATTTTTAAAATTAAATGGCCATAGTATAATCCTGAATCAGGATTATACCTGCGGTAATAACGGTTTACAGCATCGTAATATTTAACCAGGTTATTATCGCTTTTTTCTGACAGATATTTTTGATGATATACTTTCATTGTATCATCAATAGTTCCCCTGATCTGTGATTTAGCGGGGCTGATCCAAAATAGTATGAGCAGTAATGGGAAAATATATTTTTGTTGTTTCATGGCCTTAACTTATCGGCAGTATAATTGTAAATTCAGTGTATTCGTTTTCTTTGGTATCAACCGTAATGCTTCCGCCATGACCTTTCACCACAATATCATAGCTTAATGATAACCCCAGCCCGGTACCTTCGCCGGTTGGTTTGGTGGTGAAGAAGGGCTGGTAAATTTTATCCAAAACCTGTTGCGGAATACCATTCCCATTATCCTTCACCTTAATAATTAAGTTATTTTTTTCTGTGGATGTACTTACCGTTACTTCGGGTTTGTAATCACTTGCTGCTGTTTTCTGTTTCTGATTTACAGCATAAAATGCATTGTTGAACAAGTTAAGCAGTACACGGCCAATATCCTGATGTGCTACGTTGGCCTCGGGCAGGTCGTTATCAAAATGGGTAACCAGTTCGGCATTAAAATCTTTATCCTTTGCACGCAAACCGTGATATGATAACTTGAAAAACTCATTTGCCATTACGTTAATATTGGTTAACTGTTTTTCACCGGTACTGGTGCGGCTGTGCAGCAGCATACCTTTTACTATGAAGTCGGCGCGCTTGCCGTGCTGGCTTATCTTCTTTTGGTTTTCTTTTATGTCGATGGCAATTTCTTTAACCTCGCCGTATTCGCCTGCATCAATAAATTGCTGCATTTCTTCAATGAGCTCGGTATTTACTTCAGAGAAGTTATTGACAAAGTTCAGCGGGTTTTGTATCTCGTGGGCAATGCCGGCGGTAAGCTCGCCCAGCGATGCCATTTTTTCGGACTGGATAAGCTGCCGCTGTGTTTTACGTAATGATTTGAGCGTTTTTTTGTTGAGGTGCAACTGGCGGTAGATGAATATGAGCAGACCAACAATAAGCACCAATACTACTATTGAGCCGCCCAGCAGCATATTGCGTTGTGTGAGCTTGTAATCCTGTACAGCTTTTTCCTGCTTAAGCTGATTAATGTGTACTGTTTGTTCTTTATCCTTAGCCTCGGTCTCATATTGAGCTACCTTGAATTCGCCCGAGCTTTTGTCACGTTCGTCGGTCAGCTTAAAATATTTATCGAAGTAATTGCCCGATTCTTCCAATTTATTTTGCTTGCGGTAGAAATAGCCCAATTCGCGTAAATATTTTAGTTGTAAGAAAACGCTGTTTTCTTTTGTGGCTGTTTCATACGCTTTTAAAAGCGACTTTTCGGCCAAAGGCAGGTTATTAGTATGAAGGTAGTACTGGTAATACCCGTAATCTATCTCCATAAAACCATTGGCGGTTACGGTTTTCAGGTCTACAGAATCGCCCATTGCCTTTACACGGTCGAGTATGTGAAGCGCAGCGGTATCATGATTCATTTTAAGATAGATATTGGCTTTATTGACCAATGCCCCTGCCAAAGATTGCGATGGTTTTGTGCCATTTATTTGAATACACTTATTAATATAACTAAGCGCATCGGCCAATTGCTGTTGGTGTACCGCTATCTCGCTTAAACCTGAATAAGTAAGTTGCAGATTGTAATTAAGGTCTTTCCCTGTTTCATCAAGGGCCTTTTTTAAATATTCGCGGGCCTTAGTATCATTACCCCAATTGGCATATTGCACGCCAATAACAGTAAGGGTTGCCGGGTAAAAACTGAAATTGTATTTTTTATAAATTTCCGACGCTTTTAAATAATTGCTGATAGCCAGGTTATTTTCATTTTTATAATAATAGTACCCGGCAATGGCGTGATAACATGGACCCGTATTTTCAACAGGGCCGTTCACCTGGTAATATTCCAGTTTTTGGGTGTAATAACCTAACCGCCCCGGCTGGTCATCGGTAAGGTTATACAGTATCCGCATGCTTAGCAGCAGCATCATTATTGGTTTATGCTGCTTATCAAAGCCATCAACCACATTTTTTAGCTTAACTAAGGCATCTTTGTATTTCTTTGCCTGCCAGCTTTTGCCTGCATCCTCCAAGCCCTCATAAGGCTCAGGATCAAATGATTTAGTTGCTTTGTTAATACGTAGCAATTGAGCAATATAATCGGGATAATGGGCCGTTTCTGTTACGCGGATAGGCGTGCAATCAATTAATTGCTGCAAAACATTAAGGCTATCTTTGGGTGTTTTTTGCTTAGCCAGTGCTTTAGCCAGCGAGTCCATTTTATAGGGTTGAAAATCCTGCTGCGCCCGGGTATTTTTACTGCGAACTATCAGGCAAAAAGTAAGCAATAAACAAATGCGGATAAGTTTCATATTTTAATGAGGTTACAGCGGTTTGTAAATAATAAATTCAGTAAAATCACCTTGTTTGGTATTCACTCTCGGTTTTCCACCATAACCTTCACCACAATATCAAAACCGGGGAGGCAAACCAATAAATTACTTTGAATTGGGAAACAGTTTAAATTATTTGTTAAGTAACCAATTTATTAGGTAATAAACAAATTTCGCCGGGTGTATGTGGCTGTATATCATAAAAATAGCGCTTTATGCGCTTTGCGCCTATCCCGGAATAAAAACATTTGATATATTAGGCAAAAAAAGTGTTTACGTATGCAGTTTAAACAGGCGGGAGAATTTATAACAAACAAGCTAAAAAAGGAGTTGCCCGCAAATTACATCTACCATAATATTGACCATACCACCGATGTATATTATGCTGCCGAAAACCTGGGCAAGCTGGAAAAAATAAGCAGCGCCGATATGAAATTGCTGCTTACTTCGGCCTGGTACCATGATTCGGGATTTTTGCGGGTGAGCAGCGGGCACGAAGAAGAATCGTGCAGGATAGCGGCAACAGCTTTACCCGGTTTTGGATATACTGAAAATGAAATAAATATTATTTGCGGTATGATCCGCGCCACACGCATACCACAATCGCCCAAAACACAACTGGAAAGAATTTTGGCCGATGCCGACCTGGATTATCTTGGCCGTGATGATTTTTTTGAGGTAGGCGACAAGCTATACAGTGAGCTACACTCCGCAGGGGCCATAGGAAGTAAAACCGACTGGGATAAAATGCAATTAGATTTTATGGAAAGCCATAGTTATTTTACTAAATCTGCCATAAATTTACGGCAGGCTAAAAAAGCGGCTAACTTAGCGCAGATTAAGGCCCAACTTTTAACCCACCATACCACAAAATGAAAGTACAATTGCCCCACTGGCTAAGGGATACGCTTTACACCGTAACGGGTATATTGTTCTGTGGTTTCGCGCTTAAGAGTTTTTTGGTACCCAATAATTTTTTTGATGGCGGGGTAACAGGCATATCACTGCTAATACATGAGCTTTATCACATAAACATTGCATATGTAATTATTATAGCCAATATCCCCTTTATTATCATGGGCGGATTACAGATAAATAAGGCTTATGCAATAAAGACCTCGGCGGCAATTGTTGGCCTTGGGCTTTGCTTATTATATATTCCTTACCAGGAAGTGACACAGGATAAATTGCTCGTATCCATTTTTGGCGGCGTGTCGATGGGTATAGGTGTAGGGCTGGCCATACGCGGCGGCTGTGCGCTGGATGGTGTGGAAGTATTGGCATTATACACAGGCAAGCGCATCAGTTTTACTATAAGCGAGATCATATTGGGTATTAACATCGTTATATTCCTTATAGCAGGCATACAGTTGGGCTTACCAACGGCGCTGTATTCCATACTTACTTATTATGCTGCTTCGCGTACATCGAACTTTGTAATAGAGGGGCTGGAAGAATATACTGGTGTAACTATTATTTCGGGCGAAAACGAAAGGATTAAAGAAGCCCTGGTAATGACCATGAACAAAGGCATAACCGTTTATAAAGGCGAACGCGGCTTTTTAAAACAAAGTTTTGATGTGAGCCAGCCGGTTGATATTATTTTTACTGTTGTAACCCGATTGGAAGTTAGGCGGCTGCGCAATTTAGTGAGCGAAATAGACCCCAAAGCTTTTGTTTTCACCAGTACAATTAAGGAAGCCGCTGGCGGTGTGCTGAAGAAGTTGGCGCGGCATTAACTTCACCCTGCCCTTTCCAAAGGAGGGTTCTAATGTATTGTTATTTTTTGTTTTGCCAGGTTGGCCGAAACCTCTTCGATAAACGAGTTGGTGACTGGCTTTGAAACAAAATCCTTTACAAAAAAATATTTGAAAGCCCTTGCCTTATCGGCCGGATCGATAGAACCGGAAGTAATATAAACAGTTACCGGCTTACTTAATAGCGGATAAAATTTTTCGGTTATTTTAAGCATATCCCAGCCATTGAGGCCTTGCATGTTCAGATCGAGAAATATCACATCGGGTGTTTCCTCGGTGTTTTTCAAAACATTGTTAAGGTAAGGTTCAAAAAGCGCGCTATCATCAATATAAGCAGCCTCAAACAAGTTGGTTTTCCTGATCTGCGTTTTAAGTATATAATGAAAAATACCGTCGTCGTCCACAACCAATAATTTGTCCATGATTATAAAGGTTTGCTATTCAGTATTGTATACGAGATACGTGGTAGTTAGGTTATATGGGCTGTGGATGACCTGAGGATATGAAATTGCTGTCTCATGGCTGTCTCAATTTGAGACAATTTGCACCAACTTGGTCAATTTTCGCTCTTTAAAAAGCTAAAAAAGCGGCCTTTTTGGGTGATTTTTCGATAAAAAAAGAGGTTTTTCGATGCTTTTTGATGAAAAAATAAGGCTAAAATTGCGGTTTTTTAAGCTTTTAGCGGTTAAAAACGCTTCATTTTGGTGCATTTTGAGCGATTTTGAATTATAATCAAAGCTGATAATGAGGCTCTTATATTTTGGCCGAGATTTGTGTTTTTGCAGATGTATCAAAGTGTCTCACTTCATCAAATGAGACAGCAGATCCTTTTCGAACCGGGATTATCAGCGCAGCAACATCTGCTGAAAAGCGGTACTGTCCCCTTTAAAGGCATTAAAATCAACCGTATGATAGATTCCGTTTACCCGCGCTTTGTCTGAGTGCTGCCAGAACCACCAGTTAAGCTGCTTGCTTACATGCAGGTCGGCCTGATCGTAATGGGCTATCCACAGGGGGTAATCGTTAAAAAATCCGGCCAAATTATCGGCATAGAAACTAAGCGTAGTATACATTAGGGGTTTTACTTTCGTTTTGCCCTGTACATATGTTAAAAACGCCTGCAATTGCTTGCGCATAGCTTCAGGACTGGCGCCGTCGAGCGTTTCAATATCCACTACCGGGGGCAGGTCGCCTTTTTCAATGCTTACATTTTGCATAAAGAAACGGGCCTGCCATAAACCGTTCTTGTTCGCCCTGAAAAAATGATATGCCCCGCAAACTATGCCGTTCTTGGGCGCCTCGCGCCAGTTACGTTTAAAATAAGGGTCGACCTTTAACAACCCTTCGCTGGCTTTGATGAATGCGAAATTGACACGTACACTGTCCTCGCGCATTTTAGCCACTTTTTGCCAGTCGATCTTACCTTGTGCGTAAGAAACATCGATACCATGGATATGATACTGCGAGGGGATAGCTATCTCAAAATTTTTGTAAGTGTGGTACATAGGGTTGCCACTCAGGTCCCTCACCCATTGCCAGGCCGATGAAAATGTTTTAAGCACATACCCGTAATAAAACGGCGATAGTAGGATCAACACCAAAATAACGCCCAGGAACCGCCAGTAAACCTTGTGGGGCTGCGGCTTCTTTTTGCGTTGTACGGGTTTCTTTTTAGTAGTTTTCTTAGGGGTGGCCACGCGGTAAAGGTAGCAAATTGCCGCTATTTTGCGTGTTCGGAATTGACATCCACGGAGACGCAAGGTATTGCGTCTCTACGGGTTAATCCATTTTACTGTTCAGTGTTTTTATAAATGCCACTAACTCATTGCATTCTTTGGGTGTAAGGTTCAGTTTATCGGTTGATAGTGTTTGGTTATCAACCTTATAGCCTAAACCGGCACCCCCACCTTTGTTGTAAAAGTCGACAACCTGTTCAAGCGTAGTAAATACGCCGTTGTGCATGTATGGCGCTGTGAGCGCGGCATTTCGCACCGTGGTTATTTTAAAGGCATGTTTAAATGCAGGGGTTTTTAAAATATTGTAGCGGCCCATATCGGTATCAATAGCGGCTTGCCTTGCATTTTCAGGTACGCCTATTACTTCGCTCTCTATCAGGCTGTATTGCGGCGGGAACGAGCCGTTAAACAAGGGCATATAATGGCAGGTACCACAGCGTGCCTTACCCATAAACAAGTTAAAGCCGTTTAGCTCCTGCCGGTTCATGGCAGCTTTGTTCCCCTGCATATAATCGTCAAAACGGCTGTTAAGGGCCACCAGACTACGCACGTAGGTGCCTATAGCGGTCATTACTTCCGAGGTATCAATGCTTGTCCTGTGCCTTACCGGGAACGCCGCCGAAAATAACTGACGATAGCTTTTGTTTTGCCAAAGGCGCTGCGTAGCTATTTTCATCGAGCCGTGCATTTCATCGCGGTTGCTTATTACGGCCGCGGCCTGGTCTTCAAGGGTAGCCGCCCGTAGGTCATAGAACTGTGCCGGTTGTAACGCGGCGTTGATAAGGGTTGGGGTGTTTCTTCTAACCAGCCGGTGATCATCGCCTAAAACGGTATTTTTCACAAGGCCGTCGGTAAAAGCTTTTCCAGGCTCGTGGCACGACTGGCAACTACGGGTGGCAGTTCCCGACAATATGGGATCGGCAAATAAAACCCGGCCCAGCGCCTGTCTTTTTGCTATAATGCCGGGAGTTTGACCTGTATCATAAACATTCGGGTTAAAAGCATTTGGGTTAAAGGCGCCCTTCCAGAACATGGTATTTGCATCCATATTCAGCAAACGGTTATAAGTAGTTTCGTGTATTTGCAGCCGTTTTTCAAGGCTGGTAATGCTGGTGGTAACCGGGTTGCCATAATTGATGATAAACGCGGCCCTGTCGAGCGTGTTAAAATCTGTATGCGCCCTTAAATAACTTGCAGCCGCGTTAAACTCTGAAGTTAGCTCCTGTACGGCTTTGTCATCCTCATAATAAGCAAGCACGGTTTTCAGGCTCTCTATACTTGCTTCCGCTTCCCGGGCACTTTTTAAAGTAAGCGGATCATCGAATCCGGTAATACCTAAAGCCAGTATGCGGAACATCTCCAGCTTGGTGGCATCAAACACCTGCCAGTTTAAAATATCCACATTGGCAAAATGCGATTTATATTTATCGCAGCCGGTTTGCAGCAGGGTAAGCTGGCGTATAAGTTCGCTTTTTTGTGCAGCATCATATTTAGGAAACAGGTAACCTTCAATTATCTGTAATCCTGCCGGTTCAAATACCTGCCCGCTGGTTATTTCGATTTCCTGTACCGGGGGGCCATTTACAAAGCGCGAACCTGCGGGGTCGAAATATTCGGCAGCCCATTCAAATTTTTTATAGGATAACCTCAAATCCAGGAATAGGTGCTGCAATTGTTTTTCACTGGCACGGCCGCCTTTAACCGCGGCCAGTAATTTATCCTTATTAGCTGAAAAGCTATCAACCTGCGCTATCACTGTTTGCGCGATTGCCTTTTCCGGATGCTGGTTCGCCCGTTTGCACGAAAAGAAGCAATAGCCCGATATCAGCACAATGAAAAAACCTATAAAAACAATTTTCTTCATATCAAAAAATGAGCGAAGCAGATAAACCTGCCTTATTTAAAAAAAGCAGAATGGAGGCAAGTATGTTGCCCCCATTTTGTCGGTAAGTATATACCTGCAATGCAGGGATTATGATTTAAAAATCAAACGCGTTTGATAAAGGGTTTGCGTTTTTGTCGCGGCTTGAAAGCGGGGTAAGGTTCCATCTTTTTTCAATAAATGAAAGGATAGAAACTGTTTCATACTGGGTATGGTCAACATAGCTTTTTTTCGCGAACGGAGAGATGATAATAGCAGGAACGCGTGTACCGGGTCCCCATTTAGGATCGATCTTTGGTGGAGCAACGTGATCCCAGAAACCACCGTTTTCGTCATAAGTAATAATGATCACAGCATCTTTTCCGTTAGGACCGTTTAATACGTCATTTACTAACTCAAGCGCGTGGTTTTCACCATCAGAAACATTTGCGTATCCAGGGTGTTCATTGTATTTACCCAATGGTTTTACAAATGATACTGCAGGTAATGTGCCGTTCTTAGCAGCATCTATAAATACGGTTTCGTCTTTCAGGTGATCTTTCTTCAACTGGGTACCGTCAGCATAATTTTTGTAATATACAAATGGCTGGTGGTGAAACTGAAAACTGGGATCGGGGTTACCGGCTAAAGCATTATCCCAGCCGCCTGAATACCACGCCCATGAAACATTTTTATCATTAAGCCTATCGCCGATAGTTGGGTTGGTTTGGCTGGGGAGCAGTTTTTCAACTGCGGTAGAAGCAGGGTGAGGTGTGTTTACCGAAAAACAGGTATTAACGGCGTAACCATCAGGGGTTACAAAGTTGTCGGCAACTATATTGCCCTGAGCATCAAGCGCAGGGTTTGCAACAACACTGGCAGGCGCGTTAGGGAACACGGGGCTGGCAGCAGCTATCAACCACTGGTGATTAAGGAATGAACCGCCAAATGCACTGTGGAAAAAGTTATCGCACAATACATATTTTTTAGCCATGCCCAATAATGGCAACAGGCTGGTTTTGTAATAACCCTGTGATAAACCGGCAGAACTGCCTTTAATATTATAGAAAGCATATTTATCCATTTTACCGCCATCTATCTGCAATGGTTCCTGGTAATAACGGTGGGTAACATCGTTGGTTATTGCATTGTTAGCAACATATTGGTCGATATTAAAATAAGTATTTGCCAGGTTGGTAGGGAACGCGGTTGTAGTTGGGTCGGCAGGTAAATATGTATAAGGAACACCGGCACCATCAACTTGTGTGGTATTAGCCGGAGTAGCATTTTGTAGCCCATTAGCACCTTCAAATTCGCCGTACAGGTTATCAAAGCTGTGGTTTTCAAGGTAAATAACTACTACGTGGTTTACTTTTTTAATGTCTGCCGGGTTGGTTTTGTCATTTTTTCCGCAGCCTGTAAACGCGAAGCCTAAAAGCAAAATTCCCAGGCCGGGAACTGCCATTTTCAGGTTGTAATGTTTTTTCATGTGATTGATTTTTTGTATGGTATAAAAGTAGCCGCGCTACCATAAACTGAATATTAACATTCAGTAATCACTTTATTAAAAACACAAACAAAAGCATCAATTTTTAAATGGAATTAACAGCACTTTAACACACAATATTCTGAAGTATTTTTGAAGTATTTTTCAAATAAAGTATATATGAAAATACCCATGCTTACTGATGGGTTATTTGAGGAACCAAAACAAGTGATAACCAGTAAGCAAGCAAAACAGCCTAACTATTCCAAGTCTGGGTGTAATTTAAACGCCTCATTTATAAACCGAAGCAGCACCAAAGCATGGTTATGTTCGGCATCATGGGCAGCATATAGAAGGGTTACTATTTTATTATTATTTACAATATCTATAAGCTTATCTACGGCTTTATTTTGTTTCAGTTCATGGGTGTACCGGGCAACAAACTCCTCCCATTTCTGAGTATCATGATGAAACCATTTGCGTAACTCCGTGGTGGGAGCAACATCTTTTAGCCATTCATCCAGATGTGCCGATTCCTTTTTCATACCGCGGGGCCAAAGGCGGTCAACCAGTATGCGTTTGCCGTCTGTCTTCTCAGCCAGGTCATATACACGTTTTATTTGTATAGTTCCCATTTCTAATTAAAAAACAATTCGTCTACAAATATATAAGGCTTGTCTTTGGCCTTGTCCCACACAGGTAATTTAGGCAAGGGCTTTACCAAAACCCTAAGATATGAAATGTTTGCTGCTGCCGACAATTTGCATATCATCGCCTTTACAACCACAGGGTCGTTCTTTAAGGGGTTGGCTATTTTCATACCCCCCATCCTTTTCATTTTATTTTTATCAGCACCGCCCCAAACTTCAATTTCCATCGGGAAAAATATCTGCGCGCCCGTATTGCGCATACAGTTTACCCCTACCGATGTAAGGTTCACGGGCTTTTTAAACTGCATATATACATCCTCGTCCTTTTGAGTACCTACCCATTTTCCATCTAAAAAATTAAAGGTCCCCAAGTCATTATCGGTAAGCAATTTGGGGTCGATAGCGCCAACGGATGATAAAAAACTAACACTATCAGGCGTGTACAAGCTTTTGTTATAAGCCGCGCTTACCACATCGCTGCCGTACCAGCCTTTTTTGTAGGCGCGCGCTTTTATGGTGGTATTATCGCTTATCATTATGCCCGGTTTGTATAGCAACGACTTTACACTATCCGGGTCGGTACCATCGGTAGTATAACGTATATCAACCCCCTTTATAGGGTGGGCAATATTCAGCACAAAGGGTTTTGAGAATACCGATTGTGTGTTTTTAAACTGCGGCACATTCAGTTTAATAGGTTTTCCGTCATCTTTAAAGCCTTCCTCAAACACTATATTTTTATTAGCTTTCTTCAATTGCTGTATCTCTTCATCTTTTAAACCGGTATCCCAAACGGCCAGTTTGGTTAAGCTTTTTATACTGACGACCTGCTTAAAGTCCTGCGCGTTCAAATTGGTACCAGCCAGCGATAACACCCTTAAATATTTCAACGATTGAAGATACTTTAACCCGCTCCCGGTTACATCGGTAAAATTAAGATTTAGCTCGCGCAGGTTTTCAAATTGGGCGATGGTTTTCAACTCGGCATCCTTTACGGGCATCTTATTTAAGTTGAGGGATACCACCTGTTTTTTTATATCACTTAGCTCTGTTAAAACAGATGGAGTGTAGGATGATTTATTATAGATATTAACCGCCAATGCCGGCGAACCTTTGGCAATAGCATATACCACCCTATAATTATTGTTTAGTTTTTTGATGGTCTTGTCATCTGCTGCCGCGAAGTTATAGCTATCATCACTGCTTGCTGAAGGCTGTAACACGGTGGCTGCCAGTACACGTAAGGAATCAGTTGCGGGTAGTGCAATTACTTTTTTCTTAAAGTCGGCATTCTCTTTTATCCAGAAATAGATCATGGCTATTTCACTGGCCGTGAGCTGCGGTTTGCCGGTTGGTGGCATATGGTCTTTATCATCCTCGGGCAAATGCAGACGTTGTAATATTAAGCTTACCTGTGGGTTACCGGGCACAAATAATTTACCTGTTTTACCGCCTTTTAATATCGATGCCTCATCAATAAGCATCAGTCCGCCTTTTACCTTGTCATCATTATGGCAGCTGATACATTTAGTATTGAATATAGGCTGTATAACATCTTTATAAACCAATGCCTGATCGATAGGTACTTTGGTATTATTTTGCATTACCGGGGCCAGGAGAAAGCCTTCGCCATGGGTAATATCCGCACCATAATGCCCGGCGAATATCAAGCACAACATAGTTAAAACAGCCCCACTCCTTGCTATTGCCAGCCTATACCAGCCTGTATTCCGGCACCAATAAATTATCGAACTTACAAATACCACGCTTGCCCCTGTCCACTTATGCCATTGCAGGATGTTGCCTGTGTAACCTGGCTCGCGCGAGAGAAACAGGCCCATTATCGCAGTGATAGCAGCCAGTAAACTCCCCGTCAGCAATAAAGCGGTGGCAAAGTTTTGGTAAAGCGGCTCATCCTTAAACGCGGGCCTGAAACGAAAGAACTCAAATACCATCCCCATCATCAATATCACGATAGGGAAATGCAGTATAAGCGGGTGCATGCGACCAACAGGCTGCAGCCATTTAGGCACCACCAAGTCACTACCAAATACCAGTAAAAAAAGCAGGAATACGTTTAGTACAAATAGTAAAGTATCGGCAAAGCTTTTGTAGCTGCTTTTTATCATCGGCAAAAAATAGAAAATTAAACGCGTGTAAATTTATACGGATATACTTTGCCCGATGCCCATTGCGCCACGTACAGGTTCTCATCCTTATCAACACACACATCGTGCGGGTGTACAAATATTTTCTCGGCCTGGCTCATGGGTTGTAGAACGCCGTCTTTATAAGTTGGCTCCGTTCCGCCAATGTTCGATACTACCTTATTATGCTTGTCCAAAATGGTAGTAAAGCCCGTACCTGGATGCTGCAAATCGGGCGACATCAATACCGCCGCGTACAAATGCTTGCCCTTTATTACCGGGCGACAAACACAAGCACCGGGAAGTTTGATGATCTCTTTTAACTTTCCATCCAAACTAAAGCGTTTAAAGCAATTGCGGGTACGGTCGGTTATCAGCAACGACGGTTCGCTCTGACGGCGATCGATCACGATGCCGTGAGCATTATCAAAGTGCTCATCACCGGTGCCTTTGCCACCCCAAAAGTTCAGCAGCTTACCGTCTTTATCATAATGGGTGATGTATTGCGCGCCATAGCCATCGGCAATAAAAATATCTCCGTTGGTATCAATAGTCGTTTCGGTAGGGATAAATTGTTCGGCTTTTTCATAAACGCCTGTTTCCAGCGGCACGTTAATGGTCATCAATATGCGGCCATCCATTGTGGTTTTGTACACCTGGTGCTTAACGGTATCGGTGATGTATAAAAACTCGGTGCCGTTCTCATTATGCAGTGTCAGCCCATGCCCTCCGGGAAAGTCATGCCCCCAAAAATCAAGCAGTTTGCCACTGGTGTCATATATGAGTATGTTATTTTTGGTTTCGTTGGTCAGCAATATGATGCGGCCTTTTGAATCCTGCACCATTTCGTGGCAATCGTTCACCGGGTGGTTCTGCGGGTCGAGTTTCCCCCAGGTATTGTCCATACGATAGCGCATACCGTTGTGACCGTATATCGGGCTGTCGTTTTTAGCCATAAGGCCCTTTGCGATAAAAAAACTTGCAGTAAAAACGGTGCCTTGCTTTATAAATTTTCTTCTTTCCATCATGCTGATAATTAAGATATAATATCCCTCACTACATTGCCCGCCACATCGGTAAGCCTGTAACGGCGGCCCTGGCTCTTAAAGGTTAGTTTTTTATGGTCGATGCCTAACTGGTTAAGCACCGTGGCGTGGAAATCATGCACATGCACCTGGTTTTTAACAATGTTATAGCCAAAATCGTCAGTTTCGCCATAAACCATTCCCGGTTTTATACCGCCACCAGCCATCCATATACTAAAGCCATTCGGATGATGATCTCTGCCGTAATTATTGGCCAGCAATTTACCCTGGCTGTAACTTGTGCGACCAAATTCGCCGCCCCATATTACCAATGTTTCATCAAGCAGGCCGCGTTGTTTCAAATCGGTAACCAATGCCGCCGATGCCTGGTCGACATCTTTGGCTTGTCCCGCCATTTCGGTAGGCAGGTTGCCGTGCTGATCCCAACCCTGATGATACAACTGCACAAAGCGAACACCGTTTTCCGATAATTTTCGCGCCAGCAAACAGTTGGCGGCATAAGTACCGGGCACCAAACAATCGGGGCCGTACATTTTTATGGTATCGTCCGATTCTTTCGAAACATCCATTATCTCAGGCACCGCAGTTTGCATACGGTAGGCCATTTCATATTGCTGTATCTTGGTGTTTATTTCGGGGTCGCCAAATTCTTTGTACGATATGTCATTCAGGGCAGCAACATGGTCTATCATCTTGCGGCGTTCGTGCCTGTTCATCCCGTCGGGATCTTTCAAATAAAGCACCGGGTCTTCGCTGCTGCTGAATTGCACACCCTGGTGAATCGAGTCCAAAAAACCGTTGCTCCATAGTTTTGAATACACACCCTGACCGTTCCCTTTGCCTTTAGACAGTAGCACCGTAAACGCAGGTAAATTCTTATTCTCGCTACCTAAGCCATAACTTACCCATGAACCCATGCTTGGGCGATTGCCCTGCTGTGCCCCTGTTTGAAAAAATGTAAGTGCCGGATCGTGGTTAATGGCCTCGGTGAACATGGATTTAACGATGCATATATCATCGGCTATTTTGCCGATGTGAGGGAACAGGTCGCTTATCCACGCGCCTGCCTGGCCGTATTGTTTAAAATCATAAAACGAACCCACCAATGGGAATGACGCCTGTTTGGCCGTCATCCCGGTTAATATCTGGGTGCCGCGTACCGATGGTGGCAGCTCCTGCCCCACCATCTGGCGCAGTTTTGGTTTGTAGTCAAATGATTCCAGTTGCGATGGCGCGCCGTTTTGGAAAAGATAGATCACCCTTTTGGCTTTAGGCGCGAAGTTGGGGATGCCGGGGATAAAATCATCCGCATCGCTATCGCTGCCGCTGAACAAATTGGGGATAAGCAACGAGCCCAGTGCCACGCTGCCCAGGCCCAAACTCAGCCTGGATAAAAACTTCCGCCTGTTAAAATTCAGGTGATGCTCGATTATATCTTTTTCCATAGCACTCAAGTTTTTGTAATGGTTTCTTCCATGTTATACATCGTATCTATCACCTCCATCATGGCGGCAAGGTTTACCTTGTTTAAGTTTTGGGGGATGGGATATTCGCCTACGTCGAGCAGTTTTACTGCGTCCTGTTTATTAATGGCCTTTAACTGCCCATCGTAGTAACTATTCAGTATCGACAGTTCTTTTTCGTTCGGCTTACGACAAACGATCAGCCTGAATGCCTTATATATTTTTAATTTGGCCTGGCTGTTTTCCTGCAATAAATTAGCTGCCAGTACACGCGAAGCTTCCAATACAGTAGGGTCATTCATCATCACCAAAGCCTGTAACGGGGTATTGGTACGCAAACGGCGCACTTCGCACTGGTCGCGGTTACTGGCATCGAATATGGCCAATGAAGCCGGCGGAACGGTGCGTTTGATCAACGTGTACATGCCACGACGATAAAGATTAGGGCCATGTACTTGCCTGTATGTCGCTAATTGCCCCCTGCCCGATGTGGCCATTTCCCACAAGCCGGGCGGTTGATATGGGTTTACGCTCGGGCCGCCGATAGTCCTGGTCAATAAGCCGCTGCTGGCTAATACTACATCCCTTACGGATTCGGCAGGTAAGCGTGAACGTGAGGCTCGCGACAGCAAACTATTGTCAGGGTCGAGTTTTAACTTTTCAGGGGTGGTAACCGCAGATTGCCTGTATGTAGCCGACATCACCATTTGCTTCACCAGTCGTTTTATATTCCAGCCATTATCGCGAAAATCAGCCGAGAGCCAATCAAGTAATGCCTGGTTGGTGGGCAGGTCGCCCTGCATGCCAAAGTCGCCTGAGCTTTTTACTATGCCTTTTCCAAAAAATTCCTGCCATTCCTGGTTCACAAAAGCACGGGCGGTAAGCGGGTTTTGTTTGTTAAACAGCCATTCGGCTAAGCCCAGCCTGTTTTTAGGGTAGTTAGCCGGGAATGGCATAATGGCTTTTGGCGTACCGGCTTCAACCGAATCGCCATGCATATCATAATTACCTCGCCTTAGTACATAGGTTTTCCTGATGGTATCGCCCATTACCGATACGATGAGCTTGTTGGTATCCTGCTTGTTTACAAATTTCAGTATGCCTTTTACATCTTCGTTAGTAACCTGCATCAAAGGCTTTTTAGCATAGGTTTCGGGGCCGCCAACGGTTGATTCGATGCCTTTTTCCTGCACGGTATTAAAAAACGCGAACAACTGGTAATATTCCTTTTGCGATATGGGGTCGTATTTATGGTCGTGGCAATGGGCACATTCAACGGTAACGCCTAATAGCGCCTTGCCGAAGGTATTGGTACGGTCGGTAACGTAGGCTACGCGGTATTCTTCGTCAATTACGCCGCCTTCTTCGGTTATTTTATGGTTGCGGTTGAAGCCGGTAGCCAGTAGCTGTTCTTTAGTTGAGTTGGGCAGCAGGTCACCAGCCAGTTGCCAGGTGACGAACTTATCGTAGGGCAGGTTTTCGTTAAAAGCATGTATTACCCAATCGCGCCAGGGCCATTGGCTGCGGTAGTTATCATCCTGGTAGCCATGTGAATCAGCGTAGCGGGCAACATCCAGCCAATGCAATGTCATCTTTTCACCGTAGGTGGGGCTTTGCAACAACTTGTCTACTACCTTTTCATAGGCGTTGGGGCTGTTATCGGCCATAAAGCTGTCCATTAGTTGCAAGCTTGGTGGCAGGCCAGTAAGGTCGAGGCAGACACGTTTTAAGAGGCGTTCCTTATCGGCTTCGGGGTTGGGGGTTATGCCGCGCTGTTCCATTTTATTCAGCACGAAATTGTCTATCGGGTTCTTTGGCCAGCTTTTGTCATCAACTTCGGGGACCGGTGCTTTTTCGGGTGGGACGAAGGCCCAGTGTTTTTCGTATTTAGCGCCTTGTTTTATCCATTTTTTTACGAGATCAATTTCGTGGGGTGTTAATCTTTTTAAGTTTGATGCAGGGGGCGGCATCATAACTGCTGAATCATCAGAAGTAACACGGGTAAACAGTTCAGAGGCGGATAGGTCGCCCGGCACAAGCGCGTGCGATTTGGGGTTATCTTCGAGCGCCTTGTAAGCACTTTCTGCCATATCAAGGCGTAAACCGGCCTGGCGTTTGTTGGCATCGGGGCCGTGGCATTTAAAGCATTTATCGGAAAATATAGGGCGGATATTGAAATTGTAGCTAACCGTATCGGGCATTGCGTTATCGGCATCCTGGCTGCTTATTGCGTGGTGGCACCCGGTAACACTATATAGGATACATCCTGCACAAATAATTAATAAAAAGTATGCTCTTTTTATCATGAATAACTGGCTCTAAAAAATTTGATCGCTGAACAGATCGGTTTATAATTAATCTAATATAACGTCAAATAATTAAAATTTCAAGCACTATTAAATTATTCAAACATTTTTATTTGTAAATACAAACCTACAAACGTTTGCGTAACAAAAAACTTACTGTTTTTTTTATTTTATTCAAAGTAAACTATTGTCACATAAGTTTATGATCCTGGTATCACATTCACATATATAATTAATTTATTATATATATTTATTGAATATATACCACTACCTCAAATCACATTATCAACCAGTAAAAAAAATGAAAACGATCAGATCAAAATTCCTTGCACTGGCAATTTTATTTATCACAATGGGCATAATTGCAAATGCTGCCGTAGTTAGCAAACCCGCCGCACCTCCACCAGGCTTTAAAAATGAGTATGCGCAGGTAAATGGTGTTAAATTACACTATGTTATTGGTGGAAAAGGGCAGCCCTTATTACTGATACATGGTTTTGGGCAAAATTGGTACATGTGGGCAAGGATAATGCCCGAACTTTCCAAACATTTTACGGTAATAGCCCCTGATATGAGGGGTGTGGGTGAATCGGGCAAGCCTGCAGGCGGATACGATAAAAAAAATATGGCTACCGATATGCATGAGCTGATGAAGAAATTAGGTTATAAACATATTAACCTTGCAGGGCACGATATTGGCCTTATGGTTGCCTATGCTTATGCCGCCCAGTTTCCAGCTGATGTAAAGAAGTTAGCTTTAATGGATGCCTTGTTACCCGGCGTTGAACCGGTTTGGAGCCAGGTGCGCGCCCAGGCATGGTGGTTCGGGTTTTTCGCAATGCCAAATTCGGGTGAAATAGTTTCAGGTAAAGCGGGCCTATTCCTGAAAAGCTTTTGGCCGCTGGTTGGGTATAAGAACAACTCATTTACGCCGGCCGAAACAAATGAATTTATCAGGGCATATTCTGTGCCGGGCGCCACTACAGGCGCGTTCAATTGGTTCGCGGCATTTCCGCAGGATGCTAAGGATAATATAGAACTGATGAAGAAGAAACTCCCGATGCCTTTACTCGCCTTAGGCGCCGATCATTCTGCCGGATCATACTTGGCAGCACACTCCAGGCTGGTTGCCACAAACGTAAAGGAAGTTATTATTAAAGATGCGGGGCATTGGGTAGTACAGGAACAGACCGCGCAGGTACAAAAGGCACTGTTGGATTTCTTTTTATAACAAACTTTAATTACCTGCTGCCTGCTTTTATTTTAAACAAATAAAAGCAGGCGGCGTTAGCTAATAATGACAAAAATATATGTACAAACCATAACCGGTACTTTTCAAAATGCAGAACAGATTGAGGATGCCCGTTCATATTTACTTGCTAATGGTTTCGAGGAGCCGGAACTGATCAGTAAGCCCGGCACACAGTTAACCGTATTCGCTTCATCGGCCAGGGACGCTTTGGAGGTTGCTGATGTGCTAAGAAATTACGGGGCAGTAAATATTTCCATACCAAATATTATCTGATGGGGTATTTTGATCATTGCTGCTTTATTTTAGCCACCCAGACTGTTGTATCTTTTATTGAAAATTAAACATTACTGTTTTTAACACACCCTCACTACATCCATGTTGAGCAAATGCCCCAACTTCTGAATTTTTGAACTGATAAAACCAACGCCTACCGCACAATGGTGCGCGGGGCCATAACTATTCCAGTCGTTAACAAACTTGCGCGCGCCTATCGCGAACTTATAACGGCTGTTCGTGTTGCCTATTTCAAGTATAGGGCCTGGTACAGATTCTCCCTCTGCCACTAAAAACATCAGTTTGCCATCAGCCTTTTCAACAACAGACAACAACGTTACCGGGCCGTTTTTTACCGACATTTCAACTGATAACCCCCGCCCAACTTTACCATGATACACCGTAAGCGGCTTAACCTTGGTTTTTCCTTCGGCAATAGCAATATGCCCTGGGCCGTCGTGCCCCATTAATACCACATCATCATTAAAATCAAGTGCGTAATATTCGGTAAAAGAGCCCCCTGCGCCAAAGCCATCCATTATCTTCATCGCTTGAGCATTTTTTATTTCGTATTCGCCTGCTACGGGAACACCACGTGCAGTAAGTAAGGAATTGCCCAGTATAATGGAACTGATCGTATCTTCATTATCAACATTCCCTGTACCCTTATAATAATAGGCTATCGACCCAAGTTTATAAATATCAACCAGCTTATCAAGGGCTACTGATGTTTTTGCGGCGCGTTCCAACTCGGGTAAGCTGCAATCGTTTTGTACATCAAATGTATCGTAAAATAATTCAACCCGCCGGTTAATTTCTTCCTGCGTTACTTCCTTACGCAAAGCGGCTAATTCATCAACCTCCAATAATTCAATATGGCCGCCAAAACTTGCATATTGCTGGGTAAGGTCGGAGTAGATATCAAGCATGCCGCTGTAATAATGCCCCATGCAGCCTAAGCGGTTATACGCCATAGTGTGCGCAACCTGCGCAGCGTCAACCCATTCAGCAATTTCGCGCCAGCTTTCATCGTCATTATACAACATACCGGTAACCTGGTGAAAGTTTATCCCGGCACGTTTAAACACATTCGCAATTTCAGGAACTGGGCAGGCCGAACAATAGGCCAGCCATTCGCCGGTCATCTTTTTGCGGTCTTGCAGTCGGTTAAATGACTGGTAATCTATCGCAGCTTCAGGTGAAAGGTTGAGGATTATCACCGGTACCTTGGCCCGCATTACTACGGGCAATACCGTTGATGAGAGCGCATAAGTAGTTACATATAAAAATATAAGCGATACATCTTCCTGCCTGAACTTGTCGCCCGCTGCAAATGCTTTTTCGGTATTATCTACCAACCCGAGATTAATTATTTGAGGATGAATAGCGCTTAACCGTTGTGCGAAATATGACAAATAGCCTTCAAGCCTTGCCTGTAGCCCGTCGAATTGTTCCCAATAAACATCTAACCCGATGCCGAATAAACCAATTTTAGCCTGTGACATATAAAAATAATAGTTTCTCTAAGCAAATATGCTCCCGGCTAAAATAGTTGAATTAATGATTAGTTGTTCAATATTAAGAAAAACGCTTGCTTTTTAGTTCAGGTGCCTGTACTCGCTTGGCGATTTGCCTGTTTTTGTCTTGAATATTTTTGTGAAATGCGAGGGATGCTCAAAGCCAAGCCCATAGGCAATTTCACTAATAGAATTATTGGTTCCCCATAACAGCGTTTTTGCTTTATCTATCAGTTCAAGGTGGATATGTTCCTGTGTGGTTTTGCCGGTAAACTTGTTCAACAGGTCAGATAAATAATTTGGCGACAAATTTAGTTTCGAAGCAAAATATTTAACGTTGGGCAAACCCATTTCAATAAGGGTATCCTGCGAAAAATAATCTTTTAATAACTTTTCAAACTGCTGCACAACGTCCGAGTTAACTTTGGCACGGGTATAAAACTGGCGGTCATAAAAACGGGCGCAATAATTCAATAATAACTCAATATTGCTTACTATCAAACCTTGCGAGTGTTTATCAATGTTTTGCGAATATTCCCTTTGTATATTCGCCACACAATCCTTAATGATCAGTTTCTCTTCCTCCGAAATATGCAAGGCTTCGTTTGTTTCATAATTAAAAAATGAATATTGGTGTATCTTTCTGCCCAGGTCGGTACCATGTATCAGGTCGGGGTGAAAGAACAGCGCCCAACCTTCATCAACCACAACATCAGGGCCCGGCGCTATCACCTGGCCAGGGGCAGTGAACATGAGCGACCCTTCGTTAAAATCATAATATCCCTTGCCGTACTTCATCAGGCCCTCGAATTTTTTGCATGAAACAGTATAAAATCCAAACCGGTAAAATGCATCGGTCCTTGGCCGCTTTGCATAAAAATCGGTATGGTCTATTAAACTCACCAAAGGGTGCCTGGGTGGCGCATAATGCACCAGTTTATGCAGGTCGCTAACGGATTGGAGGTCGATGTACTTATCGGGCATATTTTCTGTCTGTTACAAAATTATGATAAATATAGCATGCCCGTAATATACTTTTATCCCGGGCATGCCATTGTTTTAGAAACCGGTTTGAGTCGCCATCATTTTTTTGAAATCAACATCGTCCATTTCCCGGCGGGTTTGGATCAGTTGCACGGCATCGTGGCCTACAGGATAGCGCAATTTTTCTGTACCATCTGTAGCCGCTTCATAAATAGCATTGGCCACTTCGCCAATATTCTCCGACATAGGCCAGTTTTCGATCGAGGTGACAAATTTATCGAATGACGATTGGTAATCGGCTAAACCACCGCCGCCTAAAAATGCCATTGACCGACCGGCAAATTCGGTTTTATAACCGCCCGGTTCAACTATTTTAAGTTTGATGCCAAGCGGGTTTAATTCATATTGCATGGATTCTGTTAAGCCTTCCACCGCGAATTTGGTAGCATGATAAAGCGAGCAGAAGGGAAAAGTAATCCTGCCGCCAACAGAAGACAGGTTAATGATAGTACCTGATCTTTGTTCCCTCATAATAGGCAATACGGCCTGTGTTACCGCTATCAACCCAAATAAATTAACGTCGAACTGTTTTTTAATTTCTTCTTCGGGGGCCGGTTCCAGCGCGCCTAATGCACCGTAGCCGGCATTATTTACCAATACATCAATTTTACCGAATTTTTCAATGCCTTCTTTAACCGCGCTTTGTATACTTAGTTTGTCGGTTACATCAAGCTTGCTGATCAAAATACCATTGAGTGACAATAGCTCAGTTTCCTTTTCGGGTGAACGCATGGTGGCGATAACATTCCAGCCATTGTTATGAAATAGTTTGGCGGTTTCCCTTCCAAAACCCGACGAAGCGCCGGTTATTAATACTGTATTTTTCATTGCTTTATTTTTAAATTTCTAAAGCAAAGGTGCGGCAATGAATGGCGGCCGGCTTATACGTTTCAACGGATCACTTATACATTTAAAGGATACTAATTTGAAAAGATTACTTATATATGAAAGATGACTTGGTTTGTCGGAATAGATTTTCCTAATTTTAAGCATTAAACTTATGAAACCTTTAAATTATGGAAAATTACACAGATCATAGCAGCTTATCTGACGTTAATGGCCCCGGCGATGCGGCCAAATGCCCTTTTTTAAACGGGTCGTTAAAACAAAGCGCAGGCGGTGGCACACGCAACCGAGACTGGTGGCCGAACCAGTTGAAATTGAATATATTGCGTCAAAACTCATCGTTATCGAACCCGATGGACGACGGATTTAATTATGCTGAAGAATTCAAGAGCCTTGACCTGGCCGCGGTGAAGAAAGATATATTTGACCTGATGACCGATTCGCAGGAATGGTGGCCTGCAGATTACGGGCATTACGGGCCGTTCTTTATCCGTATGGCCTGGCACAGCGCAGGTACCTATCGTGTATCAGACGGGCGTGGCGGCGCGGGTTTCGGTACCCAGCGTTTTGCACCGCTGAATAGCTGGCCCGATAACGCTAACCTTGATAAGGCACGTTTGCTGCTGTGGCCAATAAAACAGAAATATGGCAGGAAACTTTCATGGGCCGACCTGCTGATCCTGACCGGCAACTGCGCCCTTGAATCAATGGGATTAAAACCATTTGGTTTTGGCGGGGGCCGTGCCGATGTTTGGGAGCCGGCGGAGGATGTGTATTGGGGCTCGGAGAAAGAATGGCTAACCGATACGCGCTATACCGGCGACCGCGAGCTGGAAACACCGCTTGGCGCCGTACAAATGGGCCTGATATATGTAAACCCCGAAGGCCCCAACGGCAACCCCGATCCGCTTGGCTCAGCCCGCGATATACGCGAAACCTTTGGCCGTATGGCTATGGATGATTATGAAACCGTTGCACTTATTGCAGGCGGCCATACCTTTGGCAAAACACACGGCGCTGCCGACCCCGGCCAATATGTTGGCAAAGAACCGGCAGGTGCTGGCATTGAAGAGCAGGGCCTGGGCTGGAAAAACAGCTTTGGCAGTGGCAATGCCGGTGATACCATTACCAGCGGGCTTGAAGGTGCATGGACAACCACCCCAACCAAATGGGGCAACAACTACTTCGAAAACCTTTTTGGTTATGAATGGGAACTGACAAAAGGCCCGGGCGGGGCTAACCAATGGAAACCGAAAAATGACGCGGGCGCAGGAACTATACCTGACGCGCACGACCCGGCAAGACGCCACGCGCCTTTTATGCTAACATCGGACATTGCACTGAGAGTTGACCCTGCTTACGAAAAAATTTCAAGGCATTTCTATGAAAACCCTGCTGAATTTGCTGATGCATTTGCCCGTGCCTGGTTCAAACTAACACACCGCGATATGGGGCCGAAAGTACGTTACCTGGGCCCGGATGTACCTGCCGAAGATTTGATATGGCAAGACCCTATCCCGGCTGTTACGCACCCGTTAATTGATGATTATGAGATTGCTGCGCTTAAGGGTAAAATACTTGATTCAGGGCTTACGGTTTCTGAACTGGTATCAACGGCATGGGCATCTGCATCCACATTCCGTGGTTCGGATAAGCGCGGGGGCGCAAATGGTGCCCGTATCCGCCTTGCCCCTCAAAAGGATTGGGAAGCGAACAACCCTGCCCAACTGGCTAAGGTATTGGCAAAGCTTGGGGATATTCAAAATGAATTTAATAACGGCCAGTCCGGGGGTAAACTTATTTCCATTGCCGACCTTATTGTTTTGGGCGGATGCGCGGGCATTGAGAAAGCGGCCAGAAATGCCGGACATGATATTACCGTTCCATTTACGCCGGGCCGTACCGATGCTTCGCAGGAGCAAACGGATGTGGAATCGTTCGAGGTTCTTGAACCTACTGCCGATGGTTTCCGCAACTATTTGAATGCACACCATACCAGCCCGGCTGAAGACATGTTAATAGATAAGGCACAGTTGTTAACGCTAACCGCGCCTGAACTTACAGTGCTGATAGGCGGTTTACGTGTACTTGATACCAACTTCGACTATTCGCAGCATGGCGTGTTAACCAAACGCCCGGAAACACTTAGCAACGATTTCTTTGTGAATTTGCTTGACTTGTCGACCACGTGGAAGGCTACTTCGGACGCGCAAAAAGTGTTCACAGGTTCGGACCGTGTGACTGGCGAAATAAAGTGGACAGGTACCCGTGCCGACCTTGTATTTGGTTCGAATTCGGAACTTAGGGCCATTGCCGAAGTGTATGCCTGTGAAGACGCCAAAGAAAAATTTGTACAGGATTTTGTGGCAGCTTGGAACAAGGTGATGAACCTTGACAGGTTTGATTTGGTTTGATCAGATACCTCCCATAAACAACAATGGCCCTAATAGGGCCATTGTTGTTTTATATCTATTTTAAAAGCTATTTTCGGTGGCTTTTTATATACCGGGCTACATCAACCATCGGGGCTATCCATACCTGTTTTTCATTCTGTTTAAGAAAATGCAGTAGCTTACTATGCTCACCTTTATCAACGTTTAAGCTATGCCCTCCCCCTACTCCATGGAATAGGAAAACCAGCAGTGTATGTGTTTGCATAGCCTCCTTTACTAGGCCTATCATATATTCGGCTGATTGGCCGTTAATAGCATAGCAATCAATATTTGTAAGGTCAACCTGGTTAATAGTTTGCAGGCCGGGGGTTACGCCGCGCGCCCCTGCAAACTCGTTTTTGAGCTGATCGTAGAAATAAGCATCGCCAATTTTCAGGTCGCCGCAGGGATAGGCAAATGTACGGTCGGTTTTACCATCAATTGCTTTAAGCAGGGTATTATTAACTTTTATCTCGCTCACCGCGCGGTCAACGGTGTATTTGCTGAGGTCGTGGTCAGGTGTAACAAAGCTTCGGCCCGGCAGGGTGCCGTCGCAGGGATGGTATAGCGAGTGATTGCCTAATTCATGGCCTTCCTTAGCAGCCGTGCGCCATTCGTTCAGGCGTTTAGTTACTACTTCCGATGAACCGATGATATAGAATGTACCTTTTAAATGCAATGAATCAAGCACAGGTACTACGTTATCCAGGTCAATATCAATAGCATCGTCATAAGTTAATACTACGGCGCATTGTTTGTTGTTCCAGGTAGTTTTGGTTTGCCCTTTAACAAATTGTACAATCAGTAATAGTAATATTGCAGCTGTGGCGATTTTTAGTTTCATATCTATGGCAATTTATTAAAATATTGCTTTATCGCCCTATCTCATCAATTTTACTTTTTAATTGGCCGTCTATTTAATTATTTACTATGATATTTGTTTATCAGCATACAGGCTTACAAAGCATTCTATGAAAAATTACCTGAAAATCATAAAAATTGATGAATATTCTATTACGCCTAAATATGTACAGATATATAACTCTATCCTGAGGGGTATCGAAGAACACCTGATAAATAAAGATGATATCCTTCCATCTGTAAATGATCTAAGTACAGGTTTGGAGGTTTCCCGAAATACCATTGAAAAGTCATACAAGGAGTTAAAAAAGATCGGTGTTGTAAGTGCTATTGCCGGCAAAGGCTACTTTATTGCCAATACCAACTTTGACCAGCCGAACAAAGTGCTTTTGCTATTCAATAAATTAAGCAGCCACAAAAAAATAATTTACGATGCGTTTGCAGAAACATTGGCAAATAGCGCTGCAATTGATTTTTATATTTACGATAACAATTTCAATTTCTTTAAAAAGATTTTAGCTGATAAATCAGACACATACACAAAACTGGTTATCATACCCCATTTTATTGAAAAGGATGAAACCGCGGATAAGGTAATTAACGAATTACCAAAAGATAAACTGATCCTGATGGATAAATTAGTGAAAGGGGTGACTGGGGATTTTAGCGCTGTGTATGAAGACTTTGAAAATGACATATATCATGCCCTGGAGCAATTGCTGGATAAATTAAGTAAATACCATACATTAAAGATCATCTTTCCTGAGCATAGTTATTATTCGGTTGAAATTTTAGCCGGGTTTGTTAATTTTTGTACAAAATATGCTTTTGATTACGAGGTGATCAGTGTTCTTAAGGAAGAAAAACTGATAAGCGGCACAGTGTACATTAATTTAATGGAAGCCGACCTGGTAGAATTAATTGAGAGGACTATTAGTGAGAAACTAAATGTAGGGCAGGATATAGGGGTAATATCCTATAACGAAACACCCATAAAAAATATCATATTGAACGGGATAACAACTATTTCAACAGATTTTAAACTGATGGGTAAAAAAGCAGCTGAAATTATACTTAGCAATACAAAAGAACACCTGGCTATTCCATTTAAGGTTACACAACGCAATTCACTTTAAATATAACGAAGGTTGTATTGTAGGTGATAGACAGGGATGGTTAAATAAATTCTTCGTTTTATACTTGTCAAATTCTTTCGGGAAACCCATTTTTCAAATTTTATGGAAATTATTTTCGGTGTTATCTTCCACTTTATCGGTGGCTTTGCCTCGGGCAGTTTTTATATTCCTTACACCAAGGTAAAAGGCTGGGCATGGGAAAGCTTCTGGATAGTTGGCGGCATATTTTCGTGGTTAATAGTACCACCGCTGGCGGCATGGTTAACCATCCCCGGTTTTTGGGATATTATAGCAACAGCAAACCACACGGTATTAACCCTTACCTATGTATTTGGCGTACTTTGGGGCATTGGCGGCCTAACCTATGGTTTGGGTGTAAGGTACCTGGGTGTGGCATTGGGCAGCTCTATCATATTAGGTTTATGCTCGGTTTTCGGGGCGCTTATCCCATCGGTGTATTACCAGTTCTACCCAAAAACAGGGAAAGACACCATTACCGACCTGGCAACCAGCCACTGGGGCGAACTGGTGCTTTTGGGCATACTGGTTTGTATAATAGGTATTGTGATAACCGGTAAAGCGGGGATGCTGAAAGAAAAAGAATTATCGAAAGATAAAGAAGTGGCTACCAACAACACCGAATACAAATTCGGCCTGGGTATTTTCGTGGCGATAGTATCAGGTATCCTAAGCGCCTGCTTCGCTTTTGGGATCGATTCAGGTAAAGACATGGCCAACGTGGCCAATGCGGCCTGGCAGGCGGTACACCCTAATTCGGGTAATTTCCTGTACCAGAATAATGTTACCTATATAGTGATACTTTGGGGCGGCTTAACCACCAACTTTATCTGGTGTATGATACTGAACGCCCGCAACAAAACGTTTGGTGATTATACCAACGCTAAAAAACCCTTATTAAAAAACTACCTGTTATCGGCATTGGCCGGCACTACCTGGTTCCTGCAGTTCTTTTTTTATGGCATGGGCGAAAGCAGGCTGGGCAATGGCGCCAGTTCATGGATACTGCACATGTCGTTCATCATTCTGGTGGCCAATGTATGGGGCATCGTATTAAAAGAATGGAAAGGGGTAAGCCGCAGGGCTTTTACAACCCTTATTATCGGTATAGTGGTTATTATCCTTTCGGTAATAATTGTGGGCTACGGTAATTCTATAAAACCTTTGCAATAATATCATTACTATAATATAAAAAACAATGTCTGTCAACACAAAACAATTTAAGTACGTAAGTTACCTTTGGGACGATGAAAAAGCGGCTGCATTAGCGGGCGACGAAGTAGCCCTGTTAATATACCGTTCTAACCTTTTGGGTGCCGATCTTCGCCTGACCAATTATGGCGGAGGTAACACCTCATGCAAGGTAATGGACAAAGACCCGCTTACGGGTAAAGAAGTAGAAGTGATGTGGATCAAAGGTTCAGGCGGCGACATCGGCACCTTAAAAAAGAGTGGCCTTGCTGCATTATATGTGGACAGGCTGCGCAGCCTGAAGAATGTTTATCGTGGTATTGAGCATGAGGATGAAATGGTTGAATTGTTCAACCACAGCATATTCGACCTGAATTCAAAAGCACCATCTATCGATACGCCGCTTCACGGCTTCTTACCATTCAAACATATCGACCATCTGCACCCTGATGCGGCCATCGCCATCGCGGCAGCAAAGGATGGTAAAAAGATAACCGAAGAATTATTCGGTGGCACTGTGGGTTGGGTTGAATGGCAGCGCCCCGGTTTTGATCTGGGATTACAGCTAAAAGCCTGTTTAGATGCAAACCCTAATATCCGCGGCATCATGCTTGGTTCGCACGGTTTGTTTACCTGGGGCGATACTGCTTATGAAAGCTATATCAATACCCTTGAAGTGATAGAAAAATGCTCGGAATATTTAGAAGCGAATTATGGCAAAAAAGGCCCTGTATTCGGCGGTGCGAAAATACAAAGTCTGCCCGAAGCTGGTCGCAAAAAACAGGCTGTTGCATTAGCACCTATTCTACGTGGTTTCTGTTCGTCAAAAGTGCAGATGATAGGCCATTTCACCGATGATGCAAGGGTTTTGGAATATATTAATTCAAATGATCTGGAAAGGCTTGCCCCAATGGGTACCAGTTGCCCCGATCACTTTCTTCGCACCAAGATCAGTCCGCTGGTATTGGAATTAGGTGCCAACGATGACCTTTCTGATGTTGATGCCATCAAACAAAAACTAACCCCTGCATTTGAGGCTTATCGCAAAATGTACGAGGATTATTATAACACCTGCAAACACCCTAACAGCCCCGCCGTCCGCGATGCTAACCCCGTAGTGATATTGTATCCCGGTGTGGGCATGTTCACATTTGCTAAAGATAAACAAACTGCACGCGTAGCCGCTGAATTCTACATAAATGCTATTAATGTAATGAAGGGCGCCGAAGCTGTTTCGGAATATACCTCCCTCCCGCGCCAGGAAGCATTTGACATTGAATACTGGTTGTTGGAGGAAGCGAAACTGCAGCGTATGCCAAAGCCAAAAGCGTTATCGGGCCGTATTGCCTTAATTACCGGCAGTGCAGGCGGTATAGGCAAGGCCATCGCCAAAAAATTTGTGGAAGAAGGCGCGGTAGTGATATTGAATGATATGAATGCCGAACGCCTGGAAGGTGCTGGTGAAGAATTTAAAAAAGCTTATGGCAGGGATGCTTATACAACAGCAGTATTAGATGTAACTAATGCGCAACAGATAAGCGAAGCGATGGCTACAGCCATACTGGCTTTTGGTGGTGTGGATCTGATCGTTAACAATGCGGGGCTATCAATTTCTAAAACTATAGCCGACCATACAGAAAAAGACTGGGACCTATTATATGATGTATTGGTAAAAGGCCAGTTTTTAGTTACACAGGCCGCAGTTGCCGTAATGAAAAAGCAAGCTATAGGCGGGGATATTATTAATATTGTTAGTAAGAATGCGCTGGTAAGCGGACCAAACAATGCAGGCTATGGCAGCGCCAAGGCCGCGCAATTGCACTTAAGCAGGCTAAATGCCGCTGAACTCGGCCCCGACCATATCCGTGTAAATGTAATAAACCCTGACGCGGTGATAAGCGACAGCAATATATGGGCAGGCGGATGGGCCGAAGGCCGTGCCAAAGCTTACGGCATTACAGTTGCCGAATTGCCTGCTTACTATGCTAAAAGAACACTATTAAATGAGATTATCCTGCCGTTAGATATTGCAAACGCCTGCTTTGCCTTAACAGCTGGGCTGTTAAACAAATCAACAGGTAATGTGATCAACGTTGACGGCGGCGTAGCGGCAGCTTTTGTAAGATAAAGAACCGGCTTCCATAGTGACGTTCGTGTTCTCGGACTCGAACCACGTTACCTAAACTCAAACGAATAACCAAATTATACGAGAGATGCAAATAGAGAAGTATAAATTAGACGAGATAAATGATCAGGGGATTAACAAGCATCGCCGCAAACTTGAGAATGTGGCTGCTGATATTAATAACCTTGAACCGGTTTTAAAAAAGCTGAGCGATTTTAACATAGCTATACCCAGTTGGGCATTAGGAACAGGCGGTACACGTTTTGGCCGTTTTTCAGGCGGCGGCGAACCACGGAGTTTGGAAGAGAAAATATTTGATGTTGGCATTATCCATGCTTTAAACAGGTCGAGTAATTCCATATCGCTGCATATTCCCTGGGATATCCCCGATAATGTATCTGCCATGAAAACAGTGGCAGCGCAATTGGGCCTGCATTTTGATGCGGTAAACTCCAATACTTTCCAGGATCAGAAAGACCAAAAACTGAGCTATAAGTTCGGCTCACTGCACCATGTGGATAAAGCCGTTCGCAAGCAAGCCGTTGAGCATAATATAGAAGTAATAAAATATGGCAAAGAACTCGATTCAAAAGCATTGTCTGTTTGGTTATCTGATGGCTCAAATTTTCCTGGACAATTAAACTTCCGCCAGGCATTCCAGAATACTTTAGAAAGTTTGCAGGAAATATACGCAGCTTTGCCCGATGATTGGAAAGTATGGGTTGAATACAAACCTTACGAGCCAAATTTCTACTCTACCACTATCGGCGATTGGGGCCAGTCTTATTTATTATCATCCAAGCTTGGGCCTAAGGCACAAACGTTGGTGGATCTGGGTCACCATTTACAAGGCACCAATATTGAGCAGATCGTATCATTATTATTGATGGAAGGTAAACTGGCCGGGTTCCATTTTAACGATTCAAAATACGGCGACGATGACCTTACTGTTGGTAGCATCAATCCATACCAGTTATTCCTGATATTTAACGAACTGGTTGAAGGCATGGACGCGCGCGGCATGAACCACGCTACTTCCATTGGCTGGATGATAGATGCTTCGCACAATGTAAAAGACCCTATTGAAGACCTGTTGCAATCAGTACAAGCTATTAAAATAGCTTACGCGCAGGCTTTATTGGTGGATAAAGCTGCGTTAGTTGCTGCACAGAACAATAATGATGTAGCATTGGCCCAGGAGATTTTACAGCAAGCTTATCGTACCGATGTGCGCCCGCTGATAGCTGAAGCAAGTTTCAGAAATGGCGGCGCCTTAGACCCTATTGGCACTTACAGAAAACTAAACGTACGTGATACCTTAATAAAGGAACGCGGCTTAAAAACCGTTGCTACAGGCTTATAAATACTATGAGTGCGATACCTGTTATAGCTATTTTTGATGTAGGCAAAACCAATAAAAAGCTGTTTTTATTCGACGAGAATTATAAAATTGTTTTTGAAAAATCGGCACGCTTTATTGAAACGGTTGATGAGGATGGATTCCCGTGCGAGAATATTGAAAGCCTTAGGCTTTCCGTGTTCGATTCTTTGAGCGAAGTGTTTCGTTTAAAACAATTCAACATCAAGGCTGTAAACTTTTCAGCCTATGGCGCCAGCCTGGTGTATGTAGGCGAAGATGGTAACCCGGTATGCCCATTGTACAATTACCTGAAGCCATATCCTGAAGAGATAAGTAATGAGTTCTACAAAAAATATGGCGGCGAGGAACAATTCAGTGTTGAAACCGCGTCGCCTGTTTTGGGCAGCCTGAATTCGGGCTTGCAGCTATATCGACTGAAAAAAGAAAAGCCGGAGATATTTAATAAAATTAAATATGCCCTGCACCTGCCGCAGTATATGAGCTACCTTTTATCAGGCAAAGCATATTCCGATATCACCAGCATCGGCTGCCATACCGCTTTGTGGGATTTCGAAAAAAACGATTACCACAAATGGGTACAACAGGAAGGCCTTGCCCCCAAATTTGCCCCTATTGAACCTGCCGACAAAGTTTTTCAACCCTTGTTTCCGGGGAATAGCTACGCCATCGGCATAGGTTTGCACGATAGCTCGGCAGCTTTAGTACCATACCTGGTAAATTTTAGCGAACCTTTTATATTGATCTCCACAGGCACATGGTGTATCAGTTTAAACCCGTTCAACCATCAGCCCTTAACAGCCGATGAATTAAGGAACGATTGCCTGTGCTATTTGCAATATGAAGGCAAGCCCGTTAAAGCATCCCGGGTGTTCTCAGGTTTTGAACATGAGCAGCAGGTAAAACGCATTGCGAAACATTTTGATACAGATATTATTAAATATCGTAATATTGCCTTCGATCCGGAGATAGCCAAAAATCAAAAATCATTGCAGGTAGCTGATGTTTCATCAACTGTTAGCAAAGAATCGGCCTTTGGCGCAAGAAACCTGGCAAATTTTAAAACAGATACGGAAGCCTATCATCAATTGATCGCCGACCTGGTTCAATTGCAGGTAAATTCCACCAACCTGGTACTTAAAAGCACCAGCGCCAAACGCATATTTGTGGATGGCGGTTTCGGTAAAAATAGTGTTTATATGAATTTGCTGGCTATGGCCTTCTCGCAAATGGAGGTATTTGCCGCTTCAATGGCACAATCAACGGCTTTGGGCGCAGCGATCGCCCTTCATAATCAATGGAACAGCAGGCCTTTACCTGCCAACCTGATTGAATTGAATTATTATGTAAGCGCGGCTTACATCCCGACAAAGTGATATATAATGAAAGTTGGATTATTTATACCCTGTTATGTAGATCAGTTCTACCCCGGCGCAGCCATTGCTACATTGCAATTGCTTGAGAAATTTGGGGTAGATGTAACTTACCCTCCTAAACAAACCTGCTGCGGCCAGCCGATGGCCAATTCGGGTTTTGAACATTTAACCACCGGCTGTAACGAACTGTTTATCGAAAACTTTGCAGAGTTTGATTACATAGTTGCCCCATCAGGTAGTTGTGTCCTTCACATCCGCGACCATATACATGATGACAAAAACCCAAAGGCTGCCGAAAGCATAAGCCATAAAATATACGAGCTGACTACCTTTTTAACCGATGTACTGAAAGTACAGAGTCTTAACGCCCGGTTCCCGCATAAAGTGGGCATCCACCAAAGCTGTCACGGCCAGCGCGGTTTGCATATTAGCTCAATGTCTGAATTGGTTGCGCCTGAATTTTCGAAACCGGCAAGCCTTTTAAACATGGTGAATGATATAGATATTATACACCTGAGCCGGGAAGATGAATGTTGTGGTTTTGGCGGTACTTTTTGTGTTACCGAAGAAGCAATATCGGCAAAAATGGGTAAGGACAGGGTGGCTGACCATTTAGCACATGGCGCTGAATATATTACCGGGGTTGACATGTCGTGCCTAATGCATATGGAAGGCATTTTGAAAAGGCAGGGCAGCAAAACCAAAGTAATTCATATTGCTGAAATTTTAAACGCGGGATAGGAAGATGGAACATACGACAAAAGACCATGCAGAGCTGGCGCAGGAATTTAACCGTGATGAAGAACGTGTAAACTGGCACGATGAAACGTTATGGTTCATCCGCGAGAAACGCGATAAAGCCGCCCACAATATCCCTGAATGGGAAGCCCTGCGCGAAACAGCATCACAAATAAAGAACAACGTACTGTCCAACCTCGATAATTACTTGCAGCAATTTGAAAAAGCTGCTATTGCAAATGGCGTAACCGTCCATTGGGCGGCTGATGCAACCGAGCATAACCAGATCGTTCATAAGTTACTGAACGAAGTTGGTGTAAACCGGATGGTGAAAAGTAAATCAATGCTTACCGAGGAATGTGGTTTGAATGAATATTTGGCACATCATGGTATCGAGGTAATCGACTCTGATTTGGGCGAACGCATTGTGCAGTTAGCCGGGGAACCACCCAGTCATATTGTATTGCCCTGCATCCACAAAAAGAAGGAAGAAATAGGCGAGATTTTTCACCAAAATCTGGGTACAGCGGCAGGCATATCCGACCCGCAGTTTTTAACCGAAACGGCCCGCCAGCATTTGCGCGAGGTGTTTCTTACCCGCCGCGCGGCGCTTACCGGCGTAAATTTCGCGGTAGCCGAAACCGGCGAATTTGTGGTTTGTACCAATGAGGGGAATGCCGATATGGGCGCACATTTGGCCGATATACATATCGCCAGTATGGGTATTGAAAAACTGATACCTGAACGCAAGCATCTGGGTGTTTTTCTTCGCCTGCTGACACGAAGTGCTACGGGGCAACCAATCACAACTTACAGCAGCCACTTTAAAAAACCGCGCCCCGGTTCACAAATGCATATTATTTTGGTTGATAACGGCCGTTCGGTTCAGTTGGGCCGCGAAGACTTTCGTAACTCGCTTAAATGCATCCGTTGCGGGGCTTGTATGAACACTTGCCCGGTATATCGCCGCAGTGGTGGTCATAGCTACCATTCGGCTATTGCAGGGCCTATCGGTTCTATATTGGCGCCAAACCTGGATATGAAGCAATACGCCGACTTACCATTCGCATCAACGCTTTGTGGTTCGTGCTCAAATGTTTGCCCGGTGAAAATCAATATTCATGAGCAGCTTTACAAGTGGAGGCAAGTATTAGTAAAAGACGGCTATGCCCCAACAGGCAAAAAAGCAGGCATGCAATTAATGACATGGACACTATCCTCGCCGGGCTTATACCATATGGCGGGCAAGGCAGGGCGTTGGGTACTGAAATATGCCCCCTTCGCGGTAAATAACAAATTGAATCCGTGGTATATACACCGGGATTTGCCCACGCCACCCGCACAATCATTTGGCGAATGGTACAAACAAAACCGTAAATAAATGAGCAGCAGGGATAAAATATTAGCAGCGGTACAGGCAAATAAACCAGCTACGATGGCTTTGCCCGACATCGGCATATTTGAAACAAATGCCAAAGGTTCGCTTGAAAAATTCGCAACAGTTTTAACAACTATAGGCGGCAAAGTTGTATTTGTTTCAGGCTATGATGAAATTAAACGCATCATATCGGAACAGTATGGAGGGAATGTCAGGATAGTAAGTCCGGTTACAGAATTAAAGGGAATAAGCAAGGATAATTTAGCTGATGTAACCAATATCCACGACTTGCAGGATGTAGAAGTAGCCATATTAAACGCCCGATTTGGAGTTGCGGAAAACGGCGCGGTTTGGGTAACCGAAGATGAAATGCATATCAGGGTGCTGCCTTTTGTAACCCAGCATTTGGCTCTGATTATAAATGCCGACACTATTGTGCCCACCATGCACCAGGCTTATGAACTGATCGGCAATAGTGCTTATGGCTTTGGCGCCTTTATAGCCGGCCCCTCAAAAACTGCTGACATTGAGCAGTCGCTGGTGATAGGCGCGCACGGCCCGCGAAGCATGACGGTGTTCATACTTAACACCAATAAATCTGGGTAGAGTAATTGCAAACCTATTGATCAAACTGATCCTGACAAACTAATTTTACTATAACCAACCATGAGAAAAACCATCTTCACAATCCTTGCACTGTTTCTCGGCAGCGCTTGTTTCGCGCAGTTAAAAGTGGAGCATTTGCTGACTGAAAATCTTGCCAATCCCATCTGCATTGATGAGCAAGCCCCGCGGTTTAGCTGGCAAATAACTGAAAACGATAAGCAAAATGTAATGCAAACCGCTTACGAAATTAAAGTAAGCGAAGCTTCAGCATTGGGCAAAATCAAACAGGAAGTTTGGAACAGCGGCAAGGTATCATCAGATCAATCGCAATATATATCTTATGCGGGTTCACCATTAAAAACCAGGCAGTGTTATGTATGGCAAGTACGCGTGTGGGATAATTATGGCAAATCATCGGGCTGGAGTGAAGGCTGGTGGCAAATGGGGCTCCTTAACCCTAACGACTGGACCGCAAAATGGATCACGCCGGGATATACTGAAGATGTTATGCTACAAGCCAGCCCCCTTTTCCGCAAAAGCTTCCATCTGAATAAAAAAATAAAATATGCCATCGCTTATATTACTGCACATGGTTTGTACGAAGCCTCGATAAACGGGCAACGCGTTGGCGATGCTTACCTTACCCCCGGCTGGACGAGCTATAATAAGCGCTTGCAATACCAGGCTTATGATGTTACTTCGCTGCTGAAAGATGGCGATAACGCCGTTGGCGCGGTATTGGGCAGCGGTTGGTACCGCGGGCATGTAGGCTACGACCCTACCCCCAATTTATATGGGAAAGACATCGCCCTCCTGTTTCAATTACAGGTAACATATGACGATGGCACCACCGCCCAAATTGTATCTGATGGTAGTTGGAAGTCATCCACGGGCAATATCCGAAATTCAGAAATATATTATGGCGAAACTATCGACGACCGTAAGGATCAGCCAGGCTGGAATACTACAACGTTTGAGGACAAGGACTGGTCGGGCGTAATGGTGCAGGATTTCCCAAAAAACATCCTCGTTGCCACTTACAATGAACCTGTAAAACAGCACGAAACATTTAAACCGGTACGCATATTTAAAACCCCGAAAGGCGACCAGATAATTGACTTCGGCCAGAACCTGGTTGGCTGGGTAAGTTTCAATGTGAAAGGTAACCCAGGCGATACCGTAAAACTGCTGCATGCCGAGGTAATGGATAAAGCCGGCGAATTTTACACCGATAATTTACGCACAGCCATTTCAACAGATGTATATGTATTGAACGGCAAGGGCGAGGAAACTTTCCATCCGCATTTTAGCTGGCAGGGCTTCAGGTTTGTTAAGGTTAAGGGCTACCCGGGTGACCTAAAACCTGAAGATTTTACAGCCATCGCCTTGTATTCCAATATGCGGTCGGCGGGGACTTTTACCTGTTCAAACCCCATGTTGAACCAGTTACAGCATAACATACAATGGGGCCAAAAAGGTAACTTTTTAGATGTACCTACCGATTGCCCGCAACGGGATGAACGCCTCGGTTGGACAGGCGATGCGCAGGTTTTTTCGCGTACCGCTTCATTCAATATGAATGTACATAACTTTTTTACCAAGTGGCTTAAAGATGTAGCCGCCGATCAATACACCAGCGGCAGCGTTCCGCATGTAATACCAGATGTAGTAAAAAGGCAGGGTTCAGAGCCCGGCGGCAGTACGGGCTGGTCGGATGTGTCGACTATAGTACCATGGAACATGTACCTGGCCTACGGTGATAAACAAATACTCCAAAACCAGTACAACAGCATGAAGGCCTGGGTTGAGTACATGGTACACCAAAGTAAGAACGACCTATGGAACACAGGCGGCCATTTTGGCGACTGGCTGTTTTACAGTGTAAATGATGATACCGATGGCAGTTCGGCTATCACCAGTAAATATCTGATAGCGCAGTGTTTTTATGCACATTCAACACAGCTACTGATCGACGCCGCAAATGTGTTAGGCAAAAAAGAAGATGTTGAGCATTACACTGATCTATTGGCAAAAATTAAGGATGCTTACATGAAAGAATATGTAACGCCTAACGGACTAATTTCATCCGATACGCAAACTGCTTACGTGCTCGCCCTTGAATTTGATATGTTGCCCGAGAACCTGCGCCAACAGGCCGCAGCGAGATTAGCGGCAAATGTTGCGCGATATAGCAACCACCTCACTACCGGCTTTTTAGGTACGCCTTATCTTTGCCATGTGCTCAGCCGTTTTGGTTATGCTGATGTAGCTTTTAAATTATTATTGCAAGATACCTACCCATCATGGTTATACCCGGTTAAGATGGGCGCTACCACCGTTTGGGAGCGCTGGGACGGCATCAGGCCCGACGGCACTTTTGAAACCCCAACCATGAACTCTTTTAATCACTACGCCTACGGCGCCATAGGCGATTGGATGTATCGCGTAGTTACCGGTATCGATACCAAAACAGAAGGGCCGGGCTACAAACAGATCGCTATTAAACCTACCATTGGCGGTAACTTACAATATGCTTCGGCAGATTATGAAACGGGCTATGGCAAGATCAGTTCACATTGGGCGGTTATTAGTGGTAATTTAACATTAGATGTTGCCATACCGGCCAATACAACTGCCACCATTTATGTGCCGGTTAAGGCGAACAGTGTGGTAACACAAAATGCTAAACAGTTGAGTGATAACGTAGCCGATGGTTATATGGCTGTGAATGTAGGCTCAGGCAATTACCATTTTAATAGTACAGGCTTTTAACCGCGATTTCATTCAATTGCTATAACTTCTTTAAACATGGCTGCATCATTTAAAAGAGGCGTTTGTTTATTGTTTTTGCTCATTGCCGGGTTTTACGGCTACGGGCAGAAAGCTATCAATACCATAAGGGCAGGCTTTAAAAGTCCACCGGCTTACGTGCGCCCGGGTGTGTACTGGTATTTTATGGATGGCAATATGAATAGGGTATCCATCACGCGCGACCTTGAATCGATGAAAGCAGCCGGTATTGGTAATGTGATATTTTTAGAAGTAAATGTAGGCGTACCAATCGGCCCGGTTGATTTTTTAAGTGAGCAATGGCAGGAACTATTTAAACACGCGGTGCGCGAAAGTGAAAGGCTGGGCATAACCATAACCCTCGGCATAGGGCCCGGGTGGACAGGCAGCGGGGGCCCCTGGGTACCGCCTGCACAATCCATGCAGGATCTGATGTCGAACAACGTAAAAGTAACAGGCGGCAAAACTATAAATATCAAATTGCCGGTGCCTGCCCCTAACCCGCCCTTCTTTGGCGAATGGTCGTTTACACCTGCACTTAAACAGCAATGGAATGACTATTATAAAGATGTAGCCGTATTGGCATTTCCAACACCCGACACTAACGGTAAAATAACAGACATACGCGAGAAAGCGCTTTATTTCCGTGCGCCATATTCCTCGCAGGCAGGCGTAAAACAATATTTACTTTCTGCTGCACCCTATTCTTCGGTACCGAAAGATGAGGTAATTAATAAAGCATCGGTAATAAATATCACCTCCAAAATGCAACCCGATGGTACACTAACGTGGGATGCCCCGAAAGGCGACTGGACAATTATGCGTTTCGTGAGCCGCAACAATGGTGCGGTAACACGCCCCGCCCCTATTACCGGTTTGGGTTTTGAATGCGATAAATTTGATACCGTTGCCCTTGATGCGCACCTTGCAAACTATGTAGGCAAAATATTCCGCAAAATCGGCAAACCAAATCCTAAACAATACGGCGGTTTAAAACGGCTGCATATGGATAGCTGGGAAATGAGCTCGCAAAACTGGTCGGGTAATTTCCGTAATGAATTTATTAAAAGGCGCGGGTATGATCCCCTGCCATTTTACCCTGTGTATGCTGGCAATATAGTTGGCAGCCCCGAAATAAGCGAACGCTTTTTGTGGGACCTCAGGCAAACCGCGAATGAACTGGTGCTGGAATACCATGCCGGGCAGGTTAAAAAATATGCCCATGCAAATGGCATGTCGCTATCCATCGAGCCTTATGATATGAACCCCAGCGCCGACCTGGAACTGGGCGCTGTGGCTGATTTCCCGATGTGCGAGTTTTGGAGCAAAGGGTTTGGCTTTAATTCTACTTTTAGTTGTATGGAAGCAACATCAATAGCCCACGTTAACGGGCAGGCGGTTGTTGCTGCGGAATCATTCACCGCGCAAAATGATGAAAGCTGGAAACAATATCCCGGCTCGATGAAGAACCAGGGCGACTGGGCCTTTGCCACAGGAATTAACCGCTTTATTTATCATACTTTTCAAAACCAATACCTGGCCGATACGCTCCGGCCCGGCATGACGATGGGCCCATATGGTGTACATTGGGACAGGAACCAAACCTGGTGGCCGCTGGTTGGCGAGTATCACCGCTATATTTCGAGATGCTCATTTGTGTTGCAGCAAGGCAGAACAGTTGCTGATATTTTATACCTCACCCCTGAGGGTGCGCCACATGTATTCAGGCCGCCTTATTCAGCGCTTAGCGGCAACGATACCTTACCTGATAGGCGGAGCTATAATTTCGATGGATGCGCGCCAACCCAACTGATGAAGGCGACCGTTAAAAACGGGTTAATAGTATTTCCCGGCGGGGCATCATACCGAGTATTGGTATTGCCTGTAGTAAAAACTATGACGCCTGAACTATTGGCCAGGATAGTTTCATTAACAGCAGCAGGTGCTACCGTTATAGGTCCTCCACCTGTGAAGTCACCGGGCTTATCAGGTTACCCGGCTTGTGATGAACGCATCCGAAAAATGGATATGGCGCTTTGGGGCACAACTGTTTCCACATCTAAAGAAACAATAAAAAGCTATGGTAAAGGCAAGATGATCTTTGGCGGCGATTGGGAGAGTGAGATCGACGACCTCTACCCCAAATATGAACTTACCGCTAAACTGCTGCAGTCAATGAATGTACTTGAAGATTTTAAAGCAGATGCGCCCATTCGTTATACGCATCGTACGTTGGCAGATTATGACATCTATTTTGTTTCAAATACCACTGCCAATGAACAGAAAGTAAAAGCTAATTTTCGCTGTGCCAATGGCAGCCCCGAATTATGGGACGCTGTAAGCGGTGAAACAAGGGCATTGCCTCAATTTACTGTTAAAGGCGCGCAAACTATGATACCCCTGCAATTTGATGCTTATCAAAGTTATTTTATTGTATTCCCTAAAAACAATGTTCTAAAAACATTCGTAGCTAAGGCCAATTTTCCAGAATTCAAAGAATTGGTTACCATAAAAGGACCATGGCAGGTATCGTTCGACCCTAAATGGGGTGGCCCTAAAAGCATCACTTTTGATAAGCTTACCGATTGGTCGAAAAATGGTAACGAAGGCATCAAATACTATTCGGGCTTTGCCACTTATTATAAGGATATTGATCTGCCGGCGAATATCAGTTTGTCAAAAGACCATATTTATCTCGACCTTGGAAATGTGAAAGACCTGGCAAAAGTGAAGCTAAACGGCAAAAATGTCGGGGTTATTTGGACGGCACCTTACCGGGTTGATATCACTTCGGCAATGCGGCGGGGGCAAAACCACCTTGAGATACAAGTAGTGAACCGTTGGGTTAACAGGCTTATAGGCGATCAGAAATTACCTGATGATGGCATTAAAAATGGCGAATGGCCTGGTTGGTTATTAAAGGGGAAACCACGGCCCTCGGCACGATATACGTTCACAACTTATAACCCATATAAACAGGATTCACCGTTGATGCCATCGGGCTTGATAGGGCCGGTTACCATTCAGCAGACGTCTTATTGAAATCATTAAAGCATTATATAGACATGAAAAAAATATTCATCTTTTTAATCGCGATCATTGTTTTAAGCTCATTTAAACAGAAACAACAAACTTGGGTAGCTATTGGTGATTCCATTACTTATTTGAACGACCATACGGATGAAACGGCCAACAGGTTATCGAAAGGTTATTTAACCAGGGTGGTTGACCGCCTGCCGTATCTGCAATATATTAATAAAGGATACAACGGGTGGACTTCGGGCAATATAGCTCAGCACATTGACAGCCTCGGGCTGGTACGTGCGGATATTTATACCATTTTTTTAGGAACGAATGATTGGTGGCAGGGTCGACCAATCGGGACCCTTGAAGATTATAAAAAAAATAGCGGCAACACTACATTATACGGATCATTCCGCATTATTATTAATAAGATCCATGCCCTAAACCCAAAGGCGAAAATAATATTGATCGCCCCCATGCAACGCGCTGATTTCGTATACATACTGGGTTATAGTAACAACGCGTATGGATCGTACAAAGCAAAAAATGGTCAACAACTTGAGTCATTTGCTAACGCCATAGATTCTATAGCGCAATTTGAAAACATCCCGGTTATCGATCTGTATCACAACCGTTCGCTTAGTATCGAAAAACTCGTAAAATTTAAACGACTGAAAGACCCCAATTCCGGCCGGTATGTTAATTATACTTATCCGCAATCGGTTGGTATCCCGTTCGACCCAAAAACTGATGATTATCCCTACCCTAAATCCGCAATGAACATAACATATGATGGTTTACATCCTTCCGATAAAGGAGATTCGATCATAGCAAATAACCTTGTTAAAGTATTAAAACGCTTTAATTAAAGATAAGAGCATACGTGAATTGGGAGGATATTCTACATGTGCCTTAAAAGCAATGTGCGTTTAATCCAGTTGAACAAAAATTCAGCAAATGCATATTATCCAGTTTTTGATATAGCTCATCAATATCAGCCTTACAGCCGATTTTTTCTACCAGGATAGTGTCTTTATCAACATCAACAATTGTGGCTCCGTATTTCTGAAGAAAGGAATAGGCATCATTTTCTAATGCCTCTTTTGCAAGGCGGTAATAGGCAATGGTACGCTGGCGCCTGTCTGAAACCGGATAGCAGATCACCTCCTGAACTTCAATTATCTTCTCTATCTTTCTTGCCAGGTTTGAAATAAGGCTTTCAGGTACCAGCACTTTTAACCCTATTAGCAGCAAACCATTAATATCCGTTTCAGAAATGCTTACATTTTTAAGTTCGAAATTACTTTTATAAACTAATTGTAACATCCGGCCTAATACCCCGCGGGCATCGTCGGTTACTGCATTAAGCAAATAACACGTGTTGGCATTTGCGCTTAAATGGCTGGTCGCCGGCGCTGTTTTCTCAAGAACTTCCATTTTGGTTGAATTTTATTGGTGAATTTTCGGGTTAAAAAAAAAAGCCCTTCCGTGGTGCGGAAAGGCTTTGAAAATTTTTAAATATCGCTCTCCGTCAGGTAATTGAACCAATCAAAATAATAATGACCAATACAGACAGCACCTGCAGTTTTATTGAAGCTGCAAGGCATTTGTTATTGAGCATTATTGCGATTCTGTTCATCCTTCAGGATATATTATTTATTTATTGTTTGAAAACATAAAGTTAGCATTCATAATGTTACATAACGACAGGTTGTGCTAAAAAATGTTGTTTTGCAGCCAGGTAACGTTCGGCATCAATAGCAGCCATACAGCCTGTGCCTGCGGCGGTTACTGCCTGACGGTATACATGGTCTTGTGCATCGCCGCAAGCAAATACCCCTTCAATATTGGTTCTTGTCGAGCCGGGTTCTGTTTTTATATAGCCGGTATCATCCATGCTTATCCATCCCTTAAATATTTCTGTATTGGGATGATGGCCTATGGCTACAAAAAAACCGGTAATATCCAATATCGTTTCAGCACCAGTTTTATTATTAAATATCATTATCCCGTTAACCGTTTGGCCATCGCCCAAAATTTCTTTTGTTTCTGAGTTATACAACACTTCAATATTAGGGGTATTTAATACGCGGTGCATCATTGCTTTTGAGGCGCGGAATTCTTCGCGCCTTACCAGCATGTATACCTTACGGCATAACTTGGCAAGGTAGGTCGCTTCTTCAGCAGCGGTATCGCCTGCACCTACAATGGCCACATCCTGCCCGCGGAAAAAGAAGCCGTCGCATACCGCGCAGGCCGATACGCCGAAGCCGTTATATTTTTGTTCCGACTCTAAACCCAGCCATTTAGCCGATGCACCTGTTGAAATAATTACAGTATCGGCAAGTATGGTGATATCTTCATCAACGGTAACTTTGTGGGGCAAGCTCGAAAAATTAACCGAGCTTATGTATCCAAAACGTATGTCTGTGCCCAGACGTGCAGCTTGTTTCTCGAAATTTTCCATCATTTCAGTCCCTTGTATACCATCAGGGTAACCGGGATAGTTTTCAACTTCGGTGGTTTGCGTAAGCTGGCCGCCTGCAAGTATGCCGGTATATAATACAGGTTTAAGATCGGCACGGGCAGCATAAATGGCGGCTGTATAGCCCGCCGGCCCCGACCCTATAATAAGGCATTTAACATGTTCGGTTTGTTGAGACATTGGCTTTAAAATGCGATTGGTTTTGAGTTTGAAAAAAAGCATCTGCTTCAGGGGATGCTTTTTAATTAACTATTAACTATAAATCTTATAAGAACGACAGAAGACTTTTCATTAATCAGGGTTGGTTAATTTTTATGATAAGCTGCCAAACCGGCATCTAAAAATTTTAAATATTCTGCGGGGTCGTAGTTCGCCCCTTGTGGTGCAACCAGTGGCTGCTCAGTTTTAGGGTCGAGCAACACATAAAATGGCTGCGAATTAGACACAAACTTACTGGTTTGCAAGTAGCTCCATTTGTTACCTATGGTTTTAATAGTGCGGCCCTCAGGCGTAGTGGTTTGCTCATTTGCCGCCAGGTCAGTTTTATCATCTACATATAACTGCACCAATACATATTGATTGTTAATGCGGTCGCTAACCTGTTTATCAGGCCAAACATTGGCTTCCATTTTACGGCAGTTAACACAGGCATGGCCCGTAAAGTCGATCATTATTGGTTTGTTAACTTTTTTTGCATAGGCCAGTGCTTCATCATAATCAAAGTATGGGTTGAAGCCTTTGGGTTTATCAAACAAGTCGGCATATTTATGTGGCTTAGTATCTGTAGCACTCGAAATATTTGGCGCGGTCTGTATAGATGAAAGATCAAAATCCTGGGTTGCCATTGGCGGAAGGAACGCGCTGATAGATTTAAGCGGCGCCCCCCAAAGCCCAGGAACCATATACATAGTAAAAGCCAGTACAATTATAGCCAGGAATAATCGTGGCACTGATACATAAGGTAAAGGGCTATCATGGTTCAGGGTTAATTTGCCTAACAGATAAATACCCAGCAATGCAAATATCACGATCCATAACACCAGGAATATTTCGCGGTCGAACAAATGCCAGTGATAAGCCAGATCGACGTTGGAAAGGAATTTTAATGAGAATGCCAGTTCCAGGAAACCCAGGGTAACCTTTACACTATTTAACCAGCCACCCGATTTTGGCAACGCGCTCATCCAGCCGGGGAACAAGGCGAACAAGGTAAACGGTATTGCCAGCGCCAATGAAAAACCAAACATACCAACCGCCGGGCCCAGCAACGCGCCTGTTGTAGCTGCCTGTACCAACAATGTACCAATGATGGGCCCAGTGCAGCTAAAAGATACCAGCGCCAGTGTAGCAGCCATAAAAAAGATACCGAGAAAACCCTTACGTTCAGACTGGCTGTCCATTTTATTAACCCATGAACTTGGGAGAGTGATCTCAAAAGCGCCTAAAAACGAGGCTGCAAAAGCTACTATCAACAAAAAGAATGCAAAATTAAACACCCCGTTGGTCGACAGGCTATTTAACGCGTCGGCGCCAAAGCATACCGTTATGGCTAATCCTAAAACCACGTAAATAACTATAATGCTTATACCGTACATCGTGGCTTTCCCGGCTCCCTTACCTTTTTCGGCCGAACCTTTGGTAAAAAAGCTCACCGTCATAGGCAGCATGGGGAAAATACAGGGCATAAGCAAAGCAGCAAAGCCACCCAACAAACCGGCAATAAAAATTGCCCATAAGGAGGCTTCTTTATTTTTGGTTCCCGATGTTACTGCACCCGGACTTTGTATTTTACTACTATCAGTTGTTTTAAGCTCTGTTTTATTAGTGGCCGGTGCAGCGGGTTTTGTCTCGCTAAACTCAACTCCAGCACTGGAAATTGTATCCTGTGCTATAACATGCGATACCGGAGCCAACAGCACAAAAAGCAAGAACATGATAAATGATAGCTTCTTCATTATAAATTTTAATATTTAGTAATACTTATTTGCTCTACCCGGCCTGTGGTTAAAAGCTGATCGCGGCATTGCTGCAATTGTTTTAGATCAGAAAACCTGAAATAAAGTGTAAGAGCCTGGGGACGGAATAGCATATTATTATCCCAGTATTTTATATCATAGGGATGAACTAAATTGGGAATGAAATCGCCGGGGAGATCATCAACATAACCATGACTCATTAATTTCACCTGTAATTGATATACAGAGGTATTGTTAACCACAGTGGGTGCTTGTACCCCCGTACGTTTGGCAACACATGATACCATTAACGCTGAAAAAAACAGGCAAAGGCATAGCCAGGGACAACCCAAATTCAGCTTCATCATTGCTTTATTTTTGCTTTTATTTAACAGGTATGCTAAATTCAATATCGTCAGGAGGCAGGCACTGGTGGTCGTTACAAGTCATGTATTCCAGGGTTCCTTTAACGGTTGTTTGGCCAGTATTTAATTTTATTTTTTGCTGGAATATAACCGACTTTTCAAAAAAACCAACTTCCATATTGAATACCTTTTCCATCTTACTAATTGGTTTTGGTTCAATAGTGCTGCCAATTGTTGAATAATCTTTTGATGGTGTAAAAGTGAACGATGTTTTAATCGGGCCGCCATCTTTTACAGTTTGCGAATACACATGCCAGCCATCATCAATTGTGGCTTTAAGAAATACAACAGCCTCAGTAGAGCTTATTTTTTTGGCTCCATAGCTCCAGTGCACAGGTGTAAGTATTTGCGCCTTTGATTGAAGAAAGGTGAAGCTTACAAGTGCAAGTGCTAAAAATAATGTCCTTTTCATTTTATTGGTTTTTTAAGTTTGTTTAAATTATTTAGTAATTATTACAGGCTCATTCAACCTGCCTATGGCCTGATAACCGGTAAAATCTGTTTTTGTGGAATAATATCCCGGCATTACAGGCTCTTCCTTAACAAGGTCGGTACTCAGGTATTTTTTATTACTGTCGCAAAGCAGGGTAACAACAGAAGCTTCAGGGCCCAGCTTTTCAGCAATTTTAATAGCCCCTATTACATTGGCCCCCGATGAAATGCCTACGGCCAGCCCCAATTGTTTTGAAAGCTTTTGTGCCATTAGTATGGCATCCCCGTCATTTGCTTGTATCACTTCATCCAGCTCATTTAATTTCACTATTGAAGGGATAAATTCATCAGAAATACCCTGGATGCGATGACTGCCTACTTTATATCCTGTTGTTAATGTAGGCGACTCCGCAGGTTCCAGCGGATGAATTTTTATTCGTGGGTTTAACATTTTAAGGTAAGCCCCCACGCCCATTACCGTACCCCCGGTTCCTACACCGGCAACAAAAGCATCAGGAATTATCCCTTTTGAAGCTAACTGGCGCCAAATTTCTTTCCCGGTGGTATATTCGTGCGCTTCGGCATTGTACCTGTTCTCAAATTGTTTGGGTAAAAAAACCCCACCCCCTGTTGCCAGGTCTTCGCTTAATTTAATGCTACCTAAAAACCCACCCTCCGCTTTACTTATTAATACAACTTCAGCACCGAGGCTTTTTATAATATCTATCCGTTCTTTTGAAAGCCAGTCGGGCATAATTATTTTAACCTTATGCCCAAGTGCCTTACCTATAGCTGCAAAAGCAATACCCGTATTCCCGCTGGTAGCTTCTACGATAGTATCGTCATGATTAATTTTATTGTTTTTGTAGGCCTGGTATAAAATAAATAGTGCCATACGATCTTTAATACTGCCAGTTAAATTATAATGCTCGCATTTAACAAATATTTTTCCGGGATTACCATTTAAGGTGTATTTCAGTTCCATCATAGGTGTATTGCCTACAAGGTGCCAAAGGTCCTGGAATTTTCTACTTAGGTCTATATTCAGATCAGGTGCTTGAATCATACTCTCAATACTTTGATTATTTTTTATAAATCTCAGTTTAATTAAAATTAGTTACAACAGTTTTAAATAATTCCGTAAATTATTCGGATTTATTGTTTAACTATGTAATTATTTATATTTTTATACCTATTAAGAAAGTATGAATTAATATTTTTTTCACCAATCAATTTATAACAGATGATAAACAGCGAATTAGACCCAACTGATATTCAGATATTGAAACTTTTGCAAAAAGATGCATCCTTAACAAATAAAGAGATCTCATTCAAGCTTCGTAAATCTGTAGCTACCATTCACGAAAGAACCCGGCGCCTTAAAGAACATGGTTATATAAAAGCTGTGGTTGCTATTTTGGACAGGAAAAAAATCAACAAGAGCCTTATTGCTTTTAGCCATGTTTTGCTGAACGACCATACGGCAAACACTTTAAACCAATTTGAAACCGAAGTGGCAAAATTTCCTGAGGTAATGGAATGCTTCCAAATGACGGGGACTTTTGATTTTATTCTTCGTATAGCTACCAGCGATATGGAGGCTTATCATCATTTTTACAGGAATAAATTAGCCACTCTGCCGAACATCACCACCGTTCAAAGTTTTTTTGTGCTGTCAGAAACAAAAAGCGATACCGCTTATCCTTTATAAACAGGATCACAGGTATCGCTTTTTTACTTGGAACAGTGAATGACGTTTATTTGTCAAACAATTCTTTTAACTTGTTTTCAAGATCGTCGCCACGAAGGTCTTTACCAACTATCTTCCCATCAGGCCCAACCAGGAAATTTTGTGGGATAGCCTGTACCGAATATAACTGAGCAGCCTCGTTTTTCCAGAATTTAAGGTCGGATACCTGGGTCCAGGTTAAATGGTCATCATGTATGGCTTTTAACCATTTAGCCTGCGCGCCGGGTTGATCAAGCGATACGCCTAAAACATTAAACCCTTTATCGTGGTATTTGGCATAAGCTGCAACTACGTTAGGATTTTCAGCACGACACGGGCCGCACCAGCTTGCCCAAAAATCAACCAATACATATTTGCCTTTAAAATCATGCAAGGCTACGGGTTTGCCTGCTGTATCGGCCATAGTAAAGTCGGGGGCCAAAGCACCAACTGCTGTTTTCTTCATTTTTTCAAGAGATGCGGCATAATCCATTCCCATTTTGCTTGCTTTCACCTGGGCTGAGAGTGAATTAAAAACGGGTTCAACCTCGTTAACATCAGGTATAGAACCACCATAATTTTTTAAAGCAAAAAGGCTCATTTGCGAGTTAGGGTTGGCTTTAATAAAAGCCAGGTAAACATCTTTTTGTTCTTTTCCAATTGCTTCGCTCCTTTTTTGAATGGCATCGCTAAAATCTTTTGACTTTCTTTGTTCATCGGTAGCGCCATAATAATCCTTATTTAACTGGGCCATTTCTGCATTAACAGAAGTCATTGCCAGTTTTAGTTTGCCATTATCGGTATTCATAGGTCCGCCTGTAACCTTTGCATCATCAATAGAATCAGGACTGGTAACTGATATTTTCCCTGCCTCAAGATAGATGTCGATATAATGAACATCATTTGACCGGGTTCCTGAACCTGATTTACTGATAATAAGATACGCGCTTTTAGGTTCATCAACAGTCCCGCTAAAAGTAAAAGCTCCATTAGTCATTGTTATTGAATCTGTTTGCCTTCCTGCCGCGTTGCTATACATTAAATACGCTTTTGCCGGTGCTGAAAGCGTGCCCACTTTTCCGTTTAAGGTGTAGGTGCCGCTTTGCGCTAATAATACTGTGGGCATGGCAAGTATAGCTGCCGCCCCTAAAATTTTTTTGATATACTTCATTTCTTTATTTGTTTAAAATACCCCATTATTACGGCTTAAAGCTCATTATTATTATTATCGGGTACAATCTTATTCCATAAATCCGTAAATTTTCTGCTTTTTATAGATCTTATTATATTTTTTTCTGATATATATGATTACAAGCAATTATTTTCAGATTCTTTTCAGGCACGCCATACTATGAGCCAAATACCTTGGCCAGCATTTTGTCCATATCTTCTTCTTTACCTCCGGGATTATCATCATAACGGCCCAGAATCTTTCCATCGCGACCAATTATAATTTTGGTAGGCAAGGAGTGGATTCCGTACTTGTCACCTATCTCTTTATCGTTCTTTTCGCCTTTTATTGATTTGTCACGATCATAACCATCTAATACGTTATGCCATATACCCACCTTATCTTCGGTTATCGCTTTTTTCCATGCATCTTCATGTCCGTCATCACTTGCAACGCCAACAATTTCAAGGCCTTTATCATGATATTTTTTGTAAAGCGCGATCATATGCGGGTTGCTGTGGCGGCATGGCACACACCAGCTTGCCCAAAAATCGAGTATCACAAATTTGCCTTTAAGTGATGATAAAGTTAATGGAGTGCCATTAAGCTCATTAGCTGTAAAATCAGCCGCCAAGCTGCCGGCCGAGCCTGCACGCAGTTTTTCAATTTCATCAGCGATAGTTTTACCATAGGAGCTTTGCTGCAATGCCGGGCCAAAGTTGTTATAAAATAGTTGTAATGAGTCGACCGGCAAAGTGCCAACATGATACCTGAGTTCCTCCGCAGTTACATATGAGGTTGGATGGGCAGCAAAAAATTTATAATCGATGGCAGCCAACCTTGCCCTATACGGGTCGAATTTATCATGTATAGCTGCAGCTTTTTCTTTAAGATCTTTGATAACCGCATCGCCAGCTTTATATTTTACCGCCTGCATGTATTTTTTGTTGGCATCATCAAATGCCTGGTCAAGCGGTTTCATCTCATCGTATATGGAGCCTTTCGCTGTTCCAAGCTCAACGTATTCATCCTGGGTTTTTGAACCCGTTACTACAGCATGTTTAAATTCATCAGCCGCCAATGTTACTTGTATGATAGTTGGTTCAATGAAAATATTGGTTGAGTTTGGATCATCAACCGATTGTGATTTTATATTACCGTAGAGGTAAGCCATTGTAGGTTCAGCAATTTCACCCTTCAACTCAAAAGTTCCGTTGGTTATGGCGCAACTATCGTTAACGTTTTTGCCATTTTTATCTCCATACCAAATATGTATGTAGCCGGTATTTTGGCCGGTTATTTTTCCCTTAAGATCAAATTGTTGTGCTTTTGCCGTCCATGCTGTCAATATGAGCAGCATTGGTATTAAAATGTGCTTTTTCATACTATTATTTGCTAAAAATTGAGGCTATTTTGTTGTCGCGCTGATCCTCCTCATTATAAGCGAACCTGGCGATTATTTTACCATCAGGACCGATTAAATAGGTGGTAGGATACTCCGTGATAGCAAATTGCTTTGCCGATACATTTTTGGTTTTATCGTCAACCATTTGCAGCCATGGCAATTGGTTGTTAACTATATCCTTTGCCCAGGCATCGGTGCTGCTTTCGGTTGCGATGCCTAATATCTCGAAACCTTTGTCATGATATTTGCTGTACAATTCCTTTAAACGCGGGAATGCTTTATGGCACGGGCCGCACCAGCTTCCCCAAAAATCAATCAGTACATATTTGCCCCTGAGCGAACTGAATTTCATAGGATTGTTTTTGGGGTCGTTGAGCATGAAATCATCAACTAATGTGCCTACGGCTGATTTTTTTTTGCCGGAGATATTATCCTCGATACTTTGGGCAAAATACCCTTTTTTATAAGTTGGAGATAATGAGCCGTACAACTGCTCTAATTCGGGAAGTGTGAGATCGCGGCAGATATTGTCCAGGAGAAAAACTGAGGCGAATGATGATGGATTTTGCTTAATAACGCTTTCTGCAATTTGAACGGATGCCTTCGAATTTTCAGCCGACATAGCATAGTAGTCTTTTATCAACGCTTTATATTTTGCCGTTGATGTATCTACATTATTGCTATCAACATAAGATTTACCATATTTAGCATATAGCTTATTCATCATATCCGTTTCCATCGACCCGGTTTTTGCGCTATAGCTATTATAAACATCCTGCGAGGCCGAACCACTTATTTTTGAATTGGTAAAGCTGTCCATATCAGCGGCTAAGCGTACCGTTAACGGATGGTCTATCAAAATGCCAAAAGGCGAATAACCGTGTTTGGTTTTCATTTCATAACCGCTATAAAAATAATAACGGGTTGGTTCCTTAAATGGCCGGGTGAACGAGAATTTACCATTGGCTATAATGGTGCTATCGTGCTTTTCTTTAAGCACGTTGTTATAAATATGCACATACTCGCCATTGTATTTGGCATCGGCAGTACCTTCAATAACAATATTGCCCTGCTGGGCATTTACTTTGCCTATGGCTATTACCAAGGCAATAAATAATAATATCTTCTTCATGGTTTTATGGTTTTGAGTCAAAAATTGAGGCCAGCATCTTGTCCATGTCTTCTTCTGAGCCGCCAAAGCTATCACCGTAGCGACCAAGTATTTTGCCATCCGGGCCTATCAGTATTTTTGTAGGGATGGATGCAATACCGTATTGTTCGTCCAGATCATTAGGGTTGGGAATATGTTTCATTATCATATCCATATTTATTCCCCTCATTACATTGTGCCAAATACCTACATTATCCTTCGTAACGGCTGTCTTCCATACCTCGGGCCTGCCGTCATCATCGGCAATGCCTATAACATCAAAGCCTTTACCTTTGTACTTATTATAAAGCTCAATCATATGTGGGTTGCTTTTGCGGCAGGGTACACACCAACTGGCCCAAAAATCAAGCATCACATATTTGCCTTTAAAATCGCTTAATGAAAGCGGGTTGCCGTTAATATCTGTTTTGGTAAACAATGGCGCCATTGCGCCGGGCGAACCCGCTTCTATTTGCTTAATATTTTTCGCTATTTCTTGACCACCAGAGCTTGCTTTCATCTTATCGTTAAATGCATTATACACCCGTTTGGCAGAGTCGAGACTCATATTGGCTGTATAGCCACGCATCATATCCAGTGTTACATAGGAATTTGGATGATCGAGAAAGAATTGGTAGGTTATTTTTTTAATGCGGAAATCATAGGGGTCGAACTGATCGTGAAGGCCTGCGGCTATATATTTTAGCGAATCCAATACTGAAACTGGCTTCTTGTTTTTTTCCGCATCCATATATTCTTTATTCGCTTTTGTATATTTTTCTTCAAGCGGCTTCATTTCCTCGCGGATAGGATCAATGTTACTGTTAAGCTCCTGGTTTTCATCTTCACTTTTCGAACCGGTTAATTTTAAACCTTTCAGGTCGGCAGGGTCGCCGCTCAGCTTTAACGCTGCGGGTTCAATGTAAAACTCTCGTATCCTTTTGTATTGGTCATAGGGCGAAATTACTTCGCCGGTTTTCTTAAACATAACCCGGCCGCTGCCGGGCTGGCTTATATTGCCGGTTATGGTAAACTTGTTGTTTACAACCGGCTTTTTTTGATGTGCATAATTACCGGCCGCATCCTCATAAAAAAATAACACCGAGTCCACATGCGCGCCATGCAGCGTACCATTAATGGTAAATGACTTACCTGCACCCTGTTGCGCATAAGCCTGTTGCAACAACATTAGTGCTGCAACAACACTAAAAATTTTCTTTGCCTTCATAATTTATTGGGTTAGTTGGTTCGGTTATTTGTCAAAAATTGAGGCCAGCATTTTGTCCATATCCTCTTCAGTGCCTCCAAAGCTGTCGCCAAAGCGGCCAAGTATTTTACCATCAGGGCCTATAAGTATTTTGGTGGGGATAGAAGCAATACCATATTGCTGGTCAAGATCATCCGGGTTAGGCTTATTGGCCCTCAGCAGATCCCAATTTAAACCACGGGTTACATTGTGCCAAATACCTACATTATCTTTGGTAACTGCTGCTTTCCATACAACGGGCTTACCATCATCATCGGCAATACCAATTACATCAAAGCCTTTGCTTTTGTATTTATTGTATAGCTCTATCATATGCGGGTTGCTTTTGCGGCAGGGCACACACCAGCTTGCCCAAAAATCAAGCATCACATATTTTCCTTTAAAATCGCTTAGCGAAAGCTGTTTGCCATTAATATCTGTCTTAGTAAACACGGGGGCCATAGCACCCGGCGAACCTGCTTCAACCTGTTTAATATTCTTTGCTATATCTTTCGCCCCATCAGTTGCTTTCAATTCATCGTTAAATGCATTGTAAACCTGTTTGGCCGAATCAAGGCTCATATTCGAAACGGAAAACCGCATCATATCAAGGGTTACGTATGAGTTGGGATGATCGAGAAAAAACTGGTAGGTGATCTTCTTTATACGGGCGTTGTAAGGTTCGAACTGGTTATGAATAGCGGCGGCTTTTTCATGGTCTTTTTCATTCATGAATGCTGCTTCAAGTGGTTTCATCTCTTCGCGAATGGGTGCTATTTTTGCGTCCAGTTCTTCATACTCATCCTCTGTTTTTGAACCGGTTAATTTTAGGCTTTTTAGATTAGAAGGGTCGCCACTAAGGGTTAATGTACCCGGTTCGATATAGTATTCCTTCATTCTATCCTGTTCCTGGTAGCGTGAGATCACCTCGCCTGTTTTTTTAAACATCATTCGGCTGCTGCCCGGCTGACCGATCTCGCCAGTTAAGGTAAACTGGTTGTTTACAATAGGCTTTACCTCATGTGCATATTTGCCCGATGCATCTTGGTAATAAAATAATACCGAATCAACATAGGCACCGCTGAGGCTGCCGTTTATCGTAAATTGTTTGCCTGCATCTTGTGCAAATCCTTGTTGTAAAAACAACAGGGCGGCAAGGGGTCCTAAAATTCGTTTTGCTTTCATAATTCTTTATTGGTTAATTGGTTTAAGTTACTTATTGAGAATTGAGGTGAGCATTTTGTCCATATCTTCATCAGTCCCACCTAAATTATCGCCAAAACGGCCAATTATTTTGCCATTGGGGTCAATTAATATTTTGGTTGGCAGCGTGCGTACACCATATTTGTTATTAATGTAATCAGCCGAAGAAGGCAAACCTGAAAAAACATTATGCCAAATGTTTACTTTATCCTGCTCCACGGCATTTTTCCAGGCATTCCCGCCATCATTAGAAACACTTATAATGTCGAGCCCTTTGCTTTTGTAATTATTGTATAGGCTTATCATATGTGGGTTCCCTTTACGACACGGCACACACCAGCTTGCCCAAAAATCAACTATTACATATTTGCCTTTAAAGTCGGCAAGCGATAAGGGTTTACCATTAATATCTATAGCTGTAAATGCTGATGCCTGGCTACCGGGCGTTCCGTTGCCTGATTGCATTTTTTTGATTTCTGAGGCCAGTTTAGCACCTAAATGGGTTACTTTAATTTCCTTACTAAAATTATTGTAGACTTTCTTAAGTGAATCTAAACCCATTACATCGGTATATGACAAAACCTTGTTGGCTGTTATATATGAATTGGAATGCGACAGGAAAAATTTATAATCCACATCTTTCTCCTTATCGGCGTAGCCTTCGTACGCCGCATGTAATTCAACTAACTTAGCTTTGTTTTTTTCTTTTTGATATTGGTTGAATTGACGATCCACACGGTTCATTCCTTCATGGATACTTAGTGTTTCTTTGTCCAGTTCATCCAAATCGGCCTGAGATTTTGAACCGTTCAATATAAGCGCAGGTGGGTTTGAAGCATTGCCTGTAATGGTTAGCTTACCTGCCTCCAAATAAATGATTTTAGTACTTTCCAAATATGGTTTATAGGAAGTGGTTTCACCGTTTGTTTTAAAAGATATAACTGCTTCTACTGGGTTACTGATTATTCCGCTTATAATAAATTCATTATTTATAACAGGCTTTGCCTGATAAACAAATTTCCCTGTATCGCTTTGGTAGCTTACAAATATAGTATCGATATGCGGGCCGGTAAGCTTGCCTTTAAGAGTAAACCGACTGCCTGTATTTGCTATTTGTGCAAACACTTGTTGCGAAAATAAAAGCACAACAAAGCCATATAGCAACTTATTTACTTTCATGCAGTGGGTAAATTATTAAAGAATGAGGTTATAAATGGCCCGGCTAACACCGGGCCATTATAAAAACATATACTTATTATTCGCCGAAAACTTCTTTCAGCTTAGCATCAATTTTAGCCTCGTCGCCACTGTATACCAATATTTTGCCTTCTTTGTCAAGCAACACATAAAAAGGTATAAAGGTGGTCATGTACAGGCTGCCGACATCGGCGGGCATGTTTTTGCGCGAGAAGCGGTCATCAACCTGCGCCCATGGCATTTTTTCTTCATCCATGGCCTTTGTCCAGTCCTTCCAGCGGTTATCGTCAGAAACACTTAGTATCTCAAAACCTTTGTCATGGTACTTTTGATACACCTCTTTCCAATGCGGTATGGCCTGGCGGCAGGGATGGCACCAGCTTGCCCAAAAGTCGATCATCATGTATTTACCGCGCATTGATGACAGGGTAAGCTTTGTGCTATCGCGTTTAAGCAGTGTAAAATCAGGCGCCACCTGCCCTACCTGTACAGCGGCAAGTTTAGCGCGGGATGTTACTAAACTGGTATAGTAAGAGGAGGCCTTTGCATCGCCGGTATACTTTTTAAGTGTTGCATCCAGGTCGGCATATGGCATAGAACCACTATTAAACATATAATACTGGCTGAACATATATACACCGGCTACCGACGACGGATTTTGATCAACATAATCGTTTATCTTTTTCACTTGCCAGGCGTAAAGCATTTTTCGTACCGAATCCATTTCATCGCGCACCTTATATTGTGCATCAATGTCCTTACCAGCCGCTTTGAACTTTTTATCAAGCTCGGCAAACTGAGGGTCGAATTGTTTTTGGCCGGGATCGTTCTGATACGCCATCCAGTCATCATAATTCTTTGAGCCTTTTTCAGTAAATTTTGTTATTGCGGCTCCTTTACCCATACCGTACTGGGTATAGTCGTAATGCTGTGAACCGGTAGTATCGGCTGTAACGGTTATAGGCGCGTTTTCTACAAAAATACTGAAACTCCAATTGCCCGGCACCAATTCTACCGACATCATTTCGGCAGTGGGAACAGTTCCTTTTAACTCGAATGTGCCGTTGGTTATAACTGCGCTGTCAATAGTTTTTGAAGTGCGGTCATCGTCATTACGGCGCACCAGTTTTACCATGCCCGATGTAACACCTTTTACTGTTCCCTTAATATCATATTGTTTTTTTGCAGCGGAGGTGCAATTAACAAATGCAAGTAATACAAAAGCAACCGAAAAGCTTGTTAAAATATACTTTTTCATAGCATTATGGGTTTTGTGTCAGTTGATTGTTTAGGTTGAGTTCAGTTTGCGGAATTGGCAATATGTAATGTATATTGTTAATTGCCGGTTGTATTACCTGTGCATCCTCCAGCGGCAAACGGCGCAAGGCAAACCAATCAGCACCATTTTCTGAAAAGAAATTCTTGATCTCTTCTTTCAATACTAATATGCGCAGGTCTGAAGCAGAAGCTGCATCAACTGCTGGGTCATCATTAATTCCGGCTGCTTTTTCAATCAGTTTAAGGTCAGTTTTAGCATCGCTGACGTTTGTTCCCAAAGTAGCGTTAGCCTCGGCTCTTAGCAGATATGCTTCTGATAAACGAAAGGCATAACAAGTTTCAGAAAGTGGTGTTTGAACCGGGTTGCCGGTATCGCCCGAGTAGTATTTAGCTATTTCGTTTATATTGCCGTAATAGCTGCCGTAAACAGTTCCGCCCTGGTCGTCTCTATATACCCACTGGTTGCGCGGGTCATTTGCCAGCAAAGTAACAAAGGTTGGAGATGCGGGATATTGACCATAATATTGATTATCCTGGAATTTATAGGTCTCGGTAGGGAACGGCTGTAAGCCCAGAATAACCTCGTTGCTTGAAAAACCTTTTGAAAGAAACAGGTCTTTCTCGCTCGCTTCAAGAGAGAAACCTCCGTTAGCTATTACATCGGTTGTAAGACTTATTACCTTGGCCATGTCGCCGGCGGCGCCACGGTTTATAAGCACACGCGCCTCGAGTATTTTTGCCGCCGATGCATTAGCATAATATGCAGTGGTATTTACTTTAGGCAGATCAGGAATGGCTGCATCCAAGTCGGCCAGTATAGCAGTGTAAGTCTGGGCCACAGTTGAACGCGGCAAGGCGATATTATTTGATGTTACAAATTCATCGCGCAAAATAATACCATACTTGCTATTGGTATCATAATATTGCCCAAAGTAAAGTAGCAATTCAGCATCACCAAAAGCACGTAAAAATTTTGCCTCGGCAATCATCTGCTTTTTTGTAGCTGCGGGTATGGTGGTTACAGGGGCAACGTTTTTAAGAAAACCGTTTGCGGCATTTACCAGTTGGTAACCATACGCCCAAAGTATGCCTGGCGAATAACTACTTGCGTTAAGGGTTAATGTATAAACCTGGTCATCGCCGCTTGAATTAGTTAATGAGCCGCAAAGTTCGGAAGGAAGGATCTCATTAACATCCGTCCATTTTACCGATGGAACGGTGTTATTATCAGTACCTCCGTTTGCAAAACGGTAATAAACTCCATTTAAAACGGTTGAGGCGCTTTTTGCGTCAACAATCACATTACCATCAACCTCCTGGGTTGTAGGGTAAACATTCAATTCCTTTTTGCATGACCACAGGAACGATACTGTTAATACTGACAGTATATATTTTATATTTCTACGTTTCATTGTTCTGCTTGTTAAAAGTTAAAAACCAGCTTTAATACCTAATGAGAATGAACGGGTTGTAGGATAGTTGCTCACGTCAAAATATCCGCCCTGTACACTGTATGGGTCATCCGAAGTTTCAGGATCATTGCCCGGGTACTTGGTAATAGTGAATAGGTTTGTGCCCGAAGCAAAAAGTGCAACGCTTTTCAGCCCGGCCCTTTCCATCCACGGCGCTTTGGTAAACCGGTAATTGAAAGTAACCGTACGCAACTTTAAGTATGAAGAGCTAAACAGGTCCATGTTGTTTTTGTAATAAAACCCATCATCATTATTTAACACTATGCGTGGCTGGTTAGAGCTGGTATTATTGGCATTATACCTATTGAGCATTACTACGTTAGCATTCGAGCTACCCACAAATTCAACGCTTGAAACGTGGTCGCCCCAAAACAATTTACCGCCATGCGATAACGTGAAGTAAAATTCAAGGTCGAAGTTTTTGTAGGTGAACTCCTGATCAATACCGCCGTAGTATTTAGGTGCTGCCTCGCCGATAATAGTGTTAAAATCAGGATATTTATTACCACCCCCTTCATCTTGCAGCTTATACATTGGGTCGCCAATACTTAAATATGGGAATATATATTGTGCATAAATAGGTCCCAGTTCCTTTTTATAAGCATCAAGCTGTGCCTGGGTCTTTATTATGCCGGTTACAGTAAGGCCTGTTATTAAACCAACCGGTTTACCTTGTACAAGTGTGGTGTTACCATATTCCATACCGGTAAGGTTGCCGATTTGGGTAAGGTCGGCGGTAGCATCGAGTTTAGTAACCAATGATTTGAGCCAGGTTACGTTAATGGAGCCGCCCCATTTGAAATCCTTGGTGCGGATAATATCTCCACCCAGCGTAACCTCGAGACCGGTATTTTTTAAACCTACAGCGTTACGCAGCAATGAGGAATACGAACTGCTTGGTGCAACTGGCAACGAAAGCAAGTCGCCATCAGTGTGGCGGTTATAATAATCAACAGTAGCATACAACCTGTTTTTAAACAAGGATATATCGATACCTGCATCAGCCTCGCGTGTTATTTCCCATTTTATATTCTGGTTACCTAACTGGGTTGGCACAAGGGCGCTTGTACCACCATAGGAATACGGGCTGTAAAGCGTGCGGTACATTTGGTCGCCTATATCCTGCGTACCGGTAAGGCCGTAGCTGCCGCGCAATTTTATCTCATCAATCCAGGAAATGTCTTTCAGAAAGTTCTCCTGTGATACACGCCACCCTATTGCGCCTGAAGGGAAATAGCTGAATTTATTACCAGGCCCCAGCTTTGACGAACCATCGGTACGGCCTGTGAAAGTAAATAAGTATTTATCCATCAGGCTGTAATTGGCGCGCAGATAAAATGAAAGTAAGTAGCTTTGAGGTGCAGATGGGTCATCGCCTGTAACTAATAAGGGTGAAACTGCCGATGAAAGGTTGTTCAGCACATTATCATTAGGATAGCCGGTAGCGGTTGCCCCAAAGAAGCTTGTTTTGCGGGTTTCATACGATTGCCCAGCCAATATGTTGATATTATTATCCTTGTTTAACTGTTTGTTGTAGGTAAGTGTGTTTTCAAGTATCCAATCACTTAACCGGCTATTGTAATTGCTGCCTATACCACCGTTGTTAGCAACGCTGCCATAAAAGCTGCCTATCTCAAGGTAGCTTGGCGTATAATTACGCTGATTGTACGTTTGTGAATTTAACGATACTGTGCTTTTAAACTGCAGGTCTTTTGTTATATCATATACGGCCGAAAGGGTACCCAACAAGGATATGGTTTTAGCATTATTGGTAGCTGTAAGTAAGGCCACCGGGTTTTGGAAACCAAGATATGAGTAACCAACATTTGAAAAATCGTAGAAGTTACCATTGGCATCGTACGGCGTATAATCGGGCCTGGCTTTAAGCGCCTGATCGAACGCGCCATCGCCAATATTTTGATTGGTATATCCCATAATGAGGTTGGTAATAAACCTGAATTTAGGGCCGATCTCGTTCTCAAGATTGATCTTACCCGCAATGCGGTGATAATCGGTATTTCTAACTACGCCCGGTACAGCATCATATGAAATTGAACTGAAATATTTTGATGAATTGCCGCCGCCTTGTACAGAAACCTCTGCGTTATGTGAAACGGTATTACGTGTTACCTCTTTAATCCAGTCGGTATTAGCGGTACCAAAAAATGAAGAAGGATCATTCAAAATGGCCGTGGTATTGGCCGGGAAAGTAGTTTTACCTGCAGCTACCCTTGAGTTTTTATCATTTTGTGCCGCCTCTGTCATCAAGGTACGATATTGTTCGGCATTTAAAACGGTAGGGGTAATAGGCGAGGTAACGGTAGTGTAATAAGTAGCCTGTATAACAGGTTTCATATCTTTTTTGCCTTTTTTGGTAGTAATAATAACTACGCCATTGGCTGCCTTTGAACCGTAAATAGCAGTTGAGGAAGCATCCTTAAGGATGGAAATAGATTCAATATCATCAACATTTAGGCCGCCTAAACTATTTAACCCGTTAACGAACGAGGTTGATAAGCCTGTGCTTACACCGCCCGAACCTGTAACATCATTGCCTACCGGGCTGCTTACATCAAAACCCGGCGAATTGAAATTCGACTGTATTTGTACAGGTACGCCATCGATAACATACAACGGATCATTACCACCTAAAATCGAACTTGAACCACGTATACGGATACGTACAGCGCCTCCAGGTGTACCATCTGTTTTAGTAACCTGTACACCAGCCGCTTTACCAGCCAGGGCATTATCCACGGTTGTGAAAGGTACATCTTCAATATCTTTTGCACTAACTGTTGCTACCGCCCCTGTTAAATCTTTACGTTGTGTTGTACCATAGCCTACCACAACCACGTCCTGTAGGCCGGCCACATCCTTAACAAGTTTTACTTTAATCGAAGATACATCGCCTTTAACTATTACTTCCTGGGCTTTGTATCCTATATAAGTAAATATAAGTATGTCGTTCTCATGCAAACCTTTTAAAGTGAATGCGCCATATTCATTAGTTACGGCAACTTTGTCTGTTCCTTTTACCCGTACCGATACGCCGGGTATAGGGCCATTCTCGTCGCTTACCAGGCCAAAAACATCTTTCGGCAGTGATACCATATCCAGTATCTTCTCTACCAATGATTCTTCTTTTTTCTTTAGAACAACATTGTTCTGAATAACTTTAAAGCTTATGGGTAGGTCTTTAAAACATATGGAAAGGGCCTGATCAAGCGATACGTCATTTACCTGGATGCTAACTTTTGCATTTTTTACATCCTTTGTATCATAAAAAAAAGAATAGCCAGTTTGTTTTTTAATTGATGTGAGCACCTTTTCTAAAGGCGCATCATTTTCGTTCAAATTTATCTGGCTGTAGCTTTTGGCACTTGCCTGAACCAAAACTACCAATAATAAAAAGGTGGTTATTTTCATTGCCAGTATTACTTTAGGGGATAGCAGTTCGCCAAGCGGGCGAATTGCTCTGGTAAAAGCATTTAATTTCATTACTTTTGTAAAAGTTTGGGTTAATACAATCTAAATAGTTGTCCAAATTATTTTTCCGCCCTGGTTGCTACCGGGACAGAAGGGTTAACTCAGATATTTCCGCAGGAGTAGTTCCAAGTACTTCTGCGGTTTTTTCTTTATTCCCCTTTCCGGTGTTGAATATTGTTACTGTAAGTTTTTTGCCATACCTTCCTGGTTTTAAGTGTTAATTATAGTTTGATTAATTATGGTGATACAATTATTTTTTTACCATCAATATTAAAATGCACGTTAGCATAATTCAGCAGGTCAAGTGCTTGTAATACGGTAAGACTGCGGTGAATCTCGCCCGAGAACAACCGTTCCTGCACTGTGCCCTCGAACACTACATCAACATTATACCAGCGCGAAAACTGGCGCATAATGGTTTGGATGTCGGCATTCTCAAACTGGAAAAAACCATTCTTCCATGCGACTGCTTCATCGGTGTTAGCGTTCCGATCAATGGTTATACCCCTTACCGCGATAAACGGATCGGAAACTTGCGACTGCTCACCCGGGGTAAGCATAGCCACTTTACCAGCATCCGAAACACGTACACTGCCCTCAAGTAAGGTTGTTTTTATTGCCTTTTCATCATCATAAGCATTAATGTTGAAGTGGGTACCCAGTACTTCAACAGTTTGGCCCTTAGTGATCACATGAAATGGTTTCGCTTTATTATGGGCAACTTCAAAATAAGCTTCGCCGGTTAGCATTACTGTACGCAATTTACCCGAAAAGGCCGCCGGGAACCTTAATGCTGAGGCAGCATTAAGGTAAACTTTACTGCTGTCGGGTAATATAACTACATACTGGCCGCCACGTGGAGTTGTTATAGTATTATAAGAGGTATCGGCGCTCTTTGTTACAGCCGATGCGTTGTAAATAATAAGCCCGTTAGCAGTTTTATTTATTTGCGTTGCGCCTTGTTGCGCCAATAAGCCATTTTGGGCATTAGTTAATATAATCTGTTTACCATTGGCTAATGTAAGTATAGCTTTATTTCCGCCGGGTGGAATGTCTTTTTCAGTATGCCAAAACGATGTGGACCTGGTGCCGTTTATTTTTTGTACATAAATAAACATCACAGCTGAAAGTGCCACTAATATTATTGCCGCAGCTGCAAAACGCCGAAGAAGAGAATAAGATTTAGTTGACGGTTGTTGCTGATGCAGTGATATTTTACTTTTTATACCTGCTTTGATCTGGCTATTTAAAAACTCCTTTTCATCGGGGCTGAGTATATTTGTAATATCAGGCTCAGATTCAAACAGGTTATAGTAAGCCGCCAGAAATTCGCCCTCCTGGTCTGATGCTGCGCCTGCACGATATTTTTTCAATAACTTAAGAAATTGGTCTTTTTCCATCAGCAATATATTTGGCCTTTAAATACATGACCGCCGAAATGGAAATAGTCCCACGCATTTTTAAAATATTTTTTAAAAAAAAAGATGGAATATGATTTAGGATACAGAGTTAATTTGAAAAGTAAGTTTAGACAGCGCCCACCAAAAGCAGCAAAGAAGCAATTAATAATGAAGCGCGGAGTTGTGCAACTGCTTTACCCAATTGGTTTTGAACAGTTTTTCGCGAAATATCCAACTGTTCAGCAATTTCGCTGGTTGCCAGGTCCTGCTGGTAGCGCATACGAAATATTTTTTGCTGCGAGGGTGTTAAGGTATCTATCAACACTTCATAAGCCCTCATAAATTCCTTTTCCAAAAGTTCGGCATCAGAACGATCGAGCGATGACCTGAGTTGCAACAATAGTTCAGGTACAGGAGTGTATTTACGCTCCTTTTCCATCCAGTTTAATACTTTATTTTTAGTGGCAGTGAATAAATAGGCTGGTAAGTTATCGATATTATTTTCTTCGCGTTTTAACCACAACTGCAAAAAAACATCCTGCGTAATATCTTTGGCCTGATCGGGATCATGCAAACGTTTAAAGGCAGCTGAGTAAATTTCCTGCCAATACTTTTCATAAAGCGCATCAAATGCCTCACTATTGCCTTCCTTTAGTTTCAGAAGCAATAATTTATCAGCAATCCTATCGTCTTCATGCTTAAACATCCTGTCAGTATTATTAAACCAAATTTAACAAAAAGGATACGTAAATTAAATATTACTGGAAATAATACATACCATCTGCCTGTGATACCGTTATTTATTATGGAGATATTTGTTTATCAGCGTATTACTTCTTCCAACAATACAATCTTCAAACACAGCAAATTAACTAACCCTATTTGTATAATTAAACAGAATTTGCAAATAGGTAACTGTTTATGTGTTTTTTAATTAATTTCACAAAATAATGGCCCCGATGATGCAAAAGTTTGATTTGGAAACAGCTACCGATAATGAGCTGCTTGCAAAAATGAGTGAAGGCAACAGACGCGCTTTTGATGTTTTGTACAACAGGCACTGGAGGAAAGCATTTAACGCGGCTTACAAACGGGCCAATGACCGGAAAGTAGCTGAAGATATTGCGCAGGATATTTTTGTTCAACTATGGACGAGGGGCAGTAATACAGTGATAGATAACCTTCCCTCCTATTTAACTGCAGCTGCCAGGAATGGCGTTTTTAAACGCATGGGCAAAGAAAGCATGTACACAGAATTGCCCGATGACCTTCATGAACTCCAAAAGTCACTCGATACTACCGACTCCAAACTACTGCACAAGGAATTCTTAAACGCGTTTGCCGAACTTATTGAGGCATTGCCCGAACAGCAGCGCATCATCTTTAATTACAGGTTCAACGAAGGGCTAAGCAGCAATGAAATTGCCGACAAACTAAACATCTCCCCAAAAACAGTAAGGAACCATATAGGCCGCGCGTTAGCTACCTTAAAAAAGGATCTGATATGGCTTCAGATCATAGCCATACTGTATTATATTTAACCGCTATTTACCGTACTTTTTACCAATGCTACCGCGTCATTCCGCAAATAAATGTTCCGTTTTATGCAGTTGTAGGCCTTAACCCATAATACCACCGCCAAAGAAACACCCGAACACAGCCGGAACAACACCAAAACACTACCTGAACAAACCGGAACGGCACCTGAACACCCCGGAACGCACCGGAACACCTAAAACGGTGATAAACAACATATTAAGTTTCATTAAGCGTTCCACCCCCTGGAACACTTTATAGTTGATTATCAATAATTTACACTCTTTAAAAACCTGTTACTGAAACGTTTTTCCAAAGCCCGATGTAAAAAAATTGATCTGATCCTGTCCTTGCCCGATCTTCAAAAACAACTTTATGTTAATTTTTTATAAAAAAATTTATTCCCGGCTGGGCGCATTAGCCCTTTACGTACTCTTAGTATTGTAACGCATATAAATGGATAACAAATACAAAACATATTTCCTTACACTAATTAACAAATACAATAAGGGAATAGCCACCAAAGAAGAAATTGAATTTCTTGAATCGTTTGACAATGCGTTTGATCTGAAGGACGACCTCATTACAGATGAGAACGAACAGGATTTCCAGGATGTTAAATTTTCTATAAAAAGCGCTGTTGATAGCAGGCTTGATAAACTTGATAAAAAAGGGGTCTTTTATTTAAGGCCTGGCTTCCGGTATGCAGCCGCTGCCGTGGTACTTGTATCGGTTTCTGTCGCGTTATTTTTTGTAAAAAACCATAACAGGCCCGAAAAACAGAACAAACAAATCGCCGCGGAAATTCGCCCCGGTGGTAATAAAGCTACACTTACCCTCTCAAACGGCAGCCGCATTGTGCTGGATAGTGCGCACAACGGCCAGATAGCAAAGCAATCAAACATTAATATAACCAAAACTGCCGGCAACCAGATAGTTTATGCTTCAGCGGCAAATAACGCGGGCACTAACGGGCAGCAATTGGCATACCAGTTGCAAAATACCATTTCAACCCCCAACGGCGGGCAATACCAGTTAATATTGCCCGATGGTACAAAGGTTATGCTCAACGCGGCAACATCGCTTACTTACCCGGCCGAATTTCATGGGCACGAACGGGTGGTACATCTTTCCGGCGAGGCTTATTTTGAGGTTGCAAAGAATAAAAAAATGCCTTTCCGCGTAATAGCAGGCGCTCAAACGGTCGAAGTATTAGGCACCCATTTTAATATAAACGCCTACCATGACGAGGCAGCTGTAAAAACCACCTTGCTCGAAGGATCGGTAAAGGTGTCGTTAGGTGCAAATTCAGCCTTGATCGTACCCGGCGAACAGGCGGTAACAAGTGTTAACGGCGGCGATAATATTTTTAAGCATACTGTTGATGTTGACAAAGAAACAGCGTGGAAAAACGGATTATTCTCTTTCCAAAACGATGACTTAAAAGCCGTAATGCGGCAGGTGGCCCGCTGGTATGATGTTAACGTTGTTTATGCAGCCAGTTTGCCCCGCGAAAAATTCATCGGCGAAATATCGCGTACCAGCAACCTGTCTGATGTGATAAAAATATTGGAACTGAATGATGTTCATTTTGATGTACAGGGTAAAACCATTACAGTTTCGGCTAAAAGATAAACTAACCTGATTAATTAACTAAACTAACCAAAGCAAGAAATGATGAAACTACTACATTAACCTTACACAATAACTAAAAAAGCCGGGGGTGGTGACACACCTCCGGCTAAAAAAGGTCGACAGCGACAGTTTGACAACACGCTGTTTTTATTTAACCCAATCTTCTTCAAAAATATGAAATTAAAATTTCTTTACAATCCTGTGCGCGCCACGGGGTTTGTAAGGCATAAACTATTTATGGTGATGAAACTCACTGCTATTCTCATGTTTATCGGCATAATGCAGCTATCGGCAGCCGGTTTTTCACAAAACGTATCCATTTCAAGGCGCAACGCCGATCTTGAGACTATTTTTAAAGATATCAAGTCTCAAACCGGGTACACTTTCTTTTACACAGAGAAGATAAATACTACCGGGCAAAGTATTGATGTAAAATTAAAGAATGTACCGCTTAGCGATGCGCTTGATTATTGCCTGAAGGGTCTTCGGCTAAACTACACTATCGTTAATAAAACGGTTGTCATCAGGCAAATACCAAATGAGGCGCCACCCGTTGCACCTGCCGCGCCTGTTGATAAAACACTGAATGTAAAAGGTGTGCTTACCGACAGCCAATCGCAGGAAGCAATGCCGGGCGTAAACATTTTTTTAAAGGCCGATAAAAAGCTGCTGGGTATCACTAACTCAAAAGGCGAATTTTCTATCAGTGTCCAGCCCGGCGATGTTGTGGTTTTTGCTTTTGTTGGCTACAAGCAAAAAGAAGTAACCATTAATGATGATAAACCCCTCACCATAAAAATGGAATTGCAGGTAAAAACCATTAATGATGTAGTTGTTACCGGCTACCAAACCATAAAAAAGGATACGTATACAGGCAGTGCAGTAACCATTTCAGGCGATGACCTTAAGCGTACCAACCCTACAAGCGTAATAAAAGCTATCGCTTCTTTCGATCCTTCGTTCCGTATAGGCGATAATAACCTTTCAGGCTCAAATCCTAACGCTTTGCCTAATGTTACGGTTAGGGGTTCAACAACGCTTCCATCGGTTGATGGTTCAATTGTCGACCGTAATAATCTTTCCAGTACCTACAACCAGCCTGCTTATATGCTCGATGGCTTCCAGGCCTCATTGCAGCAGATCATCGATCTTGATATCGACCGCATTGCCACTGTAACTATATTAAAAGATGCTGCGGCAACCGCCGTTTATGGGTCAAGGGCTGCTAACGGTGTCATTGTTATTACCACAAAAGCGCCTAAACCGGGAAAATTACAGCTTACCTACAATGCGCAATTAAACATATCGGCGCCCGACCTGTCATCATATCATGTTTTAAACGCCGCCCAAAAACTGCAATATGAAAAGCTGGCCGGCCTGTATATTACAGGTACCTCTACCGGCACCAGCCAGGACGTTTTAGATGCGCAATACAGTCATTTGCTCGAAAACGTAATAAGCGGCGTAAACACTTATTGGTTATCGCAACCGTTACGCAATGCCTATGGCATGAAACACAGCCTTGACGCCCAGGGCGGCGACAGCGTTTTTCGTTATGATATTTACGGGCGCTATCAAACAAATCCCGGTGTTATGATGGGGTCATCACGTAATGACTATGGTGGCGGGATGACCTTTTATTATAACCCAAGCAAAAAGCTGCTGTTCCGTAATGATTTGCAGCTAACCCAGGAAAACAGCGTTAACTCGCCTTACGGCAATTTCGCCACTTATGTGGCCATGAACCCTTACTACCCGTTGGCTGATGCAAATGGCAATTCACTTAGGGAACTGGCTAACTGGAATGTAAATACCGGCGCCGAGGGACCAGACCAATACGTAACTGAAAATGTATTTAACCCCTTGTATGAAGCCCATGTAGGCAATTTTGATAAGTCGGCTTATCTTGAATTTTTAGATAACTTATCGGTTGATTATCATATAACCCAGGCGTTCAGGTTGCAGGCACAGATCAGCCTTACCGACCATAAAGGCACCTCTGATCAGTTTATATCGCCTACCAGCGACCAATTTTATTACGGCCCTGCCAATCAAATACAAAACAGGGGCAGTTATACCTACGGCAACGATGATATTTTGCAATATGATGGTAAGCTGCAGTTAAATTACTACAAGCAACTTGGCGACCATGCGATTAACCTGGCGCTTGCCAGCGAGGTAATAAGCAATACTGAGAATATAAAATCATTTGAGGCGGTTGGTTTTTCCAATTCCACATTTACTAATGTTGGCTTTGCCCGCACCTACCTGCCAAATGCTGCTCCCGGCGGCGATGTTTTTACCACACGCACCATCAGTAACTTTTTAACCGGTAACTATTCATACCAGAATAAGTATTTGCTCGATGCTACCTTTAATCTTAATGGTTCATCAAGTTTTGGCGTTAATAAACAGTTCGCGCCATTTTGGTCTACAGGTATAGGTTGGAATATGCATAAAGAGGATTTTATGAAAAATAATTTCCCGGCTATTTCCAGGTTTAAATTAACAGCCACTACAGGGCTAACAGGCTCGTATAATTTACCGCCATACTTAGCCAAAACCATTTATACCTATCAAACATCAAACTGGTATTCAACCGGCGTTGGTGCAACGGTTGACGGCTTTGGCAATGAGAACCTGCAATGGCAACGTACAACCAATTATGACCTGGCACTGGAGTTAGGTTTGTTTGGCGACAGGCTGATCATCAACCCTCATTATTATTATAAACTGACAAAAGGGTTGCTTACACCAATTAACGTAGTACCATCAACAGGGTATACTACTTATGAGGATAATTTAGGCGATATGAGGGACAAGGGCGAAGAGCTGTACCTTACCTGGAATGCTTACAAAACATCAAAGCTTAACATTAACATTGTAGCTAATTTTGCCCATAATAACAATGCGGTGATCCATATTTCAAACGCGCTGAAAGCATACAACGAAAGTGTTGATGCTTACCAGGCTAATACCGCTAATGGAGCGCAGGCTACGCCGTTACTCCGTTATGCCGAGGGCCAGTCTATTTACACTATTTATGGCGTAAGATCTGAGGGTATTGACCCCGAAACAGGTAAAGAGATCTATATCAAGAAAAATGGCACCTTAACCTTTAATTACGATGTTAAAGATACCCAGCCGATAGGCAATGCCGAAGCTAAAGGCGAAGGTAATTTTGGCTCGAACATTACCTATAAGCAGTTTTATTTAGGCTTTACCTTTCATTACCAGTTCGGTGGCGATTATTACAACCAAACCCTTGTTGACAGGGTTGAAAATGCCGATCCCCGTTACAATGTCGACATAAGGGCACTGGACCAGCGCTGGCAAAAACCGGGCGATGTTACCCTGTATAAAAATATAGCCGACCTGGGTACAACCTACGCAACATCTCGTTTTGTACAAAAAAACAACGAGGTCGACCTGCAATCCATCAACCTTTCTTACGATATAACCAAAAAGTTTGCAAAAAAAATAGGCTTACAAAGCTTGCGGTTGTCATTAATTGCTAATGATTTGTTCGAGTCATCAAGCATACGTATCGAACGGGGGATCGATTATCCATACGCGCGTAATCTTACCGCAACCTTACAGGCCACCTTTTAATATTTACGAAAATGAAAAAATACATATTAATAGTTATTGCGCTGATGGCCCTGGCATCATGCAAAAAATACCTCGATGTTAAGCCCCAGTCGCAAATTGATGAAGAACAATTGTTCAGTTCAGCGCAGGGTTTTAGAGAAGCGCTTAATGGAATTTACACCCTTTGTGCTTCTACCGACCTGTACGGCGGTAATTTAACGTTTGGCAGCTATTACAAAACTTCAACCACAGGCGGGTTGGATGTGCTTGCGCAAAACTACCAGTTTAATGATGTTATATCCAACAGCATCCAGGGTTTCAATTACACGCAGCCTGCTTTTGTAGCCACCACTACCGATATATGGAACACCGCCTACCGTGCTATTGCCAACTGCAATTACATATTGGCAGCCATTGATGCCAAAAAAGGTTTATTTACAGGTAATGATTATTATTTAATAAAGGGCGAAGCATTAACGCTAAGGGCATACCTGCACTTTGATATATTACGCATGTTTGCCCCTTCGTATGCCAGCAACGCTGCGGCTAAGGCTATTCCTTATGTTACGGTCATCAGCACAAAAAGCACCGCGTTTTCTACGGTTAGTGTGGCACTCGATAGCTGTATAGCCGATCTGAACAGGGCAAAAACGCTTTTAAGGCAGTCCGACCCTATTCTTTCGGGCTATGTTGTTGGTTACCCCGGCCAAAAAACGCAAAACGAAGATGCAAGTTCCGACCTGTTTTATCAAAACCGCAGGCACCGTATGAATTACTATACCGTTTGCGGCGAACTGGCGCGTGTTTACTTATATAAAAGCGATTATGCCGATGCTCTCGCCAATGCGCAGTTGGTTATCAATTCAAAAGAATTTCCGTGGACTAACCAAGCCGATTTCTTTTCGAAGGACATAACCACACGCGACCGTATATTTTATAAAGAGCTGATCTCGTGCTGGTATATCGATAATTCAACCATCAACGCTGAGCTCACAAACCTGTTTACAGCGGCCCAGCCAGTACTCAGCGCCACCACCGGCCAGGCTGCAGATATTTATGAAGCCGCACAATCCGGCGCCGATGACTGGCGATACAAGCAATGGTTTTTGGCAACTGCTTCAACAGCAGGCGGCAATGCCGATGAACGTGCTATTTTGCAAAAATACATTGAGAACACCACGCCTATAGCTAACCTGCACCCGCTGGTAGCACCCGCTATGCGGCTAAGCGAAATGTATTACATAGCATCCGAAGCAAGCTATAATTCAGGTGACCTGGGTTCGGCGCTTAGTTATTTTAATACCGTGCGTAAAAATCGGGGCATTGGCGATTCTGTTACCACAGTGGCTGATAAAGCCGCGTTTAATAACCTGTTGCTTACCGAGGCAAGGAAGGAATTTTACGGGGAGAGCCAGATATTTTATATGTATAAAAGGCTGAACCACGGTGTGCCGGTTTCGTCAACCTACACGCAGTCACCATCTGATAAAATATTCGTATTCCCGTTACCAATTGACGAATTGGCTTACAGAAACAATTAATTCTAATTAGACATGAAAAAATACTTATTTTTCATCCTTTGCATAAGCACCATGCTGTTTAGCTGCAAAAAGGACAAAGAGCTGTTATATAATTCGCAGGATAATATTTACTTTAATTATGCTGCTAAGGACACCCTGAGTTACTCCTTTGCTTTTAACCTCGCACAAGCACAGGATACGCTGTGGATACCCGTTATCATATCGGGCAACCGTACAAATTACGCCCGCACCTTCCAGGTTGCCGTACTTGCCGATTCAACAACCGCGGTTGCCCCTCTTGATTATGAACCGCTGAAATCGTCATACACCATGCCTGCCGATTCCGGAGTGGTACATATCCCGGTTATCATAAAAAATATCGATACCGCGCTAAACTCAAAATCGGTTTTATTAACCATACGGGTTTCGGGCGGTAAGGATTTTGGCAGCAACCTTTATGAAGGCATCCGCACTAAAGAGATCGTATTCTCCAGCCGTTTGGAAGAACCCATCTGGTGGCCCGACTGGCAAGGCGAACTGGGTGCTTACAGCCGGATAAAGCACCAACTGTTCTTAATATCATCCGGAACAAAGGACCTGGTTGTGGTTTCGGGTAATCCTAATGCTTATCTTGATATACCCCGCGCCTTGTTTTACATCAGTAATTTCAAAGCATTTTTAACCGATCCATTCGGTTGGGTAAGCCAAAACCCTTCAAAGGGTTATGTGCTAACCCCGCGAAATGACGGTACAGGCGATTATGATTTTTATAATACCAATGCCCCTACCAAAAAAATACACCTGCAATATTTTAAGCAGGCCAACAAGTATGTTTTTATAGACGAGAACGGGCAACAGGTTGCAACCAACTAATCCTTTAAAGTTAAGATCATGAAAATCAATAAAATATTTTTATTACTGCTTTTTGTCATCGCTTTAGGCGGATGTAAAAAGGACCTCGGTAATTATTCTTACCGTAAAATAACCGACCCCAACGCGCCCGACCTGGGGGGTAAAATCTTCCCGGCGATTGAGGGCGACAGTTTAAAACTGCAACCCCTTATTGAATATCCCGGCGGCGATATTAACAAAGACCTTACTTTTACCTGGCGCATAACCTATCTTGAGCAGCAAACGGCCGAAACATATACCGGTTACCCGCTGAAAATTGTTTATAACCTGCCCCCAGGCTTAAGACCGGTTAGGTTAACCATAACGGTTAAATCAACAGGTGTTCAGTACTATTATAGTTTTAGCATTTTAGGTGGCACACAATACTCCTTAGGTGCCACAGTTTTAAGTGTGCAAAACGGGGTTACCAAACTATCGTTTGTATTGCCTGATAATAAAACCATACAAAGCGATATTTATTCAACCCTGAATAATGAAACTTTGCCGGTTAACCCTATCCAACTATTTGCAAAGTACTCGCCGCCTTATTACGGCCCGCGAACATTGCAGCAATACTGGATATTATGTAACGACCCCAACAAGCAAAGTGTAATGATTGATGCCACCACCATGCTTAAAGTAAACGACTTTAACAAGCAATTCCTAAGCGCGCCGTCTACAATTATCCCCGGCCATATTGAGGATAGTACCGGCGTTGCCGATGGCGTAATAAACGGCAAATTCTACATGGGCACCACCAGCACCGCCCCCTTCGCCCCCGACTATGGCAAATACGGCAACCCTTCGCCCGGTAACTATACCATGTCGCCGTATTTTTCCCAAACCTATCCTTGGACCTTCGGCTATGATGAAACCGCAGGAGCCTTTATATCATTTGATGGCGGCGGCAATTATAATGGTTCTGATTACCAGGTGAACGGCACAGCTTTCGACCCTACAAAAACAGGCCTGCATACCTTGCTGTTCATGCAGCCGGTAACAGGTACTTCCTACGCTTTTATGAAAGATGCTAACGGCGTTATTGATGAGCTATCATTTACACTTGCTTTGGATGATTACAACAACCGCACCGTTTCCCCGATATATAAACGTGTATTTGCAGGCGCATCATTGATACAGCCTGATACCAAGTGGCAAAAATCACAGGTGGATGTGTTTTATTTTACATCTAATGATGTCATCTACCGCTATAACCCTGTCAACCAAAGCTTAAAGGCTTTGAACACCAATTTCGGCGGTAAAAAAGTTACTATGCTTAAGTTAAGCCCCGATGGTAACACACTGATAGCCGGTGTTGATGGCAGCATTTATTTCCTGGATGTGAGCGTGGGTAAAGATGGAAGTACCGTTACCCAACCGACAATTAACGGTATTCCGGGCTCGCCTGTTGACATGGTTATTGCCAAATAGGATAAAGACAGAAAGGTTATGCAAGATAGTGTTCATAGTTAATTAATGAACGGGGAGCCGGTTGCGGCCGGCCTCCCCTTTATGCCTTGCCATTCATCATTAAAAATTAAAAGATAACATAAAATGAAAAAGATAAAAATATTAACCTTTATTTCGCTGCTTCCGTTGTTCGCCGCAGCACAAAGCACAGGTTTTACCATTTCGGGTAAAATAGGCAACCTTAACAAACCGGTTAAAATTTACCTGGATTACTCAGATAATGGTTCGGGTGGCACCGATTCAACCGTGTTAGTTGATGGTAAATTTAGTTTTAAAGGTAATAGCCCGGGCTATTCTACGGCGCGTATTTCGCTTGACCATACCGGGGAAGGAAAACAGGCATCCATATTTAAAGGCGGAGACAACATCTACTTTTATTTCACTAATGAGCACATGAATATCGTTTCAAATGATTCATTGATCAACGCGAAAGTTACCGGTTCAAAGGTTTATGACGATTACGCCGCATATAACAAAACCATCGGCGGCTCAATAATGGAGATAGATAGAATTGCTAACGGAAGGTTCAGTAGTGGTACCCCTGAACAGCAAAAGGACACTGCTTTTATAAAAACGATTGATAAATGGTTCCGCGCTAAAATAGTAGATAGGACAAATAAACAAATACAATTTGCAAAAGACAATCCTCATTCGTTTTTCGCGGTTGTTGCATTGACTGAATCTGCCGGTTCAAAATTAGATGTAGCACAGGTTGAGCCTATTTTTAATGCCATTGATGAAAAGTGGCGCACAACAGGTTTGGGCCAGCAATTTGCCAAACGCATAAAAGCGGCGCATACCATAGTAGTAGGTGATATGGCGCCTAACATCGCCCTGAATGACGCGGAAGGCAAACCGGTATCACTGGCCAGCTTAAAAGGCAAAATAGTGTTGATAGACTTTTGGGCCAGCTGGTGCGAACCATGCCGCGCTGAAGGGCCAAACCTTAAGGAGCAATATAAATTATACAAAGATAAGGGTTTTGAAATTTTATCAGTTTCGCTTGATACCGATAAAAAGAACTGGTTAAAAGCTATTGCCGATGACGGCCTTACCTGGTTGCAGGTATCTGATCTGAAAGGCTATCGCAGCGATGTGGTACAATCATACGGAATTGGTGGCGTTCCCTCATTCTTCCTGATCGATAGGACAGGTAAGATCATTGCCAATGCCGACATCCAGGGTGCCCCGTTAAATAAAAGACTTGCCGAGCTATTTAAAAACTGATGCACGCTAAAGCATAGCAGTAGTCTGCTGACCGCTGTTATGCTTCACTCTGACTCGTAATGAAAAATTTTATTTTTTGTGTTTTTGCCATTCTATTATGGATGGATACAGGGGCCTATTGCCAAAAAAGTAACCGCGACTTAGAAAAAACCATCACCGCGGCATATAAAAAGGCGTATCCTGCTTGTGTAAAGATATACGCTTATGATACTGTTGCCAGGCAACAGGCTGGCGGGCAATTCAGCGGGGTTGTGGTAAGTAAGGATGGCCATATCCTTACAGCGGCGCATGTTGAAGCACCCGGTACGGTATACAAAGTAATGTTTGCCGATGGCAAAGATTGCCTGGCTGTTGGCTTAGGTAAGATTGAATTTGCCGAGGACAAGACACGGCCCGATGCTGCCATGCTAAAGATCATAACTACAGGAAGCTGGCCATATGCCGAAATGGCTAATTCAGATGAATTGAAGGTGTATGAACCGTGTATCAGTTTATCATACCCCGAAAGTTTGTACCAGCCCAAACCTGTTCTGCGCTTTGGTTATGTTTCGGCAGTAATTAATGACCGGGGCTTTATCAAATCCACCTGTAAAATGGAACCGGGGGATTCCGGCGGCCCGCTGTTTGATTATATGGGCAGGCTGATCGGCATCCACAGTGCCATTGAAGTTGCCGAAACTGATAACTATGATGTCCCGGTGAATATCTACCTAAAATATTGGGACGCGCTATGCAAACCAACTGTTTATACCGCGCTCCCCGGCCTTACTAATAAAGTTCCGGATGACGCGATGCGTAACAGCATAATAGCTATGCCGCAGCTTGAAAATAATAAGGCGTTTAGCAAAGTAGCATCGGCCCATAACAATAACTGTTATGTTATTAAAAGCACACTGAGTGGAAAAGAGCAGGTAGTATCAGGTACGCTATTCTCGCTTAAAGGTTCAAACTTTAAAATAAAAAGCGGGTGTATATTGGTGAGCAAAAGCTCATTGGTTGGCGAAAACCCCGTTATTATTGATAAAAACCATAATGCAATAAATGCAAAAGTTATAGCCCGGAACAAAGCAAACGACCTGGCGCTGATAATGCCGGAAACTGCTATTACCGGCGGCATAAATTATGTACAACAATCTGCCAAGAGTTTAGAGATTACAGCGGGTACTTTCCTTATCTCTGCCCAACCCGATGCCGTAGGAGCTATTAGTATTTCGGGCAGCGAACCTTTTAATCTGCCTAAGATGGCCAATTCCGCGTTCCTGGGTATTGGCTTTAAGTCGAAGGCCGCGCCGCTTAAAATATCTTACATTTTTCCTAACCTGAATAAAAGCATTTACAGTTTAAGCATTGGTGATGAGATAACCGGAATTGACCAGGATACCATAAGCAATTTCGATGGCTTTTTTAAAAAGGTGAGCCAATACTGGCCCGGTGATACGGTACAATTAGCAATAACACGGGCGGGCCAAAACCTTAAGGAAAGCATAGTTTTAGATACCATACCCCAACGCCACTTTGACCACCCTGCCGAAAAATTTGCCGGTGGTAAAAGCGCCAGGCGGGATAGCTTTGACCAGGTTTTTACACACGATGCCATTATTAAACCTTACCAATGCGGCGGTCCTGTGTTTGATATGAACGGTAAATTTTATGGGCTTAATATAGCCCGCTTTAGCCGTGTAAGCACCATTGCCCTGCCGGCAGCAATAGTTTACAGCTTTATCAGCAGCTGCCTTAACGATAGTAAAATTATTAACTACATAAATTAATATTGATATGAAAAGATTAATACCAATCCAATTTTGCGCATTATTAGCAATAATGGCAGCATGCGGTTTTTCATGTAAAAAAACTGCCGAAGTAACACCTGTTAAAGCGGTAACACTTACCCGCGATTCAATTATACAGGGGCAATACACCTTGATATTTGAGAATAAAGACACCACCTACCAGCAACAGGGCGACAGTTCAAGAAAAGCATTGGAAAGGACGTTCTTTATCGTTTACCCTAAGATCACGGCATATTTTAACCCCGATGCCCCGCGTAAGGTTACTATTAAAATTGATCCCACCTATAATGCTCCCGGCAATATTGCGGCTACATCGGATGTTACAATTGTACTCAACCCGGCATGGGTGCTGAGTAACCAAAAGGATGTTGACGTGATAACGCATGAAGCGACCCACGTAGCACAGCAGTATAAAGGTGGCGGTTATGTACCGGCCTGGCTGGTAGAAGGTATTGCCGACTATTCAAGAAATAAATTTGGTGTGAACAATGCCGCTGTTAACTGGTATATCCCTGATTTTTCGCAGGACGAAAAATACACCGATGGCTACTCAACCGTTGCCCGTTTTATGTTATGGGTCGAAGCCAAATATCATCCCGGCGTAGCGCAAACCATGGATAAAGAACTTCGCGCAGGTACTTATTCCGATGATGATTCGTGGACGGCGTTAACCGGATCAACTTTTAGCCAGTTATGGAGTACGTATGTATTAAACCCATATTATTGATAACAATTGCAAGCATAAAATTTGGCTGTATATAAAAAAGCCGTTTCTAATTTATCAGAAACGGCTTTTTATTTGCGCGCTTTTTCTAAAGATTCTACAGATAATTTGCAGAAATTAACCGGATCAATACCATCGTCGCTGAATAACTTATTAAATATTGATAAGTTATTGTATTTTTATTTGAACAAATTAAATATTTGATGGATAATAAGTTATGATACTTAAAAGTCAGACCGGGGAATTTTCATCCTCAACGGCCATGAGAAAAGAATTGTATATCTTTTTCTTTTTTTTGATCGCCTTCATTTTTTTTGCATGCTGTAATGATTGGATTTATGATGAAACAACTTCATACAATGGCGTATTAAATAATAGCTTTTTAGAGTTACTCACTTACAGTAAATTTAAGCTTGCAAACAGCCATTTAATAAACAGCTGGTATTTCAGGTTGTTACAAGAGGCACATATTACTAATGTGGTATTTTACAGGCTGCTAAGCCTGGTTGGCTTTCTTTTATTTTTTATAGCCAATTCGAGGATACTTAAGCTTCTTAAAATAAATAATTTTTACATTATTTTCTTAATTGTAACCCCCTACCTCTTTTATTTTACTTATGGCCGCGGATATGCTTTAGCCATCGGCGGTTTCGCTATGTCTCTTTTTTATTTGCTAAAATATAGCAAGCACCAGCAGGTAAAATATGAATACCTCATCGTTTTTTTTGGCATTCTTTCATCTTTGTCAATATTCTCATTTTTGTATGGCTTCCTTTCCATACTTATTGTTTTTGGCATTTTTAAAATAAAACACCTAAAAAGCATTCATACTTTTATATTAGTTTTTTTTGTACTTGCGCTCCTGTTCTATATTTATAAAGTTGGGAAAATAGTAAACCAGAACGATCCTTCCATAATCGGCATAAATAATTTTAGCCTGTTTAAGTATGGAACTATATCAAGCATATTTTCTGATTTTAGCTACCGGGATTTTTTAACAAATCTATTTTTTAATAATGCGAAGCTTTTACATTTTATTACCTACTTCAAGCTTCTTATTATGCTATGCATAATTATCCCTATGTTTTATATCCGGAAAATAAATTTCAGAAGGATCGACCCGGCCAATATTAAAACAATTTTAATTTTATTGATCTTTCTGCCCTTTTTGCTCATGATCGCGGCACACGTTTTTACAAACGCGCTTTACCCGCTAACAAGGGCAGTTTTCTATTTGCATTATGTTATTCTATTGTTCATTTTAGTTTCTACCGTCACCTACTCAAAAAAAATAATATTTTATATCCCGGTTATAATTATTTGTTTCACTTCGTTCGTTTATAGTTTCTACATCTATTATGACCTATCCCGCCCAACCATAAAGGACGCATTAGTAGCGACAAAAAATTATCCATTATATGTTTTGTTTGAGAATGATAAAAGTGTAGATCTCATTAATAACTTATATGGGATAAATAAAGAAAACATCAGGGAAGGCCATTCCATACAAAACATAATACCACAGGTACAAAAAGACAGCAGCAAGATCAGGTACATAATTTGCTGGCCTGCCTATAAAGATTCATGCCTTATTTATTTTAAGAACACACAGGTACAGAAATTCAGGGACGGATATTCATTGATCGAGATCTCAAGATAAACCATAAGATATGCTATTTACCAGGTGTATCCTGCTATAAAATGCCCAAACAATCTAACGGGTTGTAGTTATTTCAATACTGTCTGCTTTTATTCCATCCGTGTTTGCAACAAGCTTTATCTTACCTGGTTTACATGATTTGGACTGCAGCAATATGCTGGCGATGCCCCCTCTTACTTTCACTTTTGATGGGCCAATAATTTTCGCGTCGCCGGTTAGTGAAAACGCAACCTCGGTTTCATTATCTAAACAAGCTACCGTACCATTTTTATCAACCAGCGAGGCATATACAAAAATAGCATCCGCATTATCTGCTTTCATCGGTTTCCCGCTGTAATCCGCCCACAACTTTATTTGTGTGAATCTCTCCGGCGTACGCACAATTTGTTCGGCAACTTTTTTACCATTAATATATCCTTCGGCAGTGAGTTCTCCCGGGTGGTACAATATATTTTTAAAAGTAAAAGGAGGATGTTTATAATTTTTACAGTTGCCGCCATCAAAAGGATCAGCCCCACCTTTCTCAAATAGCCCATAAGGAGTTGTAGGGCCATTATCCGGGTATTGCTCCCCTACTGTTTTGCCATTCACTTTCAAAATAACCTTATCGCAATTGCTTAATACAATTACTTTGCCTTTTCCGCTACGCGGTGTCCACCAATTAGCAATGAACAAGTAAGGGCCGTTATTGTCTATACCTGCAATTTTTTTATAAGGTTGCAGCTGGCTCCTGAATAAGGGTGCCACAAATTTCGGCAGGCGGAGGTAATCCAATACCCCCCATTCATAATTCCTTTTTTCAGAAGGAATATTGTTATCATACATTGCCCATATCGCATCGCCAATGTTCCCTTCGTAATCCATATCGGTGTTGTGTTCCCATAATGTATTCCAAAGCCCCTGCAGCATCGCTTTTTCGCCGCTTGCCCTTGTACTGCGGGTAGTGCTTTGTACCCCTCCGTACTCCCAGTCGGCATATTCCTTTATAAAGCCTGGTGAGTGGGGCTGCACATCCTGTACCCTTTCATAAGTGTTACGGAATATAGTATCCTTATCGTCATACCAATTTGCCATTGCAACGTCCCATGTAGTATGTTTAGCGCCGTAGGTTTCACCAATAGTAAAATATTCGCCTTCGGGCAACTCTGTATGCACCAGTTGATGGCAGGCGATCCTGAAACTGTCTGGCGGGTAGCTTTCGTTCAGGTTAGCTTCCCACAAAATAACGCTTGGGTGGTTCCTGTCACGGTGGATCATATCATGTATATCGCGGTATACCCTTTGCTTAAAAATATCATTATTATTAAAAAATTGCCAGCCGGGAATGGCGTCAAGCAGCATCAAACCCAACTCATCGGCCGCTGCATATACAGCAGGCGACTGCGGGTAATGCGACAACCGTACCGTATTAAAACCGGCCTCTTTTATCTTTTTCATATCGCGGTATTGTGCATCATCGCTCAATGCTACGCCTATGTAAGGATAATCCTGGTGGCGGTTCACGCCAATCAGCTTCATGGGCTCGCCGTTTAATTTAAACCCCTCCTTGCGGGAAAAGGATAATTTCCTAAAGCCAACATGCTGTGAAATATTATCTTTTTCAACACCATTTACCAAAACAATGGTATTTAAAGTATATAGATATGGGTTATCAGGGTACCATAGCAAAGGATCTTTCACCTTGAATTGTTGAACAATATCAATATCCTTCCCTTTTGCAATAAGCTTTGCAGGCGAACGGTCTACAAATACAATTTTTCCCGAAGGTGATTTTAATATTTGTTTAACTACAATATCCTGATCTTTCCTGCCTTCGTTTACAACATTCGTTTTTATGAGCGCCGTTGCACTTTGTTTGCTTACATCGGGTGTCCTGAAAAACACACCGCCACCCATAACCTTTTGCGCTTCAACAGCATTTGTTATATGTACCGGATCTGTAATGGAAAGCCATGCGTCCCGGTACAAACCACTCCAATAATTATATCCGTTTTTTAGCAAAGCTTTACCCGGCGGAAAATCCCGGTCAGCATGACTATCCACCCTTACTATAACCTCATTAGGTTTATCGTAAAAAATATTTTTGCCGCAATCAACATAAAATGGGGTATATCCCCCTTTGTGTTGCGTTACCAGCTTACCGTTTAGCCAAACAGCGCTTTGTTGCATGGCCCCTTCAAATTCAATGGTTACCTTTTGCCCGCGGTATTTTTTATCAATAACAAATCTTTTTTTATAATAAGCTACCCCCTGCCACATATCAGGCCCGGTTATGAGGGGTTCAATATTGGCCGTATGGGGCAGGCTTACCTCCTGCCAGCCATTTTTGGGAATCAGGTTATATTCACTATAAAAGTCGGCCTTTGCTTCCTGTAATTCTTTTTGCATGATTTCGGCGGCCGTATGACTAGCGCCATGCTTAACATTCTCGTTTGTGAACTGCGAACCGAAACCTTTTTTTGAAGCATCATACAATCCCATTTTATGCGGAATAGTATCATTGCTTTTAAACTTATAAAACTGCCAGCCATAGTTAAAATTGATTGTATGCCTTTGTGCTAATGCCGGCACAAAAAAGAAACACAACACCGGTAAACAGATCATCCTTTTTAAAGACACGAAAGTTTGTATGTGTTTCATCATTATTTAATTATAATAGCTGTGTTTGCAAATTTTAAATTCTCGCCAGTAGCTTGTATTTCAATATTTCCCGGACTATTCCTTTAACAGCGCAACCAATTCTTGGTCGGTAAGTTTATAGTTGAGGGACATTATTGATTTATAAATTGACTGCAGAAATTAAAATAAATTTCGATAGACTTTATTTCAGTAATAACAACCTATCAAAAAACCTATTGGTCTGACAGCTTCAAATTTGATAATTGGTATAAGCAGTTAACAATTGCACTGCTCTGTGACAAATGTAAATATGAAAATGTATAATCGACAATTAATAACCCCGAATACATCGCACAAACGTTTGCACACTTTAGTTATAACTAAATTTATTGGGCGGAAAGGTTTTTCTGATATCGGAAAATTGTTTTTATTAAAGCAAACAACATATGCCATCCGGCTTTTGTTCAGCAATAAAGTTTTTGACAGGCGAACAACTCTTGTCGTTTTTCTCCCCGTTTATCATCACCAAATTTTGATTCATCTGGTAAATTATGGTCCTTTAGCATCACGGTATTCCTATAGCCTCTTCCTACCCTTTGATAAAGTATCAAAGAGTAGAGCAGTTCGTCGGTAAAGTGGGCACGGGCTTTTCTGATAAACTCCAAAAAGAAATGATGGCCCGAATTAGCCATAATGGGCTAACATGCACCACTATTAAGGGTTGCCAGCCCTTTTGACTTAATCCCATGAAAGCTCAAGGGTATTTACTGGCGATAATCATTTTCTACGTGGGTTAAATAACAGTCAGTTCATTTTTTCTGCCGTTTATCAAATCTATTAGCTCTGTTCTTTATCTCAATTATTATAACCCCAAATGGGTGGTATGTCATTCTGTTTGGCACCCCAGTTTTTGTTAGGTTTTGCACCCATTACAAAATCAAGTTTACCCCCATTCATAATATCATGTTGGGTAATATAGGCTTTGTTATAAACCACACCATTTAACCTTACCGATTGTATATAGCAGTTTGCAGGTGAGGTGTTCTTCACCGTTACCTTAAAAGCTTTGCCGTTGCTTAATTGCATTACGGCCTGCTTTAAAATAGGAGACCCGATAGCATATACACCGTTTGCAGGGTTCACCGGGTAAAAACCCATAGCACTAAAAGTGTACCATGACGACATTTGCCCGCAATCTTCATTACCCTGGTAACCCGATGAGGAATTGTTATATAATTCATTTAATACCTTAGCTACGTAAAATTGGGTCTTCCATGGTTGCCCCGCATAATCATATAAATAAGCTATGTGGTGGCTTGGTTCATTACCATGAGCATACTGACCTATAAAACCAGATGCATTTCCGTTTACATCTCCCGGCTTATTAGCCAAAGTAAAAAAGGTATCCAGTTTAGCACAGAATGATCTGTTACCGCCCATCAGGTTGATCAGATCGGGCACATTTTGCGGAACGTACCATGAGTATTGCCATGCATTGGCTTCAGTATAAGGACTACCGCCATTGCCGCCGTAATCCAGCGGGTTAAATGGTGTAACCCATTTGCCATCCTTATTCCTGGCCTGGAAAAACCCGGTTTTGGGATTATAAAGATTTTTATAAAAGGTTGACCTTTTCATAAAATGCTCATAATCGGCATTTTTCCTTAATTTTTTAGCCAGTTGTGCTACACACCAGTCATCATAGGCCATCTCAACTGTAATGGATACCGATTGCGACTCAACATCCTCAGGTATATAACCATATTTTTCCCAGGCAGTAAATGGTGAGCCCGGATGATCTGTTAATGATGATGCTTTTACAGCCTCATAAGCTTTTTCTACATCGATCCCGGGTATGCCTTTTAATATTGCATCTGTAATAACCGGAATGGCATGGTTACCGATCATACAGTAGTTTTCGTCGCCCCATAACTGCCATATAGGTAAATAGCCATAAGTTGCATATTGCCTTATCATACTATTTATAAATGCAGCTGTTTTCTCAGGCTGAATAAAGGTATACAATGGATGGGCGGCCCTGTAAGTATCCCATAAGGAAAAGGTAGAATAGTGGGTTTTATCCGGGGCATTCCCAATTGTAAGGTCTGATGCCTGGTAATCTCCATTGACATCAGCCACGTTATTAGGTTGGGTAAAAGCATGGTACAAACCTGTATAAAAGATCTGCTTTTGTTGTAAAGTGCCATCAATTTTTATCTTTTCCAATTCTGTTTCCCATTTACTTTCGCTTTGTTTACTAACCTGGTCAAAATCCCAACCAGGTAATTCAGCCTGCATATTTAGGCGGGCGTTTTGTACACTAACCGCTGAAAGAGCAACTTTTACCAATATCTGCTCGTTACCGGTTGTGTTAAAGTTTAAGGCAGCCCTCAGTGAAGTACCATTTATTATCGGCATATTTTTAATAGTCTTTCGCCCGTTAGCCAGTACTGTACTATTGAATGGTTTAGAAAATTCAGCATGAAAATAAACCTTGCGAAGCTTTGCCCATCCTGTTAAAATACGGTAGCCTTCAATGGTTGTATTGTTTACAACTCTTATTTCGGCGCCAATGATGTGGCATTGCCAGTAGCTTCTTTTTTTATCCAGCGAATGGTTCAGATCAATAATAATATGTGCACTGTCATTTTTTGGAAAAGTATAACGATGCAAACCTACATGTGATGTAGAAGTAAGTTCGGCATTGATACCATAATCCTGTAGCATTACCTGGTAATAACCAGGCTTAGCCGATTCCTGTTTATGCGAAAAAGCAGAACGATAACCGCTTCCTTTAATTTCAGCCTTACCCGGATCAAGCTTTACTGGGCCGGTTGTGGGCATTAACAAAACGTCAAACAGATCGGCAACACCGGTGCCGCTTAAGTGAGTATGACTAAAGCCCACTATGGTTTTATCATTGTAATCATAACCTGATGCAGGGTCGTCCGGTGCATCACGCGTATCCGGGCTCAGTTGTACAAAGGCAAACGGGAGTGTTGGCCCAGGAAAATTACTGCCTGAAAGGCTGTTTGTGTCAACCGCCCCTGTGCCTATAAAAGGATTTACGTATTGAATTAAATTACCTGGCTTGTTAGTTTGTGCGAATAATAACTGCCCCGAAAGTACGAAGGCTATTAACAGTGTTTTTTTCATTATATGTATTAAATATTGCAATCGTTTTGGTTAGATATTCCTCTTTTGATCGTTAATGATTCTTCTGATCATGTTTAAAACAAACATATAAAATTCTACTTATGCCTGTTCCCCATAAAAAAGGTGATCTCACCGCCGTTCATAATGTCATTGTGAGTTATAAAATAGCCATTTAGTGGTTTGCCGTTTAACAGTATCTTCTGTATGTACACATTCTTAGGGCTTTGATTTTTAGTGTTGATCGTAAAGGTCTTGCCGTTTTCAAGGTTGATAGTAGCCTGGTCTACCGCCGGGCTGCCGATGGCGTATTGGTCTGAACCGGGGGCGACTGGGTAAAAGCCTAAAGAACTGAATATGTACCAGGCACTCATTTGCCCGGTATCATCATTGCCTCCTAAGCCATCAGGGGTTGTTTTGTACATCTTAGGCAATATCATCCGTATCTTTTCCTGTGTTTTCCAGGGCTGGTTTGTCCAGTCGTACAAATAGGCGTCATGGTGACTTGGCTCGTTGCCATGCACGTAGTTGCCGATGATGCCATCTTTGGTTATATCTTCCGTTTCTGCGAAGTATTTATCGGGCAGGTTGTAACTGAACAAGCTGTCGAGGTATACTATAAAGCGTTTGTCACCGCCCATGGCCTGAATTAGTCCTTTGGGGTCATGGGGTACATACAGCGTGTAGTTCCAGGCATTGCCTTCGATAAAGCCCATATCAATGGTAGTGAACGGGTCGAACTTGGTTTTGCGCCAGCTGCCGTCGGCTTCTTTGGGATGCATAAAACCTGATTGTTTGTCGAATACGTTCTTCCAGTTCTGGCCGTATTTGCTAAAGCGGTCATATACGTCCATGCGGTTGAGCTTTTTGGCCATCTGGGCAATGCACCAGTCGTCATAGGCGTATTCTAATGTTGAGGATACCGAGTTGGCGTCTTTTTCGTCGGGTATATACCCCATATCCATAAACAGGCCGATACTTTGGTAATCGCGGTGCGTTGCGGTGGTTACACAAGCATCCAGTGCTTTATTGGCATCGAACGGGGCATTGCCTTTTACTACCGCGTCGGCTATGACCGATACGCTGTGGTAGCCGCTCATGCACCAGTTCTCATTGGCCGAGTTGCTCCATATGGGCAGCATATGTTCAGGGCTCTGGTCATAGTGGGCCAGCATGCTTTTGATCATGTCAGCATTCCTGTCAGGTTCGATGATATTGAACAGCGGGTGCAGTGCGCGGTGGGTATCCCACAAACTGAAGGTGGTGTAATTGGTAAAGCCGTCGGCTTTGTGTACATTCTGGTCGAGGCCCTTGTACCTGCCGTCCTCATCCATGTAGAGGGTGGGATTGATCATCGCATGGTACATACTGGTGTAGAAGTTCACTTTATCGTCTTCACTGCCTTTGATCACGATCTTGTGCAGCTCTTTTTCCCATAATTGCTGTCCATCCGCTTTTACCTTACCGAAGTCCCAGCCGGGTACTTCGGCCTGCATGTTGTTGAGCGCGCCATCCATGCTTACCGGCGAGATGGCCATTTTTATTTTTATCTTTTCCCCTTCGCTGGTTTTGAAGTCGAACCAGGCTTTGATCTGTTTGCCGGCTATCTCGGGGAAGTTGTCCCGCTGGTTGAATTTCGCCCAGAAGCCGCGGTATACTTCTTTGGGCGAGTAGTTGGCAAAGCCATGGTAATTAAAATGCTTGTTGAAGGCCATGGCGAAGTACAATGTCCTTGTTCTTGCCCAGCCGTTGGTCTGGCGGTAGCCTACGATCAGGCTGTCATTGATGACGTGTACATACGTCCACACGTTTTTGTCGGGGTAGTTGTAGATGCCTGCCGTCAGGTCCAGGATGATATGGGCGCTGTCTGTTTTGGGGAAGGTGTACTGGTGGAAGCCTACCCTTGCACTGGTGGTCATCTCGGCTATGATGCCTGAGGCATCCAGCTTTACTTTGTAGTAGTTGGCTTCGCTTACTTCGTTTTTGTGCGAAAAGCCCGAGCGGTAGCCGCTGCCGGGTTTATCTGCTGTGCCGGGGTTGAGCTGGAGCTTGCCTGTTGTCGGCATTACCAGGAAGTCGCCCAGGTCGGAATGGCCGGTGCCGCTGAAATGGGTATGGCTAAAGCCTACGATCGTTTTATCTTCGTACTGGTAGCCCGCGCAATATTTGTATACGTCGGGGTTGTAATGGCCCTTCAGGTCATAGCTCGGGGTGTCCGTCTCCGGGCTTAGCTGCACCATGCCAAACGGTACCGTGGCCCCGGGGAACGTGTGCCCCATCCGCTCTGTCCCGATGATCGGGTGTACGTAGCGGATTAGGGAGCCTGGTTGGGCGTTAACATAAATTGCGACTAAACATAATGCCGCTGTACATATTCTCTTCATCTTTTTGTTTTTTCCCTATACCGGCACATGACCACGAACTGATAAGCTATACATAGATTTAGGGATATAAATATATTATGCCATGTTTAGGTTAGGATTGGCTGAATAAGCTGCCCACAGTTCATCCAAAGTTTTACCGGTCTCATCTTTCCAGGTATTTTCGGTGTAAGTGTGTTTACGTAACTGCTCGTCAACATCTTTAACAAAACCGGGCTTAATATTCTTTTCTATCCATATAAAAAAACGTGCGGTAATGCGGTAGCTATTTGTATAGCCTTGCGTTGGCTTATATTCAGGCAATTTCCACCCCGAACCGGTATTGTCAACACCAAATTTGGCGCGAACATAATCAGCAATACCTTCTGTCAGCCACACAGGGCCTGCACTGTAGCCATAACCCTGTACTATGTGCATTACTTCATGAGTGACGACATCAATATCATTGGGGTGTGCCATCATATATTTATAGCTGAATACCACCCTGGCATCTGAAGTTGCAGCAACCCCTTTATAAGCGGTATCGATAAAAAAGGTGACGTCTTTATTAGTCTTTTTATTGTAGGCTTTAGCCAATTCGGGGTAAACGGTAAAAAATGTTTCTACCAGCTTTGTTTTAAGCGCTTTGCTAAAAGTAGTGTCGGTTTCAATAAAAGTTAAAGTATACGCTTTCTTTTTAAAAGTTTCAGAAGGCTGAGCGTAAGTTACTGACTGAATTGTAAATACAAGAAAAAGGATTGCAATGAGTGATTTTTTCATAAAAATAGAAGTACAGATATTAAATTGAATAAAATAGTATTGGAAAAAAGCCATTACAGCAATGCTGCAATGGCCTAATTAACTGATCTAAGGAACACGTGTAACGTGCGGGACAGTAACGGTAATAAGGTAAGTACCCTCCTGGAAAAGGCGGAAAGCAAACCGAGGATTTGCGCTGTAAATTTGGGCTGGAGTTGGTGTAACCCCTGCATCATATTTAATAAACTGGCTCGGGATACGGTAATATATAAGATAACCAAATGCCGATTGTGCAAAAGGGAAAGGCGTTATTTCAAAATTACAGGTTAATGAGGTATCTGAAGCAATTAAAGGATGAAACTTAGCATAAGTTTCGAAATTACTCCTATCGCCACGCGCAATTATTTCACCTTTAGCCGGGTCAAATGGGGTACCGTGTTCATCAACCAATTTTAAAATAGCCAATGTGCCTGTAGTTGATAACCTTTGAATGGTTACCGGTGGATTGCCGGTGTCTCCATTATCTGTTCCGTTATCCACGAACCATGCACTGCCCCCTGCATCAATTTCATATGCCGGTCCGTCAAATAAAGTGAAAGTACCAATGTTCTTATAAATTTTCGAACCATTTTCATTGGTGGCTTTAATATCAAATTCATAGGTACCAAGGGGTACGTTAGCTGTAGTTTGATAAAATGTAAATGCGCCGGTATGTACGTTAAAGTCGAAGCATGGGCCATTAACAAGTTTACGATGGGTATTAAGCAACGCTACAGTTGTATCCACATCAGCATTAAACAACGAAATAAATTCATAATGCTCTTGCGGCGTATATAACGAATCTGCGTGCTTGTGTGTAGTCGCATTCCTAATGTCAAGTAGCTCATAAGTAACAGGTGCGCTTGAGCCATCGCTGTTTACAGGGTTCGTTTGTACAATATTCCCGCGTTGAATCTGGATGGGGCTGTCTGTGTATCTTATCTGGCTGCTCAAATAACCATTTGGAGCTTTTGTGCAGCTTATAACGCCACTGCATAAAGCGGCTGTTATAAAAACGGTATATAATTTTTTCATCTTATAAAAATTTAAACTCCTGATTATTTATTTACGTTGCCAAAATAGGTGAACGTATGATCATTACTCAACACATGTAAAACCCCGGTCGTGGTTATTATACCCGTTGTTTGGCATAACGTATTCAGTATCTGGCTTGGGTCAAGTTGCTGAATGGTTGTTGAATTCAAAACCGGGGGAAGCGGAAAATCGGGTGTTGCCACCAGCTTACTCAGGAAAATATATTTGGGTTCTGTTGTAAATAAAGTACTGGTATAATCAGTAGTTGGTAACAACTGAATTAATCTAACTTCCCCATCATCTGCTGTAGCCAGCGTCCCCGATGGTGTTAAATTATCTCGCGTGTATTTTGTTTTAAACATGTAAGCCCTTAATGAATCTTTCAGTGTCGAAAAGTTCAGGGAGTCGAAAGTATAAACAAGGTTTTCATTATTCTCAATTATTTCCAGTTGTGCCTTTTTAGCTTCAACGTAATTGTGAATAGAATAATTAGTAAGCGCGAAAAATGTACCGCTTGCGTTTACCTCGTCTTTCAGGTTGGTTTTATTTATCATGATAACCAGCGTATCAAAAAGATGGTTAGTTTTCAGATAATCATAGGTAGTCATATTTACCTTGGCGTTAAACAGATCGCCGCCAATAACATCCGATTTTTTACAGGAATAAAACGCTGTTATTAAAACAATGCTGAGTATAAACAATTTATATGTTTTCATATTTTTCTATTTTAAAAGATTAAAGTTTTCCTTGCCAGTAAGGGGTTTGTGTAAGGGTAAAATCGTCTTTAAACATATTAGGGTCAATTGGCCATAACCAGCCATCTTTCGGTGAACCAGTTCCAAATTGGGCTGAAGGGAAACTTTCATTATATGTAGTAAGCATTTTGGTTCGTACCAGGTCGTAATAAGCGTGACCTTCATAAAACAGCTCGCGTAAGCGCTCTTCTAAAATGGCAGTGGCAAGATCAGAGCCGGCTCCCTGGTATGGAGCAGTACCGGCCCTGGTACGAATTTGGTTAAGCAATGTTAAAGCTTCCGCGTCCCTGCCTAAATGATTAAGCGCTTCGGCACGCAATAATATAATATCTGCCAGCCGGAAAATAATGATGTTATTAGATAAGCGCGGATCGTTTTGTGCCGAGCCGTCGGCATACGTAATATTGCTGTATTTTATAGTTTGCCCTGCATTTGACTGTGGCTGGTAAAAGAACTTCCGTATTCTTATATCATTTGTATCAGTATACAATCTATTAAAATAAACAGTATTCAATGGCCACTCCAGATTCGTTTTCTTAGCAAGGAAAGGTGCAGATAAGGTTGGCAAATAGCCTCCTCCGTTTAGGGCTATCCCCTCACTCTGACTATAATCTATATTTATCTCGAAAATTCCCTCTGTTGATTTTCCGATAAATATTTTAGAATAATTTGCAGAATCAACAAGGGTATACTGGCCTTGTGTAATAACCGCTTTAGCAGCCGAATCACATCCGGCATAATCGCCCATCCATTCTTTTATATGCGCCTGTAAAGCCATTGCAGAGCCTTTATTAGCGCGTACTGCGGTTTGACTTACATCAGTATAGCCGTATTTCAAATCTGCCTCAGCAATTTTTAAATCTGCAAGGCATTGTTTCAATACAGTTGCAGCAGGTGTTCTCGGAATGTTTTCAGCTGTGCTAAGATCCAGGTCAGGAGATAATTTAAGCGGTACATCGCCCCATACCCTACTCATATAAAAGTAAATGTATGCTCTTAAAAAATAGGCTTCGCCGGTTATCTGTAATTTATCATCCTGGTTGGTAAACTTGTTAATATCAATACCCGGAACTTTATTTATGATCAGGTTTATTTGTTGTATCAATTGATAATTACTTTGCCAGTTCCAAATACCCGGGCCTACATTTAAGCCATTAAATTGCCCGTTAGATATATTGTAATTGGCATCATCGTAACCTGAATTTATACTAAACTCACCAGCAGGTACATCACCAAACACATAGTATGAATAATTATTCAATAATGTTGATCTTAGTAAAGCATAGGCACCAGCTATTGCTGTATTTGCATCCTGGCCATTTGTAAAATATGCACTGGTAAAGGTGGAATCGTGAGGTTGAAGGTCTAATATCTTTTTACAAGACATTGTACCGCATAATCCGCCTATTAATGAAAGACCGATTATGGATTTCTTTAAATATGTTGTCATTTCTTTAATTTTAATTGATGTGTATTTTATAAAGACATGTCTAATCCAATTGTGAATTTTTTTGGTATTGGGTAACCATTACCATTGTAAATCCCAAATGCGTCAACAGCTTCAGCATCAGGAACACCCTTTGCCTGGAACATGTGCAGGTTATCAACCATTCCATACACTCGAAGCCTTGTCAATCCCAACCTCTTTATCGACTCGGGTTTAAATGAATAGCCTAATGTTATTGTTTTAACCCGCAAATAATCACCACTTTGCAGCCAGGCGCTGCTAACTGCAGCATATTTGTAGCGTGTGCCGGAAACTGAACTTAATGAAGGATATTGCGCATTATCACCTGGATTCCGCCAGTAATTGATGCCCGACAAATCAGGAAATGCACTGTTCATTAAATCATCATATACTGTTCCGTTAAAGTCATCTTCAGGAGTTAAATGCGACAATTTACCAACCAGGTAATCGTTGTAAATTGTTCTGTCGAGCGTGAAGGTGCAAAACACGGTCAGGCTCCAGTTTTTGTAAGAAAAGTTGTTGTTAAAACCACCTACAATGCCAGGGTTAGGATCTCCGGATGCTACGTAATCAGTTTGATCTAAAACCCCATCGCCGTTTTGGTCTTTCCATATTGGATCACCACCTTTAAAAGGATACCCATAAAAATTCGCTACCTGGCCCGTAACAGGGTTCACAGGCACATCCCCATCAGTTTTATAAATGCCGGTTTGCTGGAATAAAAAATACTCGTTTATAGGGTGCCCCTGCCTCAAGATGTAACTTGTCGATCCGCCATTTATTTGAATATCACGGCCGCCGTTCGGTAGCGAAGTAACCTCATTTTTGTTGAATGCTATATTGAAGTCTGTTTCCCACTGAAAAGAACTGCTAGGTTTAAGATAATGTGCTATCAGTGTCATCTCTAAACCTGAATTTTGTGTTCCGATAGCATTAGTGGTAATTGTTGTATAACCTGTTGTTACCGGCACGTTAAGAGAAAAAATGCCTTGCGCCGTATTTTTAACATAAGCATCGGCTACAAAGCTATAGCGGCCATCAAATAAGGTAAGGTCGAGGCCAATATTGGTTTGTTTTGAATGTTCCCATGTCAGGTCCTTATTACTTATGCCGCCATTAAAATTGGGTGATATTGCAGGAACTCCGTTATAAGTGTAAGATAAGTTTGCGCCGGTTTGAGGGCTGTAGCTGCCGGGAAAAGACCCTGCGCCAACACTATAGCTATTGAAGGATAAATAATTATTTCCATCATCCGGCTGCCTGCCGGTAATACCAAAACTTCCGCGCAGTTTTAGGAGTGTAAGCCATGAAGATTGGCTTTTCAGGAAGGGCTCATCGCTGATGATCCAGCCTGCTGAAATTGATGGAAAAAAACCCGTTCTGTTGCCCGCGCCAAATTTAGAGGAGGCATCAGCATTCAATACGCCTGACAAAAAATATCTTCCTTTGTAATCGTAATTCAATCTCAGGAACTCAGTCTCTATTCCATTTTCCCACAAATCTGAATAAGCAGTTGAAGCATTTTTATTAACTACATCAACCACACTTATCTGGTCATTTGGTATGCCATCAGCCTCAGCATCAGTAGCCCTGTACTGATGATATTCCATATTTTGCCCCATTAATAGGTTGATATGATGATCCCGGCCTAAAGTAGTAGTGTATTGCAGGGTATTACTCATTAAATAGTTATACTCATTGTCGGCAAAGCTCGCGGCGTATCCTTCACCACTCAAGCGGTATGCACCCGGTGTAAAGGTATCATGCCTGCTATTGGTTGCCTCATATGAGATAACTGTATTGAATGACCATTTTTTAGATATTTGCCAATCAATTGTTGGGCTAATTGAAAGGCTGTTACTGGTGTTATCGTCGGTGTTAATTGAGGTGTTACCATAAATAAAATCCTGCATGGCCTGTGATAAATACAGGTTGGATGGCGGAAGCGGGCTGGAAGCGTAATAACCGCCGGTGAACGGATCTATTCCGCCGCTTAAATCACTAACAGACCGGGGCCTGTCTAACCTATAATACCTGATCTGTGTGTTAATTTTGAAATTTGAGGCTAAATTCAAACCTATATTACTATTAAAAGTATAGCGTTTAAGCCCTGATTTTTTAACTATACCGTCTTCGTTATAATAATTTAAACCATACCTGTAAATTACCTTTTCATTTCCACCACTTATTGCAAAGTCATAATTATCAATTAATCCGTTTTGGTAAATTCCTTTCCTGTAATCATTGGCATTATTAAATGCAGGGTTCAAAGTATCTGTTAAAATTTGAGGCAGATCCTTTAGATTATTGTAGCTGCCATAATGTTCTATCAATTCTAATTTAGCCCTGGTTTCTTCAGCTCCGGTTAAAACTTTGTCCAGTGCAGGTTTCTCGGTTATACCATGATAGGTTGAAAAATTTATTTTTGTTTTTCCTGCAACACCTTTTTTGGTTGTGATAATAATTACACCACTTGCGCCCCTTGAACCGTATACCGCGGCTGCAGAAGCATCTTTTAATATATCGATGTTTGCTATATCATTTATTGGGATACCTGCCAAAACATCTGTACCGGTACCGTTTCCATAACTGATAGCCGCAATATCATCGGTAGTTTGGGGCACACCATCAATTACATATAACGGGCCGCTAATCGCTCTTGCAAGGCTTGCTTTTCCCGCTGCTGTGGTATTATCACTGCTAATATTTCGGGCCACAGCTGTATTGCCTCTTAACGCAACTGTACTGCTAACACCCGGCTCACCTGAAAAATTTTGAACATCTAAGCCAGCAACCCTGCCCTGGAGTAAAGCATCAAACGTTGGCGCCGGAATATCTTCTATAGTTTTTGGATCAAGTGACGTTATTGCCGCAGTTACAGAACGTTTGCTTACTTGCTGATAGCCAATAACTACTACATCATTTAAAACCTTTTCATCCGTTTTAAGAATGATCACAAGGTTGGCATCAGCTTTGGTTATTTTTAGCTTTTGCGTTTCATACCCGATCATGCTAAATGTTATCGTCTTCCCTATTTCAACATTTAATGAAAACTTCCCGTTACTGCTTGTTGATACGCCAGTAGCCCCACTTACTATTACCGATACCCCAGGTAACGGACCAGTATCATCCTTGACGATGCCTGAAATTGCTACTTTAATGCCTGGCCCGTTGCTACCTTGCGCATTTCCATTTGCTATTGCCGTAAAAAGCAATGTTGTAATAACGCCCATATAAAAAAGGAGCTTCTTTTTGTAAAAAATTTTGGTCATAATTAAATAATAAATAGTGATTAATAATGTGATACAAGGAGGTGGTTCCTCCGCTGAGATGCCAGGCAGTTAACCGGCGTTAGGTTTGTAGTATTATTTTGCCATATAATGAATTTAGTTGTTTAACAATCTATTTTTGGTAAAACGTTTTACCAATTGTGATAAAAAAATTCTTATGTATAAAATGACCCTGCTTTAAATAGCCTTGAACAATTATGTGCCTGAAATATATTTTCTCCCGAGTAAATATGACTATAGGTAAGAATCAAACTTATCGGTAATAAAATAGAACAAAAAGTTTTATTAAATGCGCCAACCCTTTGAAACCAGCGCATAATTCAAAGATATTATAGTAAAATGTTTTATCAAAGTACTTTACTATAATATTATATAATTATGAAATTTTTACTAAATATTTAATTAAATAGCTTTTTTATTAAAAATAGTAAAAAACAATGCGATTGTATTTAATAATAATTTAAGAAAAATCAAACATGTGGAATTTTTATAGTCTAGACGCATCAAAAAAAAATCATCTAAATTTAAATAAATAGAAAAAACTGCATTAACAAATGAGAATGTTTCCTTTTACCAATAGTTAACAATTGGCTTTATAAGATCCTTTTTGATTTTGTTGAACCGCGTTCAATTAACTGTGCGGGTATCTGAAATTTTATTGTGGAAATATCGTATTTATCGTTAGTCATCTGGGCAAGAAGTACATCAATTGCCGATTTCGCAATTTCATAGGTAGGTTGTTTTACTGTGGTAATGCCCGGCGGGTAAAGTGTAAAAATTTCATTATCGTCAAAACTTATTATTGCCAGCTTATCTGGTATGTTTACTTTGAGCTCATTTATACTCTGCAATCCAATAATACCAAGATAGTTGGTTGTAAAAAAAACCGCGTCCATCTGGGGGTTTTGTTTAATAAATGATTTAATAGCGGCAATTGCCTTTTTGTTCTCGGTATCAAATGGTAATTTATATATTAGCTTAGCTTTCTCTGTTATATCATTTGCTTTTAAAGCATCTTTATACCCTTCCATACGGTCTTGTAGTTGTACAAGGTCCAGATCCGCTGTTACAAAACCTATATTCCTGTACCCCGATCCGATAAGAAAATTAATAGCAAAATATGTGCTGTTATAATTGTCAACCAACACATGCGGGATATCATACCCTGGGAAATAACCATCAATAAGCACTACAGGTTTGCCGTTTTCAATAAGTGACTGAATTTCAGATTCCAGCCCTTTGATAGGTGTGATCAGATAGCCATCAACCAATTGCTGCTGCAGCATCTTTATAGCATCCCTACCCTTTTGTATATTATTATTAGTGCTGCAATATATAACCCCATAACCTGCTTTTTCCGCTACCTCTTCTATCACACGTGCCATGGCCCCAAAAAATGGCCCGCCAATGGTTTCCACTATCAACCCAATAACTTTTGATACACCAGTACGCAAACCCACAGCCATTCTGTTAGGTTCATAGCCTTCGTTGTGGGCTACTTCTAATATTTTTTGTGAGATCTCCTTGCTGATACGTCCTTTACCATTCAATACAAATGATACGGTAGTAATAGATGTACCTGTAAGCTTTGCAATATCCTTAATCGAAATTTTCCTTTTAATCATACAATTTGCACAAGGCAATTAAGCGGTTTACAACTTTAATAAAATCAAGTATAACACACTATAAAACTACAAAAAATACTTACTTGCTATTTGTTGCTTGATTTTTACTTAAGAAACCTGGTTGATAAATCCTTTTACTAAAATAACTGCTATTTTATTTGAACTTAGCCTATATTGCAAATAACTAATAATTCGGATTAATATTTCATACGCAACACTTAATATGGGCATTACTCCTAAGCTTAACTGTTTTGATCTGTCAATGATTGTTGTAAGCCTTGTTATTGGCATGGGAATTTTTGAAACACCGGCGCAGGTGGCGCACAATGTTAACAATCCCTACTTGTATTTTGGCGCCTGGATTTTTGGAGGAGCCATTAGTGTATGCGGTGCACTTACTTTTGCCGAGATTGGCGCCCGATACCCTACCACCGGCGGCTTTTATAAAGTTTTCTCGCATTGTTTCCACCCCGCCTTTGCTTTCATGATTAATTGGATAGTGGTAATTAGTAACGCCGCCTCGGTAGCTGCCGTAGCACTTATCGGTGCAGAATATTTAAATCCATTACTTTTACCACCAGACCTGCAGCATAGTGCAGGTATAAAACTAATATCAATAACGTCGGTGCTTATTCTTTATGGCAACAATTTATTTGGCATAAAAATGAGTTCAAGGGCTCAGAATGTGTTTATAGTTTTTAAAATTGGATTAATACTTGTTCTATGTTCCAGCATATTCAAAAGCAATACACTGGGGGCGGTAAATATAACACATACCTCGTTGGTGCAAAATAATATAAGTGGCTTTGGAATGAGCCTGGTAGCTGTATTTTTTACTTATGGTGGTTATCAGCAAACTATAAATTTTGGGGGCGATAGCATTAATGCTAAACGGAACCTACCAAAAGCCATATTTATTGGCATGATAACGGTTATATTTCTGTACCTGCTTATAAACTTTGCTTACTACCGGGCATGGGGCATTGAAGGATTAAGGCAAAAACCGGCGCTGGCAGCTACCCTGGCAAGCGCTATTTTTGGAGATGTAGGATATAAGGTAATTTCTTTATTAATGTTCATTTCGGTAATGGCATTTATCAATGTAAATATCATGTCGAATCCCAGGGTATATTATGCTATGGCCGAAGATGGCATATTGCCTCAAAAGTTTAAACAAATCAATAAAACTACCCAAGTACAAATATTTGGCTTAAGCTTTTTTGTAATGAGTGTAATAATTATATTACTATTTATTAATTCGTTTCAGAAAATCTTAAATTATGTAATGTTTTTTGATACTATTGGGTTATCCACCGCTGCGGCATCCATCTTTATTTTACGAAAGAAGACCCGGCATTTGGATAAAACAGGTATTTATACAATAAAATGGTATCCGGCAATCCCTATTTTATTTATTACGACCTACTGGTTTGTTACCATAATTATTTTTATTAAAAACCCGATAGCTGCTATTATATGCGTGTGTGCATTCATTGCCGGACTGATTATATATTTTATCACCAAAGCCAATAAAAAACCAAATAACTGTTTATGATGGACCTTTCATTTATACTTAATGAGCTTGGCGAAGAAAGAGATAAATATTTCAACGCCGTTTCGCCGGCAATAATACAATCCAGCAATTTCAGCTTTAACACAGTAACGGAGATGCGAAATGCAATGTTAGATGAATTTGACACTAATCTATATTCAAGAGGACAAAACCCAACGCTCACCATTCTTCGGAAAAAGCTTGCCGCTTTAGACGGCGCCGAAGATGCGTTACTGTTTACCAGTGGTATTGGAGCAATAAGCGTCCCCCTGCTTAGTTTATTAAAAACCGGGGACCATGTTATTGCAATTGAAAACCCTTACAGCTGGACTGCCAAGCTTTTTAATGATTTTTTGCCAAAATTTGGCATCGTTACGACATTTATTAACGGTAGCTATTTTAATAATTTTGAAAAAGCGGTTCGGTCACAAACACGCCTTATCTATCTCGAAAGCCCCAATTCCTATAATTATGAATTACAGGACATAAAAAGAGTTGCCGATTTTGCCAAAGCAAGAAATATTGTCACAATGATAGATAACAGTTACAGTACAGCCTTGTTTCAGCAACCCATAGCTATGGGTATTGACCTGGTAGCACAATCAGCTACAAAATATATCGGGGGACATTCAGACGTGGTGGCCGGCGTATTAACTGGCAACACAATACTTATCAAACAGATTTTTGAACATGAATTTATGAATTTGGGACCCGCTTTATCTCCTAATTCAGCATGGTTACTACTAAGGGGTTTAAGAACATTACCATTACGTTTGCAACGTAGCTTTGAAAGCACAAAGGTAATTACTGAATGGCTAAGTAAGCATTCTGCTGTTCAAGAGGTTATCTGGCCATTTAGTGCCAATTTCCCACAATTAGCGCTTGCCCACCAACAAATGCGGGGCTGCAGCGGGTTATTCAGTTTTATATTAAAAGACAGCACATTTGCTAAAATTGAGCAATTTTGTAATCAATTATCTCATATATTGATCGCCGTATCGTGGGGTGGATACGAAAGTTTGGTATTACCAGTTACTGCTTTGGTAAAAGAGCAACAATATGATTTGAACAACAAACAGCATCAGCTTATCAGAATGTATATTGGGCTGGAAGATCCTGATTATTTAATCAAAGACCTACAGCAAGCTTTTGATCATATTGACAATTAATAATAATTATTGGCGACAAGATAATGAGTAACTTTCTGCATGGCATAATCAATCTGTCTATTGATTTTCCGGTCGTACCAGTCATCTGATCGGCAGTTTGATGATAGCAGCTCCTGCATAGTAAAGCGATCTTGCGCTTAAAAAAATCAGCAAGAATAAGCTGGATAAATAATCCAGCTTATTCTCGAAGTTACAGCAGCACTAAAAAACAAAACCCGGAAATCGTGCGGATGCCATACCGTCAGCAGTCAGCTTTATTATTTAACTGCCAGCAGATCCACCTTTTCAATTACGGGGTCCGCAGCCAGCAACTCCGGTACTTTTGCCATTAATGCTGCGGCGATGGGGCCGTTCAAGTGGGCATCGCGCGCTTCCTCGGTTTCAAAAGTGTCGAATATTCCGAAAGTCGATTCACCCAGCTGAAAACCATACCAGCTTATAGTACCGAGTTCGGACTGAGCCATTGGTAGTGCAGATTTGATGAATGCTTCTAAATCCTGTTCCCTGCCGGGTTTAGCTTCCAGCCTTACTAATAATGAAAATTTTACCATGATGAATATAGATTATTGTATAAATAGAGTTTCTCTTTGGCGTATTAGTCGCAGATGCAATTAAGTCCTTACCAAACATTTTTTTATTTTTTAGTAAGGATATGTGACCTACGCCGACCAAACAGGCAATTAAATAACAATCAAATAATTATGAATTCCTTGAATTTAAAATCCGCATGGTTCATAGCCGTAGTAGCTATCTGTCTATCCACAAATGTCCAGGCGCAGGACAAGATGTCCAAAATGAAAAAAGACACGACTAAAATGTCAAAGATGTCTAAAATGGATCACAAAAAAAGTGCCACCAAAATGGGCAAAATGTCTAAAATGAAAAAAGACACCGCTAAGTCAAAAATGTAATTGTTAACCGCCGGTGGCAGCGCGCCACCGGCTTTTTATTTATCATCAAATGAAATATCATATTATAAAAACCACTACGCTGCTTTCAATTTCCTTATTGATTTTGTTAACCGGGTTTGAAACCCAGGCAAAGGTCTACGGTGATACTGTAAAATGGCAAACATATCCACAATTGCCTACCGATATCAGTCCGCTGCTTATCGGTGAAAAGATCCCTTTAGTAAACATTCCGGCTTCCGATGGCAAGTTGTTCGACCTCAATGCCAATATAGCAGAACAACCTACCATCCTGTTGTTTTACCGTGGCGGTTGGTGCCCGTTTTGTAATAAAGAACTTGCAGGTATTCAGGCCATTCAAGGTGACCTGGTTAAAATGGGGTATCGTATTATTGCCATCAGTACCGACAGTCCCGAAAATCTGAATAAAAGTATAGATAAACACCAACTGGGTTATACCTTGCTTTCTGATGCTGATCTGAAGGTCGCTAAGGCGTTTGGCATAGCCTACAAAGCACCTGCAGCTTACAGTCAGATACTGGCTGATGGTTCTGCAGGAAAAGATGTCGATAAATTATTACCTGTTCCATCAGTGTTCATTTTGAATAAAAGCGGAGCCATCCAATTTGAATACATTAACCCCGACTTTAAACAGCGTATAAGCCCAACACTTTTAAAAGCAGTGGCGCAAGCTGTAAAAGCAGATAATGCCGCGAAGTAATGAACCCTTATTATAAAAATCAACGCGTTCTTAATGCCGGGCTATTTATCGTTTTATTCTTTTGCTTCAGTACTGTTGCTGCGCAACAACGGAAACAAAATCGGAATATCATTTTCCAGGCTGCGGATATGGAGGTTGCACTCAGGCTGGCTAAACAACAGCACAAAATAATTTTTGTAGACGCTTATGCAATATGGTGCGCCCCTTGCAAGCAACTAAAGGCAACCACTTTCAGAGATAAAAAAGTGGCGGGTTATTTTAATGCCCGCTTCATAAATGCAACCATCGACGTTGAAAAAGAAAGCGGGCCGAATTTTAGTGATCAATATGCCGTGGATAGTTATCCGACTTTGTTATTTATAAACGAAAACGGACGACTTGTTAAAAAGAGAGAGGGCTTTGCCGATGCAGGAGCACTACTCGCAATGGCTGAAAGTATTCATTAACCCGTTGAATTATTGTATTTTTATAGTTTAAAATATTTTTTTAATTTCTCGTAAGTTATTGGGTACCCTTACGACTAAGTAAGGGCACAACGTACATACCAGATGAATATAATATGCAATTGGAGCCTGTAATTGAGACATTGGCAGATCAGGCAGTAAAACACGAACTGCGACCAGAAGATTGGGTGGAGTTACATGCGGATTACCTGTATAATTTTGCCAGAATACGGCTAAGTGATGAAGAGCTTTGCCGTGACCTTGTACAGGAAACCTTTCTCGCCGCGCTTGAAAAGACCAAAAACTTCAGAGGAGATAGTAATGAACGTACATGGCTGACCGCGATCATAAAATATAAGATCATTGATATTTATCGCAAAAAATCCAGCGCCTTTGTCAGCCGGGATGACTATGGTACCCCTGGAGAGGAGCCCGAATATTTTGACACTGACCTGAACAACTGGAAAAGAGCGCATTGGCCGGCGCATTTTGGAATAGAGGATAAAGACCCGCTAAATAACAAGGAATTCACGCAGGTTTTACAGCGATGCATGGGTAAGTTACCTCCTTTGTGGATGTCTGTATTTAAACTGAAACATATCGATGAAGAACAAACGGACACGATCTGCGCGGAACTCCGGATCACGCCTTCGAATTTTTGGGTGATCATCCACCGTGCCAAGGTTAACCTGCGTTCATGTTTACAAAAAAACTGGATATGAAATGAAAAAAGTGCTAAAAACCGAAGAAGAAAGGATAGCTTATAACTGCCGCAAGGCTACCTTACTTATCGAGAAAAAACAAAATATTGCCCTTAATCCCAGGGAAAAAATGGAGTTGCAGGTTCATCTGGCGGGTTGCTATATCTGCAGGATATACGAACAACAAAGTATTTTGATCACTGCCATGATGCATCAGATCCTGCGGAAACCTGAAGAGCAGCTAAAACTGGATAAGGCCTTTAAGGACAAGTTAAAAAAGCAGATTGAAAATAAAATGATGAATAATTAATACCTACCATCTGAAAAACATTTACAAGATCAATCATCCTGAAAGGTTTAATAATCCTGCAGTTTATAAATTACAATAGTTGTAAGGATAGTAGGGACATTCGACTAATAGTTATTAGTTACTTATGAAATTCGACAATAAAAAAATACTGATCACCGGTGGATCGAGCGGAATTGGAAAAGCACTGATAACTTCATTTTATCATAGGGGAGCCCGGCAATTTGCTGTGATAGGCAGGGATGAAGCAAAAATGCAAACGCTTAAACGTACTTTTCCTGATGCCGATTTTATTTTTTTAGTAGCCAATCTTGCAAATCCTAAAGGCTTGAAAACTGTGGTCGATCACTTAGCAGGTCAATGGAATAAGATCGATATACTGATAAATAACGCAGGCGTAGTTAGCGCCGGAGCACTTGAATCCATCAGCGACGATGATATCATCCACATGCAGCAAATCAATGTTAGCAGTTTGATCATTCTAACCAAATATGCGCTTCCGCTGTTGCGTCAAAGCGATGAGGCAGCTATCATCAATGTATCTTCAGGATTGGGTATTATCGGCATGGCTTTTTATACACCTTATGCAGCAACCAAAGCTGCGGTTCGCCAATTCTCAGAAGCTTTACGCCGTGAGTTAAATGGGCAACCAATTCATGTAATGACGCTGTACCCAACTGCTACTGATACACCGATGATGCGATCGGCTGGTGCCAGCGGCATGGACAGTCCTGAGGACGTGGCTGAAAGAACTATCGAAGGATTATTAGGACGACAACTGGAAGTAATAATGGGCGGTGACAAAATGCTGGAAAACCGTAAACTCAATTTTGAAGACCCGGCAACACTGGATGAAAGGCTAAAAGGAAATTACGAGGTAATGAAACAAAGATCTACCGGCCACCGGTCCATGTAGTTCTTTTGAAGTATGATTTAATGAGTCTTTGAATAGAAATATGAAACAAAATAGCGGTAATATTCATCCTATGGCACGTGCAACAGCAGTATTATGCCTGATGTTTCTATTTCTGATATTTAGCTTTTGCCCGCTTCGCAACACACTATTTAAGCTTTTACAACGTGAACCGGTTAAAACAGCCCAGCCTGCGCCCGAATATGCCAAAGTAAACGCCGGGCAGACATGCAGTACTGCCGTTCTGTTAAAAGCGAAAATCCCCACAGAGAAAGTATTTGACCCTTCTTTTAGATGCAAAGCCTTTTTAAATGGATCATTTTATCAATTAACACGTGGGCCAGTGTTTACAACATGTACGCTGTCACTGGCTTATGTTGCAAATTTTCAACATTCAACCACTATCTATCTGCGCAACTGCGCATTTCTGATTTGATGTACCTTAAGTAAACAAATAAGCAAGCGTGATTCCGGTCACTTTTAGATTTATTACTTAAATCATCATTATGAAAAATTCCATTTTTTCAATTTGCGGTAAAGATTACCGGCAAATTGCCCCCTTATTTTTGCGCCTGGCTGTCGGTTTCGGATTTATGGCGCATGGCTGGGCCAAGCTCGAACGCGGCCCTGAAGTATTTGCAAAGTTATTGATAGTACTTCATGTACCGGCGCCCCAGGTAATGGCGTGGATTAGTACGCTCACCGAACTTTTGGGCGGCATGGCATTATTTGCAGGTGCTTTCGTTAGTCTGGTGGCGATTCCTTTGATGGCTACCATGCTATTCGCTATGTTTACCATCCATATCCACTATGGATACAGTTCTATCAGGACCATAGGACTCACAGCAAAAGGCCCGCTGTTTGGGCCGCCAGGGTATGAAATCAATCTTTTATATATCGCTGTCTTAGTTTCACTTATTATCTCCGGTTCGGGCAAGTATTCACTGGATTCTCTGCTGGAAAAAAAACCGATTGATAACAAGTTATAAATTTACTGCTGCCGGTGATGACCGGCAGCAGTATGTTAACCACCGGGTTTTAAAATGGCCGCCCGCTATTGGCATCATGATCATTGCGCTTTGCTTTTCGCTACTGTTATTGTGGCTCGCGGTTATTTACGATCCATATCCCACACTTTTAATGAAGGCAAAACTGTTTCGCTTGCGGATGCTACTGACAAAACATTATTTCCCGCGACAGGATATACCATGGTTGATATTACGCTTTCGCCATCGTTTCCAAACACTTCCAGCGAAGATTTGTCCATCAATATCGTAAGCTTAACCAAGCCGTTATTTACTTTTAGCGGTGCAGTTTGTACAAGGTTATGTGGGTCCTTATTGGCGCTTTCGGTTGCTGAGCAATCAATATATAATTCCTTCTTATCTGCGTCATAACCAGCTTTTATCTTTTGCGAACCATTTTTATTTCCGGCTATCCAAAACTCTGTTTTCCCTGATTGATTAGGTTTGATAGTCGTTTCAATCCAATACGAATTTTGGTCGTAGCTTCCGGGTTTAGATAATTGCATACTGCCATTCAGGCCCATATTTTTTTTTACCAACGGCGCACTTTTTGCCAGTTTCGACAAAGAACCGCTAATTACCGAGGTTGGCGTTTGAATCAGTCGTATACCGTCTGCAGTTGTTTTGAAGGATAGATCGCGCGGTATAGACATTTGCCCTTTCCAGGGATAGGTTTCCTGCTTACCATTGATCAACCAACCCAGGAATATTTTTTTGTTCTGGGGAGCATTGCGCCAGCTAATAGCAGCATAAAAACAATCGCCGTAGTCGGTGCGCAACACTTTATCCTGCGGGTTTGCATTTGTAAATGTAGTACCGTCAAAATCGCCTATAAAATATTGTACCTGCGGCCCGTGTTCACCAAAGCATGATACAAATAAAACATACTTAATATTTGCCGGGTTGCCATCAACCGGCAGCGGTACTAATGAAGGACATTCCCAGGCATTGGTCATGAATCCGGCAGGGCCAAAATCACTTAGTTTAGTCCAGTCTTTCAGATTTTTTGAACCGTAGAATCTTACCTGGTGTGTATCAACCAGCGAAACCACCATTATCCACTGCTTTGTTTTTTCGAACCAAAACACATTTGGGTCGCGAAAATCATGTTTATTAAGATCGATCACTGGGTTTTTGTCATATAGTTTGTACGACATGCCGTTATCATTGCTATAGGCAATAAACTGCGATTCTTTTTTTTGCTTGGGCTGGTCGCCGGTAAATATGGCGATGATCGGTCCTTTGCCATTTACACCAAACCCGCTGGTATTATTTTTATCTATTACTGCGCAGCCTGAAAATATCCAGGTAGTAGTATCTTTTGTTACTACCTCGGGTATTGCAACCGGGAAGTGCGTCCAATGCACCAGGTCAGCACTTTCCGCGTGCCCCCAGCTCATGTGCCCCCACTTGTTTTCAAACGGGTTATGCTGATAATAAAGCTGGAATTTGCCATTAAGGTATATTAACCCATTCGGGTCATTCGTCCAGTTCTTTTCAGGAGTAAAGTGATAAGTTGGCCGCCATTGTGGTGTGGGAGTAGGTTCAACCTGTGCCAGTCCACGTAGGGCCAGCATGAGAAGTGCGAGTGTAATAAGTTTTCTTTTCATTTTTTAGTTATTGGTTGCTATACCAGTAAGTTACGGCCGAGGCATTGATAAAGCCATTTTGCCAGCCAAGCATCTCGATGGTATAATTTAGTGATTTAGTGAATGGTATTCTGTCAAGGTTCCGTGTTCGTGTAAAAGTATTTTGTCCGAAAGAGTCGGCGTTATCGGCTCGTGGGGCATTCGCAAAAGGTGTTTGGTAAATTACCACAGGCGCCCATGAAGTATTATAATAATCCTCTGTTCCTGTACCAAATTCAGACGGGAACTTGTCGCCATTAACCCAAAACTTTTGGTCGCCTTCGCCATACCAGGCATGCATCAGGTTATAAACCGAATAGGTATCACCCATAAAAACACCGCGCCCGTTTGCCTTTAGCAAGCTCCATTCTATCGGATGATCCTGTTCAGTTTTCCTAACTGGAATATTGTTCTCATCCTTTTCTTTGGCATGGAAATACAACGTGTTTTTATCCCAATTCCATTTTTTGGCAGTAGCGGTAATGGAAATTGATAATGGTTCGCTTCCGTTATTAGTTAGCGTAATTTGGGCAGAATGCTGATAAGGCATTACCCACCTGCTATAAATAGTGCCATTGGTTGCGATGCTGCGGTACCAGCTTTGTACAGGTTTAAACCCTTTTCCGGAACCGGCAAAACCGGCCAGTGCACAATTAACCGTTTGCGTGCCGTCGAATTTTATACTGATCATAGCCTGATCTATCAATGTATCATTTGGAGGGTCTAATCTTATGGTCAATAACTGCAAAGCATGAGGCCCATGTGGAAGATCTATCGATAAATGCCCATTGGCTTTTATTGTGCCAACGGCAGATATATGCTGGCCCGCCATAACAGTGTCAGGATTCAATAATTTTTGATTGACTTTTGCGATCAGATTTTTCAAAGTACCCAATTCTGCAAGGCTAAATGTTTGCACCTTACAATCTTTCGAATATTTCCGATAATTGATTTGGTAATACCTTGGTTGGTTATCAGTATCGTGGTCTTCCCAGGTTATTTTACAATGTTTGGCAAACGGGATGGGCAGGCATAAGGTACTTCCCCCCTTTTCCTTTGGCTCATAACTGGAATGTGGTGCCAATAATGCAGGCCCAACATTAAGGCCGCTTTTCATCAGGTCGTAAGCCGGAATTGTAAGGATTGGACTTTTTTGGCCGTCAAGGTAAATGCGCAAATTTCCATGCCGCTTAAATGTGGTGAGCCAAAAGCGTACGACTGCACCCGGACCATCGGCATCAAGCATTACTTTCTCGACTCTGCCTGCAACGGTATCTGTACGGATATATTGTGAAGCATCGCCATTGGCGAACCAGCCGGGTTTACCGGGTGCTATGGATGCACGATCATAACTACTCGCCTGCTTTTCGGTATATTCGGGTTGTGGCCATTTAGCTACTGCATCATAGCTGATTATCTCCTTCAGTAAGGAGCGCGTATCCACTACCGACTGCGCATAAGAAAGTTTAAAAACTGATAGTGACATCAATAGCATAAATGCTTTTTTATATCCCGATATTTTTAAACCTTGCATGAACAAATTATTTAAATGTGATGAATATTGTTAAAGAAAAAAAATACTTATCATCACGGCCCTTACAAATTTTAGCAGTGTCTCATTTTGCAAATGAGACAATTTGAGACAAGTCACAGCCAGACAAAACCAATCCTTCAAAATGCCTCAAAATGCGCCAAAATAAACGTTTTTATGTCGAAATAAGCCCTCAAACAGCCTTTTTTAACCTCAAAAAACTATCAAAAACACACTTTTTTGGCTAAAAAACCGACCAAAATGCCTGAAAATCTCACACTTTTTGCATGTTTTTCACCCCAAAAAGCGCCATTTTTAGCCATTTTTGTTTCACTTTGTCTCACAATGAGACAGTACTCAAATTTTTAAAATATGCCGGGACGCCATTAAACCGGTGCCCCGGACATATAACCAATTGTGAACCTTTTTATTTATTAATAGCCGGGATTTTGCTTATATACACCATGACTAAAGTTTATCTGCGCCTGGCTGATCGGCAAGTATTCATCGCGATTTTTGGTAAAATGCGCGCCAACCAGGTGTGCCGTACGTTTCGATTCTACCGCAAAATAACTATTGAGGTAATCAGCGGCGATACCCCACCGTACCAGGTCAAAGAAACGGTAGCCTTCCATGGCAAATTCTAAGCGGCGCTCAAACATCAGTGCCTGCCATGCATAGGCATTGGTCCAGGTACAGTTTACACCGGGTTTATAAATATCCATAAAGTAATGGGATGTTGGCGTGCCGTCTGCCTTTTTCAGTAAGCCTGTACTGTTAATCGCACGCTGGCGCACCTGGTTAATAAGCGGCAATGCAGCTGTTTCCTGCCCTGTTTGGATAAGCGCTTCCGCCTTCATCAGCAATACATCGGCATAACGTATTACCTCCCAGTCTTTTGAACTCGACATAAAAGGCGGAAAACGGGTGAATGTAGGGTCGGTATAAGCAACGGTTTCCTTCATACTTAGCAAGTTACCATAGCTTTGCGGGTCCCTTGCCCAACTGCCATCATACACTAGGTTTGTTTGGTATTTGTATGGATGGCCGGGTAGTGCAACAGTGTGATCTAAACGTGGGTCGAATGTATTGGTCTGAAAATCATTGCTCGGTACCACATCAGTATTGTTAAAGGTGGTAAACATAGGTAACCCCGTAGCGTCGGTTTTAAAGGCATTAACCATGTTATCGCTTGGCGCATGAAAACCACAGCAGCCATATTGTGCATTCATCGGATAGTTGAGGCAATGGCCCGCATCAACCCTGCCAACAGTTGTATTATCGTTTTTAGAGTATTCGATTGAAAAAACAGATTCCGGCGAATTACCATCCTGTGGAAGGAAATTGTCGGCAAAATCAGCATCAAGGCTGTATTTGCCTGAATTGATCACGCTATCGCAATAAGTTACCACCTGTGCAAGTTTGGTTTGATCTATGCCGGTTACATTGTGCAGCGCATCCTGGGTGTATGCCTGGTAAAGCATGGTTTTTGCATAATATGCCTGTGCTGCTCCCTTTGTGGCCCTGCCAACCTGTGATTGCGTAACCGGCAGATTGCTGGCCGCAAATTTAAAGTCATTGGCAATTTTGGTCCATATCTCATCGCTGCTAAGCGCTACGTTTGAAACAGAACCATAACTTGCTGCCGATTTTTGCAGGGTTTCATCAATATACGGTATTTGATTGAAAAGGATTTTAAGCAGAAAATAAAAATGCCCGCGGAGAAACCTCAATTCTGCCTCGCGCTGTGTTTTAAGCGGGTAAGCAGCCTCTGTTTGGCCTTCAACCAACGTTAACGCGGTATTACAACGTGCAACACCTACATATAGTTGATAAAAAACCTGGTCGGTTGATGTGTTCGTGGTCGTATTATTTGAGAAAACCTCATATTGGTTATACTCCGCCACATCACCGGGGCCACCCCCACCTTTATAGGCGTCGCCGCTGCGGATGCTGCCGTAAGCCCACATGCTACTAAACGGGTAATAGTAATAATCATTACCGAGGTACGAGTAAGCGGCGATCACCATTGCATCGGTATTAGCCGGTGTTGTTAAGTCTGATAATGATACCGCACCCTGTGGCGCTTCATTCAGGTATTTTTTGCACGATGCGGCGCTGATCATCAGCACTGCCGCAAGTATATATTTTATTTTTTTCATGTCTGATAGTTAATAAGAGAAGTTAACGCCAATGGTTGTGATAACAGGGATGGGATAGCCGTTACCTGGGTTTTCCGGATCAGGCCCTGTATATAATGAGCTTTTGAACCTTAACAGGTTGCTGGCTTGTATATACACCGTCGCACGCGAAAGTTTCATATCCCTAAAAGCACGTTTTAAATCGTATGACAGTTGAATATCGCGCAGTTTCAGATACGATCCGCTTTCAACAAAATAGGTAGAAAAACGGCCTTCATCGTTGTTATTAACTAACGTTAGCGCGGGAATGGTAGACTTATTATTTTGCGGTGTCCATGCACCCAGTGTACGTGTTCCCCAGTTAGAGCCGGGCGCCAGTGATGTGAAATCGGTCAACCCTTTGTAGGTATTATTAACCTGTCCTCCATATACACCCTGGAAGAAGAATGTTAACCCAAATCCTTTATAACCTATGTTAGTATTCAAACCATAAGTAAAGTCAGGATCACCGTTACCAATGTATGTTTCATCGTTCTGGTTGATCACATTATCACCGTTCAAGTCTTTGTAACGCAGTCGGCCAACACCTTTTCCGGGCTGAGCTGCTGAATTGGTAACTTCGTCCTGGTTTTGGAATATCCCCTGAACCACATATCCAAACATTGAATTTGGAGAGCGCCCTATTATGGTTTGCGTGGTACCATTGCCCGGATATCCATTAATTGCAGCGGTTGGCAGTTTGGTGATCTTAAGCCGGTAAGCAGCAATGTTACCGGTAACACCAAAATTAAAATCACTGTTAACCTGCTTTTTATAACTTAGTAAGCCTTCAAAGCCTTTTACATTTAGCGAAGCACCATTAAAATATTCATTACCTCCTTCTCCAAGTACAGCGATATATGGCGGATTGATAAGAATATCTGTAGTGTTCTTGTTGAACACGTCAAAGGAACCGCTCAACGTATTGTTAAGGAGTCCAAAATCTACACCGATATTGGTTTGGGTGGTTGTTTCCCATTTAAGGTCAGGGTTACCAGTTTGTGTAGATGTAAAACCTGAAGGCAACGTACCTGAACCGGTGCCATTAATGTCGTAAGCGCTACCGCTGTCACCATTAAACGCGCCCCTATTACCATATATCGATTGGTAAAGTGAATAGGTGGCATTATTAGCTATATTCTGGTTACCTGTTTGGCCCCAGCTGGCGCGTAGCTTTAAGTCGGATATTAGAGGAACATTATCTTTAATAAAATCTTCCTGGCTTACCCTCCAACCAACAGATGCAGAAGGGAAATAAGCATAACGGTTATTTGCGCCGAATTTTGATGAGCCATCCCGACGCAAGGTTACTGCGGCCAGGTACTTATCATCATAAGAATAGTTTATTTTACCAAAGTAAGAAAGTAAGGCATCGCTTGCGCCGCCGCCATTTGCAAGCAGGTTACTGGTGCCTTCGCTCAGGTATGCATAGTCATAAATATCCAATGTTAGCCCCTGGATGTTTGCATTGAAGTTTTGATATTTATCCTTTATATTTTCCTCACCTAAAAGTATGTTAAACTGGCTTTTCTTAATACTAAAATCATAGGTTAACTGGTTTTGCCATGTTTCGGTTACCTCGTAGTCGGTTGACTGCCCGGCAATGGTTCGGGTGTCAGAAAGGAACCCGGCGGTATATGGAATTTGTAGCCAGCGGTAATAATTACCGGCAAAGTCGGCATTGTAAGTTGTTTTGAAATTTAGGCCTTTTATGATTTCCAGATTAGCATAAACATTACCAAAGACACGACCAAAATTGTTGAAATTCTGTTTATTGTCTTCGATCTCACGCACAGGGTTGTCACGATCGTCCATGCCCGCTATAGGGCCTCCCCAGCCAATACCATCAACAGTATGTATAGGGATAATCGGATTTTCAATTTGTGAAAGGCTGGTGATGCCACCTGTTGGCAAAATGTAATCCTTCATATAAGTGGCCGATAAATTTTCACCAATTTTCAATCGCCCATTAAACAAATTGTGCTCGCTGTTCAGGCGCAGGTTATATTTGGTATCACCGGTTTGTTTAATGATGCCTTTGTCATCATAATACCCCAATGAAAGTAAATAGTTGCCCTTATCGTTACCGTTGGATACCGTAAGGTTATAGGTTTGCAGAATAGAAGGTTGTGAAATTTCATTAAACCAGTTGGTATTGGCTGAACGCATGGTAGAATCCGCATCCAGGTAAGGGCGGATAATTACTTTATTAAGTACCGGGTTAGAAAGATCGTGGTTCCAATCAAAAGTATAAACCCCGTTAAATTCATTGGGTTCTACAGGTGTGCTGCCAGCTAATGGGCCAAACGCATCATCATTTACCTGCGCCTGCCAATAAGCCTGGCCATGTTGTGTGGCATCAAGTGTTTTTAGTTTACTGTTATAATATTGTACCGAAGTTGATGCGTTAAAATCGATATGCTGAATACCGTTCTTCCCTCTTTTTGTGGTAACAATAATAACGCCTGCAGCTGCTCTTGAACCATATATACTAGCTGATGCCGCATCGCGCAATACCTGGATGGATTCGATATCACTCTGATTGATCTCCTGAAGCCCCCGTTGGGTTGGAACCCCGTCTATGATATATAAAGGGTCATTATTATTTAACGTAGTTGCCCCGCGCACACGTACTGTTACTGCGCCGTTGGGCGAACCGTCGGCGTAAATATTGAGGCCGGGTACCCTGCCTTGCAAGGCCTTCATCGGGTTACCTTCGGGTACATCCTTAATATCATTAACGTTAATTACTGATACCGCACCGGTAAGGTCTTTTTTCTTTTCAGATGTATAACCGGTAACAACAACTTCGTTCAGATCGGTGGCGTTACCTGCGAAAGATATTTTTAGTGGTTTATCGCCTGTTACTTTAATATCTACCGGTTTATAACCCACAAAAGTTACATGCAATACCTGGCCGTTGGCCACCTGGAGTGTAAAATGGCCGTTTACATCCGTTGCTACCGCTTGCGCTGTGCCTTGTATGGCAACCGTTGCGCCCGGTAGCGGTTCCCCTGTCGGATCATACACCACCCCGGAGACTGCCCGGGTTTGTGCTGATGCGCTCACCGCCATTAATATGGCAAGCGAGCAAAAAAGTAAGAATTTTCTCATGGTTGATTAATAATTTTTAAATGGTTGGTTATAAAAGTTGATTATTATGCTTTTTGATCAGTTTAAATGGCAACATGTTCTGTTAGCAGCTTTAGCCGGGTGATCTCTTACCGCTAAAGCGTTTAAGCAAATAGGTAATGGTCCTCTCATAGTGATTTTTGTTAGTTGGTTATGATAATTGATGATGTAATTGTTGTAGTTTGAAGTGGCTGAATTCAGCCTGTTCATAATCGGGGCAGCCACCTTTTTTGGTGGTAATAAATGCGCCCATGGCAATAGCATTTTTTAGGTTTTCAGCCGGATTATCTCCTTGAATAAGACCTGCTACAAATGCGGCCAGGAAAGCGTCGCCACTGCCGATCGTATCATTTACCTCAACGGGTTTACCCGGCGCATGCCGGGCCGCATCGTCAGTATAACATGAAGCACCTGCCGCGCCTTTGGTTACGATCACTGTTTTTACATCGAAAGTATTGATGACAAATGCCGCCTGCGAGGCTTCATCCCCTTTTGATTCGCCAAAAAGTGATTGCACCATCTCCAATTCAGACTGGTTGAATTTTACGATATCGGCTTTTTGCAAAAGTTTTCGCAGTAAAGCTGCTTCAATAAAAGGTGGGCGCAGGTTGATGTCAAACACTTTGATCGCATCACTTTCAAGCAATTGAAAAAGAGTATGACGCGTTACCTCATTTCGCGAAGCAAGGCTACCGTAAACCAGGTAGTTTACTTTAGTTAATTGGTTGTTGAGCGAATTATCTCCGGCAATAAAATCCCAGGCTACCGGGTAAAGTATTTCATATGAAACTTCATTATTATCATTCAAAGAAGCTATTACACGACTGGTTGGCTGTTCGTTATCGGGTTGAAGCAGTGAAGTGTTTATTCCCCATTCACTTATCAATGAGGACAGTTTCCGTCCCTCTTCGTCATTACCTATCCGGCTCATGATGCCGGTGGAGATCCCCAGCTTATTTAAATGATAGGCGACATTCAATGGCGCACCACCCGGTTCAGGCCCTGACGGAAGTACATCCCACAGCACTTCGCCAAAACAGATAACAGTTGGAATTGATAATTTGCTGTTCATGATCGCTGATTAATGGGTTATGATATTGGTTTCTATCTGTTCCAGCGATTTACCCTTGGTTTCGGGCATAAACCGCCAAACGAAAATGAGCTGCAGCACCATCATCGCCCCGAAAAAGGAAAAGGTAACAGCACCGCCCAGCGTTTCGGCTAAGTATGGGAATCCAAAAGCAATGAGCGCGGCCATGATCCAATGCGTAGAGCTGCCAAGTGTTTGCCCTTTAGCGCGTACCTGATTTGGAAATATTTCGGAAATAAATACCCAGATCACCGCACCTTGTGAAAAGGCAAAGAACGCGATGAATATCATCATGTAAACAGGTATGGCCACGCCGCTCAAATGCCCCGAATGAAATGTGATGGCTACCAGGAAAAGTGACCCTATTAATCCCACCGAGCCAACCAGCATCAATGTGCGGCGGCCTATTTTATCGATAAAATTTATGGCGATGAGCGTGAACACAAAGTTTATAAGCCCGATGCCGACAGTTGACAGCAGTGATGAATGGGCGCCTAAGCCTGCCATTTCGAAAATACGCGGCGCGTAATAGATCACCGCATTAATGCCCGACACCTGGTTAAAAAATGCGAACATAATGGCCAGCACAATAGGCGTTTTATATTCGCCTGAAAAAAGGTCGCTGCTATTTTTTCCATGAAGTTCAGATGCCTGGATAGCCCGCAGTTCTTCTTCGCAATTAAGCGGGTTAATGATGCGCAATATTTGTAATGCCCGGCTGTTCTCGCCCTTTTTCAGCACCAGCCAGCGCGGGCTTTCGGGTATAAAATATATAAGCACCAAAAATAAAAGCGAAGGGAATGCCTGTACGCCAAGCATCCACCGCCATGAGGCTTCGCCACCCTGGCTAATAAGGTAATTGCTTAAATAAGATACCAGTATGCCCAAAACCACATTAAACTGGAACAACCCTACCAGTCGCCCCCTTTTTTCAGCCGGCGAAACCTCGGAAATATAAATGGGTGCTGTAACAGATGATATCCCCACGCCAAGACCACCTAATAACCGAAATGAAAGGAACATATACCAGTTATCGGCCATTGCCGTGCCTACCGACGAGCACAAATAAGCTGCCGCGACAAAGTACAGTGTGTTTTTACGTCCAAAATAATCCGACGGCCGCGCGCCTAATAATGATCCGATAACAGTGCCTATTAAAGCAATTGAGATGGTAAGCCCATGGGCAAATACCGATAATTGCCAGTATTGCTGAATTGCCTTTTCAGCACCTGAAATTACAGCGGTATCAAACCCGAATAAAAAACCACCAAGGGCTACGACCATGGACCATGCCACGACGGAGTATTTGTTCATAACAAGAAAATGTTGTTTTTAGATTTATTTAGCGGATGCAAGGTAGCCGTGACACGGGGGTGGCGGTTATCAATTTTGTTTCAAAAAAATTCAAAAAAAGTAAATTTTGTTTAAATAACTGTTTATCAAGTGATTAATATCAAAATACAGTCATCAACACATAGCGAACGTTCAGTTTTGTTACCTGTTTCTTACAGTTTTGTTTCGGCTGCCCGATACACTAAGCCCCGCCATTTTTGGAATGGCGTTGTATTTAACTTATCTTTAATCACATAAAACCGTCAGCTATACGGTTACCAATTAAGCCTGTTTAAAAACAGCATTATTTATCTATCTAATTATAAAAGGTATAAATGAAGGTATTTCACAAATTCATTTTGCTGGGTGTTTTTTTCATCATGCTTTTTGGTTGCAAAAAGAAGGACAAAACATCCATGTATTGCATAGGGTTCTCGCAATGTGTTGGATCTGACCTTTGGCGGCGTACCATGCTTGATGAGATGAAGATGGAACTCTCCCTGCATCCCGGTGCGAAGTTTATTTATACCGATGCCAACGGAAACAGCCAAAAGCAGGTGCAGCAGGTAAAAAGTATGCTGAACCAGGGAATCGATTTACTCATCATATCACCGAATGAAGCGCAACCGCTTACCGATATTGTTGAACAAACCTATAACAGGGGCATTCCCGTGATTGTTATCGACCGCAAAACGTCTTCTTCGTTATATACAGCTTATGTAGGCGCCGATAATGTTGAGATCGGCCGTATGGCAGGCGAATATTTGGGAAATTTGATAAAACAGAAAGGTAACGTGGTTGAAATGATGGGCTTACCCGGTTCTTCGCCTGCTATTGAACGGGAACGTGGTTTTGACGAAAGCCTTAAAAAGTTCCCCAACATACACGTAATTAGCCAGCTTTACGGAGATTGGCTTAAGGACCATTCTGAAAAACAATTGCAGCAAATTGTACCCATCCTGTCAAATGTTGATGCTGTTTTTGCGCACAATGATGTGATGGCCTCCGGCGCAAGGGCTGTATTGAACGCTGCACACATCAATAAAAAAATACATGTCATCGGCGTTGATGCACTTCCGGGTGAAGGCGGGGGGCTGCAAATGATCGATTCAAAGGTAATTGATGCCAGCCTGCTTTATCCTACCGGTGGTAAAGAGGCCATTAGTACCGCTTTTAAAATACTTAACAAGGAATCATTCCTGAAAGAGAATATTCTGCAATCATTGGTTATCGACTCCACAAATGCGCAGCTGATGAAAATGCAATGGAACCGCATAGCCAGTCAGCATAATGATATTTTAAGGCAGCAAAGCCTGTTAACCGAACAGGAAGATGTTTACAATAGCCAACAAATGGTGCTGAACATCATCGTGATCACGTTGGTACTGGCAGTGGTTTTTGGGGGATTGGCTTTTTACTCGCTAATGGAGAACCGCAAGATCAACAAAGCGCTTGAAAAGAAAAATCTTGAAATTTTAGAACAGCGTAATCAGCTGGTTGAAATGTCGGCCCGGGCACAAGCAGCTACTGAAGCTAAACTGAATTTCTTTACTAATATTTCGCATGAATTCCGCACGCCATTAACACTTATCCTGTCGCCGGTCGAAGATATGATGGCGAACGAAAAACTTAACCTGGTAGCAGGAAAAAGCTTAAAACTTATCCAAAAAAACGCATTCCGCTTACTTAAACTGGTTAACCAACTGATAGATTACCGGAAGATAGAATACGACAAGCAGCAACTAAACCCGGCACCTGGCAACCTGGTGACATTTGTTAGAGACATAGCCGACAGCTTTAGGCAAAGCGCCGAAAAGAGGGGGATCACCATTAGATTTACCACTACTGAACCCAATGTTGAAGTATGGTTTGACGGCAACCTGCTGGACAAAGTGTTTTTTAACCTGTTATCTAACGCAATAAAGTTTACCAACGATAATGGTGCGATAGAGGTAGCAATAAGCAAAAATGGTGAAGATACCATCGACTTGAGTATAACCGACAATGGTATAGGTATGGACCCGAACGAATTAAAACATGTTTTTGAGCAGTTTTATCAAAGTGACAGCGCTTCGGGTAAAGGGTCAGGCCTGGGGTTATCATTATCAAAGGAAATTATCAATTTACACGGGGGTACAATAAATGTTACGAGCAATAAATGGCAGGGCACTACTTTCTGTATTAGCTTAAAACTGGGCACAGCGCATTTGCAAACAATGGTTGAAGACATGCCTATAGCGCCATTAACCGTCAATACCGAGAAGCTTAAACTTTACATAGCCGACCTGGATAAAACAGAGCACGAAGATGATAATGGCCTTACTTCCTTGCCAAAAGAACATTCATTATTGATTATTGAGGATAACCCCGACCTGCTGGCATATCTTGGCGAGAAGTTGAAAGATCGTTACGATATATATGATACAGATAACGGTAATACAGGTATTTCTCTGGCATACGAGCGTGTACCCGATTTGATCATATCAGATGTAGTTTTACCTGGCGCCTCGGGAAAAGCGATCACCGAATTACTTAAAACCGATGTACGTACATCGCACATCCCTATCATATTATTAACCTCGCAAAGTAGTGTGGAACAGCAGATAGACGGCATCCGCAGCATGGCTGACGCTTACATTACAAAGCCCTTTAACTATGATTACCTTTTGGCCACCATTGAAGGGCTTATCAGAAACCGGGTATTGCTTAAAGAGCACTTCATCAGCGACACCTACCCTACCGGTAAGCTGCCGGTATCTAAGGGCCTCGACAAAAAATTCCTGAATGACTTTGCAGGAATTGTTGAACAAAACCTTGGCAACGAAAACTTTAACGTTGATGATATATGCAAGGCAATAGGAGTATCGCGCGTTCAGCTGTACCGTAAGGTAAAAGCGTTGCTTGATTGCGGTATTACTGATTATATACTTGCCCGCCGCCTTAAGAAAGCTAAGTACCTGCTTACCAATGAAAATTATTCCATCAGCGAGGTATCGTATATGGTAGGTTTTTCAACCCCAAATTATTTCTCAACCGTATTTAAAAATAAATATGGATTCACGCCTACAGAATTTAAAAAAGAGCGCATTTAATAAGCCTGGCGAACTGTACGTTTGTTGACCGCCTCGAGAACCTGCTGATCGCCAGCAGTACTGGCATCGGTAAAAGCTATATTGCTTCTGCTGTGTAATCATTTGTCTTGCCAGTTCCCATGCTGCTTTTAAAGGCATGGAACATGCCGAAGGACTTCATCTTCCGCAGTTAGTCTAAGGTACTTGTGTTCATGTTATTGTTAGTGCTTATCCGGGCCGAGGTTGACATGCCTATTCTTGATTACCCTGGCATAGAAGTGTTTTTTTAACTGGTAACGCAATACAGGCAGTGGTGATAGGGTCCCCACGCTCGGTCTCTTCAAACTGTAGCTTCTTGCTGTACTCTGGCCTTTATAAAGAAATTATTGGTGAAGGCCCATGATTTGTTTAAAATGATTAGAAGTTTATAAGCTCGTTGAAAAAGCTGCCATTATCTATATATCAGATCCGCTGTTTACGCAGATATTTCGTAAGGATCACGATCTGCTGTCCTTCGATCTTTCCCTCGATCTGTTCGGTATTGTCGGTTACCAGCCGGATGTTTTTAATAACGGTACCCATCTTGGCGTTGAGGGAACTACCCTTAACATCCAGCGACCGGGTGAGCACGACCGTGTCACCGTTTTGCAGCTGATTGCCTAAACTGTCTTTGTGTACAGGTGCGGCTTCCACTGGTTCTTTTAAACCAGCTTTGGCCCATCCCAGCAGGTCGCTGTCAAGGTACAATAACTCCAGGTTATCGGCGGCCCAGCTTTCCTCGCTGAGCTTTTTCAGCAATCGCCAGGTAAGCACCTGCACGGCCGGGACCTGGCTCCACATGGTTGCCGTCAGGAAACGCCAGTAAGCGCCGTCGGCTTTATCAGTTCTTTCTACCTTCTGCAGTTCCGTTAAACAGGCCTGGCATACTGAAACTTCATTTTCATTGTGGCCCGAAGGCAACACAGTATAAATGAGCAGGCTGCCGGCAGTCTCGCATAGTTCGCATTGTTCCGTCAAATCCCCGCTTACAAATGAATTCATAATGATCTTTATTAATATTTATACGATATTCTTATTATTTACGGAACCAGCTTACGATCACGATCCCTGCGATGATCCCGACGACCATGACCAGGTAAAGCAGTAGCTCGTTCCCTGCAAAGCGTTTGTATTTTATCCAGAAGAAATAATCGTTTTTTCCCTTTTTCATTTTCACTATTATTTAATCATTTAGTTTGACCGGGAACGCGGCTACCTCCCAGGCACAAGAACAACGGGAAATGGCCGCGCTGTTACACATTATCCTTTCCCTACAAGTTCCCTGTATTGCTGTGATGTTAAAAGCTCTTTGTTTTCCTCGGAGTCGGAAAGGCGTATCCGGATCATCCAGGCCTCGTAAGGCCGGGTATTGACCATTTCGGGCTGGCGTTCCAGTGCCGGGTTGATCTCCGCTATCTCGCCGCTCACTGGCATAAAAAGGTCGGAAACGGTCTTGACAGCTTCTACTGTCCCGAACACCTCTTCCCTTGACAGTTTTTTCTGTAGGGAAGGGATGTCCACATACACGATATCACCCAGTTCATGCTGGGCAAAGTCGGTAATGCCGATAAAGGCTTCATCGCCTTCAAACCTGATCCATTCGTGATCTTTGGTATACCATAAACTTTCCGGAAAATTCATTCTTATTGCGTTCTGATTTGTTTATTGAAAAATATATAATTGCTATTGGATTTCTGTTAAGAGCTCTTGATTTTTAGCGACTGACGTTCGGTACGCTCCCGACTTTAATTTAGCGCTGACCTGCTTTAATACGGCAACGGTTTTATATACGTCTGTATAAGTATGAACGGCCGTCGGAATCAGCCGCAGCATGATCACCCCTTTGGGCACAACCGGGTATACGACCATCGAACAAAAGATATGATGCTCTTCGCGAAGGTCCCTGACCAGGGTAGTAGCTTCGGTGATACTGCCATCAAGGTAAACCGGGGTGACCGGCGATTCTGTATCGCCGATGTCAAGACCAACTTCCCGGAGCCCCTGCTGCAACTCGCGTGTGATATGCCAGAGTTTGATCCGCAGTTCCGGCTGGTGCACGATGAGTTCCAGCCGCCGCAGCAAACCAAAGACCAGTGGCATCGGCAGCGCCTTCGCGAAGATCTGGGAGCGCATCCGGTAACGCAGGTACTGAATGACCTGCTTATTACCCGAAACAAAGGCGCCGATGGCGGCGAATGATTTGGCGAAGGTCGCGAAATAGAGATCGATCTCCTGCTGTACGCCCAACTGCTCACCAGTACCGGCACCTGTCGGCCCCATGACACCGATACCGTGGGCATCATCTACCAGCAGGATGAAATCGATAGTTTTCTTGAAAGCGGCGATCTCTGCCAGTTTGCCCATATCACCCCGCATCCCGAAGACGCCTTCAGTGATGACCAGGATACCGCCGTCATTCCCATCGGTGAGTTTTTTAGCCCGGAAAAGCTGTTTTTTAAAATCCTCCATGTCATTATGACGGAAGACGAAGCGCTTTCCCAAATGCAGCCGAAGGCCATCAATGATACAAGCATGGGATTCCGAATCATAGACAACAACATCATGCCGGTCGAGCAGGCTGTCGATAATAGACAGCATCCCTTGGTAACCGTAATTCAACAGGAAAGTGTCTTCTTTTTGAACAAAGGCAGACAGCTTTTCTTCCAGCAACTCATGCAATACCGAATTGCCGGTCATCATCCGCGCGCCCATCGGGTAGGCCAGGCCATATTGTTTTGCACCTGCCGCATCGGCCTCTCTTACCATAAGGTGATTGGCCAGGCCCAGGTAATTGTTCAGGCTCCAGACCAGTTTCTCCGCCCCGTTGAACTTCATTTTGGGGCCCAGTTCTCCTTCAAGCCTTGGATAGGCAAAATAACCATGAGCGTAATACGCATGTTCGCCCAAGGGGCCGGGCCGGCTTAATACTTTATCTATGATATTCATTCTTGTTATGCACTATTTTAATAAGAGGTTTATCCAGTTCCGGATGATAATGTACCTTGGGCGAAAGCCAGTAAAGCAGGATCACCCTGGAATATCGGAAGTTAACTGGCGATAAAATAAACAGTCCGGAAAGGATCGTTCCAAGGTATAGCCAGGGCGAATCAATGTTCCCGGTAACCAGCCAGGTTAGCAGGGCAATAGTAATCCCTTCACCAACATTTATCGCATAACTTACATACATCGCCGCATAAAAGTAACCAGGCTCGATCTCGAAGACCATTTTACATACCGGGCATTGAATATTAATGCGGTTCGAACCAAAGCTGTACATGCCCCCTTCAAACATATTTCCCCTCCGGCAACGCGGGCATTTGGCGGATATCATCGCTTGTTTCACCGGTGTTTTACCCGCTACTTTTTTATCCATAAGCGGAGCAGGTTATTAAATGACATATCTTCAAGGTGATAACCGCTGGGAATCACTTCATCATAACTTTGATAAGTAACGATCCTGGTACCAGGGGGGCGGTTTTTTAATATATGATACAGGTACGCGGAATAGTATTCAAACAAGCTTGCAGAAACTTCGAGCGTATCGTCAATGGCATTCTCCTGGTCAATATTCTCATAAAAAGCGTTGTAAAAATAGAAGTGATCAAATTCCGCGAAATTGATCTGGGTGATATTGGCATGGATAAAACTGGCGTTGTCAAGGCTGAGATAATCGCGGCTCTTTTCGGCATAATGCAAGAGCTCATGACGCTGCTCGACGCCGTAGTAATTACAATAAGGATGTTCGTGCGCCGCTGTGAAGCAAAACTTGCCGATACCGCAGCCAATATCCAGTATCCTGGCGCCTGGAACTGCCAGATATTGAGCCGCCTGACGGGCAACCGCCAGCGGCGTCCAGTGCTTCTGCGAGATCAGTTGCAGGTGCTGGGGGTAAAGCCAGTCAAACGCGGTATCGTTCTGAAAGAAACTGTCATTAGTTTTTTTACGCACCAGCGAAAGCAGCTTAGATTCCTGCCGTGGCTCTTCCGGCGGAAAGGGGGAAAAGGGATATACTTCAATCACATACAAAAATGGGATTGAAAAGAGCACATCTCAACTGAAACAAATCATTCGTAAAACTGATATTTATCAGTTTTAATATTTCGTAAATTCGCAGAATGAGTTTAAATGGCATATTTCCCATCGAACGCTGGAATTTCACCACGCAATCGGTACTTAATGTATTGGGCGACGAGGAATATGAGTTGCTTACGCGTCATCAAAGTGAATACGCTTACCGGAAGGGAGAAGTGATCTTCCGGGATGGTGCAGTGCCATCCGGCGTATTTGTGATCCGCAGCGGCCGTGTAAAAAAGTACAAGGTAGACCAATTGGGCAAAGAGCAGATCATTTACATCGCTAACCCAGGCGAACTGATCGGTTATCACGCGGTGCTGTCTGATGAGCGCTACCCGGACGTGGCGGCGGCCATGGAAAAAACACTGGTATCCTTTATCCCCAAAGAGGATTTCCTGGCATTGCTTTTAGCCTCGCCGACCTTTTCACACAGGCTGTTGAAGGCGATGAGCCATGAATTCACTGTACTGGCCAATACCATTTCTGTGATCGCTCAGCGGACCGGCCCGGAACGGCTGGCCATCAGCCTGATCATGCTGCGCGAACGGTTTAAGCAGGGATTAAGCAGCGATGAGACCGTTGAGATCAATGTGTCGCGTGCTGACCTGGCCAGTGTCGCCGGCATTGCCGAAGAAAATGTGATCCGGTTGTTAAAAGATTTTAAGCATGAGGGCATACTGGAAACCGACCGGCGAAAGATCATCATTAAAGACATAAAGCAGTTAGTTAAACGGGCTAACTACAGATAGTCCGCCGTTCAGCTTTTGTGGAGCTGAATTATGAGCAGAGCTCCTATATTGTGATTATTTCCGCTTTAATGAACCGCTATCGGTTACATGGCTCTATTCCGGCGGTACGATTGGTATTTATTTCTGCACTCTGCCTTAAATTACCTGAGTATAAGGAGGAATTGCGTAGCAAATTAGTAGATGATCTGGAACGTGATTTTACGGGTAAGGTGACAAAAAAATATGTCGTTTTATTAGGTAGCTTTTGTAGTTACAGTTGATAATGAAGGCCCAACATGCAATAGGATGAAAAATTTTGCTTCAGTATAGTAATCTTGTCACGTTGCGTTTGGCCCGGCAAATCATTATTACCGATACCATTTGGGTTAGGCGTCAGAATATCATCGGTTAAGCTGCTGTTTAACAAATTAATAGCGCTTGCGCTGATTTTAAAATGGCTGCCCAGTCTCTTTTCTGCGGAAAGGTTGAGGCTAATATTAGCCCTTTGCCAGTAGTCCAAACCATACCAGGGCGACACTAAGTCAATCCGTTTTCCTGTGTAAACCACAGTAATATTGGCCAGCCAGTTACCCGGTATACCTTTATAAAGCAGGTTAATATTTGCCAGGTTTGCTGATTGCCCTGCCAGCGGGCCATTTTCAGGCTTGGTTACGGTAACTATGTCGCTTGACGGGTCATCGGGATTTGCCCTGGTAATGATTTTTTTCATCCGGGTTATTACAGATGAGGTGTAGGTATAATTACAGGTTACGGTGAAATTGTGCCAGTCAAAGCTGTATAATAATTCTGCGCCGTAATTAGTTGCTGTACCTGTATTTTTCAATTGTTCGGTCAGCACTCCGGCAGGTGTGTAACTTAGGTCGCCCTGCGGGATAGGGTAAAGTTCGTCGTTGCCATTGATTAAAGTTTTTTCATACACATCTACAATGCGCTTATAAAATAAGCCTATTTTCAGCCGGCTGTTGTTTGGCTTGAACCAGGTATAGTTAATATCAAAATTATCGGCCTGGCTGCGTTTCAAAAAAGGGTTACCAGCTACATTATAATCCTCGTAAGCAATGGTGGCAAAAGTAATATCATATAAAGCCGGCCTCGAAATTGCCTTAAAATAACTGGCCTTTAATTGCTGATCGTCACTTATCGAATATTTCCAGTGAAAATCGGGCAGCCAGTCTTTATACCTGATGTTTACAGTTTGCCCGAAGCTCACTGTGGGGTCTAATGCCGACACGAAATGCTGCAGGGTTTGTTCCGATCTGATACCTCCTGTAAATTCTGAACGCCCAACAAGCAAACTGGCCATGGCATAAAATGCATTGATCTGCTCTGTGGCGGTATAGGTGTTGGGGTTGCTAACGTTCCCTAACGGGTTTTGTGGCCCGTTGTTATTTACCCAAACAACGTTATAAATATTTGTAAAAGGTTCGTTGATCTGTGGCGAAAATACATAACTGTTATAAAAATCATCCCTGGTTTTATGCCTTCTAAGCCCCCCGGCACTCAGGGTAAGGTTTTGACTAAATAAAGCAGGCCTGTAATGCAAGTCCAGGTAGGCGTCAGCATCTTTTTCCTGGTTTCGCAACCAAATACGGGTGAGCGGGGCCAGCACCAGCGGCGTTTGCGTAATTGTTCCGTTTGGAGATAATAACCTGCCGGTATTTGCGATCAGTTCAGCCCAATCGGGATAGCTGCCATCCGCCACCGAATAAACGCCTGCCCAGTCTATCGCCAGGTTGTGGTAGTTATGGTTTCCATTCAGGTTAAAATTGTTGAGCTGCTGCCGGTGAATGCGCGACCGGTCGCTAAGGTATATCCGTCCGGTGCCCGCTCCTGAACGGCCTAAAGCTAAGCTGGTATCGACCATACTACGGGTTTCCACATCCGTTTGATGGAGAAAAAAATGCGATAGCGTTACCCTGTTTGCACTGTCGGGCCGGTACACCATTTCAGTACTGATGCTTGCCACAATTTTATCGTTGTTGTAACTTTGCTTATAATAATCGGAAAAGGCCGGAACATTGTTCAAATTAGGCTGGGTGTTTAAGGGAATAAAGAACCCGTTGGAGCCTGTTTTGATGTTTTTATAGTCGGCTGCGGTAATAAAGCTCAATTTATTGTCGAGGAACCCGTGGCCGGCTACCAGCGAGGCCGTAACGTCAGGCAATGGCCGGGTGTTATAAAACGAAAGGTTATCCTTCGTAAAATCAGCGCCGGTCGCATAATAACCCGGCCCGAAACGTTCATAGGGAGACCGGCCCTGCACAGCACCGCTGTCAAACGTCCTGAAGGCATTGTCGAAGTAACGCGTGCTGTAACCTGTGTTTAAACTTATCTGTAGCAAAGGGCTGTCAGGTGGTTCCCTCATAACCAGGTTGGTAGCGCCGCCTATAGCATCTCCTTCCATATCTGCAGTTAACGACTTATACACCTGTACACTTTGCAATAAAGTTGCAGGGAAAATATCCAGGGATATGTACCGGCTCTTATCGTCAGGACTAGGTATTTTAAAACCATTGATCAGCGTGTAGCTGTATTTGGCTTCCATACCCCGGATGATGGCGTTATCACTGTTGCCTGTGCTGGTGTGGGTAACCGAAAGGCCTGGGATATGCTGTATGGCATCCCCGGCGCTGATGCTTCCCGATTGTTCGATCTGATCACCGGAAACAATATCTACTAAGGGGATGCCTTTTTTTTCAGTAAGCCTTGACTGCCGTTCGGAACGCGGGCTGATTTTAGTGGAAACCACAACTTCATTCAAATAAATCTGCCGGTTTTCCAATGCGATGTCTAAGTGTGTAACAGCCTTTTCCGTTAATGCAATTGTTACCATTAACTGCGTGTAATTTACCGATGAAAACACCAGGGTGGTTTTCCCTGTGGGTAACCGGTTGATACGGTAAAAGCCGTTGCTGTCGGTTAATGTTACGGGGCCAGTTTGCCCGCTAATGGCAACTACTATGCCGACAATCGGTTTTGATGTGGCTTTGTCGCTCACCCGGCCTTCAATGGAGGCGGCAATCGCAGCCTCATTGAAACCTAATAAAATAATCATTAACCAACAGTAACTGGCTAGCCTTAATAATCTTAACTTTTTAGTGCTGGTTACCTGTTCCATTCGTTTGATAAGCCCCAATATCTTTTCCCGGAGGTGTAATTTCTGTCACTCCAAATATTTTATCTACTTTAACCAATGCATAAGGCGAAAAATTAGTGTATCCCTTGCCGATGGCCGGTGAGCTGGATTGGAGCCTGAAATTGTAAGAGCCTATGTAGTCTGCACTGATCCATATGGTGCTTGCAGGCAGCGGCAACGGGTAATTAACAAACATAGGGTTGTTGGTGCCGGGCGTTGTATTGTTACCTGCATTGATATCGCCTGTTTGTATTTTTGTAATGAAACCTACGGGTAAAAACTGGTTGGTTATATCGGTATTATCACCGTAATTGTAAGTGTAACCGTATTTTATATTAGCCGTATCTGCTGCCGGGGTAGTAGCTGAACCGCCAAGAACACTTAACCCATAAGCACAATTAACAATGAAATTATTGTAGGCTAAACCACGGCCGCCATTTTCAAAATCCAATGAACCACCCTCCCCGGCTTTTTGCTGACGATAGCCGCCGGTAACCATAGTGTTATTGTAACATACCATACTGGCCTGCGGCGACAAACCACCGGCATCAGCCGATTTGAAACAGTTCCCTGTGCCCCCTATGGCTACGTTATAAGCAATATCGCCAACACTGCCGCTTTTTACATTTACACACTCGCCCGCGCTAAAGCCAACCTTTTCAAAGGTGTTGCGCATAAGCTCAAACTTGCCACCCGCTATCCTTATCATATCGTCATGCGACCCGTAGAGCCAGCAGTCTTCCAGCACAAAGCTGGCATTGGGATTGGTAAAATATATACCATAGCTGTCTAATGTTGCACGGGTTGGAGAGCTTGCGGGGGTCAGTCCACCAAGATATTCAAACCGTGTCCATTTTAAAATGATGTCGCCTGACCCCGAACCGCCCTGGATACCACCCCAGTAACCTTTAAAAGCCGGGTCGGTGTTAGGGTCTTGCGGGTCTTTCGCCGGGTCAGATCTTAAGGCTGTGTTCTGCACAGTAAACAAGTTAGGGGCGGCTTTAGTACCTAATGAATATAAATAACCGTTTACAACCACCCTGGGGCAATGCTCCTGTGTGCCAATGGCAGTAGGCCCGGTTGCCGGCCCAATGACGAAAACAGTTACGCCGCTTTGGATCACCAGCGTATCGCCTGCATTAATTGTTGCATCGCCATAATCGCTGTCAAGGTAATAGGTCTGCCCAGCCTTAAGTGTCCCTTTGATAGCCCTGCCGTTTGATTTATTTTTGGAGTTTAAAGTATCTCCGTTCTGCACATAGCTCCCGGTATGAAATTCCTGGGATGATATTTGTATTCGCTGGTTGTTGGATGATTTGCTGCACGAATATAAGCAGATCATGGGTAAAAGAGTTGCAACAAGTACTGTAAAATGTTTCATAGGTATTGTTTTTTTAGCTAATGAACAGTTTGTTTATAAGTTTGACGTTATTACAGCGTTAAGGAGTAGTTTGAATATGTTATACGATGCATAATGTCTTAACTTTCAACCATTCAAAAGGCTGTCTCATGAGTACGGGAACAGCCTTTTTTCAAATTATTTGGATAAGTGGTGGATGTTGATCACTAACTTTATCATTAGTCGTTATCCTTTTTATTCTCTTTAAAAAATGCGGCCCTTACCGGAGTTGGCAGCTGCGAATTTTCACCCTTAACCGCTTTCCATACAATTTCATTTAATACCTGATCCGGAACAAGGTCGGGCTGCGAGAAATCAAGTTTATTTGAGATTGCGCTATATTTATCTTTTACCACGTTAACATCATTCAAATTCACTTCGCTTGGCCTTATTTCAAAAGGGCGCATATCAGCCTTATTGGTAAAGCTACGCCACATTGATGTAGCGGCAGCGTCATACTGGGTCATCGGTGGCATGCCTAAAATAAGTTCAATGGTGCGCAATACAGATGAAGTTGAATACATGGTATGATCAACAAAATCCCTTTTAACAAATCCTCCGGCAACATATGCGGGGCTGCGGTGGGCATCAACATGGTCCGGGCCGTTTTGAGCATCGTCTTCAACAACAAACACAGCGCTTTCCTTCCATATAGGGCTTTTGCTTAAATGATTTATCAACATGCCAACGGCCAGGTCGTTATCAGCAACATTAGCAAAAGGCGTGGATTTGCCCGTTGCGGTACCTTGTGTATGATCATTGGGTAGCCTGATGGTATTCAATTGGGGCACCGCATGGGCAACAACTAATGAATCAAATTCTTTGATCCAGGCCCTGGTCCTTATAGTGTCTCTCACTTTAAAGTCAGCACCCGGAAAATAGGTACAAAAATGGCCTTTTAACACTGGTAGGTTAGCTTTACGACCATCGGCAAATTCCCCATAAGTTCTGTAAGTCACGCCCGATCTTTTAGCATCATCCCATATAAAGCCATCTTTGTTGTTTGCCGTGGCATTATTTCCCGACGATGCCTCTGTTCCGCCTCTCCTGCCGTACATAGTGGGCCAGGTTTTATCCAAAAAATCGTTTGCATAAGCACCCAGGCTCCAATTATGCCCATCTGAACTAACCTCTCCATCTACATAAAAATTATCCAGTGTAACAAACTCATTCGCTATAGCATGTTGATTAGGTGTAACATGCTTGCCAAATAATACCAGGCTGGTATCGCCGTTGGCTTTCTTTAAATCACCTAAAACCTGGTCGTACGTACGGTTTTCCTTTATTATATAAAACACGTATTTAATAGGCGACGGCGCACCAACTTTATCGGGGATCGGGTTCCCGGCTTCTTCGCCTGATACCACAAGCTCTTTTGCTTTGCTGTATGGCGTATTATCATACACAGCCCGTGAGTAAACTGACAATAATTGTGTTGAAGGAACATCGATAATACTTAACGTGCCCTTAAATAAACTGGCGATATATTGTACAGGTATTGCACTTTTTGTGCCCCGGTGCAGTTCAACAACTTGCTTTGTGCTTGTAGGATTGGGGCCATACGGGTTAGCCATTGAAGAGAACCCCCTCCCGTTTGCCACATATATTTTTTTATTGATCACCCTTACGCAAGTAGGGTACCAGCCGGTAGGGATAAAGCCCATTGCTTTACTTAAACCTGGTTTGCTTACATCAAATACTGCAAGGCAATTATTATCGGCATTGGCAATATATAATTGTTTTTCATTTGCAGATAAGGCTAACCCATTGGTAGTTGACCCGGTAAGCACGCTTGAATACAAGGCCGCATTCAACGTCTCCAATACTTTTTTCTTTTTTATGTCGATTACGGAAACTGTATTGTCATTAGCGTTTGCAACAAATAAGTATTTCCCGTTACGGGTGAGGCAAATATCATTGGGGTTACTCCCCACGTTAACGCTACCTGTAAATTCATTCTTATCCGTGTCGAACACTAATATTTTTTTATCTCCCCAAACGCTTACATAAAGCTCATTTCTATCAGGCGAAAGTAAACAGGCATATCCCTCAGCCCCCAATGGCAATTGCTGCAGAATTTTTTTAGTTTTCAGGTCAACCACATAAAGCGAATTATTTTCCTTAGTAACTATGTATAATATTTGCTTTTTATCGTCAAGCGCTATACCAGTTGGCGAGATCTTTACAGGCCATGGTTTTCCTAATTTAATCGTATCTGCCGTTGTAAGTTTATTATTATTAATTGCATATTTTAAAATCCAGTTGTCGTTACCTCCGGATGCATAAAGGCTTTTTTCGTCGGCACTGAATACCAATCCGCCCCATGCTTTGGGGATAGTAACTTCATCGGCAACTTTTTGCGAAGCAATATCTATTAACTGGATAGTTTGTACACCCTGGCCGTCGTTGGTTACCGCCATATATTTGTTCGATTTGCTAACAACAATATTTAAAGGCAAATCGCCCAGGGGTAAGCTTTCGCCAACTTTTGTAATTCCCCAGCCATTTGGCAAATTGATCCTTTGTTTCTCAATGTCAGGTAAGCTCTGTGTCCACGCTTTTGCCGAAACCAGCAAGGCAAATACAATAAAAAGAGTTTTTTTCATGGTAGTGTTGAGTTAATTTATTCTGAATTTTAAATAGTGCACCGTACGAAAATTCGTACGGTGCATTATTGCTCCGGGGCTTTTAAGCGGTAATTTTTACCAACCCGGGTTTTGTTTCAACTTTGGATTTAATACGATTTCTGAATTTGGGATAGGGTAATAATAATATTTATCGTTCCATTGCCTTTGCGTATCATAGTTTACCAGCCAGTGGATATTGCCATAGGTTCCATTAGTAAGATTAACCGTAGCAAGCGGAACGAGATAATAAACAACTCCAGGTACTACAGGCGAAGGCGCTTCCGAAACGAAATCAACATTAAATACACCGTCTCCGTTAGTCGCATAGTAAGTGTTCATTGCCGGAACATACATGCCCAGATCAGGTAAAGACATCATCGGCCCTTCTTTCCACCTTTTGATGTCATCAAACCTAAACCCTTCACTAAACAGTTCTATTCCCCGTTCTCTTCTGATCTCCAATAACACAGGGTCGGTTATATCCGGGAAGTAAGTTGACTGTAAATAACGATCAGCAATGGTTGGATAAGGGGCATTAATTATCCCGGCCCTCTGCCTGAGCGGCTGGATAGTCAGGGCCCAATCAGTACTGGTAAAACCGCCCAATTCTGATTTCGCCTCGGCATAGTTCAAGAGAACTTCAGCATAACGAAAAATAGGGATAGAATTGGTATTCAGCGTACTATAATCCAGCGTTTTATTATCGAGCGTGAATTTTAAAATATCATACCCGGTGTAAGTATAGGCAAAGTCCGGAGGTGCTGCCGACCCATCCGATCTTTTATAACCGTTGCAACGGATGGTTTGCTGTAGCCTGAGATCTCTGTTCTTCACTTCATTTACAAACGAGATAGTGTCATATCCGCCTTCGTCAGTAAACCTGCTTCCATCAGCATTTAAATAAGTATTAATAAACTGTTTGTTTAAGCTGTTTCTAAAACCCAGTGTCGGGCTTGTAAAAAGAGAGTTCAACGAACTATATGCCTTTAACGAGGTGCTGTAAATAGATGCCAGCAAATCCTCATCGCTCCAGGGTACTTCCGTTGTAAACAACGCTCTGTAATCTGAAAGAGGATTACCCGTATTATGCAATTTATAATTACCTGAAGTTATAATTTGATTAGAAGCATCCAGCGATTCATTTAAAAATGTTGCAGCAGTGCTGGTTAAGTTCAACTCTGTATGATATTTTCTATAAGTCCCTTCAAACAAACAAACCCTTGATTTGAGGGCCAAAGCTACCCACGTTGTAATGGTGCTGCAAGATGCATCTTTTGCTGTTGCAGTTAAATTTTTAATTGCATAATCCAAATCGGCCACAATTGAATCTGCTACTAAAGTTCTGGGGTCTCTTGGTTTGTACAAACTAGCGTCGCCTGGTGCAGTGGCGTGGCTGTACCAGGGTACATCTCCATATGCCTTTAACATGCCGAAATAAAAATAAGCCCTGAAAAATTTGGCTACGCCATTGTAATTATTTCTAACAGCTGCGGGTATTGAAGTATTGGTGTTGTTATCTAAAAAATAATTAATATTTCTTAAGATCCCCCAGTTTCCTGTTGTCCATCCCCCGGTTGGAGGTGCAATAACATTATTGGCATTTGTAGAGGCCGCCATAAGCGGCGGTATGGTGTTGCCGCTCATATAATCAGAAGTGTTGTCTGAAGTGGTAATAGTTGCAGCGGATGGAATTTGATTTACATAAAACGAATTTACATACAGCGCCAAATCACCGCTGTTATCAAATACCTTTGCGGGGGTAAGGTTGGAGAAAGGCTCCTTATCCAGGAATTTTTTACAACTCGTAAACCCGAGCATCGTAAGAATGGTGAAAAATAAAATCAACTTTTTCATGTATATTTTTTTTAAGATCTAAAAAGTTAAATCGATACCTAATGTATATGTCTTTAACATTGGATAGAGGTATCCATTTCCAATATTAGTGTTAGGGTTAACCTCCGGGTCTGAACCATTTATCACTTCAGGGTCGTAGTTAGGAGCCCATTTATGCAATGGTGTAAACGTTAAAAGATTTTGGCCGGTGAAGAAAATTTTCGCGTTGCTAATTTTTAGTTTTGATATAAGGCTTTTAGGGATATTGTACGACAGGTTGACATTTTTCAATCTTAAGTAGGCTGCATTTTGCAAATACCTGGTTTGTACCACTGCCAATTCCCTTGTGCCACTCAAAGCAACATATCCACGGTATCTTGGCCAATATGCATCCGGATTAGTTGCCGACCAAACGTTTGCAAGCATATTAGAAGGTATGGAACCATAAGGACGATTGTATTGCCCCCAAAATAAGCCTGCATCGGTTCCAGGCCACCAGTCTTCATGTTCTATACCCTGAAAGAAAGCACTAAATGAGAAATTTTTAACATTTAAACCGAGATTAAAGCTATAAGGTAATTTCGGTGTTGAATTTCCAATAATGCTTAAGTCGCCGTGATCTGCTAAAGTACCTTTACCTATATTAATTGCTCCGTCTTTATTTAAATCTTTAAATTCAATATCGCCCGGTAACGGTACATTTGAGTTAGATACATTTATATAGTTTGTTTGATTGGGATGCGGTGCCGCAAGTTCGGCAGCAGTGTACAAACCCTGTGTGGTAAAACCCCAAATCTCCCCAAGTTTTTCGCCTGTATAGTAAGTGTTCACACCCCCATAAGGAAGAATGCCATTTGGATTATTGTATTTAGTGATGGTGGCACTGTAATTGGACACCGCGATCCCTATTGAATAGCTCACAGCAGGCGAAATACGATCGCGCCAGTTTAAAGCAAGCTCCCATCCGTTGGTTCTCAGGTTAGAAAAATTACCACTGGGAACCGCTGCACCAAACACGGCAGGTTCGGGCTGGCTTGGTGTAAACATTCCTGTTGTAGCCCTTGTATAATAATCAAACGAGCTTGTCAGTCTATCGTTGAAAAAAGACAAATCTATTCCGCCGTCAAGCGTGGTTGAAGTTTCCCAGGTTAGGTTGTCGGGTAATACATTCGGCTGCTTTGTGTACGTTGGATAGGCCCCATTGATAATAGCTGTTTTTGATTGGGCCACGCTCATTTGAGGAACAAACTGGTAAGGATTGATATTACCATTACCCAAACTACCATAAGACCCTCTTAACTTTAGCTCATCAAGCCAGCTTGATGCAAACGCCATGAATTTTTCTTTTGATATTATCCAGCCTGCAGAAACGGAAGGGAAAAAGCCGAATTGCGAATAAGACGGGAACTTTGAAGAACCGTCATATCTTCCATTTACCTCAAACAGATACTTATCATCATACGCATAATTTAGCCTCGCGAAAAACCCGGCTATGGCCCATTCGTTACCGCCCCCGGTAATGGTATAATTCGTTCCGTTTAATAAATTGAAATTACCTAATGAAGGGTCGATCAACCCATCTCTTTGATAAGTGTTTGTATTTATTAAATTGTCTTCAATGTTTGTTCCTGCAAGGAGTGTAAATGCATGTTTTCCAAAACTCTTTTTTCCCTCTGCATAGATGTTAGTGGTCCAATAATCGGTAATTGAATTGGAATTATTCAAATAGTTATTAGTGCTTTGGCCCGTAAGCCCGGGCCCTGCACTGTAGCTCACAGGATAAAATTGCGACAATACGTTATAATTGGTGTAGGCGTAAGTAAAGTCGGCCTTAAGGTTTAGAAAATTTTTGATCAGATCCGCATTCAACGAAACCGTATTTTTAAAATACAATTGTTTGGTATATGAATGATCGTTTCCTGTAGCTAAGTCGCCCACTGCGTCATAAGATGACGGGGTTAATGATCCATCGGGGTTGTACATAACGCCCATTGGAACTGAAGAAACGTCCAAATATCTTGTCACCGGCGCATTGCCATTGGTTAGCGGATATGAATAATTATAGGTATTAAAATCCAGGTTATCCGATAGTGTGAGCCATTTTGCAATATGCAGGTCGCCTTTCAAGCGGAGATTATACCGATTAAATTCATCGGGGTTATAGGTATATATACCACCCTGATTATAATAACGACCTGATATGTAGAAATCGGCCATATTGTTGCCGCCCGAAAGACTTAAAGCGTATTCAGACGCAGGCATGCTTGACCTGTATAACTCATTGTACCAGTTGGTGTTACCATAATAGGTATATTTCCCTGTAGAAGGGTCAACGGTTACCTGGGGAAGGTTCGGATTTGTGCTCCTTGCTTTTAAAGAATCCAGGTAACTTGGATTAAATGGGATAACCCCATTAACGGTTGCCGGATAGGAAAGATAGTCATACCAGCCTTCATAAGAATTCACAAAAGCCTGGGCCCACTGGTACGAATTACTTACAATAGAGGGATTGACAGTTTTTTGATCAATTGAATAATTAATGCTGGCATTGATCTGTACCTTCCCCCGTTTGGCACTTTTTGTGGTGATCAAGACTACGCCAAAAGCGCCCCTTGCACCATAAATAGCACTTGCCGCAGCATCTTTTAAAACAGATATACTTCCAATATCGTTAGGATTTACAAGGCTGGGATCACCTTCCACACCATCAATTAACACCAATGCCGAGCCTCCGCTACCGATAGAAGTATTTCCCCTGATATTAAATGACGGGGCGCGGATAGGCTTACCGTCAGTCATCACAATATTTAAGTTAGGAACCACACCTTCCAACCCTCTTGCAATATTAGGCGTGGGCCTGTCGTCTAACACGTCGCCCGAAACCTGGGTTACGGCACCGGTTAGATCTATCTTTTTTTGAGTGCCATAGCCAATTACAACAACTTCTTTAAGCCCATTGGTTGTGGCTTTCATTGTTACGTTTATGGTTACTATGTTTCCCTCTTTTACATGCACGGATTGATCTTCTGCTGCGTAACCCATAAATCGATAATTGAGTATATCATGATTCGGCACACTGATGCTATAATTTCCGTTAACATCTGCCGATGTTGGGTTTTTACCGCCTTTTATCGATATGGTTACTCCGGGTAGCGGCTGGCCAGTATCATCCTTTATTTGTCCCGTTACTTTAACAACTTTGGTACTGTCAGGATCAATAACAGGCTCGGTCTGCTCAATCCGCTTTACTTTTAGGAAGATGGTCCGGTCATTCACCTGGTGGATATCGCCTTTATAACCTTTGAGCAATTCTTTCAGGATGAGATACACAGGTTTATCAATAGCTGTAATATCTACTTTTTCGTTGTCATTGATATCCTTTGTGTTATAACCCAGCGAAAAGTTTGTTTTTTGTTCTATAGTAGAAAATGCTGTTTTTAAAGAAACATGATGAGCAATTAAACTTATCCTTGTATCAGTCATGGTTTGGCCTTTTGTGGTACTGGCCGAGCATACGGTTTGAAATAACAGTATTAGGGCAAATTGAATCCGCATAAACTTGAAAAGGTAATTAATCGTATATGTTATGGGTATATTTTTATGAATATTTATTAGCATTTTTGTAAATATTTAATGGTTGCTTAATCGTTGAATACTACCGCTGCTGCAGCGGAGATTATTGGTACGGGGAATGTTGGAGCACTTCCCGTACTTTTTTTAATTGTTCCCTCCTACATATTTCATTGTTTTAAATGTGAATACTGTTTCATTTTTATTTGCAATTTTTAATGTTTATGATCAGTTGCTGATCTTTTTGCTCATAAGTTATCCCCGTTAGATTTGCCAGTAGGGGTAACAACTTGTTTAATGAGTAATTATCAAATGTTACGGTATATAAACCCTGGCTGCGTGGCTTGCCGGTAATTACAACCTGAACATTATAGGCTTTTTCAAGAACGCGGGCTATCCGGGCTACTGAGGCTTGTTTAAACACCAGTTTGTTTGTTCTCCATGCGCTGAGTTGGTCGGCATCCACTGATGTTTGACGGTAAGTGTCTGATGTTAAGTCATAAACCAGCAGATGATTATGTGTAAGATCTTTACCAATCAATGTTTTCCCGTTCACATCTTGTTTTTCAACCTGTACCTTTCCTGTTGCTACTGCCACGCTAATGGTATTTTCATCGCCGTAGGCATTAATATTAAATGAGGTACCTACAACACGAGTGTAAATTTTCCCTGTTTTGATGATAAATGGCCGGGTTTTGTCTTTACTTACCAGGAAAAACGCCTCGCCCTGTAGCACTACGTTCCGCTTACTTATGCCAAAGTCTGACGCGACTTGAATTGTTGATGCTGCATTAAGCGTAATTACAGACCCATCTGAAAGCTCAATTTGTTTTCGCTCACCTTTTCGGGTAGTATATTTCGTGTAGGTAATTAAGTTGGGTTGTGTGTTTTTCAATTTACCAATTATGAAATAAATTGTGCACCCAATTATTAGACAGGCAGCAATCCGTGTAAAGTAGTAAGCGAAGCTTAATTTTTTATAGACTGGCCGCTGTGCACTATTTTCACCAAACAGCCTTATCAACGTTTGAAGAGCGGCTTCATCCGCAGCCTGTTGCATATGTGCAGAATCTATGCTGTCCGGCAAATTCTCAAAAGAATCATACCACGACCTGATGCGGGCTATTTCTTCCTCGGTGCATAAACCCAACTTGTATTTCTGAAGAAGCGCTATGGCTTTTTCATTTGCTGATGATGTATCCATTCATCAGTATAGTCTGAAAACCCGCTGGGGTGTACCGTTAACAAATAGCTATATTTACATTAAGCCCATATTAATAAACAGCAATACTGGAAAATAGCAATGTTTTAATAGAGAAATACCTTGATCAGGAAATAAAAAAGCAATAAGGAGAACTCATTGCTGACCATTCGCTTACGAAGTTGTTTAAGCGCAATAGAGATATTGTTTTTTACCGTTTGTTCAGACAACTGCAATGCTTTAGCTATCTCCTTTACCGATTTTTGATCGATCCGGCTCATGCGAAAAACTGCCCTGGTTGTTTCAGGCATTTTTTCAATTTCCGCCATTAACTCTTGCCTTAACTCATTCGCAATTACCTGATTTTCTATAGGTAACACAGAAGGTTCGTCTTTTTCAAGCAATAAATGCTTCCTGGATATGTTTTTTTTATTTAGTACCTGCCAATCAATAACAGCATAAAATGCAGATTTTGACAAATATGGAAATAATGCAGCAGACTGGATCTGGTGGCGGTTATTCCAAAAAGAGATAAATATTTCCTGTACAATATCCTTTGCGTCGTCTTCTGACCGTACGCGATTATATACAATCCTGTAAAGCCTAACATTATAACGGTAAATAATTGCCGAAAACGCCTGTTGATCATCCATTTGAATCCTCTTAAGCAACTGGTCATCTGGCAAACTTCTAATCATCTCATCACAAAGATAGATTTACAATGTAAAGCCAATGTTAAACACACTAATTGTGATTTGCAGTTAAACTAATTTGCGTTGGGGCAACCTATTTATACTTTCATACAATTAGATATAACTGTGGGTAAGAATCTACAATCAAAACCTGCTGCAACGCCTATTTTACTGACGATCAGTAGTCTTCACAACTATAAATTACTATTGGGTTAATTATTTAAAACTAAAACAATACAAACGTTTGTGTAAGATTATTGTGACTTGACTGTAATTAATGGGTTGTTTAATCGTATTTGTTGCAGAAGTGGGTCAGAGCACTTTCAGAGAAAACCGGGAAAGCTCATTTTTTAATTTTCGAGGTTTTAGGATGCGGAGCTTTAATTAAGTATTCTTCCATTTGAATTCCTGCAAGCTGCTATATCAATCTTTTCATAACATTTATTTAAAAAATATATATAATACCGCCACTGTTACAAAAAGCACCGCCGATAAAACTTTATAATTGGCAATACCGCTCCAGCCTTTTGCCTGCAAAGGCTCCCATACAGATCTCCAGTAAAGCTTTTTACTGTGATCTGTATGCTGCACAGGATAGATGTAAGAAAACAATACCTGCATCAGCACACAGGCACAAAACAGGTAAAAGGCCATCATCATAAAAGGCACCTTTCCTAACGCTGTATGGGGTAATAGTTTGTTGATAACATAAACAACTACCCCTAATAATGAACCCAGCCACAAGGTATTTTGAGCGGCTTTCGCAGAAGCTTTGCCCCAAAAAATACCTAACAGAAACACGCAAGTAATGGGCGGGGCAATATGCGCTATGATGTCATTGATGCCTTCGAACAAGCTTTGGTATTGGTTTAATAAAGGCAGCAGGCAAACAGATAAAGCTAATGCAATGCCAGCCGACCATCTTCCTACCCACACCAATTTTTTATCAGATACTTCCGGCTTAACACGTTTGTACAAATCATAACTGCTAAGGGTAGCTATGGAGTTTAATGCACCAGCTATCTGGCTCATTAACCCTGACAGTAACGCCGCAACCAAAATGCCTACCAAACCTTTGGGAACGAGCTGGGTTATCATTAAGGTGTAAATGCCTTTTGTATCAAGCGTTATTTTGCCACCGGCACCTGTGTGCCGCAGGCTGCTTAGATCCAAAGCATGAGAATGATAAAGCGCATAAGCAAACAAACCAGGCATCACAAAAATAAATACCGGCAATATTTTTATAAAGCCGCAAAACAAAGCCCCTGTTTTGGCGTGATTTTCATCTTTCGCGCCTAATGCTCTTTGCACAATGGTTTGATCTGCACACCAATACCAGATGCCCAATATAGGATAACCTAAAAATACCGCCATCCACGACATGCCGCTGGCATCGCCCACCGGCCTTAGCATACTAAGCTTGTCTAATGAATTGTTTTCGCTTAAAACAGCTTTCATATTTTCCCATCCGCCAATTTTATTCCAGGCCAAAATGGTAATAATAATGGCGCCGGTTATCAATACAACGCTTTGAATAGTTTCGGTAACAACTACGGCCCTTAACCCTCCAATAATTGTGTATAGTCCGGTCAGCGTAGCAATAATAATAATGCTGGCATACATGTTTATCCCAAATAATGTTTCCAGCACAATGCCGCCTGCCAGGAACGAAAAAGCTATATGAATGATAATGGCTGAGATAATTGAGACGAACGCCAACCAGTTACGACAGGCTTTATTATATCTTTTTTCTAAAAAATCGGGCAATGTAGTAACGCCGGAACGAATGTAAAACGGAATAAATAACAGCGCCAGCAAAATAAGGGTAAAGGCAGCCATCCATTCAAAATTACCATTCAGCAGCCCCGTGTCAAACCCGCTTTGTGCAAGGCTTACCAGGTGAAGGCAGGAAATATTGGTGGCAAATAAGGCAAGGCCTATCATGGGCCATCGCAGGTTTTTACCCGCTAAAAAATAATCCTCAGACGATGTTGCAGCTTTCTTTTTTTTACGCGTTCCTGTCCAGAGGCCGATGGTTACAATAAACAGGATATAACCAATAGTAATAATAATATCGGGGAGACTGATCATTTTTTTATTGGTTTTTTAAATCGCAACTGCTGCCTGGTTCAAGTGGGGTAAGATACACTCCATTTTCAATTTTAACGGGGTGAACAAAATGTTCTTTTAAATGCGGGATATGTTCTAAAAACAAGGCTTCGTGGCCCATTGCGATATGATTAAATAAGACCAGGTGTTGATGCAGCTGCCCCATATCTCCTACATGCGGTACAACCGGGACACCAAATTTTTTGCAAAGCAAGCTTACAGTAATAAATTCGCTCACGCCACCTACCCTTAACGCATCTACCTGTATAAAGCCTGCACAGCCTGTTTGAAGATAATTTTTGAATAGGATGCGGTTAGGAACATGCTCACCCAGGGCCAGCTTTACGGGTGCTATTGCTTTGGCAAGGGTTTGATGCGCCAGCACATCATCGGGATGGGTTGGTTCTTCTACCCAGTATGGGTTCATGTTTTTTAACTCGTTGCAAATAGAAATGGCTTGCGGCAAAGTCCACTGTTGGTTAGCATCCAGCATTACTTTCACGTCGTCGCCTGTCACTTCCCGCACAATAGTGGCGCGGCGTATATCGCGTAAAGGATCGGCAGAACCTACTTTTAATTTCATTGCAGCAAAACCGTTAGCTATAGATTTTTTACAGTTCTCCTTTACTTGCTCATCATCATAATTAAACCAGCCTACCGATGTATCATAGCCGGGATAACCTTTTCCAAGAATGCTTTCTCTTTTCTTTTTCGTAAAGACCTGTTGTGTAAGCATTTCAATGGCTTCCTCTTTAGTTAATATATCGTCCAGGTAAGTAAGATCGAGCGTATTTACAATTTGTTCAGGGGTAAGATCTATTAGCAATTTCCAAAGTGGCACCCCTTTCTTTTTTGCCCAGAGATCGTAACAGGCGTTGGTAACCGAGGCCAGCCCGAGATGGACCACGCCTTTATGCGGCCCCAGCCAACGGAACTGTTGCTCGTTAGATAACTGATTAAATGTATCGCCAAAACTGTACATCAATTCTTCAATGTCACGGCCTTTTAATTTATCCGCATAAAACTGCGCCGCTTTGCATACCAGGTCGTTCCCTTCGCCCACTGTAAAAGCAAGCCCGGTACCTGAACAACCATTTCTATCAGTAAGCCGGGTAACGGCATAAGAATACTGCGGGTCTTTATGAATGGCATCGCTGCCTGCGCTGCCATTTAGTTTAAATCTTGAATCCTTTATTTCGATTTTTTCAATCATTGTTTATTATTATTTATAGCAAATTTCTGTAGCCCAATTCTGCCCCTCCGCTTACCGGCAGGACACAGCCGGTAATAAAGCGGGCTGCATCGCTTAACAAAAAAACTGCGGCATCCGCAATCACATCACCTTCGGGCATTTTACCTAATGGCTGCAGCTGGTCTAAATATTGCATCATGGTATCGGGCTCGGGCTGTTGCTTCATCCATGTTTCAAGCATCGGTGTTTTGATGGCGGCGGGGGCAATGGCATTTACCCTTATACCCCATGGCGCATAATCAAGCGCCATTGCTTTGGTGAGCGCATGCACAGCGCCTTTAGTTGCCACATAAGCGGCATGATTTTCCTGCCCGATGGTGCCAACAACTGAGCCCGTATTAAGAACACAGCCTTTTGTTTCTTTCAAATGTGCTATACCATGTTTAGTAGTAAGAAAAATACTTTTGATATTAACATTCATCAGCATATTCCACTCGCCATCCGTTGTGGTGTGCAACGGTTTAGACGGGTTGCCTGCACCGGCATTATTATGTATGGCATCCAGGCGGCCGTATTTTTTAACTACCGTATCAATACTATTTTTTACTTCTTCTTCATTTGAAACATCACAGGCAATGTAACAGTGATTACTTCCACTTAAAGTGTCTAACTTTTCTTTCTCTATAGGGTTTTTATCAGCAATGCCTATAAATGCACCGGCCCTTGCATAAGCCTTTGCACATTGCCAGCCTATTCCATCGGCACCGCCCGTTAAAAGTATAACCTTGTGATGAAGCATAGTAATTGGTTTTTAATGATAAAATTAAGCCTGTCAAAAAAGAAAACCTAAGTTTGAATTGACAATATGTTTCTTTATTTTAGCAAAAGCAGACACCCTTGGCATTTTTTTGGCTAATATAAACTATCATTATATCGAGAGCAGGTGCGCCCCCTGCTGTTAGGGGACTGTTAAGGTAAATTCCTGCATATTAAAAAACAACTATGTTTAGATGAAACCTGTTTTTGCAAAAGTATTTGATGGCCTGCATGAAGAAGTTTTTCTGACAAGATTGATTGACCGTCCGTTTTTTTCCACTGAATTTCATTTTCATAAAGAATGCCAGATGACTTACGTAATGGAAAGTTCGGGGCATAAAATTATTGGCGATTGTATAGAAAATTTTGAAACGGGCGAGCTGACATTCCTGGGATCTGACATACCACATGTATGGCATAACAACAACCTGCCTCATGATTCCGCACACACATCAAATGGACATGCCCGTTCTGTTTCCTTATTTTTTGATCCCGATAGGTTAACAGGGCTCCTGGCTAATTTTTATAATACAAACAAACTGGAACAGATATTGCAAATTTCGAAAAGAGGGATGAAATTTAATGGTGACACAAAGCTGCAATTAAAGAAATTACTTTTCAAAATGTCAAAAGAAGAAGGTGTTGCAAAACTGGTATTGCTATTGCAATTATTGCAAATTTTATGCGCTACCAATGAATATACACTACTGGCCAGCGCCGGTTATGTAAATACTTATCAAACCAGGGATAATGAAAGAATTGATAAAATATTCAAATACCTCTTTTCGAATTTTTCAAATGAAATAAAGCTGGATGATGTGGCTGCAATTGCAAATATGAACAAACAGGCTTTTTGCCGTTTTTTTAAAGCAAGGACACAAAAAACTTTGGTTGAATTTATAAATGAAATCCGCATAGCACATGCCATAAAATTAATGAATAAAGATAATATGACTATCAGCAGTATTGCTTACGAGTGTGGCTATAACAGTATCTCTAATTTCAATAAATTTTTTAAACTGGTTAAGAAAAAGAAGCCGTCGGATTTTAAGAAGCAAATTTGAAAAGAAACTTTACCAAACTATGGCCAACTTTCATAAGCAGTTTTAAAGATCAAAAAAACAACACCACTCCAATACCGTAAGCCATTATCTACTGTTCAACCTTAAAATCTCAAAAGTTGTGATATTGCCCATGGTCTGCTAAACCTCGCGTTGTAGCATATTGATGTATGTGGACCCAACTTGTAATGGAATTGAAATTAAAAAGTCACCCCACCCAAAACTGTTGTCTGAACCTCCTTAATAGCTCCATTGAGGCGTATTTTGACTTTACATGGCTTTGCAGATGTGATTTTGTATGAAGTCACCTTTCCATTCTGCCATGCACAATCAACCACAAATCCCCCACGTGCACAAAGACCAGTGAAAGCACCCTTAACAGCCCATGCCTTAGGCACAGCCGGCAATAAATCTATTTCACCGCTTTGGCTTTGCATCAGCATCTCGGTCATGGCCGCAGGTATACCGAAATTCCCGTCTAATTGAAAAGGGGGATGGGTACAAAACAAATTAGGTAGAGTGTTATAGGTTAGTAATCCCCGAATCATAATACCTGCCCGCTCGCCTTCTCCCAAACGGGCCCAAAGCGCACATCGCCATGGCCATGTCCATGAGCGGCGGCTATCGCCAACTGTTGATTCCACGGTAAAAGGGGTATTAATATTTGTTCCATAATTACCGCTACGGCTTCGTAAGGAAATAATTGCTGCCGCTGCCAGTTGCGGCGTTTTGGTAATACTGATTTGGCGACCGGGATACACCGCAAACAGGTGCGACGTATGGCGATGCTGATCGTTGGGGTCATCCCGATCTTCTTGCCATTCCTGCAATTGCCCCCATTTACCTATTTTATTAGGGGCCAAACGCGCTTGCATTCCGGCAATTTTCTTTTGATAACCGGTATCAATATGTAGGGCTTTGGCTGCCTCCAGATAATTTTGGAAAAGATCCCAAACTATTTGCTGATCCATCATAACTCCATCTTCACGCGGGCCATGTTCGGGCGACCATCCATTGGGCACCATGAGCGAGCCATCGGGCATCTGCTTGAGATGGTCTTCCCAAAATTGGCATATTTCTTTGATGATAGGATAGCCCGTTTTGCGCAGATAAGCGTTGTCACGGGTAAAATCCCAATGTTCAAACACATGTTGTGCATACCAGGCGCTCGACGGAATATTCCATTCCCATCCGTTACCACCAAAAATATTCTGACTGGTACGGGCTGTCCACCCCCTTACGTTTTGGCCAAAGGCTTTCCGGGTAGCAATCCGGCATGGTTCCTGGGCAGCAATAATAAAATCGATGAGCGGGATATGACAATCTGAAAGATTGGTTGTTTCAGCGGCCCAATAATTCATTTGGATATTGATATTGTTATGGTAATCACTTGCCCATGCAGGCGTATTACTATCGTTCCACAATCCTTGTAAATTGGCCGGCAATCCCCCCGGTCTGGAACAACTTATGAGCAAATACCGGCCATACTGGAACATGGTTTCTTCAAGATCAGGGTCACTGCCCCCGGCTGCGTATTTTTTCAGTCGCTCATCGGTTGGCAAGGCAAGCGTGGCTGCATCGCTGCTGCCAATATTAATAGCAGCACGAGTAGCCAGTGCTTTAAAATCTTTTATATGTGCTGTTCTCAACTTTTCGTAGGTTTTATTTTGAGCTAATGCCATCTCATGTTTTATAATTGGCATCGGATCATCGCCACGCCACCCGGCTTTATAATCCGGTTTGTAATTGGTACGTGCTTCCAGAAAAAGGGTGAGTGATCTGCAATTTTCAAACACAAGGCAATCTCCTTTTATTTTGATATTACCGCCATCATGCTTAAAGGTTACCTCTGCTGCATATTTTAATTTATTAGGCATTTCACCATTAAAACTTAATGATTGACCATCAGTAATGCTTTTTGCACCTTGTGCTGATTTTAATGAAATCTCACCGGAAAGTGCCCCTTCTTTATCCGCTTCGAAATTAAAAACCATTACCTCATCGGGATGACTGGCAAAAGCTTCCCTGCTGTATTTTACACCGCTTTGAATAAAATTGGTTTTGTGGATGCCTGTAAATAAGTCGAGTGACCGACTATAATTTGTGGCAATAGATTGATTAGCAAATTTGATTAAAAGTTCACCAAAACTCCTGTATGAACCAAAACCATGGTCGCCCGTTTCATATTCACCATCCCAATTATTATCGCCAGACCATAGACTTTGTTCATTAAACTGGATATGCTCCTGGGTAACACCTCCGTAGATCATTGCCCCCATACGGCCATTACCAATCGGCAATGCATCGAGCCATTTTGATGCCTCTTGCTTATACCAAATATTTAAACCTGTTTTGTTTTGAGCTGTAGACAGTATGCTTAAATGAAGCAAAACTATTAAAACAGGAAGTGACCTTTTCAAATTCATTATTAAACTAATTATAGAAATACATTATCAATTATCTTTATTTTCCTGAACAGTAAGTGCCCTACTATCCGCTTTCAACTCTTTTTTCGCCATTCCTTGCAATAATATCGAAGGCCTGCTTGATGATTTAAACTCATTTTTCAGTATGCTAACCTTTTTGCAAGCGGTTAAAAGAAAAGCGGCTCTTGGTTTACCCTGGGGGGCCATAAAATCTTTTGTCCATAAAATCGTATTCCTGGTAAATATTAAATTTTCAGTACTTCGGACAGATAGCAATGGATAATCATACACTATAAAAGTGTTGTTTTCAATTCTGATGTTCTTGTGAACCATATAGCCGGGTACCAGTTCATGATTTTCCGGAGCTATAGCAATTACATAATTCCCCGGCGATGAGTTATACCCACATTCCTGGAAAATATTATTCCTGATGGTGACGTCTTGCACCTCCCCTGATTCGTACCAACTGGAAGCGTCGTTGGCAATCAGGATGGCATGCATACCTGTACGATAAAAAGTATTGTTTTCTATTAATACCTTCCGTCGGGTGGTAACCAGCAAACCACGTGTAATTGTAGATTCAAACCTGCAATTTTTAATGGTAAGCGATGGAGTCCAGGTAAGGTTCTCCAGGCAGTCGCCTGTAGCAACCGCTGGCGAAAGTGGTTCTTTAAGCTCAAGCAGCATTTCTTGTTTAGATATGAGCTTGGCCGAGGAAATTACACCTGAACCAAATATTTGAAGTTTGGCTGAATGTACAAAAGCAACCGAATCACCTACGAAAAATGCCTCAAATCCATAAGTTTGCGGATGCATAAAACGAACTTTTATTGTTGTTGGTGAAATTATTTGGGTTATTTCCAGGTGTGTGCCATGCACGTTGATGGGGTCGTCATGGGCACCTTTAAATTTGCAATTTTCGATGGTTACCTGGCCCTTGCATCCTGAAAAATGCATACAATCGGCAAAAGAAGAAATTACCCGCCCGCTTCCGGGCCGCGGCATAACAAACACGCTGTCGTAATGCAGATTTTCCGAAAACTGGTTTACTATTCCCAAACCATGCATATAATACATTGAAACATTTTTCACGCTGATATTTTTCGACAGGTTAATAAATGCGCCCACCTGGTCGCGAACAGGATCGCGGATTGTCAATACCTGGCCGGGCTTAAAAGATGTATTGGAGAAATTGCCTTTGAAACGAACTTTAAAGGGGGCAACTTCCTGAGCTTCGCTTTTTGCGAACGGGTCCCATGAACTGTAAAACTCAGTACCCATTTTAGGATCAACCAGTACAGCATGAAATCCATTCATCCCCCACCCTTCACCGTACCAGTTTAACCTGCCATTGATGATAGCATATTTAGAATCGGGATGGATATCGGCTATTACCAGGCTATCGGAGACTTCCCTAAAGGTCATTTCGGACATGGTGGGCCGCTCAAAATCAACCTGTATATTTTGAATTACAATATTCTCGCAATGATCCATTGCCCAGGTAACCATCTTTCCGTGGAAAACAAAAAGTGACCCGTTGCCTTCAATAGTTAGATTTTTCTTCTTCTCAAACAACAAACCAATCGTCTTTAGCTTTGATGGGCATTCCTGTTCGGTTGAGGTATTGGAAATATAGTAGTTTCGCACGTCAGCGTGTTCGGGCCAAAAATCATATCTCCCTTTTGGGAAAACCAAGGTTGTAGCGGTTTCGGCATTACAAGCTTTAATTGCCGCCTTTACATCCGATGTGGCATCGACAAAAGTATTTGGCTTTATACCATAGCTGGATACAGAAATTATTTGTTGAGCAAAACTTGGCAATGCAGCAGCACAAACCATTAAAAAAACTAAAAAAACCGACTTATTATTCATCAGGTATAACATTTGTTAGGGTGCAAAAAGGAAACTCAGGGTTTTTATTTTGCAGCAGTAAATACTATTCTATAATCAATATCCATCCTTTTGCGGGTGGTACTGTGATTGGTTCATTTATACTAAACACTTTTTCCTGCTGGAAATTTTTAATTGCAGGAGCATACAGTTTTATTTTACCTGGAGACAGGCCCATTGCTTTCCAGTCAATATTTAATGTTACAGCTGTTGGTTTATCATCCCAACTTGCGATCGCGACCAATGCTTTTCCATTTTTCACATAGGCGGTTGCCAAAACTTTGGTATTGGAAGTGCTTACAACGGCATGTTTATCCCAATAACCAATCATTTTTGCATCAGCTATGCCAAAGGCATCAAACACTTTCCAAATAGGCCTGGGATCGCAAATAACACCTTCTGTTTCCCATCCGAGCCTGCTCGTCATTCCATATATAATTCCCCTCCATGGATTTCCACCTTTATTAAGCATTTCTCCCATCAACCCAAAAGGGATCCCCGAAGATTCAACTAACCAATTTGCCGGCTGCATTTTATTATATTCAAAACTTTCGCCAAACCAGAGTTTATTAATGTAAGGGAAGAAACTCGTATACTGTGTGGCGGGCCCTATGGAAAACCCGGTATTAGAATGAAGATCTATGAGGCAACCGGTTTTTACGCTGTCCATTGCTTCACGCATTCGCTTGATAATATGGCGGTCAAACGCCACATCATCAAGATAAAGCCCGTCAATATCTTCATTTTTTATCAGCCACGCCAACCCTTTTATATAGAAATTATACCAGCGGGAATCTCCTGGCGCTGTTTCAATGGCAGCATCAATTTTGCCCATATCGTTACCAATTGGCGTGTACCAGGCAGGCGTATAATTGTTTATTAAATGTTCTTGCAGCCACGGGAACCCTCCTCCTTCTCCTTTTGAAAAGACCTCATTCCCCAGGCTTCGCAATGCCCAAATCTCGGAGGTATGATTAGTGAGTTCCCGCACGGTGTAGTATATTTTAACTTTTATCCCCTGCCTATGCCAGTAATCTGAAAAGTATTTAATTTCATTTTTTGCAACAAACGGGTAATTAATATAAGGATTGGTAATAGTTCCCTGGTGTATATTAATCACTTTAATACCGGCAGCAACCGCGCTTGAATCGGGCCATGCATTGCTTCCATTGTGGTAATAACGTTCGGTAAATTGGGCTTTTGTATCAGGTTTTTTTACAGGAGTAATAATTAAATCAAATTCAAAAGATATTTCTTCATCTTTTTTAAAACTGCGGCTGCCCGAATAAACAGTTGCCAAAGTGGTACCGCCATTATTGCTTACAGAGAAACCACCTTTGTTTTCATTATACCAACTTGATGGCGGCGCCGGTTTATACAAATTCAATAAAGGCCCTGAATATGAAGCGCCCAGCAACTGACAATAAATTCCGCCATAAGTATTCCCGATCCAAAAACTATTATGCGGCCCTTTCCATTTTGCATCAAGGCTATCTGGAATTATTGAGCCGGGCAAGCCCATACCCATTATATATTGAGCTACTTCCTTCCTGAAAGGAATTTCCAAACGAAAATCTTTCATGTCGGCATTTTTCAATGCTTTTAAATGAATGGTGTAATGAAGATATCCGTCAAACCCAATAGACCTTTCTCCGTGCAATTCAAAGTTTTTAGACGATGAATTCCAGCTTCCTGAAACGCTTCCGTTATTGCTTTCCTGCACCTGAAATTTTGAAGAAGAAAATTTTTCTCCCTCCGCTACGTACCTTATAGGGCCGTTTAGTACATCAGTTCCAAAAACCTTAACAGAAGCGGGCATTTGATCTGAAGCCATGCCTATTTGCTTGCCGTATAATGAATAATTATTATTGCCCCCGATGTTTATTTTGGTGAATGGGCCCGTTGGCTTATCAGAAAGCCCGGCAGTGGAATTGAGCCACCGTAAACGTGAATACCGCCATGATTCATTATCCCCTCTATCAGCAAGATATTGATTATTTATTTTTATGGATACCCTGATATTTTTTGTTTTTTCTCCTTTCGCATTAATGGTAACTAAACCTTCATACGTTCCGGTGGCAGCATTAGCGGGTATATCAACCCCCATCCATAATGCCTGCACCTTACCTTTAACAACATCTAATTTTTTGGTAAATAATTTCCCGTAGGAATTTATCCCTCCCGTGTTGAAACAGGTTAGTGACTTAGCCTGTATGCTATTTCCGTGCTGGTTTTTAAGGTTGGAAAAATGCACCGTTACATCTCGTATATCTGACTGTGCCGCATACAGCCCGATTTGAAAGGTATAATATTCATTTCGTTCTGCTATGCCTTTAAATTCTTTTTGTATGCCTGCTTTTATCCATTTCAATGGTATATCATCCTGCATTTTTATAGGATATTTCCGGTCTTCGGGAAAAAGAAGATAATCATCAGTATACTTTGAAAGAAAGCTATTCTTTTCTGAAGTTGTAGAAGTAATTTCCATCGGATAAAAAGAATCAAAAACAGTTCGCGACTGTAAAATATTACAGGTTGCTTTTGGAAGTGTTTCGATGCTGCTTTTATCGGATAAATTACTATTATTTACCCACTGGGCATCGGGTGTTTTGGGCGATAAATACCCATATTGATAATACCCTGCATCAGGATCGGGTTTATACGGAAGATAATAAAAATAGTATTTGCCCGCCTTTATAACAGGGCCAAACGCGATGTCACATTCTTCTTCGTTTACAGCAATTTTATAAACATTTTTAATTGTATCTCCGCTTGCCGCGTTAATAATAAGAAAACGCTTTTTATCGGGATGCAGATCATGCAAACGCCAGATAATCTTTAACCGTACTACACCAGATGGTTTGCTAACATTTAAAACCGCCCTATGATTTCCAAAACTTGCAGCCCATGATTGTTGAGGTACGCCATAAGATAGTGTTTGAGCATTAATGCTAATGCTGCTGCTGATTAATATTCCGCATCCAATAATTATTCTGTAAAATATATTTTTCATGCCGTTTTTTAAAACCTTTATACTATACTTTAAAAAATATTTTCTTTCTATAGAGCCACAAACACCATTTTGTAATAATATAGTAATTGCCGAAATTGGTTGAAGTTCTAAAACTATAATTATGCCCGGCAGTTCCCAAAAAACTAACACCTAAGCTTAACACAACCGTTTGACTATGGCCCAGAATGTGTTGCATTATTTTTAAGATGGCATGAAAATATTTTTTAAGGGTGCCTATAAAATTCTTGTATGATTTTCAAAATAAATCCCATGTAAAATAATGGACCTTCGGATAATTCCTCTGCCAATAGAAAAGTAAAAAAGCCGACCCGCAGGCCGGCTCTAAACTAACCCATACTAAAAAAAACAAATGAAAAATTTATTGGGCCCGGAGTGTATCTGTTATCAACCGGGTACTATAATTATATTGGTAATTTAAAATGAATGTTTTGGTAGCAGGAAAATACTGATTGGTTTGCCCGGCCTGATTCCCCGATGCCCCACCGGCTGTGCCATAAGGAACTCCATTCACCAGAATCGTAACCAAACAGGAATTATCCGGTTCCACTTTTATCTGCATGGTGTAACCATTGCTGCCCAGGTCTGCCAGGTCACAAACAACGGTGTTGGCATCAACAGAACTCAGGTATTTGGTCATTGACAATGCCCTCGGGCTTGTTGGGTGCGTAAAATAACCCGTTTCAACATAATTACCTTCATATTGATTAATAACAGGTAATGGAGCAACCACAATCTTCCATGTCCGTTTTTGCCCGTTGGCCGCTGTTACTACATAGCTTTGGGGCTTGGTCAAATCTGTGGCGAAACCTGCTTTCGGCGTTCCTGGTGCGGGTGCAATTGTAGCCGCTGTAGAAACATCAAAAGATATCCAAAGATTATTTTGGCTGACCTTTTGTCGTTGGCTATTCGTAAATGAACCATTTGGCGCCGGTACAGCTAATGCAATGTTAATCACATTATTTACCGAATCTATTTGCTGGCTAACAACAGTAAGCCCCTGGTAAGCAACTACCGCTTTCCCATTATACATATTCGTACTATCAAGCCACCGGTATTCTACATAAGCTTTAGTAATAAAGTTGCCTCCAAACGATGGATATTTGGGCAACCCTTCTTTCAAACACGAAGAAAGCAAGGGCAGGATAAGCAGTAGGCCAAGCGCTAATTTTATATTAACTATTCGTTTCATGAGCGTATTTTTAAAGATTAAAAACTAAAAGATTACCAATTGGGATTTTGAGGGCCAAATTTGGGATTCTCATCAAGATAGCTTTGTGCTATTGGAAAAAGGTATCTCCTGGTATTATCAAATACCCGGATATCATTAGATCCATAAAATGGTCCCTTTACAACAGAGAAAGCTTTCCTGTCTTTACTTATATCCATTACTCTTGGTGCCTCTGTTAACTCGGGTATGGTGCCCCCGGGGGCATTGCCATGATTAGCATCGCCACCATAACGGCCCCAACGCAGCAAGCTCCAGTAGTAATCTTCTTCCATGGTGAGGTCTACCCTTCTCTCGCGTTTATAATCTGTCCATGCATCTGTTAAAGAAGCCGCTGTCGACGGGGGCAGTTTGCCATGAACCGTCCTTGTTTGATTTAGGACTGTAAGCGCGTTCGAAATATCCCCTTTTAATAAATAGGCTTCGGCCAGGTTCAGGTAAACCCTCCCAAGGCGCATCACTACATAATGATAGTCTGTAGGCACTCCAACGTATATCCTTGGGTTTACGTTGTTATACATACCTTTTCTCCAATACATGTTTGATAGGCTTATATAGTAAGCATTTCCGTTTAGCTTTAACCAGCGGGTAGTATTGCCTTTAATGCAGGTTGTTAATTCTTCTCCATAAAACCTTGCGACGGAGTCACTAATGATCGAGGCTCCCCAGCGCGCATCCCGCCCGGTGTTGGTTAGTGTCCAAACAGTTTCGCTGCTTCCGGGTTTGATCATTCCATCTTCTACAGAAGTTTCTCCACCAGCCTGGGGGATTTTACTTGTTGGAATAGTTACATTTTCAGTAATGGCATTTTTATATTGTGATGTTTGGTTCCAGGGTAATGCCAGGGCCGGATTATTTTTATCTACCACCAGGTAATCATCTGCAATATTCTGAGCTGGGCCGTGCTGAACCCATGCCTCAAATATATGGATCGAGGAATTGAGTAAAGGACTTCCTTGTCCCTGTGTGATCTGGTCGTTACTTATGTTAGGGCATTGCAATTGCATTGGTGTACCATCACATGTTGTGTTAAGCATGGTTTTATAAACACCGAAAATAATTTCAGGTGAAGTGGGTTTAACCTCATTAAACATGGAGCCATAATCACTTTCTAACGAATATACCCCACTGTTTATAACCAATTGAGCATTGGTAATAGCTTCAGTCAGCAGTGGATCATCTTTACCAATGTTAGGTGCTGCCGGGTAATTTTCATAGGCCAAAGCGTTAATTAGGTTCAAATACGTATAGCAAATTTTCGCACCTATTTCGTACCAAAACAAAAAAGCAGTTACATTTTTAATGTAACTGCTTCATCTTCAGTGCGCCCACCTGGGCTCGAACCAGGGACCAAAAGATTATGAGTTTCCGGCAGAGGGTGAAACGCGAATATTTTTAAGGGCAGAAAACTTCGTTTCTGACTTACAGAGGCCAATTTACAACAAAATTTTCGAATTTCCAAGGGTTTCAAAAATTTCATCCCGACGAAATTCCGACGCTTTTTTGGAGTAATTCTGCAGATAAACCTGTATATCTTCTCTTCAATCAACTACCTTCTTCAGATTGCTATATGTAATAAATAAATTTGCGCTGGCTTGATTTAATGTTACCGGAGGCAGTCAGTATATCACCGATGATATTAGAGAATTTTAAGGTGACAGGTAAACCGTCACCATACACACAAGCATTGTAATTTAATTTGGTCAAAGCCAAAATGTCCTGAAGTACTACTTCTAAGTCGCACGAACCACGGTTAATCTTTACATGGATCGGATTGGGAATTTCCATGCTCATGCTGGTTTGCAAACGGGGTACATACCATAGTAAATAAATGAGTTTTGGCGTAATATAAAAATCTATATTACGCCAAAAGTATAAAAAAAATATGAGTTTTGGCACAATATAAAAATCTATATCGCGCCAAAACTCATATTTTAGGATTACCAAATTTAGACAATTCTAAATTTATTTTACCAGGCAGAGCAATAAGGCTGAACTATTTCGCTTGTTACTCACGATTCCAGTCCGACATGGGCGGCAGGTTGGTCTTTACGCCACCTGGAAAGAGAAAATGCATAAATGTTTCCATGCAATAACCGGTAAGCCCGTAATAAAATAATGACAGTTCTTTATTTTGGCCCTGAAGCCAGTAAAATCCCAGCAAATTGCCCATTTCTTCCATGTTGCGGAGCAGGTTCAACGACATTTCCCGTAAGAACCTTTTTTCCGGCTTAGATAATGATGATGTATAAAGCGAAACACCAAATAAAACTTTAATAATTCAGCATGCCCTCATGAAAAGTGATCAGTAGATTTTTAGGTGTCGTTTAGCTTCGCGAAACACTTGCTCATATTTACCCAAATCATGGATTTGATTGGCTAGCTTTGCCTGCCAATCCCGGCCAAAACCGGCCTGCTTGCTGAGTACTTTTTCCTCAAAATCTTCGGGTTTATGGCGGTGCCTCTTGGCTTTCTGTTCAAATGCACCGCGGTGATCTTCTACATCCAGGCGTTCAATCTCGGTGAGATACCAGAAATCATAAAAGTCTCTCGGTTCTGTGCGCCCCATTAGCGCCGCCATTTTTTCGATCAGTATTTCGGAAAGTGTATAACACATGATTGACGGCGTTAAGTCTTCCATATCCGAATAATCGGCGAATATTACACGGCTCTCGGGTTCATAGCATAGGACCTCGCCGCACGTAATATCAATCTTAATGCTGCGGCTGCCAATATTTCCACCCAACGGGCCGGTGTAATCCACATAAAACTGCGAGCTGCCGCTATCCTTGTGGATATTGGTTTCGCCGATCTGGAAACTGAGATTTGTTTCCTCATGTACCCAATCGAAGACTTCGCTGAAATAGCCTATAAGCTGGTCATGTGTGAGGCCATTATCAATCAATGTAAAATCCAGGTCTTCCGAAAAACGGTAGTCCTCGAAGTAGCATTTCTTCAATACTGTCCCGCCTTTGAACACCAGGCTTTTCTGTAATACGGCATGTTGTGAAACGCCGATCAACGCCCAGGTAAGCACATAATCCTTTTCGATCTGACGGTCACTTACTTTGTTGGCACCCGCCCGCTTACTTAGTTCTTTGGTGGTAACCATAATTAGCTAAAGATTGGTGATAAAATAGATTGCTGATCGATATTTTCACGGATATGCCAGTTTGCCAGCATCCGTCCGCCTTTTGGGTAAGATGGTTCGAGCAGGTAATAGGCCGTTGTTGCTTTATCCTTCAGCTTTTTCAGGATCGGGTGTCCAATGTCGAGTAACTCCAGCAAATAACCCAGGCGTTTATAAACAGCCAGCGTATTGAATTTTACGGCATAGTCATAAAGTCGCTTGTAATCAAGCTTATCTTTGCTTTTATGCAGCGCTTTTGCTATCTCTGTTATTCCCCCGGCGTATTCCGGCTTATAAATGGCATCGATGAATGTCTTTTCCAGATCAGAACATAAGACCTTACTGAAACTGTCAATCCAAATCTTTTTGCTGCCAAAAAAATGCTCGTCATTATGATAGATGAACTGGAAAGTGATGTCCTTTATTTTAATTTGAGAGGGCTTAATCTGTTTATTAACGACGATCTGCTCTGTCAATGCTGGTTGCGTGATCAGGTTGTGGATTTGCATCGCCGAATAATAGCCTATGTAATATTTCGCCTCTCCTACCAAATGGCCAGCCAATAAATGCCAGTCCGGCATATAGGTTTGCGGGTCCTGGTCATAGGGAATAATATAATAAACCCCCTCCTTAACGCGCAACAGCAGTCCGCGTTCCACCATACCCGTTAGCAATTGTCTGATCGCCGCAGGCCCGGTATCTGGCAAAAGTCCATACGCATCCTTCAAGGTAAACCCTTTCTGGTCCTTTTCATTAAGCCGCGACAGCAACAATGCTGACTGCCTATTTAATGTTTTATAGTTTGTAGCTTCCATGTGATTTCAAAAGTCACAATAAAGATATGAAATATAATTCTTTTATACAACTTTCATAGGCGTTTTGTTACGTGGGAAATCACAGAACAGATATGAAATATAATGGAAACTTTAAAAAATCAGGATTATAAACCTATATGCAAACTATGGAGCGCTTTTTCAAGAATTATTTGTTCATTGCGCCTGCCAATAATTATTTCCATATTCAATTCAGCCAAAAGTGCATTTATTTAAGTAGTTTTGGCTGAGTTAAAAAGAGTCTAAATTATATTAATGTTAAACTTTCGTAGTAATTGACTGGCCTGACCGATGCCGTTCGTAAGATCATCAGAACGACAATTTAAAATAACGGCGGCTGTCAGGATGGTTGAACCAGGCAGACGCCGAAGGGGCCCCGGCTGGCCGGGGCCGCCGGGCATTTTTCAGCCCGGCGTTATCATTCGCTTATGCGAACTTATTGTCTTTTATTGCGCAGTTGCTCCCGCATATACGCCTCAAATAGCCTTTCCCGGTTACGCTGTTCCGCTTTCTTTTTTCTTCGCTTATGGCAGCCCCAAATAAACAGTGCCCAGATGCCGAATGCTACGGCAAAAAGCGGGAACGGATTGGGCGCATTTAAAGCGCCGAATAGACAGCCTGTTGAAATAAAACAGGTGAATATAAAATATACAATGGTTTTCATGTTGTTGTTGTTGTGATTAATTGACTTTAATAGGTTGTGTCCTGAAATCCTGTAAATTCAGAAAGAAGCCCCGGTAAAACAGGATGCCCTCACGGAACAATTGCCATAAAAGGGATGCCCCGCAGTTGGCTAAGGCTGAATTGATAAACAAATCTTGCTTGGCTAATGCCTCGGCTAAAGAACAGCTTGGCGTATCGTCTGCCTTCCCTGCCTGTAACAATTCGTTAAATTCTTCGGTTACCAATGGCAGGGTTTCCACCGGGTTATAATGTTCGGATGATGGTTGCTTGATTTTGTCCAATGTCGACAATACGACCTGCCCGCTTACCCGGCTGTTGCCATAATCCATCCAGTACAATGCCCGGCTACGGCCATGATAATTACGGGTGATGGCGGTAAGTATTTTCGCAATCTCGAACCTTGCCTGTACGTTATCCACGCAGGATATGGCAATGACGGATGCAAAGCCGGACGGTTCGCCCATCCCGCTATCAAATTTCATCGTTTCGGCTTTCCAGTTCGTGCCAAAAAAACGATTGATGCGGTTTATCAGCGCAACGGATTTGTATTGCCCTAACTCGTTGGTGGTGAACAGTTGCCTGCCGAGGTTAGCGGTGGTAACCGTATCATCGTCAAACAAGCGGACAAACAGCCCGGCATGACCTAATGCGATGAGCGCATGGTTCATTCTTGCCAATGCGGTGAGTACCTGGCTTCCTGTACCGCCTGCGCCTATGAGGTTAATGGTCACGGGGTTATATGGCCGTAATAATTCGTTAGGCACAAAATGTACAGCGGGTTTATTGTTGGTTATTTTCTTCTTTCTCATGGTAATAATTGTTTAAGGGTGTAGCCTGTCGGCAGTAATTCATCTTGTGGGAATACTTTACTTTTCTGTGCAAGCGAACGCCATAGTTCAGTCGTGTTGGTTTTCGTATTGCTGTTACCACTGATGGAATGGCTGAAATAGCTGTTAAAAAAGTACTGTTGCCATTTGCTGATAAAATCCTCTAAACAGGTGCTTTGGTTGATGTCGATATTGACAGTACCCATGCAGACTTGTCCGCTCGGGTACAGGTTCAGGAACGGCGCATGACATAACTTGGTAGTCAAACTTGGCTTTGCTTTACCTTTCAGCGCAAAGACGTGCAGGTGTTCAGCATTGGCACGCCACACCATAGCGGGAACAAAATAGTTGCCGGATGTAATGTTCAAACTGTCTGTAAAAAACAGGCTGACTTCCTGTGGCGGTGTGTACCATACGGCATAACCATTGGCTTGCTGGTTAACATACAGCACATTGGACGGTAATAGCGCCCGGCTTTTCAGGTAGCTGTCCTGTTTTTCCTGTGCCGTTTGCAGGATTTTGTAGAGGGCGGTCATTTCTCTAAGCGTTAACGGATGCGCATTGATAGGCTTGCCGTTCCTGCCGATGTCGTAACTTTCCACATAAATATCGGTCTGCCTGGTATTTTGCCCGTAGTTGTCCTGTGGCTTGTCGTAGCTGTATAACAGTAAAGCTTTGAACGGCACATACTGTTGGTTGAATTGTTCGGTGATGTTAGTCATGTTTGCTATCGTATTTATTGAGTAAGTCCCTGAATTTTTCGATAAGGTCATAGAGCCTGTCCTCGAAGTCGAACGGCTGAAAAGGCTGTTCCGGCAGGCGGTCAAAGGTTTGAATGTACATGGGTTCATCCATCACGGGCATCTCCTGAAAGTGGTTATTGATCATGTCATCCATTTCGTCGCACAGGTTATCTTTCCCGCTCCAGTAAAACCCGGTATACATATCCGGCGTGATACGTTCTTCCTCGCCGGGGCAAAGCAGTTCGGTGCGGATGTTGTCGTTAATGGTGCGTTTGGGGTATTCCCGGTAAAGGCTCAAAAACCCGCCTGCAATTTCCACCCATTCGGTTTCTTGCGGATGGTCTTGTATAAAAGACTTTACTACGCTTTCCATTTTTGTAACCCGTTCCGGGTTATCAATCAAACGGTGAATATGCGCCCCGGCCTGTCTTAACTCGTAAATATCTTCTTCCTGCGCCTGCCTGTAGCCGTTTTCCTCCTGTTCTTCATCTTCCGCATTCGCTTCCTCATACTGTACCTCGCTAATCCATTGCTCCAATAGTTCATACTGCCCATCCATAAATGTCCCGCTATCCATGTAAAAGGGCAAGCCTGCCTGCTGATGCAAATAAGCGAACAGGCACAAGACCAATTCGGCAAGTCTTTGGGACTGTTCCCCTTTAGCTAACCGCCAGTAAGGGCGCACCGGGACATAAAACAGGCAGTGGTTCAGGTCAAGCGTTTCCACGGTCGCCAGTATTGCCTGCTGTTTGCCGTCCTGTAAAATGATACAGTTTTTATCCCCGCAGGCACGTTTTAACATTTCCCATGCCCGGTAGATGTTCTGCGGAAACGTTAACCCGCCCGTTTCGGGCAGGCTAACGTTAAAGTGGGTACAGTAATTGGACAGCGAATTAAAAAATTGCTTTTCAATAATTGCCCTGTTTCCCCCGTATAACCATACGGGCGTAAAGGCATGATCTAAAAAACCATTTCCACGAGCCCGGGCGGTGCGCTCCTTAATGGGTTTCGCCTTACTTCGTTTGCATCGGGCAAGCGGTCGAGATAATTTGCCAGTTCGCCGAATTGTTGCTGTATTTTCCATTGCTCGTTTTGCTGATTGATATTGACTATCCTGTTTCCCTTTTTCTGTTCCTTTTTCATGGTCAGCCTTTCGTTCCCATGACACTTTCAAAACGGTACTGCAACTCGTCATCCTTGATTTCCGGCCCCGTAATTTTGGCGTTGGTCAGCACCGGGTATGTCCCGGCGTAAAAATTCTGCACATCGGCTATGCTCATGGCCGGGTTCGGGTCGGTCAGGCGGATGTCCTGCATATTCACTTTATGCAAAAACACCCTCGGTAAAATCGTCGTTTTCATGGTTGCTAATCTTTAAACTGTTCCTGTAACTGGTCGTAAACTTCCTTGCCCTTTTGGATTTCGGCACGTTTGGCCTCAATCAGTTCGGCCTGTTCGGGGTATTCGGCGGGGTCGGGCAGTTGCGCCAACGCTTCGACATATTTCATCTGCTTGGCCAGTTCCTTGGCTTTCAGCAACTGGTCGTCCACATACTGTTTTTTCTCGGCCTTTAACTGGCTGTCGTCCGGCTGTTGGCTAAACAGGTCGTTGTTGTCATTATCGTCCTCGTCGATTTCGTCAGCGTCCATTTTCCCGGTAGTGGCGGTAGTCGTTTTGGCCTTTTCCTTGCCGACCTGTTTCTTGGCCTTGTCCAGTTCCTTTTGGTAATTGTCTAAATTGGTTATCAGCCCTTTGGTCAACTTTACGGGTTCGGTCAGCTTGTCAAAAAAGGCTTCATCCAGTTCATGCGACAATGCGGTAAAAACCATCGGCGGGATACTACCCGCCTTGCTTAACATGGCCGATACGGTCATTAAGCCGTTGGCATCGCTGTTAATATTAATGAGCAGGTTGCCGTCAATTTTCAGCCCTGCTATTTGTTCAAAAAAGTTCGTTTTCATTGTTTAAATTTTTAATGTTTAATCGTTTGCTAATGCTTCTAACCGGGTGGCTTTCTTTCCATCTGCCGTAAACCAATAGTCGTTTGCTTCAATAGCTTCGGTTACGGCTTCATCACTCGTCAGGTATTCGTAGCTTTCCTGTAATCCTTTGAACAAAAACCTGTTCAGGATTTGGGCTACACCGTCCAACCATTTTTCGAGGTCGTCCAGTTCGCCATAAATGAGGTCGTAATTTTTAACCGGGTGAAAGGCCGGGTACACGCCTAAATCCACCACCACGCCGTAGCCCCGTGTCCGGCTGATGATACGGGCGTTCATATCGATTTTGCCCCTTTCCACCAATTCGAGTACACGTTTATCAATACCCGGCCAGCCAAAATCAAAATCCAGTTTTGGCGCATAGCCCCGCCAACCTTTGTTTTTAATGGTTGTCAGCAAGCCGGGAAAATCCACCCCGGCGTTAAAACTGCTCCCATCACCCTGTGCATAAAAGCCGTCAAAATGGATGGATTTTTTATCTGCCGTGATGTCTAATAAACCGCAAATGGTCATAAAATCATCATAGGTATAGTCCCACCAATCCCAAACCAAGTTCAGGTCACGGCAGGCGTTCAGGGCTTTTTGTTGGGCGTTGGCATCCAGTTCGCCAAATTCATATAGGGTTAATTTTATCGTTTTCATCTGTCCTCGTTGTTTTAAGGGACAGCTACTGCCATCCCTGTTGGTTTGCAAATCGGTTGATTTCTTTGAGGGAGATTTTATGGCAACCCACCTCGATAAACGCCTTGTTAATTTCGAGTACCGGGTATTTGCCCATGAACAGGAAACCGCAATCCTTGCACCCGCCTTTGGCGATGGTTACTTTGACGATTTGATAAAGCCCTTTCCCGGCATCAAGCGGGATGCTGACCTGTTGCGTGGTTTAGATTTCGCAGGTGCGGACGTTACAGCGCAAATAGTCCCAACCGTCCCGGCCATAAAAATTGGTGGTTTCAAATGCCCGCCATGCTTTCAGCTTTTGCTTGTGCAGTTTTTTCTGTTTTTTGGCCTCTTTGGCTTCCTTTAATGCCTGCGCCTGTTTTTCGGCCTGCAAATGTGCCTGAAATTGCTCCAAACCGCTTACCGTACCCATGTCCACTAAGGAAGTCGGCAAGGCATAACCGAAAAAGTCTGCATAGCGTTTGGCCTGTTCAAACACATCCTTAATCTGCAACACGTATTTTCCCGGCCTTTTTGCCTGCTCCAAACGGTGTGCAATGTTGACCATTTGCATATGCCAGTTATCAAACAATTCTTCCTTGCTTAATGCCGGGTCGGCAACAAAAATGAGGTGCAAATGCGATACGGCATATTCAACCGCCCTGATGTGTTTTGCCGTAGTGTTGCTATAAGTGCGTTCCGTAAAAAGTACTGCCCGTTCGCCTTTATCATTCTGCACATGTTTTGCAATCATAAAATGATTGCCATAGGAATAAATACACCCGTTCGCATAAAGGATATTTGCACCTGCGCCTATCCCTGTCCCGTTCCAATCGTGCGCCCATTCGTGCGCTATATCCCACATTGCTGTTTTCGTGTTCATGGCACAATCCCCCTTTACCCCTTAGTTAAACCTTGTGCTTGGTTTCAGCCCTGCGTTGGCCTTACCGTTCGACCTTGCCCGTGTGGTGGCGTTTGCCCTTGTGTTTTGCGCAGGCTGTTGTTTGGGCTGTTCCGCCTGCCTGCCCGATGCGCTTAACAGGCTCATTTCATTCACATGAAAGTTCAGCCCTGCACGCAAACCGCCGTCCCGGTCAACCCATGCCGATGCGCTCATGTAGCCGTATAGCTGTACGACCATGCCCTTTGTCAGGTAAGGCGCAATCGCCGTAGTGCGCCAGTAGGAACAATCCACAAAAGTGGTGTCCTCGATCTGTTCCCCGTTTGAAGTGTACCTGCGGTTAATGGCCAACCTGAACCCGGTTACTTCTTTGTTACTGTTGGTTTTTCTTACGGTAGCGTCTGCTACCAGTCTGCCAGTGATTTCCATAGCATTTAAAAATTTAAGTGTTTAATAATTCTGTTACTTTTCTCCGGCTCATTCGGCTCCCGCCTCATTTGCCTTTGTAAGCGCAGAAAAACACATGAAAAAAGTCAAGGCTGGAGGAACGACACTTGCATGGCCTTGACCCTCATGTGTTAAAATTGTGCTGGAAAAGGCAAATGAGGCGGGAGCTTAATGAAAGAATTCCCCCGGGCGGGCGGGGCAAGCGCCTGACGGCTGCCGTTGCCGTCCGCAGCGCGCCGCGCCGCCCGCCCGGTCCGCGCATCGGGTAGCTGTGCAATGCTACTTGCGGTGCCAGGAAACCGGAAAAGAATGGGGCCAAAGGCTGCATCAGTGGGTAGAAGCGGCATCCTTCGCAGAAGATACAGCGGAACACACGGCCCGCACGGGAGATGCCCGATGAGAAACCTTTCGCGGTAAAACCAAAGCGCGGAGCTGTCCATTTTGCTCCGCAATGAAACGGGTAAGAGCCGGGCATAGCTTCGTCCAAAAAACACCATCTATTTAAAATCTTTTTCCGGCTGGGTCGTCTTATTGTTATGAACCTGGTGATCCCTATTCTTTTTGTTGCCACGCTATTTGCGCTGCTGCTTGTTTGCGGTGTCTTTTGGGGGTTGTATTTCGCCCTCAGCCGTTCCTACCAGGTGTTTAGTGCAGGTGAACTGGCTAAAATCGCACGTACCATCGTGGCTAACCTGGAAGTACCGATGCGGAATATCTCGTTGCTTTGCCTTGCCCTGCTGGGCCTGTCAGTCGCTTTTTACCCGGATAAAGACAGCTGGCATTTTTACAGCATCATCGCATCGCTACCGCTGATCATTGGGTCATTAGTCCTTACTACCGCCATCGAAGTCCCTATTAACCGGCAGGTAGTGACCTGGACAGACGATGAGAAGCCGGTTGACTGGGAAAAACTGCGCGGCCGCTGGCAATATTTTAATGTGGTCAGAACGATCCTGGCGCTGTTGAGCTTTTTGTTGTTCGCAGCTGCGGTTGTCTTATCATAGTTTTGCATCGTGAATAAATTTCAATTGTATGGAAGAGCGAATAATAATAATTGGTGCAGGTATAGCCGGGTTGAGCCTTGCTATTCAGCTTGCTGAAAACAACATAGCTTGTATCGTGCTTGAAGAAAGACGCCATTTCGATGGCGTTACCAGTGGCGTCAGGATTTCCGCTCAAGGGGTAAGTATATTGGAAAAAATGAAGATCAATAATGTGGGGAAGGCTACGCAGCGGATCATTATGCACTATGGCAATATGGTAGCGGATTTTGCGATAAATAACCCTGCGGGAACAAGCCCGGCGATCATGGTCACCAGGCGGGCAGTTTATGAAAAGTTAAGGGAGCGGGTTAAGCTGCTGGGGGCCGAGGTCATTACGGGCTTCAAACTATTGAATGCAACAGCATATCCTGATTGCGTTGAAGTGATCTCTGAAAAAGGTCAGCAAGTTAAAGGCCGGCTGCTCGTGGGAGCCGATGGTGTAGGCTCTGTTGTGCGAAAAATACTGAATCCCGGTCAAAGTTCAATCAAGACTTATGCCGGCTACCTGGGCGTTGGACTGATCACACCAAGCGATATGGAAATTGAAATGTCTCTTTATCGGCACCCGGGGAACCATGTTGGCCTGGGGTCAATTGGCAAGGTTAGTTCCAGTGATATCAATAATCATGTTTTCCTATGGACCCACCTTTATATGACAGAACAGGAGGCTAAAGCCATGACCAATGGAATGGTGATGCAGCTGCTTGAAGCAAAGTCGCAGGATTGGAGTCCAGCGTTAAGAAAAGTTTTTGAAATGGATAAGGCTGATCCTAAATTTATCATTGCCCATGGCCCGGTTTACAATGGCAAAGTACCGTCTTCATGGTTTAGCAAAAACATGATTTTGATTGGCGATGCAGCTCACCCTTATGGTCCGGGGGGACAAGGTATCAGTATGGCTTTGAAGGACGCAGAAGCTTTGTGCGAAATCATTCTTAGCGGGGACATCAGCGAAGAAAAAATGGCAGCGTTCCAAAAAGCCCGTGCTGAAGAAGCAAACAAGTTTGGCGAGAGCGCGGAAGAAAGGAATAAACCCGGAAAACAAATTTCTTCGCGCCGGGGGATCTTTATTAGGGGGGGTATCATGAAAGCTTATCATCTTTTTAATGGTGGCGTGCTGAAATTGTTTTAAGGATCATTAATTGCTGAAATGGCTAAGGGCAAACATTTTACCGGGTTGGCAGTTAATACTTTACATTCGCCTTGAAGCCCGGGAATTGCAATTAACTGTCGTTTAAGTTTCTTCCCTTTTTTGGATTTCAATCAACCGGAGAAGCTATGGATACGATCATGGTACAGGACACCGACCAAACGGTTTTAGAGATGCTGACGGAGGCGCTGGAACTGGACCACTTCCAGGTTTACCCGATGAGGGATTGCGAAGGCGATTTTATGGAGCTGATCGAACAGCTGCGGCCCCATGTGGTCATGCTGGATTACTCCCTGCATGGTGAACGCTGCCTGGAAGCTTTCCGCCTTATCAAGGAAAAGTACCCGCACTTGCCGGTCATCGCCTCCAGTTTTAACCATAATATCCACCAGGAATATGATAAACTGGGTTTTGATGGTTACATCGAAAAGCCCTTTGACCTGGATCTGCTGTACCGCATCCTGCGCAAGTATATTGCCAAGCCGGCAGCGCTGCCAGGTACGCGGTAATTTGCTACCCAATCCCTAATTTTGCAGTAACTGGATTTCATTATTCCATCCCATGTACACGTTGACCGAATTTAAAATAGCTTTACATAACAGCGAACCTCCTCACGGGCTGGCTGCGCCGTTGAAAAGCCTGTGGTATGATGGCAAGGGCGACTGGTACCTTGCCCATCAGCAGGTCGATCACCTGAGCGACCCCGAATCTGCCTGGGTACACGCTTACCTGCACCGCAAAGAAGGCGATATCGGCAATGCGGACTACTGGTACCGCAGCGCCGGGCGGATAAGACCCGCTATTTCTCTGGACGAAGAATGGGAAACGTTGGTACAATACTTTCTTAAATAAGCGCATAAGATTCGCGCAGGTAAACAAAAATTGCAGGTTTTAATTGATCCAGGCTTTCGAGCCGGATATGGTTCTCGTATTTTTTTCCTGCGGGTTTGCTGTTGATCACCGGTTTTTCTTTGTGAGGCGCTTTGGAATAGAATTTCAGGTCGAGCCACTTTTTCATGGGCCGGATGACCAGGAAACCCGTGCGGCGATAAAATACAATGCAGTTCGGCGTCGTGCTGATGAGGACTTTAGGCCAGTCGGCTACTTCAGCTAATATTTTATCAAATACCAGTACCAGTTCTTCGGAACGGCCTTCAAAAAGACTGTCGAGGCTGACCCGCTGGCAATAATGCCGGAAGTCGGTCCAGGGCAGTTCGCGTTCGCATTGAGGGCAGGTCCAGCTCATAAACTAACATGTTTCCAGGATGATGATCCATTTGTTTTCATCGTTCAAGGCATAAGTTAGCCCGTCACTCATTTCATAGACATGCCGCCCGCATTTTTCACTGTAAAAACTTTTGATCTCGCGGATGGCCTGCCCGCCGTTTTCGCGGCGGAGATACAATGAAAGCGCGCTGAGCGATGGCTCAATTTCGTTTAGCTTTTCATATTCACCTTCTTTTATAAATGCTGAACTCATGGCAGATTTTTATGATTTGCTACAAATAATGTGCCCCGATGCGGTCGGCGATCTGTACGATCACTTCTTCATCAAGTCCACCGGGGTTGCGACAGATGTGGATGTATTCGTTTTCATCCGGTTCAAAAACGGCTACCCATTCAGTACCGGCAAAAACTTCGTATTCACATTGGTCTGCGCCCTTATCCGCGACCTGAAAATCAAACAGTTCACCGGTTCCTGCTACACTTACCCTGAATTTTCCATGGCTACAAGCTTTATCGTTCTAATTAAAACCCATCGGTACTGAAATTGTTATGCGTATATATTAAAATCAAAATACTATGGCAGACGATAAGACAAAAACCGGGAGCCCGGACAGCGACCTGATCAATACCAGCGAAAATTACGAGGTGGAATATTGGTCAAAGAAATTTGGCGTAAGTGCAGAAGAACTGAAAGCCGCAGTAAAGGCTGCAGGGAATTCGGTCAGCGCGGTCAGGAAGCAACTGAATAAATAATGCAGCGAAAATTAAAGGGCGCGGCGGCGGATACCCGGTCGGTGGACGTGGACGATGACTATACGCTGGAATTTTGGGCGAAGGAATTAAATGTCAGCAAAGCTAAACTGATCGCTGCCGTTTTAGCAGCCGGTACTTCGGTCCCGGATATCAAAAGGGAACTTAAAAGTAAAACGTGCGCCTGAAAGAATACGCGGGAGGCGGGATTTTAAAAGAGTTCCGAACTAAAGCAGGGCCGGCGAGGATAAGGATCACCTGATCTTTGTGGTGCAGAAGCATGCCCCGGGCGAGGGCCCTCCCACTAACCAATTTATATCAGCAGTTATTATTTTAAACCATCGACAATCAGATGGAAAATTGTTTATAAAACCGCCGGCTAACCGGCGGTTTTATACTGCCGGTTAATCCGCTGCCTGTGCTGTACGGGCCTCGTGGTTCACGCGGTTTTCCGCGATCCCGGTTAACAAAACATCCGCGGTGATGACACGCCGGCCCATTAAAAATAAATGCCCGTCCATGGTTTAGTCCGCCTGTGTTGCATAAGAACTCCATTGCGCCACGCCTTTTGGTTCTGCATTCTTTACTTCGGCACTTTTATTGGCGCTCATCTCCGTATCCTGTTTTTTCGTGGCTTTTAGTTCTTTACCGAAATCTCCGGGCAGTTTGGTTTGCCCTTCAGTTTCCTGTACCTGGGCAAGCGGATCTTCAACATAATGAAAGTCTTTGCCCATGCCTTTGATCTCACCTTCGTTCCAGGGGCCGCGAACGGTTCCCTCTGAAAGGTTATAGACGTTTTGCAGGTAACGGGGGTCGGCTGCCAGTACGCCCGGCGGGAAATTCGGCTGGATGCTGTCCAAAGCCGCCTCGAACATTTTATAATGGGTCACTTCCCGGGTCATCAGGAAAGACAATGTTTCATGAATATACGGGTCATCGGTAAATTTCATCAAGTGTTCGTAAACCAATTTGGCACGCGATTCTGAAGCCAGGTTGCTGCGCAGGTCAACGGTCAGGTCGCCATTGGAGTTGACATAAGAAGCACACCACGGAATGCCCTGGCTATTACGCGGGGTAACGCCGCCGCCTGTGATAATGCAAAACTGCGGGTTGGCGGTCAGCGCCTGATGAATAATGCTTTCTTTGGCAGCCTTGCCATTCATTACCTGCATGATCTCGGAATTGTCTGCGGCGTCTTTTAGATCGCCGTTAACCCCTTTGAGCAGCATCTGGATGGTGGCCCCAACGATCTCCAGGTGACTGAATTCTTCGGTGGCAATATCCATTAACATATCATATTTGTCGGGATGCGGCGCCTTCGCGCCGAAAGCCTGTGTAAAATACTGCATTGCAGCAGCAAGTTCTCCGTTTTCCCCGCCGAATTGTTCTAACAATAAGTTGGCAAAACGCGGGTCAGGGCGGGACACCCTGGCGTTAAATTGTAGATCTTTTACATGGTGGAACATAATGCAGTGTTTTAAAGTGAGTGGATATCTACACAACTCATCCTATTGCATTATGGTTTTAATTAAAAAATTAATTTATTATGAAATTCAAAACAAAAAAAATTTGGCGAAGTTATTGGTAAACAATTTTTTATTGACCGGCGCTAACCGCATTGTTCACGAGTAAGTTAACTTTTTGTTTATCTCTAACAGCTTTTCACTTTGAATCAGAAGGTAAAATTTCGGTGAAGGGGTGGCCTGACCTGCAGATCGCGTTGCTAAACCTACCTGCCGGCTGGGATAAATGCAATACGATGGAGAAGGAACTTATGGCGATACCAGGCAACTGTAAGGTTGTTGGGAAGATCAGTAACAAAAACATGGGGTTATAAATACGAGAAATAATGGCTGCACTCTATGAACGATTAACGATTTTTAACGGCGGACTGCTGCCGGAAAAGGTGCAACTAAAATATCAGGCCATGACGGAAAACGCCTTCCGTTTTTTCCGCGGTACCTGTCATTTGTTTTATGAGGACCTGACGGCCGCTGAGCCGTTGCCCTTATCTCCGCTGGCCTGGATCTGCGGCGACCTCCACATTGAAAACTTCGGGAGCTATAAAGGGGATAACAAACTGGTCTATTTCGACCTGAACGACTTCGATGAGGCCTTACTGGCTCCTGCAAGCTATGAAGTGGTCCGGATGGTGACGAGCATTTTTATCGCTTTCGACAACCTGAAGATCGAACCTGAAAAAGCACAAAAAATGGCCCAGCTTTTTCTGAAAACTTATTCCGCGACATTGGCAAAAGGTAAAGCGATCAGTATCGACCCGCGTACCGCCAAAGGTATTGTTTGTGATTTCCTGACGGCTGCTACCAAAAGCGGTAAAAAGCAACTGTTAAAAAAAAGGACGGTCAGCAAAAAAAAGCATATCATGTTATCATTGGAAGATGAACGCCATTTCAAGCTGGTAAAAAAGCTCCGCCATGAACTCAGGGCACATATCAATGAGTGGATCAAAACCAGCAGCGACGGTCCGTATAATTACGAGGTCATTAGCACCGTATTCCGGTTGGCGGGGACCGGCAGCATCGGCGTCAAACGGTATTTGTTCCTGTTAAAGAGCACGAATACGAAAAATAAGTACCTCTTACTGGATATGAAACAGGCACGTACCTCCTCGGTTGCGCCGTACCTGTCCGTGCAACAGTTGCAATGGGAAAACGAAGCTGGCCGGGTAATCGGCATACAACAAAGAATGCAAAATGTACCCGCCGCGCTATTAAGCACCACGGTGTTCCGGGGCGAACCCTTTACCATCCAGGAACTGCAGCCCGTGAAAGATGCCATCAATTTTAAACAGCTGAAAGATTACCGCGACATGTACCAGGTGATCGATGATATGGCGGCTTTGACCGCTTCCGCGCAGCTGCGCAGCGGCGGCATGCAGGGTTCGGGCAATATTGACGAACTCATGGCCTTTGGAACAGATCAGGGCTGGCAGGAAGCGGTGACCGCTTATGCGCAGCAGTATGCAAACCAGGTTAAGCGTTATTATAAAACCTATAGGAAAGATTATAAAGCCGGCAAGTATGATCATTAAATTACGTATCGCGGTTGTGGGCGGCGGACCGAGCGGGCTTTTTATGTTCAAACGGCTGCTGGCGTCCGGGAGGCAGGACATTAGCATTACGCTTTATGAACGCAAGAACAAGCTTGGTCCGGGCATGCCTTACAGTGCGGAGGGTGCCAATGATGAGCACATCACCAATGTTTCGGGTAATGAGATCCCCGAGCTGGTCACCTCGTTGCAGGAGTGGGTCAAAACAATCTCTAAAGATACATTGGATAAATACCATATAGATGCGGATCGCTTTAATGATTACAAGGTACTGCCCCGCTTGCTATTCGGTCAATATTTAAACGCACAGTTCGGCCTGTTGCAAAAACGGGCACGCGAAGCAGGCATCGACTATACGGTCTGCTACAATGCAACCGCGACGGATATCATCGACCGTCCCGGGCAGGGAGTTGTTTTGGTCGAGGTGGATGGCGGCAAAAAATTCGAGTTTGACCGGGTGATCATCTGCACCGGGCATAACTGGCCGAAGCAATATGAAGGCAGCGTGGCAGGCTATTATGACTCGCCTTATCCACCTTCAAAACTGGCCTTGCAGCTAAATCACCCGGTCGCCATTAAAGGTTCATCCCTGACCGCTGTCGATGCGATCCGGACGCTGGCGCGTTACCATGGCATATTTGATAAAAATAAGGACGGCAAATTAGCTTACTGCCTGCTGAAGGAAAACCCGGATTTTAAAATGGTGCTGCATACCCGGCATGGTATGCTGCCGGCTGTCCGGTTTCATTTGGATGACCCCCACCTCTCCAATGACGAATTATTAACCGAAGCGGAGATCGCGGCACATATCAAAAAGAACCAGGGTTTCCTCTCGCTCGACTATGTGTTCGAACATGACTTCAAAAATCCTATAAAAACCAAGGCGCCGGAGTTTTACGAAAAGATCAGGCATATGGATATGGAAGCCTTTGTGGAGGCCATGATGGCAATGCGCGAGGATATCGGCCCGTTTGAGCTATTGAAAGCCGAATATGCAGAAGCCGCCAGGTCCATCAGACAAAAAAAATCCGTCTACTGGAAAGAAATGTTGGGCGTGCTGAGTTTCGCGTTAAACTATCCGGCCAAGTATTTATCGGCGGAAGACATGCTGCGCCTGCAAAGCATCCTGTCGCCGCTCATATCCATCGTGATCGCTTATATCCCGCAAAGCTCCGGCGAAGAATTAATGGCGCTTCATGAGGCAGGCGTGCTCGATTTGGTCCCTGTCGGCGAGGATAGCAGGGTTGAGCCCCATGAAACCGGCGGCGCAACTTATTACCGGGACGGGAAAAGTGTCCATTTTTCGACCTATATAGACTGCGCGGGGCAGCCACACCTGGCTTATGAGGACCTGCCGTTCAAAAGCTTGCTGGAAGGCCGCACGGTCAGTCCTGCGAAATTGAAATTCAGGTCGGCTGAGTTTGGTCAAAAAGCAGTGAAAGGCGGCCAGCCGGTTACCAGAGACAATCACGGCGACTACTATCTGCAGGTTCCCGGGATCACGATCAATGATCATTTCCAGATAATCGACAGCTATGGCGCTTTAAACGAGCGGATCTATATGATGGCGGTACCTTATATCGGCGGCTATAACCCGGATTACTCCGGGCTCGATTTTTGTGAAGAGGCGTCAAAACGCATCAGCCAAAGCATATTGTTATAAAAATGAATAGCGCAGGCAAACTGGAAAAGTGGGTACGGGTCATGCACGACGGGCAGCTGATCCGGTGTACAAGCGAGCCGTATATCAACCATTTGATAGTTGTTGCGCATACTGCAAGGCCGCTGACCGCTTTTGGTTATGAGATCGGCCTGTGCCATGATTTGCTGGAACAAACGGCTGTTACTGACCGCAGTTTATTTGATGCGTTGGTTTCGTTTGATTATAGTAGAACTGATGCCGCCTTTATCGTGGGTTGTGTTAAGCAATTGACAGATGTATTTTCCGGGCAGGCCTATCCGGAACTTGGTAAAAAAGAGCGAAGGCAGCGTGAGGCCGCCCGGCTGCTCACCATCAGCGCCGCCGCGCAAACGGTCAAGTACGCTGACCTTCTTTACAATATTGGCTGGGTAGGTGATTTTGAAAAGCGGAAAACCAAGGCGGTTCGGTATCTTTTAGAAAAACAACGCTTGCTGAACGCTATGGATAAAGGCGATCCCGGATTACGGACTCAAGCGCTTACAATGATCATTCATTCCTTGGAGTTTTTTGAGAAACCGTAAAAAGATAACAATGGAAAATAAATAAATTGGAATGCGCGAACCGTGATGAAAAAAACCTCAATGCTCAGATCAGGAATTGATTGCTGTTCGCGGGTATGCCCGTTCCGGTTGTGGTGCATCCGGAAAGTTGGCGTTGCTCCTATCTTTCGTGGCTGTATATTAATTCAACCGGATCTATGCCGTCTAATACATTTATTCTAATGAAACACCTGACCGGAGCGAATAAATCAGGCACGAAATAATTGCCACATACTAATTATCTTTTTATATTATTATACTTTATTCCATTTTCCATGAAAATAATCCCCGCCCCGCTGTTTCTGCTTATTTCACTTTATGCCTGTGCGCAAACTACCGTTGTTGCACCAAGTATCGCCAAAGCGTTTATTAGCCAAAACAGCAAAAAAGCGGTGAAGGACACCGTAATGGAATCTGACACCTCGAAAGAGAATAAAGAGCCGCGTTATTATTATATTTCGGTTAACACGGATGTTTTTGTGAATACGAAAGGCCGCGTTGCGAAACGGTTTTCGCCTGCGGTGGAATTTGGACGCACCTATGGAATTTTTGATATCGGGTTGGCAACCGGGAGGTTCAGTTCACTTAACAAAGGCAGCGATTCCTCGCATTATATCGAATTCCGGCCTACGATCAATGTATTTTCCAGCGGACGCTTTGCCGAAGGACTGTGTTTGGGCGGTGGATATGTTTTTACTGCAAAGCAGGGCCTGATGACAGAGATAGGTAACAGTATTAATTTTAATATTTCTACTACGGTTGCCGTAGCAGTTACACAAGGCTATGTATTCTTTGACGGCACCAATAGCAGCCGGAGCACGCAATATATGGGTTTTGCTTTCACCTATAATTTTCTGCGCAAACACAGTGTTAACAACCAGCGAAAAAAGAAGGCTATTTTGACCACCAATTAGCCTTGATCCACTTCGTGAAAAACCTTCGCCTGCCCGGCGTAATCGCCCGCTATAAAATCCTGATGTGGCACTTCACGCCGCTTGTCCCAAAACCAGTACGGTGGTAAACATTTTTGCCCGCGACTTGGCTTCGGCTGTTTATTGGACGGATATTTGTTACTACATTATTTTTAAAGCGGACTTTAGAAACCATTCGTTCCGCCTCCTGTTTGAACTTTTAAGCCGTTCCCGCAAACTATTTTTTTTTATTTTTTTTTAAACCCCGGCAACTCCGGGTTGTTCAAAATATTAGAACGATCATTAATTAATCAATAATTATAAATCTATTATTATGAAGACAGTCATATTCCACGAAACGGGTCAGATAGCTGACCGTACGACACCAGCCCCCCGCGTGGCCAGGGATGAGAAAGCGGGGATCAAGGAAGAATGCTGTTTTAAGGTGGTGCTCAAATCCGGTATATCATGAAACATACGATCACCCAACGGAAGACATGGAAAGCGATGCTGGCCGCGGCGGACAAACCGGTGCAATTGCCCGTGGCACATGATGCGCTAACAGCACGGCTGATCGAACTGGCGGGTTTTGATGCTTACCAGATCGGGGGCTATGCCCTGTCAGGGGCCACTCATGCCATACCGGACGTCGACCTCGAAAAGTTTGGTGAAAAAAAGTTCTCGGCCGACTGGATCATGCAGGCCTCACCCTTACCGGTGCTGATCGATATTGACGATGGCTATGGCGATGTAAAGAACGTTACCCGCAGCGTCCAGGAATACATCCTTCTCGGCGCGTCGGCGATGTTTATGGAAGACCAAAAGCCGCCGAAAAAGTGTGGCCATATGGACAATAAAAAAGTCGTCGATACCCCCGTCATGCTGCAAAAAATAAAAGCCGCGGTGGCCGCGCGTGATGGCAACGACTTTTTTATTCTTGCCCGCACCGACGCCATTGATCCCGAAGGAATAGATAACGCGATCGATAGGGCTAAAGCTTACCTGGACGCCGGCGCGGATGGCGTTTATCTCGAAGGCCCAAAGACCATCGAAGACCTGGAAAAGATCGGAACGGCGTTAAAAGGCATCCCATTGGCAACAAGCGTATTGGAAAATGGCGGGAAAACGCCCTGGCTGTCCCCTAAAGACCTGGGCGATATGGGTTATTCGATGATCCTTTACCCTACTACCGTAATTTTCCAGGTGGTGTCTACCATCCAAAAAGCATTAACCAACTTAAAACATGGCAAGGAGATAAACCATAGCCACGCGGTTGATATGGATGCGTTTATGCAGGTCGTCGATCTACCTTATTGGGCGAAAATTGAAGAAAAATTTGAAGGAAAAGAAATTTGATCATTATGGCAATTACAGCGAAACCCAAAAAACAGCACCGGCAACCCGGCATTGAAGCCAAAATGGCCCCGGCCCCCGAGTACATTAAAGGCAACTACATCGCCTCCAAAAAACTGCTGGACAAAGTCGCCCTGATTACCGGCGGCGATTCAGGTATCGGCCGGGCCGTCAGCGTGCATTTTGCAAGGGAAGGCGCGGATGTGGCCATTGTTTACCTGAACGAAGATACCGATGCAAAGGAAACCAAACGACTGGTCGAGGCCGAAGGCCGCAAATGCCTGTTGATCAAAGGCGATGTAAAAAAGGCTGCATTCTGTAAAAAAGCGGTCGAATATACTGTCACCAAATTAGGCAAGCTGAACATCCTGGTGAACAACGCCGGGGTGCAGTTCCCGCAAAAAAACCCGAAAGAGATCGATGAAAAACAACTGGACGATACCTTCCGTACCAACATCTTCGCTTATTTCCATTTTGCCAATGAAGCGCTGGAATACCTGAATGAGGGTGACTGCATCATCAACACGACTTCGGTAACCGCTTACCGGTCTTCCCCAAACCTGATCGACTATTCCGCGACGAAGGGGGCGATCACCAGCTTTACGCGCTCACTGGCAACCAATCTGACGGATAAAAAGATCAGGGTCAACGCCGTGGCGCCCGGGCCTGTATGGACACCACTGATCGTCGCGACGTTCGACGAAGACAAGATCAAATCATTTGGCTCAGAAACAGCGATGAAACGCGCCGGACAGCCTTCGGAACTAGGCCCGGCCTATGTATTCCTGGCCTCGGATGACGCCTCTTTTATTACGGGACAAGTAATTCACGTAAACGGCGGTGAAGTAGTAAACGGATAAATTAAAAATATATACCTATGGAAAATAAGCAAAAAACAGCGCTGATCGGCAAGGAACCCGCGAAATTATTTGCCCGGGATGGCTATAACCTTATCCTGGTTGCGCGCGGTAGCCAGGTGGCCGGCCCGGCTGAAGTCGCTAAAGATGGCTATGAAGCGCCGATGGCCGGTGAAGACCGTGTGATCTCCGGCTTTAAAAAAACAGGGGCCCGTGCGGCCAACCTGGTCCCGGACAGCACAGTCGCCCGTCGGTTATATGAGCAGCAGAAACCCGCCGGACAAAAATAGTGCGGCGCTTATTCAGAATGTATATGGAACCACAAACCGCAAATATCGAACAGATCGTATTGCAGGATGACGGCATTTTTCCAAACAGCCGTTATCCTGCCTTGCTCTATAAAGGCGTGCTGGATATTCCGGTGCTGTTCCCGGCTACTCATGTTAAACACCTGTTTGAAAAGCACGGCTGGTCGAACAGCTGGGACGCGGGCATATTTGAATATCATCATTACCATAGCGTTACGCATGAAGTGCTCGGTATCTACAAGGGGCGCACCAAAGTACAACTGGGCGGCCCCGGAGGCCCGCAACTATTTATCGAAAAGGGGGACGTGCTGGTCATCCCGGCGGGTGTTGCCCATAAAAACCTCGGACCGGAAAATTCGGTTGGCGTGGTCGGCGCTTATCCCGGCGGCCGCGATTATGATATGAATTACGGAAAACCCGGCGAAAGGCCGCGTACGGACGAAAATATCAAAAAAGTTCCCGTCCCTTCCAATGACCCGGTGTTCGGCAGGGATAAGGGATTGTTCAACATCTGGAAATAATGGAAACGAAAACAAAAACAGCAGCAAAGAAAAAGGACCTGTCTGCCAGCTATAACCGTTATAAGAAATACGGCGGGCAGCAATATACCGGTATGCAGATCGGCCGCGGCCATCACTGGCACTATGACGAAGGCGACTGGAAGGAAACCAAGATCACGCCCGACCTCTGGGAAATATCCTATGCCGTGACCAAGCGGCGTGTCGGCCACGCCCCGGAGAACTCAGGCGTTCCGGTCGGCACCGAATACCAATGGTATATCCTGTCGCACCAGCACGTCAAAAAGCTGAACGCGAATGACTATTCAACGGAGATGACCGGGCTGAAATTCAAGCTGGCGCATAAGCGCGCGGACAAGGAAACCTGGAGCGCTAAAGCGCCGACGCAGCGCAAACACCTGATCCAATTTTTAAGGGACATAGCTGACCAGTTGGAAAAGGAGCCTATTCACTTAGAATTTGAATATGAGGGAAAGGAATATACAGGCGAAGCCGTACCGATCTCTGAAACCTGTACGGACGATATCTGCTACGAGGCAGATGTTTCGCTGAACGATGAAGACCTGGGCATCATCCGCTGCGCCAAAAGCGGCTGGAAAATGGACCGTATGGAACAGGGCCTGGTGGATGCCATCGGCAACGAGATCTTTTTATACTATGAATAACAATTAAATCAAAAACGATTATGGCAAAGAATTCAAAAAAGACAGAGGACAAGGTCCACAAGGCTTTACACGAGGAAAAAGAAGGCACGCTGAAAAGCGGCAAGAGCGGTAAAAAAGTAACCTCCCGTAAACAGGCGATTGCTATTGGTTTATCCGAGGCCCGCAAAGAAGGCGATAAAGCCCCCAGGAAGTAAGGCTGACAACAAACATTATAAATTAAAACAAACACCATGGAAACACAAACCGCACAGACTGCCGATTCAAAACTCAAGGAGTTTTTTACAGATCAATTGGAAGACCTGCTTTGGGCAGAAAAAAAGCTGGTAAAAACCCTGCCGAAAATGCAGGAGGCCGCTACATCCGCTGAGTTAAAGGATGCCTTCGGCAATCACCTGACGCAGACCCAGAATCATGTCACCCGGCTGGAGCAGGTATTCGGAATTATCGGCGAAGATGTCGATACCACCAAATGCGCGGCGATGGCCGGCATTGTGGATGAAGGCGAAGACATTATCGATGAAACCGAAGAAGGTACCGCGCAGCGCGATGTCGGCCTGATCTTTGCCGGCCAAAAGGCCGAGCATTACGAGATCGCCACCTACGGCGGGATGGTCACATTAGCCAAGACGCTGGGTTATAACGACGCGGCCGACCTGCTGAGCCAAACGCTGGAGGAAGAAAAGCAAGCCGACAGCCTGCTGAGCCAGATCGCCGAAAACAATATCAATTACCAGGCGAGCACTGAACCCAAAGAAGAAAAAGGATTTTTCTCCTGATCACCCGGAGCGCCCTGCTGCACAGGGCGCTCCTAACCAGTAGTACGATGGCAACAACAAAAAAGAAATGGTCTGCGGACGTCACCGGGCACAGTGACGCGATGGACCTGGAAAAGGATATTTTTAAATCCGGCGATCCGGACAAGATAGCCGCTTCAGTAAAACATTCAGCGGAAACCAGTAAAAGGCGGAAGTCTTCGCCTTATCAAAGCGCCATGTCCATGCTGACCTTTTATGAGAACCGGGCGGGGAAAAACCTGAGCGCGGACGAGAAGGACATACTGGAAAAAGCAAAGGATAAGTTACGGGAATTATTTGGCAGGAAAAAAAAAGATGATGATTAACTGAACCATAAAAAGCATTTGTCATGCGCTTTGAGAGGCCAGGCGATTTGTGAATGCCAATATTACAAAGTTTCTTTTAAAGGAAGTGTTTGACTGATCTTTTTCTTTCTGCCGCGCCGGCCCCATACCTGCCCCATGTGATAAACAGGGATTTCATCGCCAAGCAATTTACCCCAGGGTTTCAAATCTTCAACACGGTCAAATATGATCTTTAGCACGGCCACCATCGGGAGCATTAAAAACATGCCCGCAATGCCCCACATCAAATTTCCCAAGAAAACAACAAGCAATGAGATCAGCGCATTGATCTGAACCTTAATAGATACAAATCGCGGAAAAATAATATTGCTGTCAACGAACTGGATAAGCAAATAGGCAATGATTACCTCCAATTGTGCGGAATATCCGTCTTTGGTTACCGTTGCAATCAGCACAGGAAGCAGAATGGCAATAAAGCCACCAATATATGGCAGGATATTAATGATACCGCCAATAACACCAAGCAGTATGGCATATTTGACTCCAATAATGAACAATGCCAATGAATTTAGCGCGGAAACAATGATCATTTCTATCAATAGCCCAACGATATAGCTTTGAATGGCCGATTTAGTTTGTGCCAGCACTTCGCCGACACGCTTGGAATGTTCTTCTAAAAACACCTCATAAAGAAAATTCAGGATCAAATTCTTGTAAAGCAAGAGCATGAATATATAGATCGGGATAATCAGCAATAGACTGAGTGTGCCAAAGACCGTCCCCAAAATACTGCCAATGGCTGCCTGGCTGCTGTCAAGCGCATTTCTTATAAACAAAATCTGTTTTTGAATCGAAACGCCGAATTGCAAACTTATCCAGTGCTCAAGACTGCCGGTCATCTGGCCAAACCTGACTTTTAATACAGGAAATGACTGGCTGAATTGCGAGATTTGTGTGCTTAACAAATAGCCGATAAGCGTCATAAAACCGACACCTGTCAAAACGGTGAGCAGCACTGCCGGCGCACGCGGCATTTTAAATCGAAGTAAACGATTATAAAGGGGGTTGAGAAGTATAGCGAACAGTATAGCAAACGCAAAAGGCACGAGGATGCCGCTGAGCAGGTTCAAAATACTAACAAGGTAATATAAACCGATCAGGATTACACTGGCCTTAATATAAAAAGGGTATTGCTTTATAGTCATATTCGTCAGGTGAATGTACACAAAACCTGGTCAATTTATGAATAATCGTTCAACCTACCGTAGCGCTTTCTGCAAAAGCAAGGGTCATACCCCGCCCGGCCATAAGTTGAGTCAAACCGCTATTTTACCTTCTGCCATCGTATCAAACTGTAAGAGATAAGACCAGCAGCCCGGCCCAATTACAATACTATGCGCGGCGGATGATACCCAGTATGAAAGCAATTATCGCAATGACGAGTAATATATGGATCAGGCCGCCCGCGGCATATCCAAAGAAGCCGATCGCCCAGCTGATGACAAGAATGACGGCGATAATATACAAGATATTTCTCATGATGTTTGGTTTTAAGTGTACCGTAAGAACAGCATTGACCGGCAAATGTTTCGATACTTTCGCTGGCTGGACGGTTTACTTTTTGAAAACCGAATGATTTTATATTTACATGGCAAAAAACAGCGCAATAGCAGCGCCGCCCATGACAAAGAAGTCACCCACAGCAAGGTTTTGGACAGCCAGCGGCCGTAAATACCAATACCTTCACGGGGGGCTATGCCCGCAAAATTAATCATTAAACCAATAAGGGCGGCTATAGTGATCACGCCATAAATCCATGCGCCCTTTTCAGTTCCAGGTTAAGGCTGGCTTTCCAATCAAAGGCCTCAGAAACGGTATAAGCTTGTCTTATGCAAATTTAAATACGTTCTTAAACCCCTTCAGCTATCCCGGTACCCATTGTTGGTCTGTGAACCTTCTCGTCGGTTAACTTATCTTAATTCAATCTTCAAAAGGAGACTTAATTTGGCCTTGCGGTCAGATGACAGGGAACTAAATTTGTTTTATAATCCCATCGTCATTATTAACAGGTTCTTAATCGATTATACTAAAGGGCAATATTAAATGCTTACCTTGTGTACTTATATAAAATATAATACCATGCAAAAAGAAGGAACCGTGAAATTTTTCAACGACCAAAAAGGTTTTGGATTCATTTCACAAAGCGAGGACAGAAGCGATATTTTTGTTCACGCATCAGGGCTCATCGACGAAATCCGTGAAAATGACCGGGTGGAATACGATGTGGAAGAAGGCAGGAAAGGCCTGAACGCGATCAATGTTAAAGTTATCTAATATAGCATTATAAAATTATCGTTGAGCATCCCGGCGTGCCGGGATGCTTTTTTGATCAAGCAATAAAACAAACCGCGCGCCGTTTAATATATACAGTCCTCCGGGACGTCACACCTGCTGTTTCCGGCGCAACACCCCAAACGTTACCGGTCCGATGACAAACGCAGCTTAATCATTTAGCGTAAGTCACACCAGGCAAATTCAGGCTGGCAGTGAGTCACAAATTCTCTCTGTTTAACAATTATTGCCGCACAGTCCTGGAAAAGCCATGCCTGTTTTTTACGCCTTTTTATACTCATTTTTATGATCATACTGATTTTTTTTATAGCGCACTGGTTTTTGTCGCTATTCTTTCAAACTTTTTTCCAGCACCGCTACGCTTCGCACCGGATGTTTACCACCAGCAAAACCTGGGAACGCATATTCTACCTGATGGCTTACTTTTTTGAAGGCGCCTCGTTCCTAAATCCCAGGGCCTATGCCCTGATGCACCGGGAACATCATGCGTTCAGCGACACGGAAAAAGACCCGCATTCGCCGCATTTCTTTGCCGATGTCTACCAGATGATGAAACATACGATTAAAACGTTTGGCGACTATGTGAACCGGACTAAAGATCCCGAAGCGCGATTTCCCGGGCACTACCCGGAATGGCCACTGGTCGACCGGATGGGTTCATCGCTCTTATCAAGAATACTATTTGGCGCTGCTTATACCTGTTTTTATATCTTTTTCGCGGCGCATTGGTGGCTATTCTTATTGTTGCCAATCCATTTTATGATGGGGCCGATACATGGCGCGATCGTCAACTGGTGCGGTCATAAATATGGCTACCGCAATTTCGACAATAAGGATAAGTCAAAAAATACCACGCCGTTCGACTTTTTGATGCTGGGTGAACTGTTCCAGAACAACCACCACAAACACCCTAACAGCGCCAATTTCGGCAAACGCTGGTTCGAGATCGACCCGGTGTACCCGGTAATGAAGCTGATGCACTGGATGCGGATCATTACGCTTAGAAAAGCCTATTAATTTAAAAAAAAATAAAATGAATCATCAAACCCCCGAATACCAGGCAAAAGAATATCTCTTTGACCTGAATAATACCGCCAATGAGAACGGCTTTAAAGCCGAGGAAAACTGGAAAGTGAGCCTGGCTACCGCCGCTCAAAAGGCAGTTATTGAAAAAAACTATTACCCGGTCATAGCTACTAAAGTATTACCGGAAGTCCTTCCCGGGCTGTTCCGCATCGTTAAAGCTACCTTAAGCCAGGGTCTTGATAATTTCGAAAGTTCCATGGATGCAGGTACCCTTGCCAAAAGCGAATTGTATTATGTCGTGGCCTTTAATCCAAACCGGCTGCGCCGTTAACTTTGACCACATGGCATTTTTAGATCATGTACGCCCCCCCTACGGGTGGAAGGATGAAAACGGAGGTTTGGTGAAACCCACCGCCCGGCAAATATTATCCGGATTTTTTTCCAGCTTAAATATAATTTAACCGGGAAGAACTGGCTGCCGTTTTTTCAGCTGGGCTGAAGGTGGCTTGCCAGTCAGTACCGTGCGTGCCCATAATGATTACCATCTGGCCATCACTACTGTACCCACGGTGCCTACACCTTCCGGAATAAGTTCTGGCGCTTTATTACGCAGGACCTGACGACACAATCATTCCTCTGGTCATTAGATCCATTGCTGGAACAAGGTAGCCAGCCACAGGAACATGCCAAAACCGACCACATCCTGGAAAGCGGTCTCAAACGGGCCCGCTGTTGTAGCCGGGTCAAAGCCGAGGCGCTTGGAGATGACCGGAATGATGGTACCCATGAGGCCGGCAGTAACCATTGAGCAGGTCATCGCCCCGCCGATCACCATACCAAATGGGAACTTTTTTGACCAGATGATGCCAATGACGCCCAATGTCAGGCCGCAAACCAAAGCCATGAGTAAAGTGGTCGCCGTTTCCTTCCCGATGGGTTTCCACAGACTTTTGCTTTTGGATACCCCTGCATCCACGGCGCGTACGGTAATGGCCGCGGCTTGCAGGCCGACGTTGCCCGAGATGGCCGAAATGACCGGCATAAAAGAAGCCAGCAAGATTACCTTCTTCAGCACACCATCGAAATGGGAGATCACCATGCCCGCAAGCAGTTCTATGGCCATGGTGGTCAGCAGCCAGGGCACCCGTTTTTTGGCGGCCTGGAACGGTGTTAAATGCTCCATCGCCTCCGCATCTGTGCCAACGGCTTTTGAATATTGGTTCCGCATCCGGTCAACGATCACCTGCATGAGGTCATCCGCAGGGATAATGCCGACCAGGAACCCGCTCTTGTCGGTCACCGGGAGCGTCATGAATTTATGCTTGGACATCAGGGCAGCGGCATCGGCTTCATGCGCGGTGGCCACCACACTCACGGTTTCCGTAGCCATTACCTGCTCCACTTTTTCTTTGGGATCGGCCATAATGAGGTCGCGGATCGAGATCACGCCCTGGAGCTTGCTATGCGCACTGCCAGCTTTTTCTTTTTTAACGATATAGACGTCTGCCGGCAGATCGATAGCCGGATCGGTTTTGCGGATCTCGGCAATGGCCTGCGCCACCGAGATCCCCGTATATAAACGAAGGAACTGTGTGGTCATCAACCGGCCCGCGCTGTCTTTCGGGTATTTGAGCCGGTGTTCGACGTCATGGACGACACCGGGTTCGGAATGCTTATTTTTGATAAAACGGTTGATCTGTTTCCTGGGCGCTTCGGTGACCAGTGTCGCTGCATCCCGCGGGGGCAGCGAACCCACTACGGCGGAAAGCTTATCCGGCGGCAGTTTGCCCAATATCTTTTTTGAAACGACGGGTTCCAGGCTGGATAATACTGCTGATGCTTTGGCCTGGTCAAGCACCAGGAATATTTTGGCCGCTTGTTCCTCCGGAAGTTCTTCCAGGGCCAGGGCAATATCGGCCGCGGTCTCATCAGCCAAACCGGCGCAAACCGGATCGTCTTGGCTAATATCTTTTTTTTCAGGAAGCGTTTTCAAACGTTTCGCCAATTCTTTCCAATGTAGTTTTTTAGGCATATTTGGTGGTTAAGCGGTATAATACTTTCCGTATTTGTATGAATAACATCCGGTGGCAATAATGGTTTGATGCGGAAGCTATCAGCATTGGAACCAATGAAGTAAAGATCAAGCTACAGAATGATTTTGCCAAAGGCGGCGGTTCGCTCACGCTGGTGGAAGAGCTGAAGAAGCTCAAAGGCGTCCGCAAGGTGAATTTTTTGAGTTAATTGAAACCGTTTTGCTAACTTAGCTTATCCGGCAGGAGGACAACCCCTTGATGAGACGCATATGAAAGCTAAACAAACAACAAAGGTACTGGTATTTACCCTTGCGGTAATTGCGCTGTTGCTGCGTCCTTCCTTGACCTACCAGTTGGCGGTGAGCCAGCACCTGTCCAGGGACCCGGTTGCATTGAACCGACTTTTGCAAAGGCTGGTCAAAAAGAAAGATGATCACCATGCGGTCAATGCGGGCGAACTTTCCGCCATGCAATGCGCCGAAAATAAGGTTCCGCCGCCCCTGCGCCAAGCGCAAGCAGCACGACAATTGAACGCCGCCGGCCCGGTTTTTCCGGTAAAACAGCCTGCCTGGTTTGCTATGGTTTACCCTTCAAGGGCCTATTATAAGCTATTTTCGGCGTTCCGGATCTGAAATAAACGGCTGCTGCCCGGCAGCCTACTTCCTGCGCTACCATTTCTTTTTTCATTTTCTTTTATCTAATCTAAGACGATATGTTAAAGCATTTGCCTGTACTATTATTTTCAGCATTAACCGTTGGCATCGCCTCCTGCCGGTCCAAACCGGCGGGCCAGCCGCTCAATAAAGCTGCCGCCGGCCAAAGCCCCGCCGTTCACGGTTCAGCCGCAAACGCCGCCGCCGTCATGGCCCGCAAACAGGTTCCGGTCATCTGCTGGCACCAGATCCGCGACTGGCGGCCAACGGATTCCAAAACGTCCAGGGACTATATCATGCCCGTCGCCGCGTTTAAGATGCACATCAAAATGCTGGCCGACAGTGGCTATCACACTATTTTGCCGGACCAGTTATACAATTACCTGACGAAAGGCAGCCCGCTGCCCAGCAAGCCTGTCCTGCTTACCTTTGATGATACCGACCTTGACCAGTTTACCATTGCGCGGCCGGAACTGAAGAAATACGGCTTCAAAGGTTTATTCTTCGTCATGACCGTTTCGTTGGGCAAACCGCATTATATGAGCAGGGCGCAGGTCAAAACCCTGTCCGATGAAGGTAACGTGATCGGCAGCCATACCTGGGACCATCACAACTTTAAGAAATACCAGGGCAAGGACTGGCAGATCCAATTGGACAAGCCGACCAAAACACTGGAAGAAATTACCGGACAAACCATGACCTGCTTTGCCTATCCTTATGGTTTATGGAACGCCGAAGGCTTGCCCCAATTACATCAGCGCGGCTTTAAAATGGCTTTCCAGCTGGCGGAAAAACGTGACCCGCAGGACCCGCTGATGACGATCAGGCGCATACTGGACAGCGGCTACTGGAGCGATAAAACCTTTAACAATAGCATTAAACATAGTTTTTAATTATATCGAACATGAAATCAGCTTATTTAATTCTTATTTCAATCGCGGCGTTTTCATTCTCCTCCTGTGAAAGAAAGCTGCCGCGCCCCGACCATATCATTATTGTCATGGAAGAAAACCACGGCTATGACGAAGTGATCGGTTCGCCCAATGCGCCGTTCATCACCCAGTTAGCCCATGACGGTGCCTTATTTACCGACGCGCACGGCGTAACGCACCCCAGCCAGCCCAATTACCTGGCGATCTATTCCGGCAGTACGCAGGGCATCACCGGCGATACCTGCCTCGATGGCACTTCGTTCACCACACCAAACCTCGGCGCCGCGCTGATCAGCAAAGGCTTTACCTTTAAGGGTTTTGCACAGACCATGCCTTCAGCGGGCTACCTGGAATGCGCATACCTCAAAAGCCCGCTGACGGGCGCCTCACTTTACGCACGCAAGCATTGCCCCTGGGTCAACTGGCAGGGCGGCCAGGAAAACAACATCGATTCGGCGCTCAGCCGGCCCATGACCGACTTTCCCAAAGATTTCAGCAAACTGCCGACAGTGGCCTTCGTCATTCCTGATATGGATCATGACATGCACAATATCGGCGCGCCGGGCGATGCGGCAGCCGTGCAGCGCGGCGACCAATGGCTGAAAGAGAATTTAGCGGCTTATATAGCCTGGGCCAAAACGCACAACAGCCTGCTGATCGTGACTTTTGATGAGGATGACTTCAAAACGGTCAACCATATCCCGACCATTATTGCCGGAGCCAGGGTCAAACCGGGCAAATACGATGAACACATCAATCACTACACCGTACTGCATACGATCGAAGGAATGTATAACCTGCCGGTCGCGGATACAACCGATGCGGGGAAAATAAAGGATATATGGACCATGCAGTAAACCCGGATTTCCTGCATTATCCCGTAGGGCCTATCGCCTTAAAGATGGCCGTGTCGGTAGGTATCGGCATGCTGGTCGGCATGGAGCGCAAATGGTCGCACAAGGAGGCGGGTATCCGTACCTTTTCCATTGTCGCTCTCCTGGGTATGCTGGCAACGTTGGCCGGGCAGGACTTTATTATCGCGGCGATGGTTGGCGTATTCCTGCTGGTTATAGCGATCAATGCACGCAGCCTGGTAGCCGATGAATCGGTAGAGATCACCACTTCGGCAGCGTTGCTGGCCAATTATATGCTGGGCGTACTGGTGGGGCTGGGCCATATTTTCACGCCGGTAGCCGGTGCCATCGTCATGACCATGCTGCTGGCCTGGAAAACCGAACTGAATAAATTCGCCGGCGGCTTATTGCCCTCGGAGATCAGGAGCGCTATCCTGCTGGGCCTGATTGGTTTCGTGATCTACCCGGTAATGCCCGACCGTTATATCGACCCCTGGCAATTATTTAACCCCAGCGATGCCTGGGTGAGTATCATCGCCATCGCCGGTATCGGCTTTGTCAATTATGTCTGCCTGCGGGTCTTCAGCACCGGCGGCCTGTACCTGGGCGCTATTTTCGGCGGGCTCGTGAACAGTAGCGCGACGGTGGCCGAGGTCAGCACCCGTGCGCAATCTTCCGGCATGGCTTCCAAGATGACCTCGCTGGTACTCTTGACCACCATCGCTATGTTTGCCCGGAACCTGATCATCGCCACCATTTTTTCGCCTGCATCGCTCACCGCGACACTGATGCCCTTACTGGCCATGTCGCTGGTGGCGGGCCTGATGATCCTGCGGGATAAGGTCACCGAAGGGAAATTGGCGGTTGAAACATCGGCACTCAAACTGGACTCCCCGATATCCATAAAAAAAGTTTTATGGTTTGGCTTGCTGTTTATCATTATACAAGTAGGCGGCACCTTGCTGACCAAACTATTCGGCAGTTTAGGCTTATTGGCAACCGGTGTATTTGGCGGCCTGGTAAGCAGCGCCAGTACAACGGCGGCGGCGGCGACTATGGCCATGCACGGCAAGATCACACCGGGTTTGGCGGGCAGTGTCGCTATTGTTTCTTCACTGGCCAGCGCCGTAGTGAACCTGCCCATTGCCTGGCGAACGATCAAAGATAAAGCCCTGCTCCGAAAGCTGACCGTTGAAACCGTGATCGTCATGGGGGTGGGCATCGTGTTTGTTGCACTTGACCGGGTTTTCCAGATATCGGAAATGCTGGTCGCCCTTATTAAATAAAAATAAAGCTATTCCCTAATGAAACTATTCCTTTTTACCGCGCTTACAGTAATTACCTTAGGCGCACAGGCCCAAAAGATCCAATGGCCGGAACATAAACAGGCTGTGATCGTACTGACCTATGATGATGCCTTGCTATCGCAACTGGATGTGGCCGTGCCGCAGCTCGAACGGGCTGGGTTTAACGCAACTTTTTTCCTGACCGCCGACCTTAATTATAATACGATACCGCGCTGGCGGGCACTGAGCAGGCAGGGCTTTGAGCTGGGCAACCATACGATCTTTCATCCCTGCCTGCCGGGCGAAGAAAATATGGTATCCTCCGCTTCCTATACACCTTATCATATGATCCAGGAAATCGATTACATGAACGACTTTCTTTTCGCCGTTGATGGCAAAATGCGGAGGCCCTTTGCCTATCCCTGCGCGGAAACCCTGGCGGGCGGCAAGGATTATGTGGATACGCTCCGGAAATACGGGCTCTCCAGCTACGCGCGCATCGGCGGTGACAGCAGCGCGGTGATCACCGATTTTAAGCACCTTGATAAATTGCGGGTGCCTTCCTATGGTTTAGATGGCGGCGAAACCGGCGCACAACTCATCGCGTTCGTAAAAGCGGTACAGCAAAAAAGGGGTATGGGCGTGATCATGTTCCATGGCATCGGCGGCGATTATATCACCGTATCCGCCAAAGCGCACCAGCAATTGCTGGATTACCTGAAAAAGAACCAGCTGACGATATGGGTGACTACCTTCCAGCAGGCGATGGACTATGCGACAGCCGCCGTCAAATCAAAAAAATGATCTTGTTATGGATACCACCGTGAAACAGGGCATTTAAAAATGGCGGCGCTGGCACCGTTAACCGGTTAACCGGCTTTTTCCAGGCTGAAATAAAAAGACGAACCCAGGCCTTCCTGGCTTTCTACCGCTATCTGGCTATTATGATAACGCAGCATTTCTGAAACCAGGTACAGCCCGATGCCGAAACCCGAAACCGTCTGCATTTGCTCGTTTTCCACCCTGTAAAAACGCTGGAACAGCTTTTTTTGCTCGGCGGCCCCTATACCGATCCCCTGGTCGCTTACCCGGATGCTTATTCGCTCCCCGTCCGGCGCACAGTTGATCGTTATACGGCCTCCTTTAGGTGAATACTTGATAGCGTTGGTCAGCAAATTCATCATTACCTGGCCGATTTTTTCACGGTCAGCCTTTACCTTAAGGCCCGCGCAGTCATTAAATTGGATAGCGTGGCTTTTGGTAAGGAACTGCGCATCTCCGGCAATTTCCTCGATAAGGGGCTGTAGCTCGAACACCTGTTTTTGGAGCTGTACCTTAGCATCTTCCAGGCGGGCCAGGGTCAAAAAATCCTGGATCATATGGGTCATTTTCTTGGTCTGTACATCGGCCCGTGTGAGCGCGCTGATAATAAAAGCATCACTGTTCCGTTTTTTCGCTTCGGCCAGTAGTACCTGTACATAGGAACGCGTAGAGGTCAGCGGCGTTTTCAGCTCGTGGCTCACCATCCCGATAAAGTCGTTCTTACGCCGTTCCCCCTGTTTTTTTTCACTGATATCCCGCGCGATCATGGACGATCCGGTAATACGGCCCTGGGTGTCCCTAACCGGCGAGACGGTTAAAGACACGTCCAGCAGCTTTTTAGCTTTAGTGAACCGCTGCGTTTCAAACTGTTCGATACCTTCTCCGTTTTCCAGCCTGGCCAGCAGTTCCATTTCTTCCTGCTGCCGCTCCGGCGGCACAATGATGAGTATCGACCGGCCAAGTAGTTCTTCGGCGGTGTAGCCGAATGTTCTTTGCGCGGCATCGTTCCAGCTGATGATGGTGCCATCCGGCGCCATGCTGATGATCGGGTCGTTGGATGATTCAACGATCGCTGCCAGTTTACTATTTTCGGCACTGACTTCCAGCAGGGCCTGGTTTTGCAGTTCGATCTGGGCAAGCATTTGATTAAAGGCGTCCGTCAGCGAGGCGAGTTCCTCTTCGCTGGCTTTACCCGCCCGCAGTGAATAATCATTTCTTTGGGATATGGTGCGGGCTATATTTCCAGTAAAAGAATGGGCCTGGCAATGCGGCGCTTCAACAATAAGGAAAGGAAATAGGCCAATATTAAAGAACCGGTGAATAGCAAGCCGGCGGTCAGCAGCAAGTTGCCCAGTTGCGCATACATTTGGCCCAGATCAGACTTCACGTATAATGTACCCAGGCGGGTTGAGCGCTGGCGTACCGGTTCATATCCTTCCAGGAAGCCGTTTGAAAAACGATAGCCGTCCGTTCCCGGCTTGACGGGTAATCGTTGCAGGGAGATAGCAGCTGGATAAGTTACAAATAACCGTCCCTGCTCATCGTACAGGCAAGCCGCGATGATATGCGGATTGCTTTTCAGCGCAGTCATAATTTCCAGGGCATCCGGTCGGCTGTCAAAGGCCAGCGCTGCTGAACTATTCGAGGCGATAATAGTGGCCAGCGTTGATAAATTTGCTTTGACCGTCTTTTTATAGCTCACATATTCGAACAGGAAGTACGCGCTGCACATCAGCAGCAACACCACCGAGCAAGTAAACAAAATAGCGGTCATGATCTTGTTTTGTATGGAACGGTCAATGAATTTCATATTATTTAACTTTAGCTAACTGTAACAGTTTGGCGCTGATCTCCAGTTGTGCCGCTTTGGCTGCGGCCAGCTTTATTTCCATTTTTACCCGGTTGTCTTCCTTAAAAAAGCACACCATCCCGCCCGAACTGATAAAAGTGCCGGTATCGCCAACGGTCAGTACGCCCGGTTCTGCAGCCAATGCCAGTGCCGCTTTCAGTTTGGCCGGGGTGGCGGCACTGATAAAAAGCAACTGGCAGCCACTCATGTCCCCACCATCCGGGAAACGGCGGATAATGATCGGGTGGCCCTCCGCCTTTTCGCCTTTTACCAGGTCGTCCAGGTAGCTGCCAAATGGGTCATTACCCACTATACCGATAACGAAAGGGGCATCCGGCGAAGTATAAGCCGAAGCAGGCCAATGGATAAAACGGGTGAAGTTAAACAGGAAAGCCGCCTTTATCTCGTACTCCAGCGATGGCTTGTCCTGCGCACGCGCGGGCAAAGTAATCCCGGATACGGCGGCGCATAAAAGGCAAGCCGCATATAAGCCGATACTATATTTTTTCCTGCCCATCAAAATCCGAATGCTATTTTACCATAAATACTCCGCGGGATACGGTTGAATGCATATTCCACATGACTGGGATTGAGGATATTTTGCCCCACCAGCGAAAATTCCACTTTTCCCGGGCGCCAGGCCAGCCGGATGTCCAGGTTAGAATAGGCCGCCACCGCCGGCACGCCGGCCACAACAGAAAGCGGTCTGCCGCTGACATAGCGGCCGGTCATATCCAGTTGAAAATATTTGGACAAATCCAGCATCGATTGAACCACTGCCTCGTCCTGCGGATCGGTTCCCTCGTAAGTGACATCAAAACTATGGCCCGGCTTATCGCTGATATTTTTGTGGAAAAAGGTATAGCCGCCGCGCAGCCGCCAGCCACTGAACACCTGCCAGAGCCCTGAAAGCTCAATCCCCTGTGAATTACCTTTCATGCCGTTTTGGATGAGGTAAGTTTTTGTGCCCGGCACAACTTCCACGCTGTACAGGTCATCGTATTGGTTATAAAATGCCGCTATTGACAGCGATGTTTTCTGGCTCGGCTGCACCCGGTAACCCAGTTCATAAGCAATCAGTTGCTCTGATACAAAATCCGGGCCGCCGCCAACGTTCTGCGTAGTTGGCGGAACCGGGTAAGTGGGAATATGGTAATCCACATCAATGCGGCTCGGCGTACGTACGGCGCGGGAAACAGCCGCCCAAACTGTTTGCTGCCGGCCGGGAGTCCAGGTCAGGCGCGCGCTGGGCTGCCATTCAAAGCCGGTATAAATATCATTGAGCAGCTTGGTGCCCAGCGTCAGTTTAAAAAGGCCGGGGATGAGCCTGATCTCGTCCTGGGCAAAGAAGTTGTACAATTGCAGGTTCCTTTTGGCCGGCAGGAACCCAACGAAGGTAGTCGTGTTTTGCGAATTGTCCTGCATCAGCCGGTATTCCCCGCCCCAAAGCAGGTCATTGTTTTTCCCGAGCAGGAAGTGATGCTGCAGGTCAATGTCATAGGTCTGCAGCTGGTCGTTGATGGTACTGGGCAGGTCGCGCCGCCAGTCGCGGTTGTAATAAGCATTTACCTGCAGGTCGGAGCGGCTGGAAAAAGTGTGCGCCCATTGCCCCATAACATCCTGCTCATCGAAATTGCTGGGACCGGGGCTGGTATATTCGGTGCCGCCCTCGAAGTTGGCCTGGAAAGAGAGTTTATCCGGGCCGCCCGCATCATAATCCAGCCGCAGGCCGGCCTGGCCGAAATTCCAGTTGTCGGGATTGTTTTGCCCGTTAGCCTTAAGTGTTGGGTCCACATCATTGCGCTGCGCATAAACACGGTAGGTGATGGAAGGGCCAATAGCGCCTCCATAGCGTGCCGAGACCTGGTCCCGCAAATAATCGCCGCCGGCAGCCGACACGTAGAGGCCCTGGGTATCTTTAGCCTTTTTGGTAATGATATTGATCACACCGTTAACTGCATTGGCCCCCCAAAGCGTCCCGCCCGGGCCGCTGATCACTTCAATCCGGTCGATGTCTTCCAGCGGAACACTTTGTGCATCTCAGTAAACACCGGCAAAAAGCGGGCTGTAAACCGGGCGCCCGTCAATCATGACGAGCAGCTTATTGGAAAAGACATTATTGAAGCCGCGGGCGCTGATCACCCAGGCATAGGAATTTATTTTTGCAACCTGCAAATTCGGTGAAAGCGCCAGGGCCTCCGGCAAATTAGTGGCGCCAGATCGGCGGATATCCTCCTGGGTGATCACCTGTATGGCCGAAGCGACTTCCGAAAGCTTCTCCGGTCGTTTTGAAACCGAGGTCACTTCAATATTCATGAGTTCCTCGAACGACAGTTTTTTGATATTTTCAGGGGACAACCGGGAAGTGTCGGACTGGGCTAAAGCCCCGGAAGGCGACAAGCAGAGACCGAAGCTTAATAAGGCGGCAGGTAAAACCCATTTAAGAGGATACATAGGGCATGATTAGGTTTTTAAGTAAAGCAAACAAGTTAGGAATAATTTAGTTTTTTTTAAATCAGGTATATACAGAACAAGCTGTACGTCAGCGTATTATGCCAGTTGAACATGTCGCCAAGACAATATAGGTTCGGCAGGCAACTGTCTCTTTGAGTCCGGCATCCCTTATTCCGGGAGATAATTTTTTTAATTTTTGTTTATTCCTGCAAAACGGTTAACCAAACCAGGTGTTTACCTGATAAGTATAATGAAGATGCCAAACAGAAAAAATCTTTGGTACAGCTTGATTTTCGTAGCCGCGGGCGGTTTGCTGATCCGGCTATCGTTCAGTCTTAGCATTGGAGCAACAGTAGTGCTGTTTGCGGGCATTGCCTTGCTGCTGGCAGCAATGGTGGTATTTTGGCTAAATTTCAGGGAATAAAGGGGGGTATCGGAAAAAAGCGTACAATAAATAAGCGGCAGATGCTATAGCCAGAATTTCAGCACCTTGCATTTCATGCATTGGCTGATCACGGTAGCACCTTTATGGGTTAAAACGATAGTTTGGCACATAAATTTAAAAATTAGTGCCTGCCTTACCTGCACAGACAGATGTGCCGTACAGGTAAGCAGGACTTCGTATTTTTAATTCGTCATTTTTGCTTTTTTGAGTTTCCAGATGATAACCACTAAGGGAATGATCATGGCAGTCCAGGATAAGCCATACCAATAACCCGTGCCCAACAGGGCGGACAACACGCCCAAAAGTATCATCGCACCTAACAGCAACGGTACCCGCCAGACTTTTTTAAATGAATGGTTCATGCCGTTGCCTCCTGTTCGATGCGTTTAAAATAATCTTCGTAAAACTTCCTGCGTACTAGCCAAAGGTAGACGCCGCTGACCAGCACGATAATGGCCACTACATCAAATAAGGCCCAAAGCACTTTAAGCGGCATACCGCCGTAGTCGCCGAAATGGAGCGGGCGCGAAACCTCCAGCGCGCGCAGGTAAACCGGCATTTTAACGATGGCGACCAGTTTGCCGGTGGCCGGGTCGATGAGCGAAGGGCTGAACAGCCGGGAACTGAACGGCTCTTTGCCCTTAGCCCAGCAGAGATAATGGTAGGGGCTGCCAAAAGGATTACCGGGATAAACGATACTGGTCACCCGCATGGCAGGTTGCGCAGCCTGGGCGGCCCGGTAAGCTGCCTCGACAGAACCGAGTTGCCGCTGGTCGGCGTAAGTGCGCCCTTTGTACCTGGCCAGCACGGCTTTCACATCGGTCATTTGCCAGATGCCGAACAGCGGCGTAGACAGTTCGTTCATCACCCCGGTGATACCTACCACCAGCAGCCATGCCGCGGTTGCGATACCCAACAGGTTATGCAGGTCGAGCCATTTTAACCGCAGCGAACGCTCCAGCCGAACCGTGCCAAAATCCAGCTTCTTCATAAAAGGGCCGTATAGCCAAATACCTGAAACAATGGAAATCACGAACAAAATACCAATCAAACCGAGAAACAGTTCGCCCGGCAGATCGAGGAACATCCCTTCGTGCAGGTCCAGCATGGTGTCGATGAATGTCTTTGGCTTTTGTGCAGCCGGCGGTTCGTCATTTAATAACCGACCGGTACGCTGGTCAAACTGCAGGGAGTGCCGCAACGGGTCAAGCGGTTCCCAGCTCGGTGCCATGGTAACCAATACTTGCGGTTCGTCATCATCTACGACCACAAAGGTGACCAGTTGCTTTGGATAGTGTTGCCTGGCCGTGGCTAACATTTTGTCGAGATCAGCTACCGGCATATTTTTCGGCAGGTCGGCGTAGTGCGTAGGATTCAGCCAGCCATCGAGCTCATCGGCGAAGATGAGCGGCAGGCCGGTCAGGCAAAGCATGAGCAGAAACAGCGTACACACCAGGCTCGACCAGCGGTGCCACCAGAACCATCGTTTGATATTTTTTAATGCTGCCATTTTTTATCTGTTTATCTAAAAGCGAAAGGCGATGCTGCCCAAAATGCTGCGCGGCTGCTGCGGGTTGACCGTGTACCAGCCGATCCAGTATCTTTTATTGGCCAGGTTGTTCACTGTAGCAGAAAGCCGGAACTTGCCCGCATCATAAAACACGGTGCTGTTCAGTACCGTATAGGCCGGCACATAAAACTGGCCTTCGCTCACGCTGCTTTCCACCAATGCCTTACCGGCATAATTGCCGCCAAGACCAAAGCCTAATCCTTTGACATTTCCTTGTGTGATCCGGTAGCTCAGCCAGAGATTGGCCATATCCGCCGGGCCTGAACTGTTGGGGCGCAAGCCGTTCACATCCGCGTCCGCGTTGGTATATTTGCTGTCATTATGCGCGTAACCCGCTACGATATTGAAACCAGTGAAGGGGTTGGCGATGATCTCTGCTTCCAAGCCTTTGCTCAGTTGGGTACCATTCTGGATAGAAAAGTTGGGATGGTCGGCATCCGTGCGCAGCGTGTTGTCCACCTTAATATCATAATAGCTGATCGTGCCGCTCAATTTACCGTCAAAAGCGTTCAGCTTAACGCCGCCTTCCAGTTGGTTGGCTTCCTCGGGTTTAAAGGCATGGCCCTGGTAATCTGTCCCGGTTTCATTGGTAAAGCCGTTCATGTAATTGCCGAACAGGGATACCCGGTCTTTGACCAGCTGGTAAACCAAACCGAATTTAGGCGATAAAGCGGTTTGCTTGTAACCCCCTGAAGTGGTGCCGTCTACCGGGTTATAGTTGCCCGCGAAATCAAAATGATCAACGCGCAAGGCCGCATTAGCGATCAGCTGGTCGGTGATATTAATGACATCCGACACATAAGCGCTGGTAATGTATTCCTTGGTAGAGATAATATAAGGATATGGATCTGCCGGACTATTCGCATAAGCGGAATCTACTTTGGCCCTGTCAAAATTCAAATAATTGGGGATGTTGCCGGTGGTATTGATCACGTCGAACAGGTCGGCTGCCGTCTGGCCACCCGCGGTCCCCATGAACTCGTGATACCTCACATTGGCATTGTAATTATAATAGTCGATACCGGCTACGACACGGTTCTTTACGGAACCTATATTGAATTTGCCGATAAAATTTTGTTGTATGTCAAATGTCTGGTCGGTGCCGTCAATCGTCCACACATTCCGCGCGATCTGCTCGTTGCCCGGCAGCAGGTAGAAATAGGGCATCGGGCCATGTGAACCGGTGTTCACTGTGGTAATATTGGTTTGCGAGGTCCAGTTGTCCGACAGCTTATAATTCATCTGCCCGTTAAAGTTCATGTTGGAGGAATTCATCGCCAGGTCATTGCTGATATAGGAACGGTTATAGTCCAGGTTCAGCTTGTCGGCGCTGTTTACCCCCAATTGTGCAACGGTCGCATCAAAAAAGAAAAGCTGCGGCGTAGTGCCTGTTGATGCATAGAGTTCGGCATCAAAGGAGAACGATAAGCGGTCATTCACCTGATAGGTCAGGCTGGGGGCGATAAAAATATCCCTGTGAAAGCCGGCATCCTGCCAGGATTTCTGGGTATTCAGCGCGGTGTTGATACGGAACAATAATTTCTTAGCGGAATCCAATGGCGTATTGACATCAGCCGTTAGCCGGTTAAGGCCGTAGCTGCCGCCGGTATAGCTGACTTCACCGCCAGTTTGGTCATACGGTTTTTTGGTGACCCGGTTAATGAGGCCGCCATAGGAAGTCACCGCGCTGCCGAACAAGGTAGCCGATGGCCCTTTGATCACCTCAATACTTTCCAAGTTCGCATTATCGATGGTGGTGCTGACATTAGACGGGATGCCGTTACGCAGGTAGGTGTTCAACTGGAAGCCGCGCAGCACAAAGGAACTGCCGTTACCAAAGCCAGAACGGTCGGTTGCTGCCCATAGCTGGCTGGCACCGGGAACATTTTTCAAAGCGCCGTCAAGGGTAGTCACGGTTTGGTCGGTCATCAGGCTGGCGGTTACCGTCGAATAAGATTGTGAATTTTCCAGGTCATTCAGCGGCATCTTAGCCGCGTCATTACTTTTTGTAGCCGCAAAACGATTGGCTTTGCGGCTGCTGACCACTACTTCGCTGAGTTGCCGGCTGCTTTCGGTTAAAACCAGGTTAACCCTTGTCGTTTCACCTGCGGTAACAGTGATCTGCTGCGTTTGCGACTGAAGACCGACGAAGGTCGCGGAAAGGATGTATGTACCGGGCTTAAGGTGGCTGAGGCTAAAATTGCCTTCCTCATTAACGATGGCCGCCTTCCCTGTTTCTTTCAATGAAATGGTCACCGATGCGGCGGGCTGGCCATCGGACGTTTTAACGGTTCCTTTAATGGAACCCGCTTGTTGCGCGGACAGCGATAATGAAATAAATAAACACAGTAAGGTTGTAAAAAATGCTTTGTGGGCAGTAGAATTTTTAAGCGTAAATGTAAATCTGCATAATAAAAGAGATTTCATAGTTTTGTTGAAATGTTTAATGGGTTGAACGATCTGTTAGCATTGCCCGGTGTTGAAGTTTGGCGACCGATCCACCAGGCTTTTTTATAAATTATTTTAGGGTCTTACATAGGCTGTCGCATTGATGGTGATAATCTCCGACAAAGTAAAACCTTATTTAGAATAAATCCAAATAAAAATAACGCATATAATTTTTATAATAAGATAATCCCATGAAAGACAAGTATAAAATAGGGGACCACGTCAGGTGGAACTCAGAAGCGGGTTATGTGACCGGTAAAATCATCAGCATCCATACCGCCGATTTTAACTATAAAGGGTATACTCATCATTGCACACCGGAAGATCCGCAATATGAGATCAAAAGCGACAAAAGCGATCATATCGCTGCGCACAAAGGCGCAGCCCTGAAAAAAGTTAATGGATCAAACCATCATTAGATCCATTGCTGGAACAAGGTAGCCGGAAGCGGATAAGAATGAAGCCCGATAAATATTTTAATCATGACGCAAAAAACGACCAATAAATGGTCCGCAGACGTTACAGAGTACCGTGACGCAATGGACCTGGAAAAGGATATTTAAATCCGGATAAGATCATTGCCTCCGTAAAAATACCCGGCAGAAATCAAGAAAAAGGCAAAAGCCTTTCCAATTTAATTTAAAGACCAAAGTGGTTAACAAATCCGCCCCAGGTTTGTTAAGCTTGCATAGCTGCCGCGTGGTTGCTGGTAACAAGCAAGCATGACAGCACCTTTCTGGACGCCCCGCCGGCGCAAAGCCGGTCTCTTTATTTTAGCGGGTATGGCAGTACTCCTGCTCCTCTTTTTATTTTCCATCAATAGTTTATTATCCCCGGTCATCGCCCGGAAAATAAAAAACGCCGTGTCTAAAGGCAGCGGCGGTTTGTACCATATTACCTTCAGCAAACTGGAACTGAATATATTTACGGGAAAAGCGATGCTGCAAGATGTTCAGCTGATCGCTGATACCAGCCGGGCCCGCGGCGTTTCGCAACTGTATTCGGGCAGCGTGAAGGAAATTTTGGTAACCGGCGCGCGTCCCTTCGCGTTCTGGTTCCATAAAAAGCTGGAGATCGCGCAGATCATGGTCACCAGGCCGGTGATCTCCCTGCTGGTCTTAAAATCGCCGAAGGTGGTCATTAAAACCGCGCAAACCATTTACCAGCAGCTATCCGGCAGTATCAGATCGGTTCATATCGGCGGCATTGACCTGGCGGACGTGCAACTCAGCTACCAGGATAGCAGCGAAAAATATCAGCTGAAGGAACTGAGCCTGGATGCCACCGACCTGCTGATCAATTACGCCACGCAGAAGGATACCACCCGTACCTTGTTTTGCCGCGACATCACGACCGGTATCCGGAATTTCAGCGGTTTCTCGGACGACGGAACTTACCAGTACCAATTGCGCTCGGCGCAATTTTCGACCCGCAGCGAAAAGCTGACCGTGCGGGGGATCGCCTTACAGCCCTTGCCGGCTGCCGCCTTTTTCGCCCGGACAAAAGCCGACCGCTTTACATTTGCGCTGGACTCCATGGTGCTGGACCATTTCAACTATAAGACCTTCCGGCTCGACCATTTCCTCGAGGTGAAAAGACTGGAGGCCTTTAAGGGAAGTATCGGGATATTCAGTAACCCGAACGGGCTGCTGGCCAAAACCGACCGCGTGATCACTTTCCCCAATTATATCATCCGTACTTTAAAAACGCATTTTAATGTGGACACGCTGGACCTGGCGGACTTTGCCGTGAGCTATAGTGAAATTAATAAAAAGCCGGCCAAAACAGGCACCCTTACTTTTGAGCATACAAAGGCCCGTTTCCTGAATATCAGCAACCAGGCGGCGGAACTCAAGGTTAACCCCCATTGTACTGCGGCTTTATCGACATGGTTCATGGGCCGCGGGAAACTGGACCTGCATTTTAACTTTAACCTGACGGATAAGGTTTATGCTTATAGCTACCAGGGACATTTAGCGGCGATGCCGCTGGATGCGGTTAACCCGGCCGTGATGCCGCTGGCCTTGGTCAAAATAAAATCAGGCACATTGAGATCCCTGGATTTTGCCGTCAGCGGCACGCAAAAGAAAAGTACGGGAACGCTCAAATTATTATACAATGATCTTGCCGTGACACTGCTCGACAGAAATTACCACGAGGAGCCGCTGAAAACTTTATTAGTGAAAACGCTGATCATCAGCAAGAATAATCCAGACGACGCTTCGGCACAGCCGAGGTCCGCCAGGATCGTTTTTATCCGGCCCAAAAGCGATCCCTTTTTTGAAACCTTATGGGCCACCATTTTCAGCGGCATCAAGCCCTGCGCGGGAATAGGTTACGCGGTTAAGGCTGACCCGAACAAACCACTGTCCAAACAGGAAGCAAAGGCTAGAGCAAAGGCGTTGAAATTAGCGGTAAAAACCAAAAAGAAAGCGGACAAGGAATACCAAAAGCAGCGCAAACGGCAGGAAGCAAAAATCAAATCAGCGTGAGGGAAGAAAAATTCTTCCTGTCGGCAGGCGAAGGGGTTACCGGTGATGACAGCGCGATCAATAAACCCAGGGTACTGTAATCCGGTTGAACGGTCTCCCTGTTTTTATTTGTTTGCGCTGATCATCAATGAATTAAAACAATACCATGCAAATTAACTTATTAGATATACCACATATGCCGCCGGCGGGAAGTAAAGAATATAACTTCTTTCCGGCAGATTACTCATATGATCCGGTGAGTTTGGCATACTGCCAGGTGCCGGACTATTCTTTTTAACGATCTGCAAAACCTGTCGGACACCTGACAGCTAATTCTATACAGAAATGAAAGACCATATCAAGGGGGCTCAGGCTTCAGAAAGGCAACCCGAGCCAGGCGCGGGCGGCGTATTACCAAAAGGCCTTACCGCCATAGAGGCGCAAAGCCGGCTGACGAAATCCGGCCCCAATGCGATACCAGATACCAGCGCCAGTCTGTTCCGGATGATGCTCGAAAAATTCTGGGCGCCGGTTCCCTGGATGCTGGAGGCCGCAATCCTGCTCGAATTCGTGCTGGGCAAATTTGTCGAGGGCTCGATCATTGCTGCGCTTCTGGTGTTTAACGCGGTACTCGGACTGCTCCAGGAAAGCCGGGCCAAGGCAACGCTTGCCGCTTTGAAATCCCGGCTGGCGCTTAACGCGTCCGTCCTGCGTGACGGCGTATGGAAAATCGTGGCTGCGACTGACTTGGTGCAGGGGGATGTGATCAAGCTTTCCCTTGGCGGCGTGGTAGCGGCAGATGTGACGCTTAACCAGGGTGAAATCCTCCTGGATCAGTCCATGCTCACGGGGGAATCCGTTCCCATCGAAGCCGGCGCGGGGGTTCAAACCTTTGCCGGGGCCCTGGTCCGGCGGGGCGAGGCAGAGGCCGAAGTTACCGCAACAGGCGAACGCACCAAATTTGGCCGCACGGCGGAATTGATCCGCACGGCCCACGTTGAAAGCACGCAACAGCAATCGGTCATGCTGGTCGTACGCAACTTAGCCATCTTTAACGGGTTTATGATCATAGTGCTGGTGAGCTATGCCTGGCACCTGAAGATGCCGGTTACCGATATCATCCCGCTGGTCCTGACAGCGGTACTGGCATCTATACCGGTAGCCCTGCCGGCTACCTTCACGCTGGCCTCCGCGCTGGGCGCGCGTGCGCTGGCAAAACTGGGCGTGCTGCCCACCCGCCTGTCGGCGGTAGATGAAGCGGCCTCCATGGCCGTTCTCTGCGCCGACAAGACCGGCACGCTGACGCAAAATTCATTAACCGTCACCACCGTTCATCCGATGCCGGGCTTTGGCGAGACGCTGGTGCTGTCGCTGGCCGCATTAGCCAGTTCGGACGGCGGGCAGGACCCCGTAGATACGGCTATTCATGCCGCGGCTGCCGGTAAGCAGGCCGCTGACGTGCCCAAACGGGTCGCATTTACAGCATTTGATCCGGTGAAAAAAATGTCAGAAGCCACCGCGACGGATGCGTCCGGGAACCAGCAACATATTTTGAAGGGGGCATTTGCCACGATCGCAAAGCTGGTCCAGCCGTCCGAAGATGCCGCAGCGGTGGCAAAGGAACTGGAAGATCAGGGTTTTCGGGTGCTGGCCGTTGCCGCCGGCCCTCCCGCGGCCATAAAATTGGCCGGGCTCATCGCCCTTAGTGATCCGCCGCGGAAAGAATCGGCGGCGCTGGTCACTGAATTGCATGCCCTGGGTGTGCGTATGGTAATGGTGACCGGCGATGCGCCTGCAACAGCGGCTATTGTCGCGAAAGCGGTCGGCCTTGACGGTGCCGTTTGTCCGCCCGGCCCTATCCCTGATCCCGTAAGTCCCGAACAGTTCTCGGTCTTTGCCGGGGTGTTGCCCGAGGATAAGTACAAACTCGTCAAAGCTTTTCAAAACAGCGGTTACACCGTTGGCATGTGCGGCGATGGCGCCAATGACGCGCCGGCGCTCCGCCAGGCACAGATGGGCATTGCGGTATCAACAGCGACGGATGTCGCCAAATCGGCAGCCGGCATGGTATTGACCGAGCCCGGGCTTGCCGGTGTCGTGGCGGCGGTCCGGGAAGGGCGGATCATCTTCCAGCGGATGCTGAGTTATACCCTGAATTCCATTACCAAAAAGACGGTACAGGTATTGTTCCTGACCATTGGACTGGTGATGACGGGCCATGCGATTTTAACGCCCTTGCTGATGGTCCTGATCATGATCACGGGCGATTTTCTCGGCATGTCGATGACGACCGACAATGTCAGGCCGTCCCCCGCTCCGAATGCCTGGCGTATCGGGAAGCTGACCATTGCGGGTGTTATGATGGGTATCGGCGAACTGATCTTTTGCGTTGCCGTTTTTAGTTTCGGTATGTACCACATGCATTTGGGTATTCAGGCCCTGCAGACCCTGACCTTTGTGGCCATCGTCTTCGGCAACCAGGCCACGACCTATACCAACCGTGAGCGCCGGCATATCTGGTCATCGCGGCCAAGTCCCTGGGTCATCGTTTCATCCATCGCCGATCTGCTGATTGCCTCGGCAATGGCTATCAGTGGGATCGCCATGAAGTCGCTGCCGATCCTGATCGTAACGGGCATGCTTGCCGCAGCGGTCATCTTCGCCTTCCTGCTGGACTTTGTGAAGGTTGCCGTTTTTCCGCGGCTAAAAATTAGCTGATACCGCATGATGACCATCACTTGTCAGCATGACCAGATAGCTAAATTTGCTGTCGCGCTATTTCCTGATGCTCAAATATATACACCTGCTCAATGACAAACGCGAAAAATTGTATACTGGTTATTAACGGAGGTTCGTCCAGCCTCAAATTTGGCCTGTACCGGACAACTCCCCTCGAAGCTGAATTATCGGGCGCGATCAATCATATCGGGGCGGCAAAGGGACATATGGAAATTACCTCCTGCGACCACCTGCTGTTTAAGAATGATACACGCGCATACCGAGATGTGGACGAAGCAGCCAAAGCGCTCATCAAATGGCTGAAGGAAAATGAGCGCCGCTTGTTCATAACAGGCATCGGGCACCGGCTCGTGCAGGGAGGGCCCGGGCACCGCCGGCCCGAAATCATCACCCGCGCCCTGCTGGATACGCTCGAAATGTTGATTTACCTGGCCCCCAACCATCTGCCCGATGAAATAAAGACCGTCAGGGCCTTTCAGTCCGCCTTTCCGGACGTCCCGCAAGCGGCTTGTTTTGATACCGCATTTCACCAGGATATGCCGTCTTATGCGAAGGACTATCCCTTACCCGGGAAATACAAAGGCATGGGGCTGATCAAATATGGTTTTCATGGCCTGTCCTATCAGTATATCCTGCAGGAACTCATAGCCGAAGATCCCGGCGTGACGAAAAAGAAAATCATCATTGCCCACCTGGGCAATGGCGCCAGCATGGCGGCTGTTAAAGGCGGCATCAGCGTCGATACCACGATGGGTGTCAGCCCGGTGGGAGGCTTGGTCATGGGTACCCGGAGCGGCGACCTGGACCCGGGTGTGCTGCTGTTTTTGTTAAAGCAGGGGGAGCTGACGCCGGATCAGCTGGACGATCTGCTGAGTATGGAATCCGGCTTAAAGGCGATCGCGGGCACCAGCGATGTACAGGATTTGCTGAAAGCAGGGCCGGACCATCCGAAAGCTGCCGAAGCATTGACCGTCTTTTGCTACGCGGCGAAAAAGTTCATCGGCGCGCTGGCCGCGGCAATGGGCGGCCTGGACCTGCTGGTGTTTACCGGCGGCATCGGCGAAAATTCCGCGGTCATCCGGGAACGCATCTGCAAGGACATGGAATTTATGGGCATCGAGCTGAATAACCAAAAAAGCCGGGTAACCGTGCGGGTGATCCCCACCAACGAAGAACTCATGATCGCCAGGCTGACCGGCGGTCTTTTAAACGATAAAAAAATAAACATAAACAATAATAATGGAAACCGAATTTAAGAATAACGAAGCCGAAACCTTAACGCCGGAACTGCTCGGGAAAATGAACGCTTACTGGCGCGCCGCTAATTACCTGTCCGTAGGCCAGCTTTACCTGCGGGATAACCCTTTATTGAAAGAACCGCTGAAACTGGAGCATGTTAAAAATATGCTCCTGGGGCACTGGGGCACCACGCCCGGCCAGAATTTTATTTACACGCACCTGAACCGGGTCATTAAAAAATACGACCTGGATATGGTCTACGTATCGGGTCCGGGACATGGCGGACCGGCGGTTGTCGGCAGTACGTACCTGGAAGGCACCTATACGGAAGTCTACCCGGACATTACACAGGATGAGGAAGGCTTAAAAAGACTGTTCACCCAGTTCTCTTATCCCGGCGGGATTTCCAGCCACGCCTCGCCGCAGACACCCGGCTCGATCCATGAAGGGGGTGAACTGGGCTATTCTTTGAGCCATTCGTTCGGCGCGGTGTTTGACAATCCTGGCCTGATCGTTGCCTGTGTCGTTGGCGATGGCGAAGCGGAAACGGGGCCACTGGCCACTGCCTGGCATTCCAACAAGTTTTTAAACCCGCTTACTGACGGCACGGTTTTGCCGATCCTGCACCTGAATGGTTATAAGATATCCAACCCTACGGTTTTAGCAAGGATCAGCCACGAGGAACTGGAACAACTATTTCGCGGCTATGGCTGGAACCCGATCTTTGTAGAGGGCGATGAGCCGGAACAGATGCACCGCGACATGGCCGCAGCGCTTGATTACGCGGTTGACCGGATCAAGCAGGTCAAATATGATGCACAACATCCGAACGGAGAACGCCCGCGCTGGCCGATGATCATTTTGCGGTCGCCGAAAGGCTGGACGGGGCCAAAAGAAGTGGACGGCTATAAAATAGAAGGCAATTTCCGGGCGCACCAGATCCCGTTGGCGGTATCCGCATCCGCTCCGCCGGAGCATTTGCATATCCTGGAAAACTGGATGAAAGGCTATAAACCGGAAGAATTGTTTGACGAACAGGGAAAGCTGATCCCGGAATTGCAGGCACTGGCGCCGGAGGGCGAAAGCCGGATGGGCGCCAACCCTAACGCCAACGGCGGGCAGTTGCTGCATGACCTGCGCATGCCTGATTTCTGCAACTATGCGGTAACGGTGGATGCTCCCGGTGCTGACGGAGAGGGCGACACTTACGTATGCGGCCGGTTCCTGCGGGATGTCATCAAAGAAAACCAGGAGAAACGCAATTTCCGCTTGTTCGGTCCTGATGAAACCGTGTCTAACCGGCTGGATATCGTCTTTGAAGCCACCAACCGCCAGTGGGATGCACCGGTAGCTGAACATGATGAATTTTTAGCTGCTGAAGGCCGCGTCATGGAAATGCTGAGTGAGCACCAATGCGAAGGCTGGCTGGAAGGCTACCTGCTGACCGGCCGGCACGGGCTGTTTAATTGCTACGAGGCCTTTATCCATATTATTGATTCCATGTTTAACCAACATGCCAAATGGTTAAAGGCGAGCGCCGAACTGTCCTGGCGCAGGCCGATAGCTTCCTTAAATATCTTACTGACCTCCACCGTATGGCGGCAGGACCACAATGGTTTTACGCACCAGGACCCGGGCTTTATCGACTTGGTGGTCAATAAAAAAGCGACCATTGTGCGGGTTTACCTCCCGCCGGATGCGAACTGCCTGCTATCGGTGATGGACCATTGCCTGCGCAGCCGTAATTATGTCAATGTGGTCGTCGCCGGCAAACACCCGGCACCGCAATGGCTGAATATGGAGGAAGCCATAGACCATTGCACCCGTGGTATCGGAATCTGGAAATTTGCCAGCAACGACCAGGAGGCCGAACCCGACGTAGTGATGGCCTGCAGCGGCGATGTGCCGACTTTGGAAATATTGGCGGCGGTATCGATCCTGCGGGAACATTTACCCGAACTGAAGATCAGGGTCATTAACGTGGTCGACCTGTTCAAGCTGGAAAAAAGCAGCGAGCATACGCACGGCTTGATGGATGCCGACTATAATGCCTTGTTTACCACTACCAAACCGGTGGTATTCGCCTTTCATGGTTATCCATGGCTGGTGCACCGGCTGACCTATAACCGCGCCAACAATGCAAATATGCACGTTAGGGGCTACAAGGAAGAAGGAACGATCACGACTTCTTTTGACATGACCGTATTAAATGAAATGGACCGCTTCCACCTGGTGATCGATGTGATCGACCGGCTACCTCAAACCGGCAGCAAAGGGGTTTACCTCAAACAGCAATTACAGGACAAACTGACCGAACACAAACATTATATCCACGCGAACGGCAAAGACATGCCCGAAATACTCAACTGGAAATGGAAAAATTAAAAGCGGATTCACCGCCTGCCAATGGTTGTTTTCAGGTCTTCTGACGCAGCCCCCTTGAGCGCTAAATTAAACTGTTGTTGGTGGTCAGTGCTGCAGTCCGCAAGGTCATTGATTCAGTAGGGCTTAAAGCTAAGGGAATCAATCCGCTGCCAGCAGCAAGGCGCAGACGAAGGCAGAAGCCGAAGTTACGCATTAATTATAAATTCAATAGTTTTCAAAAATTAGCAGTACATTTGATATGCTATCTTTTACCCGCCTGCCGGGATTCCAATGGATCCTGCAACTACTATTTAACCCTGTATAATGCTTGTAGCTCAGCCCCACCATATTATCGCCATTGGCGCTTCGGCGGGCGGTATGGACGAGATCAATTCTTTTTTTGATCATACCCCTTTAGACGGGGTTTCTTACGTGATCATTCAGCATTTATCGTCTGATTTTAAAAGCAGGATGCTGGAGCTGCTGGGCAGGCACAGCAAACTAGCGGTCAAGGAAGCGGAAAACGGCATGCGGGTACTTTGTAACGAAGTCTACCTGATCCCGAACGATAAGTTTATGACCATCTGTGAAGGCAGCTTATATTTAACGAATAAAGAAGATGTAAAAGGTCCGCATTTAACGGTCAATGCCTTTTTCAATTCGCTGGCGGCAGATTTTGGCGAAAAGGCGATCGGTATAGTCCTTTCCGGCTTGGGCTCCGATGGCACAGAGGGCGTCCGGGCCATTAAAAAAGCCGGCGGCATGGTGATCGCCCGCAACCCGGCCACATCAGCTTTTGGCAGCATGCCTTCTAACGCCATCGCCACTGGCATGGTGGATTTTGTGCTGGAACCGGCGCTGATGCCCGGCGCCATTGAAGATTATATCAAAAACATGGGAGAATTGCTGACGGATGCTACTGATGACGATGAAAACTTAAAAGCAATCATTGAGCTCATCAAGGAAAACTCCCCGCTGGATTTCTCGGACTACAAACAAACTACCATTTTAAGACGCACCAAGCGGCGGGCCTCCTACGGGAATTTTACCACGCTTGGTGCCTACCTCGGTTTTCTGCAGCATTCGCCTGAAGAAATGGAAGCACTCTCGAAGGATTTCCTGATCAGCGTCACTTCGTTCTTCCGGGATAAGGCTGCTTTTGAATTTATGGAGGCGACCGTACTGCCTGCTATCCTGGAAAAGTTGCTCCCTGATGAAGATCTGAAAGTCTGGGTAGCCGGCTGCGCCACCGGCGAGGAGGTTTATACCATAGCCATGCTGATCTGTGAGCAATTACAGGGTGAACATTCTGCAACTGTGGTCAAAATCTTTGCGACCGATATTGACAGCGCCGCGCTTGCCCATGCCAGGAAGGGGCTTTATCACCAAAGCATTGAAAAAGAGGTCTCGCCCGAACGCCTGGAAAAACATTTTATAAAAGAGGGTAATGCTTACCGGGTCCGGCCGGATATCCGGCGCATGGTAATCTTTGCTCAACACGACCTGGTCAAGAACCCGCCCTATTGCAATATGCACCTGATCAGCTGCCGCAACCTGCTGATCTATATGACCCCGGTATTGCAGAAAAAGATCTTTAACATGCTGCTGTTCGGGTTGAAAATGGATGGCTACTTATTTTTAGGATCGAGTGAAAACCCGGTACCTATCCTGAAGAACCTGGAAGTGGTCCATAAAAAATGGAAGATCTACCGCAACCTGGAAACGAAGCGCGGTATCAGCTTGGATGCTTTTTCACTGCCAGACCTGCTGGATATCAAGCGCAGCCCCTCGCGCCCGTCACCGAATGAGGACGTTAAAAATACCCGCCCGGCACTGGCCGAAGCCATGAACCAGGGGCTGGCCGAAGACCTGGATTGCCTGAGTATTTGCATCAATGAAAATAGCCAGGTGATCAAATCTTATGGAAACACTGCTAAATTTCTGCTACAAAAGTACTTCACATCCGATCTCGCCGAAATGTTGCCCAAGCCGCTGGCGGTGGCTTTTAACACGCTCAGCAAACAGGCGGTAAAAACAAATTGCCAGGCCCAGGCCGGTGGCATCACGATTAAACAGGGCAAGACCGTTTTTAAGGTCAGCCTATCCGTAAGTCCGCTGGAGGTCAGGGGGGAACAAAAGTTATTCCGGGTGACCTTCCGTGAGGATACGGCTGCCAGCCCCGCCGCTGAAAACATTGTGTTTGATGAGCAGATTTATCTCGATCAGTACACCAAAAACCTGGAGGAAGATGTCAAAGAATTAAAGGAAAGACTGAATATTTCTTATGAACGGCTCGATGCGTCCAATGAAAATATGCAATCCTTTAACGAGGAACTGATCTCCGCTAATGAAGAAATGCAGAGCACTAATGAAGAAATGCAATCCGTGAACGAAGAACTGCATACCATTAACGCGGATTACCAGTTAAAAAACAAGGAGTTACTGGAGATCAATGATGACCTGAATAATTATTTCCGGAGTAATATCAACGGGCAACTGTTTATCAACAATGAGCTGTTGCTGATGCGGTTCTCGCCGGGCGCGGTCAAGCAGATCAACCTGCTCGAAACCGATATTGGCCGGCCGCTCAGCAATATTTCCACCAATATCAAGCTGGAAACCATCATCGAAGATATCAAACGGGTACTGACCGAGGGAATTATCATTACCAAGGAGATCGAAACCAATAATGGCAAATGGTACCAGATCATGACCATGCCCTACGTACAGCAGGCGGACAATAAAAATAACGGCGCGATTATCACGTTCAACGACATTACCGAATTAAAGCTGGTGCAAAGCGAACTCGATCTGCGGAATAAAAGCCTGCTGCGGATCAATGCGGACCTGGACCATTTTATCCATGCCGCCTCCCATGACCTGTTAGCGCCGCTGGGCAATATCGAAACCAGCATTAATATTATGAACAGGATCGCCCTAAGCGATGAAAAACTGCATGATTTTTTAAATATGATCAATACCTCGGTTAAAAAGTTCCGCGAACTGATCACCGACATTGCTACGATCGCCAAGGTAGAGGGTGATATGATCGCGCTGGAAATGGTGGACCTGGAAGAAACGATCAATAATATTGAATGGAGTTTGGAAGGTAAGATAAAGGAGTCCGGCGTGATCATTACCCGTGAACTGGCCGTCAAACAGGTTCTTTTTTCTAAAAAAAACCTGCGGAGCATTGTCTACAACCTTATATCGAATGCCATCAAATTCAGGCAGGATGAAAGCCCGGTTGTCCGTATCAGCACCCGGAAGGAAGACGGCCACGTTATCCTATCCGTACAGGACAACGGCAGGGGTATCCCCAAAAATGCAGTTAACAAAATATTTGATATGTACGGCCGGTTAAACCATGATGTCGAAGGGCACGGTATCGGCCTTTACCTGGCTAAAAAGATCGTCAACGCGGCGGGCGGCAATATCGTCGTGGAAAGCGAGCCCGGCGTGGGCTCTACCTTCCTGATCTATCTAAAGATCGAAGCCCAAGAATTAGCCGTTACACCCATTTTAAATTAGCCATCATGAAAAAAATCCTGATACTTGATGACGATCACGATAACCTGGACATCCTGTCCTTTATTTTAACCGAGTTCGGCTACGAGGTGCAGACCCGGTCCTGCGGCGATACGGTTTTTGACGATATCAAAACCTTTCAGCCGGACCTGATCTTGATGGATGTCATGCTGGCAGACCTCGATGGACGCGCGATCTGCAGGGATATCAAGGAAAACCAGTTAACCGCGTTCCTGCCGGTGATCCTGATCTCGGGGACACACGATCTGGCCGACTCCCTTCATTTGCCCGGCGCGCCCAATGGGTACATCGCCAAGCCTTATGATATTGACCATTTGCTGAGCCAGGTCGCCGAACAACTGGCTGCCTGAGCGGAAGGCTTTACTAAGTTTTTATAGTTAATTTAGGTTACCATGTTTACAAATTTTAATGAAGCCGAGCGGGCTATACGTTTTCCCCCGGACAGGCGCATGTTCATTGGCGTAAACCCGTATGCGCTTGTCATCATTGCTGTTTTTTTATTTTTAACCATAGGCATGGCCTGGCTGCAATACCTGTTGTTTGGTTTGCCGCCCGACCCATCCACGGCCCTGCCTGCGACAACCACTGCCGATCCCATAGGCTTTCCGGTGTGGCTGTGCCTTAGCCATTGGGTTAATTTTTTCTTTTTGGCGCTGATCATCCGAAGCGGGCTTTCCATATTGGCCGATCACCCGCGCCTGTACTGGAACCGCGGCTGTTCGCCGCGGTCGGAGTGGATACGCTTTACGCCTGTAAAGGTGCCCGATGACCGAGTTTATACCGCCAAAGAAGATGGCAGGTATTTAAACCCGGTAGCCGGCCTCCCTGGATACCGTCATTCTGTAGGCATTGCCCGGTCATGGCACTTTATCACCGTCCCCTTCTTTCTGCTCAATGGCGTGGTATGCATAGCCTTATTGTTTTTTACGAATCAATGGAAACGGTTAATTCCTTCCTCATGGCAGGTGCTGCCAGATGCCTGGAATGTCTTTGTACATTATGCAACTTTTCATATGCCCATCGAACCCAATGGTTTCTATCATTTTAATGCCTTGCAGCAAATCTCTTACTTTGGTGTAGTTTTTATCCTGGCCCCTGTTGCCATGCTCAGCGGCATGTCGATGTCCCCGGCTATCGAAAACCGTTTCCACTGGCTGCCCAAACTATTTGGCAACCGGCAGGGCGCACGGTCGGTTCACTTCCTGGTCATGCTGGCCTTTGTGGCCTTTATCATCATTCATGTAGCCATGGTTGCCGCAACAGGGCTTACACGCAATATGAACCATATTACTGTTGGTACAGATAACCCCATTAGCCATACGGGCTTATACATTGGCATTGGTATCATTTTATTTACCGTTGCTTTTGCTTTCCTGGCGCATTGGATCTCCTGGCAAAGGCCCCGCTCGCTGCAAAAAACCGAAGCTGCTATCAATGGTACTTTATGGCTTAAAACGATCAATAAGCTACGGCCTAAAGTGTATTACCAGCAAAAGGATATCTCGCCATACTTTTGGGTAAACGGCAAAATGCCCGAATCGGAAGAATGGCTAAGCCTGGCAAAAAATAATTTTAAAGACTTTAAGCTGAAGATCGGCGGCCTGGTGGAAAACCCGGTGGAGCTATCACTCGAGGACCTAAAAAAAATAGGCCTGGAGCAAAATATCACCATGCACCATTGCATACAAGGCTGGTCGGGCATCGCCGAATGGGGCGGACTGCCGCTTAAAATGCTCATAGAACTAGTCAAACCTCTGCCCGGGGTAATGATAGCCGTGTTTTATTCTTTTGGTGAAGGGCTTTATGGGGGTACCTATTACGATACGCATAGCCTGGATAACTGCCTTAAGCCGGAGTCCATCCTGGCCTGGGAAATGAATTACCATGCCCTTCCCGAAAAATACGGCGCGCCTTTAAGGCTCAGGATAGAAAATCAACTGGGTTATAAAATGGTCAAATGGATCAGTAAAATAGAATTTTTAGAGACGGCTGAATTTATAGGCAAGGGCTATGGCGGTAAGAATGAGGATGACGAATATTTTGATCTGCTTGCAGACGCCTAAGCCTTAACGTACCTTTTCTTTTTGTTGACATTGCATGGCGGAATGAACCATCGCGGGTGGTCTGTTAACCCATTAAACTGACCGCGGCCATATTGCCCCTAAGGTTTCCGGCGCCTGTTTTTCGCTTTTGGCTGGAAGAAGTTAAAAAGACGGCAAAGTCAGTCACCGCGTGGTTTGGGCACCCGAAAAGAAAAAGCAGCCCCCGCCGGCCGCTGAAAAATTAACCGGCGCTGAAATACTGACATTTTCACTGTAATTTTTTCAGTTTGAAGGTGCATTTTTTGCAGGCACACCGGTTTGGCATTGACCTTGTTCTGGGCTTACCGTAATAAATTTAAAAACCTATTTAAGGAGAAAAGGCCATGACACTGGTTAAATGGAACAACAACACCCATAACGCGTTATTGCCAGGCTTTAACGACGTTTTCGAATCTATTTTTAACGACACCTTTTTTAACGACCGGCTGCTGGCCCGTGTGCCCGCCGTCAATATCAGCGAAACAGAAAACAACTATTATGTGGAACTGGCAGCGCCCGGTCTGAAAAAAGAGGATTTCAAACTGAACCTGGAACGGAATGTGCTCACTGTCTCCGTAGCGCAAGGCGCCGGTCACGAGGACAACCAGAAAAACTACAGCAAAAGGGAATATAGCTACAGTTCTTTTGTACGTTCCTTCACCCTGCCTGAAAGCGCCGATGACAGCAAGATCGATGCGAGCTATACTGACGGTATTTTGCGCATCGATATCGCCAAACACGAAGAAGCGCAGTCCGTACGCAGGCAGATCGAGATCAGATAAGTCTATTAATAGTTTTTTAAACCCCGAGGGCTCCTGCTTGCAGGGGCTCTTTGATTTTATTGCTGTTATGGAAACACAGTTCTATATTTTGCTGAGCCTGAAAACAGCTGCCGGATTTTCGGATTACGGGCAGTATTTTTTTGGCGATGACCGCGAAGCGGCGAACAAGCTATTCCGCGGTTTAAAAGGCAGTAATCAGCTTAAAGACAACTGCTTGCTGCATATCGACCTGATGGAAACCGTAGGCGAATTACCGGTTAAGATCAAAACCATTTGCTGCACGCTGGACGAGCTGGGTTATAACTGCAAGCTGATCGCGCGGGAAATTTTCCGGTTAAAGAATTTAGAGGAAATGACATGACGGCAAAATGGAACTTTTTCAGATCGCGCCTTTTTGTTGTATTGGTTTGGCTGCTGCGATATGACGCGCATTTATGGCTGCCCACCTGGCCGGCGGATAGACAACACACAGCCAGGCTGTTGCAACATGGGCCAGGTTAACCGGGTTCAGCGGTTTATCAGTCGTAGTGGATAAGCCCGGCGATCGCTAAAATGACCAGGACGATGATCAATAGGATAAAAAAGTAATTGACTGCCAGGGCATTGACTTCAGCCTGTTCATCCACTTTCTTTTGATGGGGATCGGGTGTAGCCGCCGCTACCAGCAACGCGAAAATAAAAGCAGCGACGAGCCCGGGCAGCCAGTGAAATCCCCATGCCGAAGGCCCCGCCGGCGCTGCCCAGTGGCCGGCGCCCACCGAAGCAAGGAAGACCAGGATAAACAGCAGCCAAAAGCCGTCCCAGGGACCATTCTTTTTAAAAATGAGTGTAAAAACAGCGGTGATGACGACCGCGTAAACGAATGAGAAAATGATGTTCGCTACTATCATGGCTACCTCTTTTAATTTTCATGAAAGATACGGTGTATAATTGCTTTGCAGGCCTTGTATCTTTTTACGGCTATACCACATTAACAACAAAATGCTGCCAATGATCAGGCAGGGTACAGCTTTCATTTCTTTGGCTTTTTCTCCATATTTTCCAGCATCATGATGATCTTATCCAGTTTCTCAATTTCGATTGTATCCAGCCGGGTCATCAGTTCTTCGATCTCTTTTTTTGCAGCGACATTGGTTTTATAATCACTGTCGGCCTGTACACGGTCGCGCTGGCTCTGCCGGTTCTGCGCCATCATGATGATAGGCGCGGCATAAGCGGCCTGCGTAGAAAACAGCAGGTTCAGCAGGATGAACGGGTAAACATCCCAATGGTGGACAAAGGCAATCACGTTCAATCCCATCCATAAGATTACAATAAGGGTTTGAATAATGATAAAGCGCCAGGAACCCATGCCCCCAGCCACCGAGTCGGCGAGTTTTTGTCCGAATGTGGAGGATGCTTTATGCGTATCGTGCCAGTTGCTGGTATGTTCCATCGCTGAATTTTTATTTAAAGGTAGGATAATAAACGGGTAAATATCCTGAAATACAATTAAAAGGAAATTATATGCCTATCTTTAGCGCTAATCGCCTGGTATGCCCCGCAAACCCATCTCTCATCAACCACAAGCCAAAAAAGGTATCCGAAAATGGCTTTCTATATTAGGCCCCGGCCTGATTACCGGCGCGGCCGGAGATGATCCATCGGGCATCGCGACCTATTCACAGACCGGCGCGCAGTTTGGTTACGGGCAGCTCTGGACAGCATTATATATGCTGCCGTTCATGACGGCGGTACAGGAAGCCTGCGCCAGGATTGGGTTGGTTACCGGGAAAGGCATCGCTTCCGTGGTGAAAGAACATTACAGCCGCACGGTTTTATATTTAGTTATTGGCCTGGTCATCGTGGCCAATACGATCAATATCGGCGCGGACATCGGCGCCATGGCCGCTGCCGCAAATTTGCTGGTGCCGGCACCGCTCATCGTGCTGACACTGCTCTTTACCGTGGTCATCCTGGTACTGGAGGTCTTCCTAAGTTATAAAGTCTATTCCGGTGTGCTCAAATGGCTGGCGCTGGCTTTACTATCGTATCCTATCACTGTTTTTATCGTTCACCAGGATTGGGGCACCGTTCTAAAGGCCAGCATCGTGCCGCATATCGAGTTCAGCTTTGCCTTCCTGTTTATCATTACCGGTGTATTCGGAACGACCATTACGCCCTATATGTTCTTTTGGGAGGCCTCGCAGGAGGTCGAGGAAGAAAAGGCCGAAGGATTGATCAGGGACGGAAAGCCGCAGATCGGCTGGCCCCATATCAAAAAGATGCGGATCGATAACAACACCGGGATGATCATTTCGGAGATCACCACCTGGTGCATCCTTTTGGTGGGCGCATCGGTGCTGCACCAAAGCGGCGTTAAGGACATTAAGAATGCGGCTGATGCCGCCAAGGCCCTGGAGCCTTTGGTGCATTCCTTTCCCAATGCGGGATTTCTCGCCAAACTGATCTTTTCAGTAGGGATCATCGGGCTGGGCCTGCTGGCGGTGCCGGTGTTATCGGGCTCGGCGGCCTATGCGGTATCAGAAGCCTTTAACTGGAAAGCCAGCCTGAACTTCAAACTGAAAAGGGCGCACGGATTTTACGGCGTCATCACCATCGCTACCCTGATCGGCTTGATCATCAATTTTGTCGGTATTGATCCGGTGAAGGCATTGGTGTTTAGCTCTGTGCTGAACGGCGTTGCCGCGGTACCGTTGTTGTTTCTCGTGGTACGAATATCCACCAGCCGGGAGATTATGGGAGAATTTAAAAGCAGGGGGTTGTCCCAAACGTTGTTATGGGTGACCTTTTTTGTCATGGGCGGCGCTGCCATTGCCATGTTTTTTGCTATTTGACCTTTAACAGCGCCTGATAGCTCGATGAAGTAACCTATCTTAGCCTATTCATTAACAGGCGATGCTTTTTCATTTCAGAACTCAATTTCCGCAATTAAATCCTTTTTGGGACAAATACCTGGAATACCAGCAGCGGCTGGAAATACCTGCGAAAACAATTTTACTGGAAGAAGGGAAAGTATCCGGCCAATATATTTTTATTGAGAAGGGTTGCGTGCGCGCAGTTTTTAACAATAACGGCGAGGACAAGACCGTACAGTTTTTCTTTGAAAATGAAGGTCTGACCTCTTTTGAAAGTTTCATCAATGAAACGCCGGGCCTGTTCTCGATCGAAACGATAGAACCATCCATTGTCTACCTGCTCCCTAAATCCTATGTCATTCAGCTGGTGGATGAATTAAGTCATGAGCCGGACTTTATACAAATGATCCTTCGGTTATCTGCCGCCCGGCAAACGCATTACATCAATGAATTTGTTTCTTTCATCCGGGATACGCCTGAACGGCGTTATCAAAAATTATTGAATGAAAGGCCGCATATTATACAACGTGTACCCCAACATTATATCGCTTCCTACCTGGGCGTCAGCACCGTGCATTTAAGCCGCATTAAAAGTAAGCTGGCAAAAGGTAAACCACATTTCTGAACTTGATAACATATGTTATCGTTTGTGGCTGCCCGCAGGACTAATTTTGTCATAAATAAAAAGAAGGAATGAAAGCAGCAGTCATATATCAAAAGGGGGAATTACCTCAATACGTTGATTTTCCCGAACCAATCGTCCAAAAAGATGATGAAGTATTAGTAACCGTAAAGGCGGTTGCCATTAAACACCTTGATAAAAGCCGCGCCGGCGGAAAGCACTATTCCAGCGATGCGCCAAAGGAAGGCGGCCGGGTAGTCGGCGGCGATGGCGTTTGTTTGCTGGAAGACGGCACGAGGGTTTACGGCATGGGCATCAGCGGTATGCTGGCAGAAAAAGCAACGATCGATAAAGACCGGATCGTAAAGATACCCGCCGGGCTTGATGATGCCACGGCTGCAGCGCTGCCGAATGCCGTTATCGGCGCAGCTATGGGCCTAAGGTTTAAAGCAGACATACAGCCGGGCGAAGTGGTGCTGATCAATGGCGCGACCGGTTTTACCGGCCGGGTGGCTGTACAGCTCGCCAGGCACTACGGCGCGAAAAAAGTGATCGTAACCGGCAGGAACCGGCAATCGCTGCATGAGCTGATGGCGCTGGGGGCAGATGAAACGATTTCGTTATTGCAGGACAACGAGCATTTTAAAATGAAAGTGAAAGATATCCACTCACATACGCCTATCGATGTGATTATTGATTATTTATGGGGACACAGTGCAGAAATGATATTGGCTTGCCTTAAAGGAGACGGATCATTTACAAACAAGATAAGGTATGTGTCGGTGGGCAGTGTGTCGGGGGATATCGTACAGCTATCGGCAGCTAATCTCAGGAGTGCGGATATACAATTAACCGGTTCCGGCCTCGGCGCCTGGTCTAAGGAACAGGTCGGCAGCTTGTTTGGCGAAATTTTACCTGAAATGTACCGGCTGGCCGCCGAGGGTAAACTTAAGGCAGCAACGATAAAGGTAACACTGGAAAATATAGCCGCGTTATGGGAGCTGGATATTCCGGGCGGACAGCGCCTGGTCGTAACGATCTGACCGGATACTGGCCTGTCATTTCAGAACTGTCTTTACGGGACCCGTTTGCCCTCGGGTTCCCGCCAAATCGCCTGTCGGATGGTTGTGAAATTTTCATTATAAAATTAATAATTTTACGATGAAGAATAAAAGACACAGTGCTATGAAAATTTTTATTGCGAACGTGCCCGATAAGCTGGAAGAAGCGGAACTGAAGACCATGCTGACACAGTTCGGGCAGGTGGCTTCCGTTAAACTGGTAACGGATAAGGAAACGGGAAAAAGAAAAGGATTTGGATTTATCGAGATGCCGGTAAAGGACCAGGCCAGTGCGGCGATCGCCGCACTGAATGAGAAGGAAATATACGGGAGGAAGATCGCCTTATCGGAAGCGGCAGAACAGGAACCCGAACGGCCGGTTAGTTTTCATCGGACAAAACGGGAATATCGCGGTTCGGGCGGCAGGGAAGAAATTGATGGTAACAGGTGGTAAAAATAAAGCCCCCTTACACTCGCTGTTTGGGGGCTTCAACCTAAACCTTATCACAATGCCGGCAATGAACCGCCGGCTTATAATAGACAAAAATAAAAAAAATAATTTAACCCATCAGTAACGTCTTCGTGACTGGCTGCGCATATATTCGTTGAACAGCCGTTCCCGGTTATGACGCCGCGCATCCTTTTTCAGCCTGCGCTGCCAGCCCCAAAAGAATAAAGCCCAGGCAGCAAATGCTACAATAAAAGCCGGAAATGGGTTTTTCATATTGGCGGCGGCAAAGAATGCGCCGGTAGAAATACAGCAGGTCAGTAAAAAATAAATCGTGGTTTTCATAGTTAATTCAATTCGTAGATCCGGTTATAGCGGCGGGTGGCCAACACCCGTTCGCGCAGCGTTTCAACGAGGTCGGAGCGTGGGATGCCGCGCAGCCAGATTACCGTATTAACGGGGTCGGTGGTAAACAATTGCAGGTCCATCAGGCGCAGAATTTGCAAGAGTAAAGGTTGCTCTAAAATGTAGTCTTTGACCCTAAACAGCTCAATAGTATCGATACGCCTGAAAAATAAACCGCGGCTGATCTGCAGATATTCAGTTGCGATGATATAGGTGATTTTCCGTATGTACAGGTAGCGGTAAACGGCGAATATGGCTGAAGATACGGCCAGCCAGACCAGCCCGGGCCAGTAATGCCAAGCCAGTCCTAAAAATCCAAAAGCGGCGAGCAGGAACGGCACGATCTTAAAAAAGGCAAATAGTACAGCGGGTTTGATTTGAATAGTTTCCATGCTTCAGATGTTGAGTAATTGGTTCAGCCAGCTGCTGTGCTGCCTGGGTTTGGAGGTTTTGACGGGAAAGCGATAGCCGGAAATACGCTGGAATGCATTGAGGCTAAACGTTTCCGCCGGCAGGCTAAAGCGCCTGTGGCGAAAGGTGATGTAAACGGTATTTTGTTCGACGGAAATTCGGACGGGCTGACCGGCAAGGATCGAGGCGGCTTTCAGGTCGCAGACATTTCCGAGTAAGTCATTGCCAAATACAAGTACCTTTTTACTTGCCGGCAGCGACGGCAGAGAAATTTTGCTGCATGTCGCGATGAGCAGCAACTGATCCAGGTTTACCGTATGGCAGTTCAGCCAGGCAATGGCTTCCATGGCTGAACTGCATAGGACGGTCTGGTCTGCCAAATTTTCAGCACCTGCTTTCCAACAGCCGCCTTTCAGCGGTACCCGGTGAAAGGCCATGCCATAAATTTCGGTATCATTGCCGTAAGGAAAGCAAAGATTGCCCATATCATCGGTGTGGTAATAGGGAGCCAGCCAGTCCTGTATTTCGGGCCGGATACCCAGCCGGGTTAGAAAGGCGTTCATCGCCTGGCGCCGGAACGGCTGTAACTGCGCTCCTGCTGGTGATCCGGCTGGTGGGCATGTTTTTCGCCCTTGCGGGCCTGCTGTTCCAGTTCGTGTTGGTCCTTGTAATAACCTTTACTGTAAACACCGGCATCCTTATGGTGCTTTTTGTCGCCGAACAAATAGTTGAGCCCTTTATACAGCACGAATGACAAACCACCGTCCATGAGCATGGATGCCACGAACATCAATTTATTCGACCGCACGCCATTTTTGTCGGTGGCCGAAAACTGCACTTTGGTGCCGTCTTCCAGTTCGACCTCCTTGCCTTTCCGGTAGCGCTCTTTTTGGTCGAGCGACAGGTATTGACCGTTGATCCGGTCAGGGACTAAAATACGTGCCTCGTCCGTCACGATAAATTCATTCGTCTCTTTATCGAATTCGATCAGCATATCTTTAAGATGGCCTTCATCATCAAAGATCGATTTTTCGATGTTCGGCACTGTACCTTTCTCCAATTTTTCGCTTTCGCTGCCCGTCAGAAATGAAAGGTACTGCGCCTGTTTGTAAATGGGGTGCACCAACAGGTCGAGGCTGCCTTCGCCATTCGGCTTCAGCGACAGTTTGGCATCCATTTGCCGGATACGCAAACCATCTGAAACCAGGTTTTCCAGCCGCAGCATTTGGGTTCGCCTGCCGGAAAGTAAAGCGGCCAGATCATCCTTTTCCAATTTGGGCCCGTTTTCGTCAGCGAGGCCAATTTTGATGAGGTCACTGAGCGGCAGCGCTTCTTCGGTATACATTTGTTTGATCATGATCTTTATCGTTTGCGTGAATAGGATTGAGTTTGTTCTTCGGTTTCGGCCATTTCCAGTTCTTCTTCCTGCGCCTGCTCTTGTTCCTGTTCGCGCACTTCATGCCCGGCAGGATTATTCAGCTGGCCAAGCAGGGACTTGTAGAGGCCGTCGGATGGTTTGAGCCGGAGCTTATCACCGGTATTCAGGTCCTCCACTTTGACAGCGCCCCGGCTTTGTTCCTGCAATACTTTGAAGGTGGTTTCTTTATAATCGATCTCCATACCTTCGGTCAGCTTTGCGGCGGCTTGTGCCGGCTTTACCTCCTGCTGCGTTTCCTGTTTGGTATCTTTTTGCTGTTCGCGCTTAGCCTCGTAAGCCATTACCTGGTTAACAATGGTTTGCGCATCAGTCGCGGCGTTGAAAAGTTCTTTGGGGTCATCTTTCAACAGGGTCGCCCATTGTTTCAGGTATTCCTGGTGGCCCTCCAGCACATACGGCAGGTTGAGTTCGGCACCGATCAGAATCGAAGCAATATTGGTGCGCAGTTCCTCACGGGCTTTGTCGGTAACTTCCGGTAAAGCGGTCTTAGCCGTGTCATGCGCCAGGTGATGCAAGGCGGCGGCATAATACAGCTGCGGACTGTCATAAGTTTTTATGGCATCCGGGTTTTGTTTGGCGCCGCTATGGTCGAGAATGGCTTGTGCACGTTCGGCCGGCGACAAGGGAGCCGGTTTGACTTTGAGTTCGCGCAGGCCGACGAGGTCCTTGCCGTTGTAAAGCCAGGCTTGTACCGGCACCGGCACCTCCAGTTTGACGCGTTCCATTTTCTGGTTGCCCTCTTTGTTTAGTACAGCTTTGCCGTTCTCTGTTTTCGGACGAAGTTCGTTATTGGACATGAATTCGATCAAGGTGCCATAAGCGCCTTTCTTGACCGGGGTTTTGTTGTACAATGCTTTGTCAAAAGACAGCCAGCGCGGATCGCGGCGGTTCTGCATGATCAGCACCAACGCTGCGGGGCCAGTGTATTTTTGTTTGCTGCGGGCGTTGACCGGCAGCACGAATTGAGAGGTGCCATCCTCTTTCATGGGTTTGGTAAAGATGGACCGGTTGTCGTTCAACAGGTTCACCATGCGTTCGCTGACCTGGTCAGCAAGCGGTTTGAATTGTTCGCTCATAGGTTTTTCCTTTAATGGTTAATGATTCATTTGAAACCCTTTGACCAGAAATTGCAAAGGGTCGATATAGTGGCCGTGAAACTGCACGGCAAAGTGGAGATGAGGCCCGGTCACCCTTCCAGTCTCGCCGCTAATGGCGACCGCTTCACCTGCGTTCACACTGTCCGTCACCAGTATTTGCGACAGGTGGCCGTAGGTGATCGTCAATGGACCCTTGGTGAGTTTAAGAAAGATGCCAAGTTTTGTATCATAATTTGCGGTGAGCTTCCCATCGATAACCGCATATACCGTATCACAATTGGATTTGAGGTCGACGCCTGCATGGAACTGATAATTTCGGGTTACAGGGTGTACCCGGTTGCCGAACCCCGAGGTGACTTGTAAATGCCGGAGCGGTAGCGCCAACATGAACAGCAGTATGGTGGTACGCATTATTTTTTCTTAATGATGGTTTTGTTGGTGGTTTTGGCTTCCGCTTTAGGGGGTTCTTCTTTGCGGAATTGTTTAACAATGGCCTCTACTTCCTTATTGATCCGGTTAAAATTCTGCCGCAGGATCTCGTCCTTTTTGTCGCCGAAATGGTAATAAACCGGCAGATCACGGTAACCCTTTTCCTCCTGTGCAATAGCTTTGCTGTCCAGGTTGATGCGGCAGTTAACCGCCGAGGTTTCAAATTTGCCGGTATAATTTTCCTGCGCATCCGCCGCGATCAGGCCAACCATTTCGCCGGTATTGAGCGCCGCCATTTTCCCGGCCGGTATCAATGATTCCAGCTTCTCCTGTAAAGAGGTCGAGGTTTTATTGCGGTCGATAGACAGGCTTTCGCCGATCTGCTTCGATTTGCCAAAAAGGCGTTCGAGCCAGTCCAGCGTTTCTTTATTCCTAACCGAACCAGCCAATACATTGCCCACCACCGCGGTAATCGTTGTCGCCGTATCACGCCCATATTGTTGCTGGAACTGCGGCAGTTCCTGGAGTCCCATAAGGATGGCGACTTTATTGGAGCGGGCCACAGCGATCAGGTTTTCAATCTTATGGGTGTACAGCGTAGGTATCTCGTCAATAATCAGTGCCGATGGTAAATTGCCCTTATTATTAATGAGCTTGGTCAGGCGGTTAATGACAACTGAATAGCAGGCGGAATTGATATTTTGGGTATTCGGATCGTTAGCGATCACTAATATGCCCGGTGCTTTCGGGTCAGAAATTTTAAGGTTAAAATCATCACCCGAGAAGACCCAGGCCGTTTCTTTCGTCGCCAGCCTGCTGATAAATATTTTCAAGGTGCCGACTTGCCCTTCGAGCTGGTCGAAGGCTTTGGCCGAAAAGGCGCTTTTGAATGGCGATAACAGCGATACCAGTTCCGGTTCATTGAACAGCGTATTAAAAATATCCTCGTAGGAATGGTTCAGAAAGGACAACACATGCGGCAGGCTCGAATATTTTCCCGCCTGGTACTTACTAAAGAAAAAAATACAGGCCGCTAAAAAGTTGATGGCAGATTGCGTGAAAAATTGATCGCTGCCACCGGCCTTGTCCCCCTTTTTCATGGCCTCCACCAAGCCTTCGGCGCTTTCCGAAGCATCGGCTAATGTTTTCAAATAATCGCTGCGCCAGGGGTTGATCCGCCGGCTTTTCTCCGGCTCGTTCAGGTTAATGACATGAAAACCGTGCGTTTTGCATTTACCCTGCTGTTTCGCCAGTAAATAATGGTAATAAGCAACTTTTCCAAGATCGGGGTACTTATAATCATACACACAGCAGCAAAATTCTTTCGCAATGAGCTGGCGGATAAAAGGATTTACAATCCCCCACGTTTTACCAGATCCTGGCGTACCGATCAGGATCGTGCCGCGAAAGGGATTGACGATATTGATATAGCCATTCCATATCTTTTTGCGGTAATAGAACTGCATCGGGATATTCACGGAAAACGCCGTGTCGGTCATTTTGACCGGCTGCATAAAGCTCTCGCCTTCGACGTTCCAGATGTCTTTGCCCAAACCCGACCTGATCATTTTCGAGATGTTGTCCATCGAGATACTGAGCATGACTGCGCCGATCAGCGAGGCGAGCATGTAGCCGAAGTTGTACCAGCTGGTATAAGCAAACACCAAGGCCGATGGCCGCCCCTGCAAAATGATGCCGCCAAAAAATAAGAGCAGGCCGATAACCAGGGGATAAATGATCTGTTGCTTCGGTTTTAACTCGACCTTCTTTTTGGCCAAAGTGCCGACGCTCACCAAACAGATGAGCAACAATGTCGACAGCTTGCTGTACACCAGCGAATGGTAAATGATCAGGTGGCTCAGCTTATCCAGCGCATGACCGATCACTCCCCAAAACGGCGCTTTATAATATATAAAAACGCAAAATTCCAATGCGATGGATACATAAATGCAGCACTGCAAAAAACCATGCAGGCGCTGCTGCTCGCGCGTTTCTTCCATGAAATAAATGGCATAAAAAAAGCAGGTGGCGTGCCTGCTGGTTAGTAAATGAATAGGTTTATGGATGATCGGCTTGGACCACGGCTGCGTGTCCGGTCATGGGTTAATGTAAAAGCAGGCGCTATGCGTTCTATTGAATGGTCATTTCAAAAATAGGCATGAATTTAATTGGCAGTGGTAGATAATCGAAAAAGCTAATCATCACGTTTATGTAAGCAGCATAAGCGGATTGATATTAAGGTTCTAACCATGGCATGCACATTCGTCACATAAGGCTCTACCACCTGTGGCCGCGCAGTCTTACCTACGGCGCGGCCTATTAGTCTTTTCATCATCTCTTTCCCGATCGCTGGAATGACCGCCTTGAGGTTGAATTGGTGTAAATTGCAGTTTCCCCGCTTCCGGCTCCTTGAAGGCATTCGCGCTTTCCAGTTGACGCTGCATTTCATCCATATTTAAACCATTAATGGTTGCACTGAATTGTTGTGCCCTTGCAAGCATGCGGATGTATGCCTCCGGTGATTGTTGCCTGGTCAGTTTTCGCAATGCCCCCATATAATCTTCACGATACACCGTCGGAATGATGATACGAGCCTGGCCGGTGGCGACCAGTTCCGCATTCATCATCACGCGGGCCGTACGGCCATTTCCATCCAGGAAAGGGTGCACTTCACTGACCAGGAACATCATATAGGCAGCTTTGGCAAAAGGGTCCCGCAAAGCTTTGTAATAATCAAACCCTTTGATGAGCGTACCCCTAACCAGGTTTTGATCAACAAAAAATGAGTCCCCCGCCCGGTTGTTTTTATCCTTGAATTCACCGGGCTTTTTTGAAGTGCGGGCGCTCAGTAATACCTGGTGCCTGTATTGCAGAATATGCAGCAGCTCATCTGCTGATTGCGGTGTTCCCGACATTTCCTGCTGGTTGCTCAAAAGTTTATAAGTGCCGAGTATATCATGTGAATCATCATTTCTTGCGGGCAAAGGTACGCCTGTTTCGATGATCGTTTTTGCTTCACTGACCTCAAATTCTGTACCTTCAATATAGTTGGAAAAATAAGCCTCAAAGAAAGCGAAGTTCCTAAAGGTAAAAGGTGAGGTGTTCGCTTCCGGCAATGATGGAAACTCATGCTGCTGCAAACTGGTAAACAGTGTTTCAAATAGAGAAATCCTGGCCGGGTCATAGGGATGCCCAAAATTTCTGGCTATGGCGATTGGTGAGGACAATAGCTTTGCAGGGCCTGTCGATAACAAAGCGCTGATGAGCTTATTCATCTTCATAAACTCCTTTTCCATACCTAACCGACTTGAGATCTCCCTTGCTTTATCCCTTAATTCGTTTAGTCCGTCTTCGCCTTTTATCCTGGCTACCTGTTCCAGGCGTTCTTCCAGTTCCGGGATGGTCAAGGTCTTTGATTCCGGGCCGGGTTTACGTGATTCCTGGAAGTTTTCCAACATGGCCCTGGCTTGTTGTGAAACATGTAGGCCTGCCGTTAAAGGATTATCGCCTTCTATGTCACCAGGACCTTCCATAATGTTTAGGGTAACACCGGGCAGCTTGACTTTCTGCTTATAACCGTATGTTAAAAAAAGATCGCCGGTTTGGGTGGGTTTAAATTCTAAGGCGGAACGGTGACTTAAGACGATACCCGGATATAGGTGACCTATAATGGTGAACAGGTTTCTTCTGATCAGCGTTTCCGGGGTTTCATCCAAATTGGGTGTGTAAACCCGTGGTATCAGTTTTCTGAGTTTACCCCCCTTAACCAGCTGTCCAATCTGCCTGCTTACTCCCTGATCGCTGCTTGAAAATATGATTTCCTGCAAATGCAGGGGTAGTTTTTTATCCATTACAAAAAAATTATCCTAAATTAAAAAAACAATGGATAATATGCAAAAATTTTCGCCTAACTGACCTATTACAACAAAAAATTTCACCTAACTTATACATCAGATAAAAACAGGGATACAAAAATGAATACCATCTGACTTTATCTGATAGCTATGCCTTACCAAGCATGTATGCTAATGTCACCTAATGGTATATTTTAAGCGTTATTTAACGACGTCCGCGTGCAGTATGTCATTGTAAGGGATTTCCAGGGTGATGACCCGGCCGGAGAGTTGTTTTTCATTGAGTTCGATATGGAACACTTTGTTATCGGGAATCGTAAATTTCTTGAAGGCAAATATATTACGGTAGTGTCTTGTAAAGCCAGACTGGTCAAGCAGTGTATATTCGGGTTTGATTTCAAGGGATTGGACGGTAGTGGCTTTGGTGACTTTTTTGTCGTCAATCTTAAAGCGGAATTCGTCAATGTCGTAATGCAGCTTTGTCCGGTTGTCATAGCTGACATCAATAAATACATAATCACCCAGCGTATAAATATGGTTCAGCCGGGCTTTGAGGCCATAAGCTTTGGCATGCTCCAGGTTAGCCTCAGGATATTGGCAAAATAATTCGGCGGCGAACTTTTGCAGTTCCGGTTGCGATAAGCTGATACCCATATCGAGCGGCCGGGTTTCGGAGGGGCCAACCTCGATCTCGCTTTTGACCAGGGCATTGTCATTGGATGACCATTGGATATGGTATTGGGCGATAAATTTTTCGCCGGCAATGGTCACGACCGCATCTTTGGATTTGACGGTGTCTTTGTAACGGATGCGCAGTACATTTTTGACCGGCAAATCGCCGATGATATTTTTCGTGGAGATATCGACGTATTGGATAGGTTCCGGCGAAATAAAATGAACCGAAAGGCTGTCCGGAAGATAGACTATTGGTAGATCGGCTTTTTTGAGCCCGGTAGTTTGGGCATAACTATGGAACGTCGCTATGCAAATAGCGAATAAGAAGAGATACTTTTTCATTACTGGTTTAAATTTTTGGTGTCGATTAAATAGACGTAGGAATTGTATTTGATCCTGGCCTTGTCCTTGCGTATAGCGGAAGCAATGGCGGATGAGGTGGATTCGAACAACTTGTCCGCTGCGCTCATCAGGTAACTGGTACTGGTGCTTTCAATATCCACGCCTTGCATGACATTGGTGCTGGCGTCCTTAGTAAAATCGCGAAACTGCGAGTTCGGTACATATAACCCGTCCAAGCCATCCTGGTCGTAAACTGCCAGCTTTACCGGCAATAATTGGCCATTATATAAAATGGTTTTGATGGTGAGGGCGACCCGCTGGCCGGAAAAACCCGAGACGAGCGCATATAAATAGGTGTCCTTCGGAATCATAACATTTCCTGCCATAATGGGTTCGAGCAAGCGCAGCCGGATACGTGACCCGGCATAACCGGTGATATTTTCATCGATCACGGCGGTGATGAATTGCTCGTCTTTCTGCGGCATGACCGTATTAAAGGCATCTGGTGCCTGGCTGGCTTTAATAACTGAAAGTGTTTTATCGTCAACCTTTTTGGCTTCAGCTTTCAGTTTGGCGTCCTGCTGCTGTTTTTGATAATTAGGATCGCTGGCTTTGCGGACACTGTCCATGTAGGCCATTTGCTTTTTAAACAGTTCCATCGGGTCTTCGGCCTTTGTCACACTCGGAGCGGCCGCATCAGCGTGCCGCTGGTGCTGCGACAGGGAATTGAGCGCTTGTGCCATCTGCTCGTCCTGTGATGTTGGTTGTTGCCGGATCAAAGCAGGCCGCGTAAAGCGCCGTTTCATGACGCTGTCGATGGAATCGAGCTGGCGCTTTTGCCGCATGGTATTCGTTTGCGGAACGGCCGATATTTCTGACGGGATCGGCGTAACCGCTGAGGCACCGTCCGCCTCTTTGTAGCGGTCCTGGTAAGCTGCCAACTTATCTTCGAGGCTGCGCTTTTTCACTTCGGGCGACACATCGGCCACCGTACTGTTAAAACCTGCCTGCTGTTTGACGGTTTTCTTGCTCTTTCCCGCGCTGCTGTGCCAGACGTAAAAGAACAGGCACAAAAACGGCAGCGCGAGCAGCGGCAGGATGTATTTGGGTTGTCTGAAATTGATACTCATTTTTTTCCTGGGTTAAATTGTTTATTGAGTTGCTGGAAGCGATCGAGCGCTTTTTCCAGCGTTGCGCTGTCCTGAGTGGTTAACTGCTGCTTGCCGGAAAGACTGTCGATGGCTTTTTTAAGCCGCAACATTTCGCTGAGGGCTTGGGTCGCCTGCATGGCCTGGCCAAAACCATCGCTTACGGGCGCCAGTATTTTGACCGGTTGCTTTTTTTGCGGTGCATCGTCCGGGTGCCGGAAAACCGTAAATGACAGAATCGCTGACAGGGCGATATTGATCACCATCATCCAAAAAAGGAATTTTGAATGGTTATTGGCCGCTGATTTCAATCCTGTCCTGGCTCTACTGAAATGCGGTGAAAACTCCCGTTTCAGTTCGGTGAAAACCGTATCCCTTGGATCGCGGTTAGAGTGTATTTTTCTGAACATCTGATAAGTCTTTATTTTCGAGGGTCTTCCAGCCGCAGATCAATACGCCATGCGGGTTATTGTCCGAGCGGGGTATATCCTTCAGGTAGCCTTCGGTGATCAGTGACCGTACGACCGTCGAGCTGCGCCGGTCGATCTTCAGCTTCCCGTAATAGCGGAAGTATTTGCGCGGGATATCCAGTGTTATGGAGTCGGTGGTCAGCGTCAGCACCGAACTGGAGGACAGGATCGAGTTAAAATAGCCGTTCTCTTTCAGGTCATTAAATTCCTGGACGCCGGATTCGTCTACGAGGTACATGGCTTTCTTCATCTGGTAATCGATGTATTTGTCGTCTGGCGTCAGCGAAAAGAACAGGCTGTGGAACAGTTCTACATCGGCTTTATATTCGACCGGCCGGTTAAGCTGCATGTCGGTTTGGTTGGCGGTGATGGGGATGTTCCCGGACAGGATGTAAATACTTTTCCGGGCATCGGCGGCCATCCGGCTGGCATAGGCCAGCGCCGTGACGGAAATGATGACGGCAGCGACAAAGCTGCCGCCAGCCAGGAAGGTGGCGAGCCTGATCTTGGCTTCAATGTTTTTGATCAGCATGTTGGTGATTTTTAAATGAAACTGCCGGATATTCTGCGGCCTACGGCAAAAACGGTCGCTGCGCCGCGGCTTGCACTTGAGGTAGCCGAAGTAATGCCCGATGTGCTGATGATCCAGGTCGATATGCTGGGTACGGTAAACATGCAGATCGCGCCGATCAGGAACACGATAATGACCGTTCCGAACGACAATATCCCGTTGCCTGCGAACCAGGCGAGTTTTTCGATGTCGGCGCTGGTACCGTTCTGCCCAACCAATACCTGGTAACGGCTGATCTCGGACTGCATACCGTATTCCTGCATCAAAGCGCAGAGATACATAATGAGATAAGCGATGCCGGAATATAAATTGACCGAAACAAAGCGCGCGATCCAGGTGCTGAAGCTGTCGCGGAAAGCCGGCAAAATGCTGGCCGCCACCGAAAACGGGCCAAGGATGATCAGGATCGAGGAATAGATAATTTGAATGAGGAAAATGACATAAACCGCTATCCGCAATATCCAGATCGCCAGGAACTCCAATAGCTCGGTGACCAATAGTTGCATACCGACCTGTAGCCGGTTTTTGAGTTCCAGTAAGGGCGACACGACATCGGAAATGCCTTGTTTAATGGTACTCGTCACCGAATCCCAGGCTTGTCCATACCAGGTGTCGCTCTCCTTTTCTGCGACCTGTGTCTGCGCCTCAAATGTAATGAGTGAATTGGCCACGGCCAGCATCAGGTTGGCGCGCTGAAAGCGGAGCCCCTCGACATTCTGCTGCTCACTTTCAAATAGCTGGTCGGTTTGCGCTTCGACCAGGTCAGTCGGGTAAGCGACCACCTTGACAAACGCGCCCCACCAGATAATGACCATTGCTAAGCCGAATGGCCGCAACAAGGGCATGATCTCCATTTTCTTGTCACCCACCATCATTTCATAGCTTTTCATGGCGAAAAAGATGATCATAAAAATGGCGGCCAGCGCCTGCGCATCAGTAATGAACAAGCTGAAATGCGACCAGATGGATTGCTTGAGGCCGCCCAAAAAGGTCATCATGCCGCTTTCATAAACGCCATCGCCTTGCAGGAATTCGACCGACTGCTTATAATTAGCGGTGTCGATAGTGTTTTGTGCATAGCTTGCCGTGCCCGCCAGCAAGCACAGCGCAAGTAATAAAAACAATTTTTTCTTCATTGTACATGGGTTAATACTTTGTTAGCGATCTGTATATCTGACTGGGGTGTCCACTGGACGGGTATCATCGTTTCTGTTTTGATCTGCTGCGCCTGCGTGGTCATTTGGATATCTTTTTGGGCCGCTGCGATGCGGATGTTCCAGACACCCGCCAGCCGCTGGTATTCCTGTAACAGGCGGTAATAGGCCATGATCCGTGAACCCCGGTCCTGATCGGTCGTGCGCGCACCATTCAGGCGTTGTTTGAGCATCGACAATTCATTGGTGTACCAGTTGTAAGTACCTTCAGAAACTATTTTAGCACTAACCTGCGGTGCAAGCGGGCCTAATAATGTGGTCGCCGAATAATTTAACAGCGGCTGAAATTGGTGGTTGTAATACAACAGCCACAAGGGATCAGCATCCGATAACAGCCCGGACTGGCTCGCGATCTGCGACAGCGCGGTATTGCGCAAAGTATCGGACTGTAATTTATATTTACCATCGGTGCTGTTTTGCGCGGCGACTAATGCCAGGCGCTGGGTCTGCGGCCCGGTAGCCGATAAGGGCCGGAGATCCGTTTTATGGTAATTCGGGTCGAACAGGCCCCACACCAGCCAGTAATAAGGATTGGTATACAAAAAACCCGAATGCGGGTAAAAATCGTTTTGGTTCCACTGCGCATAGACCATGCGCTGGCTTTGGTTCTCGATGGCTTTGTCCTGTACGACTTCCTGCGCATGTAGTGCCAAAAGCGGAAAGCTGAAAGCCAAAAGGGTGAATATCTTTTTCATTGTTTGAGGTATTTAGCGTTCAAAATAATTTGATTAGCGAGGCTCATATCTTTATTGATCCAGGCCTGGAAAGGATCGATCGATGCGAAGACGCCGCGTTCTTTGGCCCAGTACATCGCGCGGTATGCCCCGTAGGCAAGCCCATCAATAACCTGTAATTGCATCGTCACTTTGCGTAATAGCTGGTCGCGGCTGTTATAATCGGCCAGTACGTTGTCGCCTTCTTTCAGCACATAACCCGATACATCGCTGACCAGCGCTATCGCGCGTTGCTGCATTTGCTGCTCTATATTTTGCGCAAACAATAGCAGTTCGGGCTGCTGTTTCGCCAATGCCAAGCACTGGTTCAGGTAATTGAGCATATCTGCCACGATGACCGACAAATTCTTGACCGCCAGCCCATCCTTCAGCGCAGAATTCACGTTAGCCAGGCCATTGTAGATCATGGTCTGCGCCAGGACAACTGAACTGGCGTTGGTGTTGATGGTATTGAGGTTGTTATTGATCTGGCCGAGGTAATGGTTGTGCGTGGCTTCTGCACCGCTGCGGTCCGCGGCGTTTACGATAACCGATTGGCAGTACATCGGGTCATAGACATATTCCTGGGCGGAAGCGGTAAGCTTAAAGCATAAAGCGAAAAGCAAAAAGAGCATGTGTTTCATTGCTTTAAATATTTGGCGTTGGAAATGATGTTTTTGGCCATACCGACATCGGCATTGATCCAGGACTGGAAGGGATTAAGCGCTTTGATCACCGAAGCCAGGTTATTGTATTGCAGCAGAATGAGCATATTGCCGGACAGTTCCTGTATGACGCTCAGTTGCCGGATGACATAATCAAACAGTAGTTTCCGGTCGGATGCCTTCATTTGGTTCACGTCGTCGATGGATAGGATCAGCCCGGCCACATAACCGGAAAGCGCCTCTGCTTTTTCGACAAATTCGATTTCGGTTTGGGCGCCCAAAACCGCTACCGCCGGGTTCTTTTCTACCTGCTGCACGATCAGCCCCTGGTAGCTGACAATCTGTTTAACCATGGGTTCGGCCTGCAGGCCGACATCGGCGATCGTAATCAATGTGCCGAGTGTATTGTAACGCTGCTGCAAGGTGCGATACATATTCTTGAGCTTGGTAAGCAGGGTTTCATTTGCCGCTTCATTGGCAGTATTGACGGCCTGCTGATTTTTGGCGTTGATCTGCCGCGTATGCTCGTCTTTGGATTCATCGATCAGCTGGTGCATACCCACTACATCAATAGTTTGCTGCTGGCCAAAAGCGGATAGCCCAAAACATAAAGCGAAAAGCAATAGCATCCATTTCATTGTTTGAGGTATTTGGCGTTATTGATCACATCATTGGCGATGCGGCTGTCTTCATTGACCCAGGTCGACCAGGGGTTTAATGACCGAAATATGCCGTTCATCTTTGCCCAGTACATCGCCCGTCCCATGCCGTAAGCGATGCCGCGCAGGATATGCAGTTCGGATGCAATGTGGTTTAATAGTTTGCCTCTTTCACCCGAATCCATCAAATTTCCATTTCCGCCTTTAAGCACAAAGGCACTGACATCAGCGGCCAATGCGACCGAGCGCGTTTCAAAGTCGCGGGCGCCTTGCTCGGCGAATAATAACAAAACCGGGTCCGAAGCTGCATAGGATTCGGCCTGCTCCACATCCGTGATAATGTCGCTCCCGCATTCGGCTATATCCTTAATGGTGTACAGGTTGTTAATCACCGAAGCAACCTGGCTTAGCCCTTTATAAATATCGTTCTGCAAGGTATTGGCAATGGTCAATTGCCCGGTAACCGCCAGCTGACCTTTGGAGATCAGGCTGAGGTTGTTGTTGGTGGTATTGAGCTGGCTGTTGATGACGCCGGCGTTGATGGCTATGGCCGCCGAAGTGGTAGGGTCGACGACCAGTTCCTGCGCCCGTGCTTTTTGCAGGAGCATGATGAGGAAGGGCAGGAATGTGATGATCCGTAGTTTTAACATAAATAAATGGATTAAATGGTTAATGGTTCACCGGACTGGTTGATCAGCCGGACAAAATCGCCAAGGGATTTGCCACTGGCTTGAAGTTGAGCCATAAAGGCTTGCAGGCCTTGGGGATAAGAGCCGTAATGGCTGGTATAAATTTCAACCGCCGATTTTTCGGGCTTCTCGGTACTGAATGTGAGATACTGCGCAAGTGCTACTTCGACACCGTATACCTCGCCGACCGCGCCGCGGCGAATATAGACTTCCTTAAAGCGGCCGCGATCTTCTTTATTTTCCAACTGGTTGATGGTAAATATCTTTTTGCGCTCGGTTTCGGTAATGGACAGCAGCGCTGAAATCTCCTTGTAGTTATCCTTGAACTTGCTTTGATCGAGCAGGATAACGGTATCGGTGTTGCTGATGAGGCTTTCCTTTAAGATCGGGTTGCCCAGCATGTCGTTGAGTTCCTGCGTTACCGGTATGAGCTCACCCCAGAATTTGCGGACAGTCTTTATTAAGTATAATAAGAACCCGGCCATCACCGGGGAGGTCAGCGCGCGCCAGGCTTCTTCCAGTATCAGCGCTTTGCGCTGGTGCTTGCGGTGGCGCATTTTCTGGATAAAGACATCCATAATGATGAGCGTGACGATCGGGAATAAAATTTTGTTATTCTGGACGTTATCGATCTCATACACAATAAAACGTTCACCGAAAAGCGATTCGTCGGCTGCCTCGTTCAAAATGGAAGCGTAATCACCACCCCGATAGAATTTCTTCAGCACATAGCGGAACTCATCCAAATCAAATGGGATTTGTTCCGCCTGCTTGATCTCGGGTATCTTATGTAATGAAAACTCGTAGAAACTGTTAAACGACAACCCGGCGATGTCGTTGCTATTGAAATAGCATTGATAATAAGCACTGATGACTTGCGCGATCACGTCACGCTCGACAGTAGAAAATGAGCCATCGGCACCTTTCCATAATAGGGCGATCAATGTAACGAGGAAATCTTTCTTTTCTATATTATACTCCTCCTCGGTCACCTGAAAGGGGTTCATGGTGATCGGTTTTTCCTCACTGTAAGTGATGTACTTGCCTTTGTAATAAGCGCAGAGCCCGGAATAAGAATGGCCGACATCGACAATGACCACATCCATATTGTATAAACAATACTGTTCGACGAGCGCATTCATAAAAAAGCTCTTGCCAGAGCCACTCGGCCCCAGCACGAATTTGTTGCGGTTATTGATCCGCCCGGTACGCATCGGCAAATCTGCGGGGTCGATGGCGATAGGGATGCCCTGCCGGTCGGTGAACCGGATCAAAAAATCCGATTGCTCATCCTTTGGCAAAGACTCCTTGAAAAAGAAACACAGCGCTGCGTCACAGGTGGTCAGGAACCAATCATACTTTTTCAGCTCGACCGTGTTGCCGGGCAAAGCCGTCCGGAAAAGCTCCAACTGGTTATAGGCGTTTTTATTGGCGATAATGCCCAAACCAAAAAGCGAACTTTCAATAAAATTGACCGCCTTTTGGATATCTGTCTTTGGTGCCGCGACCAGGATATTAAAGTGGCAGTTCACCAGCAATTGGTTTTCGCGCGCCACATCCGTCAATAATAAATCAATGTCTTCGACACAGGTCAGGTTGGCCGGGTCAGGAATACCGGAATGCCTTTTCTTTTTGAGTTCCAGTTTGCGCAGCGTCGCCGTCTGACCGGGTATTTCGATAACCTGGTTATACACGATACAATCGCAGCCGGGCACTTTTAATAAAAAGGAAAGAAAGTCCACGGGAAAGCCTTTCAACGTATCCTTTTCATTCCATTCGATATGCGTGGCCACTTCCGAGGGCAGGTCGATGCTGTCTATATTGACCAGGCTGATGCTGCGCACCGCACGATCACCCATGACTAATTCGGTATCGTTCGGCGCGATATTGTCCAGTACAATATTGTAATTGCTGAAACTCATACCCAGCATTTGCATGACCAGCGTGTTGATCTGCTTTTCTTCCAGCAATTTCGGCTGCATGTTCGCGGCTGCAAAAACATCGGTGACTTTGGCGATCACCTGGCGGAAATCACGCAGGGCTTTGGCGTCATAGACATAAAAGGCGCCTTTTTTGACCTGCCTGGTGAGAACGATATAAGTGTCCATCTTTACATAAGTGCGCCCGGCAAAATGGGCGTTGTACTGCTGCTGCAAAAACTCGGTTGAATTTTTATTCGGATAAACCGCCTTGCAGAACACATCCAGCTTTTGCAGGATATAGCCGTCACCCAGCAGCTTGACCACATTGATCAGTAAATTATGGTATTCATCATAAGCTTCCGGCGAAGCGCCGTATTGTACGACCGGGTTGATTATTGAAATCACCGCTGAAAAGTCGCCTGACGCGCCATATAATAAATCATCGGCGATAGCAGTATAGGGTAATTTAAATTCGGTTTTTCCGGCCATAAAGACTGATCTTTTTGAGGTGAGCGGGATGAATGAGAATTTCGCGGGAGCGGGATTTGGAATGCAGGCCCTTTTTCTGTTTGCCTGCCAGGTACAAAAGGCCGCCGGTAATGCTGCCGGCCAGTACCAATGCGCCGAGCCACATATTGATCAGCGCCATCGTGATCGCGCCGAGTACTAAGCCGCCTAAAAGGATGCCGACACCCCAGTAGATGAATTTTCCCTGGAAGCCCTTAAACACAAGGGGTTTTTGGAGCCCCTTGTATACGGCGAATTTTTTGGCCATTAGGTTAACCCGAAAAAGGCTTTCACGATGAGGGCGGATACGACTAAAAAGACACAGGAGCCGCCCCATCCCATGAGCTCTTTGTTGATATCCTGATCTCCCGAATTCCACTTGGAATAGACGCGGATCGCGCCGACAATGCCGACGATACCGCCTATTACGAGCGCGATATTACTGGCGGGGTCGACATAGGTTTTGAGCGTTGAGGTGGCGGTGTTCAGACCGGTTACACCGCTTTGGGCAAAGGCCGAAGCCGGGCCCAGGGCCATCACCGCAGCGGTGGCCCAAAGACGTTTCATCTTGTTCATTAAAAAATTGGGGATAAAAAATTAAAAGTAAGGCGGAGTCCTTCAGATAGAATCAGGGTATTTAAATACCAAAAATCGCTTGTACAAAGGCACCGGAGAGCACCATGAACAGGGCGGCAAAGAACCATGCGGCAACGGCCTGGTCGATCCTTGGGTGTCCCATTTGCCAGTTGTGGTAAATGCGCACCGCGCCGAGAATGCCGAATATGGCGGCTACGACCAGGCTGCAATCCAAAGCGGAAAAAAAGGATTGCTGCAAGGATTGCCGCGCCTGCTGCATTTCGTCCAGGCCGGGCTGGGCGTTCGCCGTCATTGCCAAAAGCAAGAGCAGCAAACCGGAAAAATACTTCATGAATTAAAGCTTACTTCTTTGAGATAAACGATGGCCTCCTTTCTCGCCAGGCTGAAGATATCCTTCAGCAGCACACCGCCGGAGGCGATCATTTCGGGTGTGCTTAGATTTTGCGCGGATTGCGCCTCCGATTCCTGTAGCAGCAAGGCCGCGTCATGCGGCGCTGACTGTTCGGAAAAGGTGAGTTCGTGCCCTGCTGCCTGTGCCTGCGGGTTTTTGCCCATAGCCAGGTCGAGTAAGATCACGGTTAAATAGTACAGGCAGTAGATTCCTGCCAGCCAGAGTAAAAAGTGTAGCCAGTTCATAATTCGATTTGTTGCAGGTATTGTTTGACGATGGTTTTGAGTTCGGGGTGCTGTTCGAGGAATTGCCTGACCGCATAGCCGACCACTTTATTGACTTCGATGCCGGTCGCCCTTTTCAGGTGGTGCAGCAAGGTTGCGGTCGGGTTTTCGAAACGGACATGGATCATGCTGTCATGATCCGCCAGGTCGTAGGTTCTTAAAGCTTCCAAAATAGCCGCTGGTTCCTCCGGCTTCTTCTTTTTTTGCGGCTCCGGTTTTATCGGTGCTTCCTTATTAGCGATCTTATTGCGCAGCTGGTCCGCCAGTGATTTCAGCTCACTCATTCGATTTTAATTTTAAATGTTGCTTGTAAATGGCATCGAAGACCGGCCGGATCACCGGGAAAACCGATATAGGGGTTTGAAAAGTGCTGGTGCGCTGGAAGTCGATCCGGTCCGGAATGGGCGGCATAACCGCGCCGAATTTGGCCAGTTGCTCATCTACGTCAACCTGTGTTTCGTATTTGACATTGGCTTTTACCCGGTTAGGAATAAACAGCAGGTTACATTCCGGGCTGATCTTTTTCAGCACTACGGCAAACAAGACGGTTGATTCGAAGCTGAATTCATCATAGGCGAAGGGGCATAAAATCAGTTCGGCTGTTTTAAATACGGGCAATAAGCCATCATCATCCAGCTTGCCGGGCAGGTCGATGAGCACCAATGCCTCGGGATCGGCTTTCATCATGGGCAACAAACCCGGATACTCCTCCAGCGGCGCTGCGACCACCTCGTAGGGTTCCTCGTTTTCCAGCACTTTGGCCTTTTCGTATTTCTGCGATATGGAGAGCTGGTAGTCAAGATCGATGACAATGACCTTGCGTTTTTTGAGTTGGGTCAGGTAATTGGCCAGCAAAAGCGTGAGCGTGCTTTTCCCGGCACCCCCTTTCTGGTTTCCGATAATGATGATCATATTTATGTGGTGTGTTAATGTTACCTGCTGTTGGTGCGCGGGTGCTTTTTGCGCCTGCGGTTACGACCATTAATGGCCTCGTCATCGATGGATGGCGCGATAACAGGCGCCGGTACATAGACATGCTGCCTGCCTATTTCATGACTTACTTCGCCGGAGGAGGCGAATGCCTGCATGACCTGGCCATATTCTGTCGTGTCGAGCAAAGAATCGAGCGGGATAAATGCTTTGTCGGCTTTATCGACTAAGTAATAGCGGTCGTCGCGTAAAAAGATATAAAGGCCGGTTTGCTGCAAACCCTGGCGGATATCCGGGTAGTTTTCCATCGCTGCTTTGAGCATCGCCCGGTAATAGTCCCGGCGGAACGGTTCGAAAATGGGTTCACGATAAGGCGTTTCCATTTTATGGTTTTTAGCCTCGGTGCCCGCGTTTAATTCGAATAGCTTTGCTAAAGGCATGATCTCGCCGCCCTTATAAACCGCCTTGCCTGCATGGTCGATGATGGTATAACCGTATGGCTTCTTGCCATCTTTTGCATGGAACAGCAAAACGATGCCGTGTTCCTTTTTAAAGTATTCAGCCAGGCCTGCGGTATCATGGCGCGGGGCATATTTGTATAACAATGCGGTAAGCTGTTTCATGCGGCTTTGGTCATGAATACTTTTTTTGAGCTTTTCTTCGATAACTGTTACATTGATCCCGCCCTGCACTTTGCCAAATTTGATGACGTTTAAATGCCCGTCTTTTTCGGTTAGCTTATAACCCTGGCTTTCCAGGATCATCATGAATTGCGCTTTCGTGGTAAAACTGTAGGATAGCGCTTTGGCTGCGTCCTGCTGCGCATTATGCTTTTCATCGATCCCTAAAATTTTGTTCAGGTTTTGCACAGCCCTGTTTTTTTCATAGTTATGATCGATCTTTTTCCCTTGCTTACTGATCCTTGTGGTCACGGTATGTATGTGATTATTCGCTGTGTCCTTATGGAAAACGATCAGGTAAGGCTGGTCACCATAACCCATGCTTTCCAGCCATTTCATGGCAATTTCGGTTAACTGGTGTTTATCATAACTTCTGCCTTCGGCAGAAATCGCCACATGGAATTGTGGCTTTTTGACCGCTTTATTGGTGGCTGACACCATTTTGAGGTAATTCTTATAATCTTCAGGCCGCAAGTTCATCAGGCCCTGCAACGCACCAAAATTTTTAACCGCCATTAATTCGCCTTTGCCGTTATCGATCTTGTCGGTGTTATAGTCGACGCCGTCGAAAGAGGCGGATGAGGAAAGGATTTTGACGATCATGGGAGCTGGAGATAATGTATTTTGTATCGGGATCGCATTTATTTTGTAGCGGGAGATGTTTCACCCGGCTATTTTGTCGCCGGATATATTTACCATTCAACCTGGATATAAAACATTTTGTACCGGGGTACTTTTTACTTTCGCTCCCGGTATTTTGTATCCAGCGGCTTTATCTCCCGATCGCACGGATGACATGCCGCAGGCTGACTTCTAATTGTTCCTGTTTTTCCAGGTAGCCGGTAAGTAGCCCGTTTAGCTGGTCAATTACCGACGAATCGCATCTGCCTTTTTTTTGCAGGATGTTGGCATATTTCGCCAACTGGTTAATGTTATTACCACAGCGGCCCAATTCAGTACCAATGCTGTCAATGGCGGTGATCAGCTCTTTGGCATTGATGATCACGGCCGGTGCATTTTCCAGCAGCCTCATGCGCACCAGGTCGGTCTTATTGATTCCGAGCATGGTTTCCAGTTCCCCGACAATTTTAAATTCGTCCTCGGTAAACCGCGCGGTAATTTTCTTTACGCGCTTGCCTTCGGTCATTTTCGGCCTGCCGCTAAAATTGCGCTTTGCTGTCATAGAAGGGTATTGAGTTGCGAGATACCGTACTCCCGAAACTTCGCTTCGGCGAATCGAGGGCAAGATTTATGAGGGGCGGACAAAATACCGCAGGTTTTTGTCCGACGCGAATACATCTTGCGGGTGGTAAAACCAGATTGTAGCCGGAGATTCCGTATCGGGATGGTTTGTAGCCGGATATGCCTTTGGGGCGGGTAAAGGCTTTGGCCTTTTATCTTTTGATCGTTGTTGTGCGTTTAATTCGTTTCACGAGCCATTCGTTGTAATGGGTATGGCCTTCATATATAGCCGAGCGGTCGGTTGCCTGTGGCAGTGCCTGGTTGAGTTCTGCCGACTGGAGGCGGCCGGTGTTGTCGTGGCTAAAATAGCTGTCGATTGCCAGAAAATCTTTGATTTTGCGGATGGCGGATAATAACAGATCGTCGGAATGGACGATCAGAATGCTGTTGTCCGATTTTGGATGGCCGGCTTGCCAGCTGAGATAGTCGATGGTTGTTTGAAATATACAAACTTTAGTTTGGCTGCGGCTGATAAAGCTGATGGCCGAATGGCCGAGGCAGCCGTCGAAATTCTGGCTGCTGACTTGCCAGTGGCCGAGTTCATTTTGGAGACCGGCGGCGTAAAAGGGCTTGATATGGCCTTTTTCGTCTTGTACGTAATAGTAAACTTCCGACAGTATGTTTTGGGCTACTTCCCAAATACACTTGGATTGCAGGTAGGCTTTTATGTCAGCGTTGCTGCCCAAAGGATTTGAATGCTGGAGGCGATAATGCGGCAGTTTTTGCGCGTGGCGCCTGCGGCATTGGAGCCTACCGTATTCAGGCAATTGGCAGCGGTCAAAGTGCTCGTTGAGCTTTTTGAGCGCCTCTCTAAAGGTAACTTTCCAGTAGGTCATGGCAAAATCGATGATATTGCCGCCTTTGCCGGTCGCATGGTCGTACCAGATGTTGTGCTGCTGGTTAACGGCAAAGCAGGGCTTTGGCCCGGACAGGTGGTAAATGAGTTCCTGGCCGTGTTGTTTTTCGGGCCGGTGGCCGAGCGCTTCGAGGAGCTTTGGCAGGCTGGCTGCGGCTTTGAGTTCTTTGGCTTCCATAATTTTTGACTGTTGTTTACAGATAGCTGAGCAGCTCGATGGTCTTGGCCAGCGAGGCGATCTCCATGCGGTCGATGCGCCAGGCGGCGGAATAGTCGCCGTCCTTTCGGATTTTTACCAATCCTTCATTCGTCCATTTATCCACTTGCTTGCGGCCGTAGAGGCGGTAGGCTTCCGACTTTTTGAGGTAGGGTTTGATATGGCCAATGCTGATGAGCGCCTGTAACGCGCCGAGTTCTGCGGCGCCCTGTAAGATTTTTTCCATAAAAAAAGGGCAATCCTGGTGGACTACCCTTTAGGTTATAATTTCGGGAATACTCCGTAGGTATCACTCTACCCGCCCAAACGGGCTGCCTGTGGATCATCGCGGCTTGCGCGACTGCACTCCAATTCCCGGCGCGGTGCCGGGTAATGTTTCTTCCCCCGATGTCAAATAACGTTCGTTACCGCTCTGCCACGGGCAGATAGGTGATGCGGTTACTTTGTGCAGCGATGCGCGCTAAAGCAACCTTGTCAAGACGGTTCGATTTTGTGGGAATGAGCAGTTTTTCCGAGAGCCAGCGATCTACATCGCTGCGTCCGTACAGCCGGTAAGCCTGCGATTTGGTGATCGCATCTGGCTGGTGATCGCATAGGGCGAGCGCATTTTTTGCGCCTGCTGCGGTGGTACGGGTAAGTAATTGGGTGAATTCGCTGCGTTCCATTTGAACCGTCTGTTGACAAAACAAAGGTTGAAAGGATGGGAATTTTTGGTTGTCGTTACGTTGGGGTTAACCCCAAAGATTGTTGGTAAGTGGCTGGAAATGATACCCATTTAAAATCGTTTTTACACGGTATTCTTCGTTTACATGGCTATTGCTGCCGAGATTTGACCTCATCAAAAACAAAATGTGATGAGAGCTTATAGAAATTTATGCGGGTTTTTGTTCCTGGTGGGTGTGTGCGCTGCGATGGCGGGAGTTGCGGGACGCGTATTACAGGGCGATAGGCGTGACAAGATTTTATCAGGCAGCATAAACAAAAATGGCTTTTTGTTTATTATTTTTGTATCTTTAACATTATGGCATTAGCACACAAAAGAAGGAAATCAGGACAGCATGTAACCAGCGATGGTTATTCGTATTTGACCAAAAGGCTTTTACTTGCAAAAGCCAGAACTGCCGGGCACCATGCGGCCTCGCAAGCTATGAACCTGATGGGGTATGTTGTTACCGTAAAAGATGGCTGGCTGGTTAAACAATATGCCAATGGGGTAACTGAGCAATTGCAAAAGATTTAATTTTTTTATGGAAACTACAAGGCCCGCCAACTCCCAGCTGCGGCTGCGTGTATTTGCAGGGCCGAACGGTTCAGGTAAAAGTACCATCATTCAGTCCGTAAGAGAATTTGAATCCAAAGGCCGGCCACTCGATTTTGGTATTTATATTAATGCGGACGACATTGCAAAGGAGTTACAAAACGGCACCTTTACTTTTAACGGTTACGGAATTCAGCCCACCGCGGGTGACTTATACAATTTTGCCGGAACGTCAGGCTTATTGAATGAAAATTTTACGCCCGGGGACCTGGAGTCTGCCATTTTGTTTGGCGATAACGGCATCAGACTAACGGCAAGCGCTAAACCCGATTATGTTGCACAACTCATTGCGCGCTTTTTGCGGGAAGAACTATTAAAAGCCAAAAAGCGTTTTTCTTTCGAAACGGTATTTTCCCACGAGTCCAACCTCGACATCATGAAACGCGCTGCTGCGCTGGGCTATAAGGTTTATTTATATTTTGTGGCGACAGAATCGCCGGTAATCAACGAGTACCGGGTTGAACTGAGAAAGAAAAAAGGCGGACATGGTGTGCCGAAAGATAAAATTGGGAGCCGCTATTATAAGGCACTTGACTTACTTTATGAAGCATCTGAAATCGCCTATCAGGCATTTTTCTTTGACAACTCCATTGATGATGAGCCATTCCGGCTGGTGGCTCATTTTAAAAGAACAGAAAGCGGCCTGCAATGGGATTCGGTAGAAGGATCACAAACGAGCGCATGGTTTAAGAAATATTATACGGACAAGGCCACGACTGACTCAAAAAGCTAATTAAAATGCATAATAATGCGATGAGCTGCACTTCATTTTTTTGCGGGTTGACGATTTTTAGTCAAATGAGCAGGTTTTTTAGTAACGTTACAACTAATAAGAATAACCAGAAAAAAATTTCGGATAAAGCTATCAAAGTAGTATAAATCATTCGGTCACAGATACATCGCAGGAAATACCTGGAGCTCAGTTCCATTTATAATTAATGCTCATTAAAACGGCGGGCGTTCTTCAATTTTAAATGGTTCAAAATGGCTGGTCATAAGGTTCAAGAAACTCGTCTAATATACAAAATAGCTTTGTCTATGCATAGCCGGCTCTGACAGGCCCTTGTGTGTTTTCCTCAACTGGTCCGCCGGGCTTTGCGTTTGTGCTCGCGTATGCCGCGTTCCTGGTCGATGCGTTGGAGGAGGGCTTCGCGCATGCGGTCGAGGTATTTGGTGGGTTGGCTGTGGGTGCGTGCGCTGATTTGGTCCCAACGTTTGTTGGGGACGCCGATTTTGACGGCGAGTTTTTCTTCGAGCCACAGGACAATGTCGGTGATGGTGGCGTTGCCGTTGTTGAGCTGGCCGGTGAGCCAGATGCCGTAGGCGACTTCAACGAGGTTGATGGATTCGCCGGTCCAGCGGAGCGTCGGGCCGGTTTTGATTTTCAGTGGTTTTAGCGTATTGTTCAACTGCTCAAGCAGGTATTCCTGCATGCGTTCGGCGGCGATGAACTTGGCAAAGAGGTAATCGAGCGGCGTGGAAAAACCCGGCGAAGGGTCGATGTTTTCGGGCACCGGGATATCGGAGGGCTTGCCATCGCGCATAAAGTATTGGTTGTCCAATATCGTTGCATGGGTCCGGTAATATTCGTAATGGAAGGCGTGTACACGGAACAGCCGGGCGACATATACTAATTCCTGTTCGTAATAGGCACGGAGCATTTCTGTGGTACCGGCCGGGCGGTTCATGGCTACGGTGAACAAGTCGGCCTCATAAATTTGGAGCGCATAAAGATTTGGCTTGAGGTGTTTAAAAAAATAGATTTCCATATCCTGGTTTTCAAAGCCGGTTTCGAGGACTTCTTTTTTGATGTCGTTTAAAACACCGCTGATTAAAGGCAGTGTATGCCTTAAACGTGCCATGGGGTCAGTGTCAGCCAGGCCCAATAAAAGGAGCTCGTTTTGCAGCTCGCTAAGCCATTTGTCGTATTTGGTTTTCATGATTTTAATAATTGTTGTTCTTCTTCATTCAATTCAAAGGGTGATTGGCGGATAAACCAATCCGTAATGCGCTGCGGGAGTTCGGGGAAACGGCCGGCGGAAATAAACCAGAGCGTGATAAAATCAGCCTTGATGTTCCAGGCCAGGCGGCGCTGCACGGTATTGGTGGCCAGTTCGCGCAATAGCCTTTGCAGCAACTGCCTGTCGGGTGTACATAGCGCCAGTTCTTTGCTGGCGCTACGGTAGACGGCGGCTATGGTCATAGGTCATATTTATGTTTGATGTCCGACCATACGTTGAGCACCCGGTCCAGCTGGCTGGTCTCATGGCGGGCGGAAAGCCCCATGCGGATGCGCGCATCCTTGAGCGACACGGCGGGATAATTAATTTGATTGGTATAAATACCCCGTTGGTGCAGCTCATGACAGATTTTGGCATTTGTAGTTTTGTCGCCGATACGTACCGGGAAGATGGCTGATTGTGTATCGCCGATGTCCAGCCCGAGGCTCAATAAACCATAGCGGAAATATTCCATATTGTCATGCAGCTTCGCCATCCAGTGCGGCTCCTCGTCGATCAGGTCAATCGCTTTCGAGATCGCCAGGGCCGCAGGCGGCAGGCTGGCTGAAAACAAATGCTGTTTGCTCTGGTACTTGAGGTAACTGACCATCTCTTTGGATGCTACCACATAGCCCCCGATAAAGGCGAAAGTTTTGCTGAACGTGCCGCTGATGAGGTCGACCTCCCCCCAGGCATTGCATTGTTCAATTAATCCTCTGCCGGTAGCGCCGACTACGCCGGTGCCGTGCGCATCGTCGACCATGAGTTTGGCGCCGTACTTTTTACAAAGTGCGATGATTTCTCTAAGCGGCGCCAGGTCGCCGTCCTGCGAATAGACACCGTCGATGACGACCAGCAGTAGCGGGTACTTACCAGCAGCCAGTTTCAGGTTGTGTTCATAGGCATCCAGGTCATTGTGCGGCACCGTCTTGCGTTTCACCATTTGGCAGCCTTCCATGACACTGGTATGCACGCCCGCATCCAGTAACACAAAATCGTCTTTGGTTAAGATGCACTGCAAGGAAGCACTGTTCGAGGTATAGCCCGTGGTGTAAATGACCGCATGCTCCTTCCGGAAAAAACCAGCGATCTTTCGTTCCAGGTACACATGGTAATCATAATGCCCGCCGATGGCAGGCGACGCGCCTGCACCTGTGCCATAACGCAGGATGCCATCGATGGCGGCTTGCCTGACGGCCGGGTGCTGCGTAAAGCCCAGGTAATCGTTGGCGACCAGGCTGATCATCCGCCGGCCATTCATGGTGACACTAGGCCCGCAGCCGGAAGAAACCGGCAGACGGTAATTCAGTTGCCCTTTGGCGGTCTGATCGTCCAGGTAAGCCTGGAACATACACGCCCGTGCCCAGGCGTCCATCCCCGGGATATACTCGAAATCCCGGAAACTTTGGTGGTCAAAGTCATTTTTCATGTGATGTAAAAATTTGATTTGACCCCAAAAGAATAAGCAAAAAAGGAGAATACCGCGTCGAACTACGCGACTTCTACTTTGCTATAGCGACGCTCAAGTGGGAAGTTCGACTGCACTTTTTGATCAAAAAAAAGCCTGCAACGAAATTGCAGGCCTTATTACTGGAAGTATATTAGCTTAGCAAGTTGTCAAGGTCATCCAGTATATCCTTCAATACCTTCCGCATCGCTTTGAGCAATTCTATGTCCTTTTTATAGAATCGGCTATAAACCGTGGATGCCTGAATTTCATCTTTATCCATTGAAGTGCAATTGGCGGCGATCACTTCGGAGAAGCGCTCCAACTTGACGCTGCCGAAGACTTTGTGCTCATGCAGCAGTTTGAAAAAGCAAGCGATCATTTCGACACTCCACTGAAATACGAACTTGGCCTGCAGCTGCTCGCGCTCATGCGTTTCGACAAATTCAATTTCCTCATGTATCCATTTGATCAGCCGGGTGCTGACCGAATTAGCGCGTATATCAAATGCCTGTACCCCATTTTGTGTATCTTCCAGTACGAGTTTTTCACATTGCGCGTATTCCAGCACCCGGTTCCGTTTACCCGTAATTTTCTTCAGCCGCTCAGTGATGTATTTCTTGCAATAGATAAAGAAACGGTCGTCGTTAAAGTCGCGGCCTATCAATAGCGAAAGCAAGGCTTCGGCCGGGCTGTTGCAGTCGGCATTTTCCCAGTCGAGTATATCCAGTTTTGCCTGGTAATCCTTCAGCCAGGTATAGTCGCCCCAAAATAAAGGCTGCTTGGCTTCGCTAAAGCGTTTAAAAGGAATGCCGGCGATAACAATCAGCTTTTCAGGAACACCATGCTGAACCATTAAACTGCTATGGTGCAGCCAGTTCTGGGCGATATCATCCTGTCGCATGGCGATAAAGGCTTTTGGCAATTTCTGGTTCGGACGCCGTTCCGTGGGAATGACTTCACCGATTGCCGACAATAGCTCGATGACGACCATAGCATTAGGATTGACCGAGGCAGTGATGTCATAAAGCAGGTCGCATATTTTTACGAGTTTGCTGAGTGTGTTAAAGTGGTAGGTATCACGCTGGGTAAAGTTTTCGATGGCGGTCAAGGTGTTGGTGATGTCTTTTTCCAGCCTTTTGGCTTCGGTGAGCAGGTAGCTATCGGGTTTGGTGGTTACTTCGTTTGCGTTCTTGGCCCGGGCTGCGATTTCTTCGGCGATAGCTTTGAGCGCATCTGTTTCGGTGTTCATATTTTATAATGGTTTGGTTCATGGGAATTACCCGATTATAAACGGCTTTATTCGTTTATATCCATTACTGCACCGCTTTTCAAACCGAGATTTGAAATTCGTGCATTGCATGGTTTTCGGGGAAATTTTTGATTAGCAAAAGAGGCGTGGGGAATCCCATGAGATGCTAAAACAGGTACGGCTAATACCTCGATGACAAGACAGGGACGCCCACACGCTTTGTGTGGCGTTCCACTTGTTTCTCGTCATCTGTTTGAAATTAGCCGTTTCGTTTTAGAGAGAAGCGCAGTGAACGCGTTAAGAGTTGAATGTTATGTACGCTATGTTATACTCATTTCATGTTCAAATATACGGTTTATAAATCTTGTTGCTTCGTTAATTAATGCGCAATGATTTGCGTATTGGTTAAAATGATTTTTAGCGGTAAAAAAAGCGGTCCCGTTGCTCCGGGATCCGCTAATCACTAAATTCAAACCAAAGCCGCCCGCGCCTTCGGGCTGGCTGTTAACATTATTAACTGATCTCATTTAACGCTATGAGAAAACGATAAAGAACGAAGCGAATATCTTTCCTGGATTACCAGCCCCGCCGTTCCCTGATCCGCTGTACCATCATCGCGATGGTGTACATCACGAGCGTTACATCCAGTAGCTTCAGTAGGTCCATGAGGGGTGTTTCGTCCGGGTTTTACATTTATTTTTTAAAATCTTCGATCAGCCACAGGATAGCCCTCACCAAAAACAAACCGATCAAACCATACCGACCCATAATACTGTTTCCATATTCGTCAACTTAATAAGGCCCCCGGCCGTACCCGGGGACGCTTATCGTTTTTAACCAATTTAATCCTGGCCAGTTGGCCAAGCTCTTTGTCGCGGCTCATCCGCTATTTATCATTCATTTAATTCTTACGCTCAAATAAAGGCGCTCCGCCTGAGCGGAGCAGCCTTCACACTTTTAACTAAATCTAATTACTCATGCTTTTGGCAAAAGCTTCTTTAAGCCTGCGCTATTCCGCGTAGACCAATCTCTTTGTAAAATATTTCGGGTACTCCTGGTAGCCATGCCTTAAATAAAACTGGTGCGTCGGCACCCGCCAGTCCATACAGTGCACTTGTATCCGCTCACATCTTTTTAGCCTGGCTTGTTCGGTTACGTGTTTTTCCAAAGCCGTCGCGATATCCGTGCCCTTGACGGACTCATCAACAGACAGGTAGCTGATGATGGCGATCCCGCCGTCAAAGGCTAGCTGTGGCAGGTAATGGACCGTAACAAAACCGACCACTTCTTTATTGATGTCGCAGACGTAGGCCTGATCATTCTCACTGCTAAACAACCGCTCCAACTGGTCGACGAGGCGGCTTAAAGTGCTCTCATAACCAAGCGCAGCCAGCAGCCCCTTGATAAAAGGCGCGTCATGATAGGTAGCTTTCCTGATCTTCATATTATTCCGTCGAATGGGTGTTTTCAGGTTTCAGTACCAACCGGATATAATTCTTTCCGCTTAAACATGAATTTGCCATCCCCTTAACATCGGTGGGGCTTACCTGGTCTAATACCGTTTTATAGTTGTTCACCTCATCCACGCTGTTATTATCCTGTAATTGTCCCGTAATATAGTTCAACCAGAAACTGTTGGTTTGCAGGGCCGTTCCTCGTTCCGTTTTTTCTTCTGCTCGCCATTTGTTAACGTTTTCCTGCGGCGGCCCGTCAGTCCTGAGTTTACTGATCTCATCCAGCGTGGAGGCGATCAGCTTTTCCACGTTTTGCGGCGCGCAGCCAAATTGAACCACAAAGCTGTAGCGCTGCTGCGGCAATTTGCTGCAACTGGCAAATACACCGGGGCTGTACACGCCGCTCTCGTCTTCGCGTAAGCGTTGCAGCAGCCTGATTTCCAGGCATTCCTTGAGCGCGTCCAGCCTGACCTTGTTTTCCGGGCTGTAATCGAATTTCCCGGAGAAATCGAGCAGAACCGTTGCTTTGGGTTCGCTGCCTTTGTAAACGGTCTTTTCGATCCGCCCGTCCGGTGCATGGATATTCAGGTCTTTGGCCATTTCATGGCTGTGGGTGGCCGGTAAAGCACCCAGGTATTTTTCCAGCAGGGGTTTAATGCTATTGGTATCGATACTGCCGGTAAAGGTGAAGGTAAAGCCCGGGGCATCGGCAAAGCGCTCTTTGTAAATTTGATAGGCCTTGTCCAAATCGATTTGATTGACTTTGGCAATGGACGGCCCGGTACGGCGGATATTATAGTTACCCAAAACCGCGCTGACCGTATCCTTGAATACACCGGTCGGGTCATTGCCGCGGTTGAGCAAAGCGGCTTTGGATTTGGCGATGATGCCGTTAAAGATCGCGGTGTCCTTGCGCGGTCCGGTAAAATACGCGTAGATCAGTCGCAGCGCTGTTTCCAAATCTTTATTGGTAGAACCGCCTTTGATGCCCTCGAAGCGTTCGTTGATATAAGGCGTCACCTGTAGCTGTTTGCCTTCAAGGTATTTATCCAGTTGATCGGCGTTATAATTGCCCGTGCCATTGGCCGGGATGAGCGTGCCTGCATTGGCCGCGCTCTGGTAATCCGCATCAGGGTATAAGGACGTTCCACCAGGGGCAAATCCGTTGAACAGGATCTCATCGTTCTTAAATGTGGTCGGTTTGAGTACTACCCTTACGCCATTACTTAATGTGATGGTTGTGATATTTAAGGCCTTGTCTTTTTGTTCCGATACGATCTTCCCCGGAACGGGCTGAGCGGTTAACAAAGGCTGGCTGCTGACCGCATCCTGGTAGGGCCGCAGGTTTTCGCTTTCTACAGATTTAAGCCAGCCGCTGACAGTGGCCTCATCCGGCAAGCTGCGCTTATCTTTTTCCGGCGCCATGATCAGGATATCGCGGTTGGTGTTTTTGATATAGGCAGCGGTCAGCCCGTTCACTTCCGCTAAGGTGATGTCCGGCAAGTCATTTTTGACCATGTTATACTCGGCCGTAATACCCGGCGCGGCAATGTCTTTCAGGAAATATTGCTGGTATTCTTTGACAAAGCTTTGCGAACTGGTCTTGTCCTTCTCCTGTAAAGCGGCTTCCATCGAATTGAGGTAGGCGCTTTTCGACCTTTCCAGTTCGGTCGCGGTAAAACCAAAGCGTCTGACCCTTTCCGTTTCCCGCCATACGGCTTTAAAGCCGGCTTCCAGTTCACCGGGTTTGGCGGCCACGCTGGCATCATAGCTGTCCAGGCCGCCAATAAAGCCGGATATTTGTGCGCCACCCTGAACGAACGGCACATTGGCTTTGCGCGACAGTTCGGCATAGCGTTCACCGAGCATTTGGTTGAACAGGCCCCGGACGATCGAGTTGCGGTAGTCTGCGGCCGTTTTCAGCGGCGGTTCCGGGTGTTTAATGATCACTTCGGCAACCGTAGCGGTCATTTCTTGATCGGTGACCGCGATAAATTGGTTCCTGCCATCCAGCGGTACGGCGTATTTTGTCCGTAGACGTTCGTGCGCCGGGTTTTTCAGGTCGCCAAACACGGTTTTGACCACTTTCACCAGGCTGTCGGCGTTCACATCGCCTACGATGATCAGCGCCTGCAAGTCCGGCCGGTACCAGTCGTGGTAAAAACGGTAAATTGCCGGGCGCTTGAAATTATCCAGCACGGTGTCTATGCCAATCGGGATGCGCATAGTATAACGCGAATGATTTAACAGCACCGGCCAGTATTGCCGCCGCATCCTTTCACCAGCGCCTTTGCCTAAACGTTTTTCTTCCAGCACCACGCCGCGTTCCTTATCGATCTCCATAGGGTCGAGTGTGGCTTCCTGCGCCCAGTCGCGCATAATCTCTATGCCGCCTTTCAACAATTCCGGCTTATCCGAGGGTATCGGCAGTTCATACACGGTTTCATCAAAGCTGGTATAGGCATTCAGGTCCGCGCCGAAGCGCACACCGGCTTTTTGTAAATAGTCCACGAGGTCGTTATGCGGGAAATGTTTCGTCCCGTTAAAGCTCATGTGTTCCATAAAATGCGCCAGGCCGCGCTGGTCTTCATCTTCCAGCACCGAGCCGGCCTTATTCACCAGGTAGAGTATCATCCGGTGTTTAGGTTCTTCATTATGGCGGATATACCAGGTAAAGCCATTGGCCAGTTTGCCGGTGCGTACGGCAGGGTCAAGCGGCAGCGGGGCCTGCGCAAACAGGCCGGGCGATAGTAACAGTAACAGGTTTGCTATTAAAAAGCTTACTTTTCTCATTAATATATAGGTTGCTTTAAGTATAATAATGGCTTTCAGGCGGCCAGCCGGTTAATGACCGATGACTGTTCCCCGCCGATTAATTTTGAATTTGCGATCAGGCCTGTCTGACTAAAGCCCAGCAGGTGCGGACCTTCCAGTTCATTATATAACCGGCGGATGACGGTTTCGCTGCCGGATTTGGCCAGCAACACCGTATCCTGATCGATATGAATGATTTGTGCTTCCCATTTGCTGACAGCGGTTGCCTGCGGGCTGGACAAAACTTGTTTGTCCATTTTAAAATAAGCCGAGCGCTGGCAAATGGCCTCATCACAAAGCATGGCTTCTGCCGCAAAAACTTCGATGATGTTTTCCAGCTTGTACAGCAGCGGCTGTAATGCTTTTTCAGAAATTTCGACCTGCATGGTAATCAATACGATGTCATGGATATCCGTTGGTGCAGCGTTAAGGCTGATAACAGGGATCAGCTTGCGGTTCAGTACGCCTGTAATGAGGTGGAGCAGGCCCGGCCGGTCTTCGGCTTTAAGGGTTAAGAGGTAATTCGATTTCATATGATATTCAGTTATAAGTTCATAAATTGTCGCCATTAAGAGGGTTGATGTACACAAACATATTTTGCCTTTTTACAGTATATCAATCTTCTTTTTTCCATCCTTTTGTTTTGATCCAGTTGATACAAGGGCCGATCCATTGTACTGTTGCATTTTTGACGGCGACCCCATAAGCATGCCCGCCTTTTGCGTACAGGAATAAACGCACCTGGATATGATGCTGCAAAAGCGCCGCCTCGAAATAGAGGCTGTTCTGGTAATGGACGCCGGGATCATCCATGGCATGGGTGATAAAAGCGCCGGGCGTCTGATCGGTGACCTGCAGTTCGTTGGAATACAGTTTGACCGCCGCGCTGTCCGGGTGCGTACCCATTAGCTCCCTTTTGCTCCAGGCATGGGTCAGGCTATCGGTCATGCTGATGACCGCGTAAGCCAGCACCATAAAATCAGGGCGTTCGTCCGCCGACTTAAAATGCGTGCCTGCAGTCGCCGCCAGGTGCCCACCGGCTGAAAAGCCCATGATGCCAATTTGCTTGGGGTCGATATGAAAGCGTTTGTGGTTTTTCCGCAGGTACCTGATCGCGACCTGCGCATCGTGCAGCGGCAGCGTATCATTGCCTTTGGGCAGACGGTAATCGAACAGGAAAGCCGTAATACCAGCTTCGTTCAGTTTTTTGGCTGGCACTACCCCTTCGCCATAGTCCGAGCGGAAGGCGTAAGCGCCGCCGGGACAGATGATGACCGCGGCGCGGGACTGCCTTTTTTGCGGCCGGAAAACGGTCAGTTTGGGCAGGGCGCTGCCCGGCAGCAAGTGGATGACCTCCTGCGCCTGTGTCCTGCCGCCCGCTATGATCAATAAACAAATGAACAGTTTCCTCATGGCTGTATTGTTATTTCCACTACCGACATCGGCGGCAGGGTGGCTGTCAATTGTCCATTGTTTAAGGTGGCATCCGTATAGGCTACTGTTTTTACCTCATCGGGCCGTTCAAACGTATTGATGTCATCAAAATGCGCCGAAGTCAGAATTTGACCGCTTAGTTTGCCTTGTGCTTTGATTTGCGCGTCAACTTTGATGCTTTGGTGCGCGTCGAGGTTGACCAGCGTGATATGGACAGCGCCTGCGCTGTTTTTGGAGGCCGAAGCGTTCACCGCCGGGATGCTTTGATCATGGTAAGTATAACCCGGTGTGGTTAAATGGATTGGCAGCCATTGGGCATTTTGGTGATCTTTATACAGGTCGAACACATACCAGGTAGGCGTTTTCAGCATCTGGTTTTCTTTGGTCAGCACGAGCGCCTGCAAGACGTTCACTGCCTGGGCGAGGTTCGCCATGCGTACCCGCGCGCAATGGTTGTTAAAAATGTTCAGTGTCGTTGCCGCTATCAGCGCATCCCTTAAGCTGTTCTGCTGATAGAGAAAATTAGGATTGGTGCCAGGCTCGGGCTTCAGCGAAATGCCCCATTCGTCGATCGCGAGGAATACTTTTCTTTGCGGGTCGTATTTATCCATGATCGCCGAGTGTTTTTCGATCAGCTCTTTTATAAACAGGCAGTTCTTCAGTGCCCGGAAGTATTGTTCTTCGTCGAATACTGTCGCCGATCCGTGACCCCATTGATTATCCACCAGGGTATAATAATGCACGCCGATGCCCTGCATTTCCCATAAGGGGATATTGCGAAGCATCACCTCCGTCCAGTGATAATCATCGGCGTTCGCCCCGCTGACCATGCGCTGCACGGGCGAACCGGGATAGCTTTTGACGAAATTGGCGAAGGTGCGGTATTTGTTGGCATAATCCTCCGGCGTCATGCGCCCGCCGCAGCCCCAGCTTTCATTACCGATACCAAAGAAGGGTACATGATAAGGCGCTGCATGGCCGTTCTTTGCCCGCAGCTTCGCCATGGCGCTATTACCGTCATAGTTCAAATATTCCACCCAGCTTTCCATCTCGGCGGGTGTGCCGGTGCCGACGTTCCCGGCCACGTAAGGGTCGCACCCGATCAGCCGGCAGAGTTGCATAAATTCATCGGTGCCAAAACTGTCGTCATCGGTCACCATGCCCCACTGGGTGTTCACAATCGCCGGGCGTTTCTTTTTCGGCCCGATGCCGTCCATCCAGTGGTAATTGTCCGCAAAGCAGCCGCCCGGCCAGCGCAGCAGCGGCACTTTAATTTCTTTCATGGCGTCCACCACATCCATGCGGATCTTGCCGTCTCTATAAAAACCATCGTAGATACAGCGGCCCAGGTGCTCGGCAAACTGGCCGTAGATGTATTTGCTGATGTGCTGCCCGGAGCTGTCGCCAATGCTTAGCGTCGCTGTTTGTTGCGCAAATGCCACGGTAAAAAAAAGACAGCCTATTAAAATCGTTATAATTGGTTTTTTCATATTTTGTATTAGTTGAGATTTAAAGCGCCTTGCAAGGCATCGCTGGCTGCGTTCCGGCTGATCCACAGGTCGAACTTTCCCGGCGGTTCTGTCCACCGTAAATTTTCATCATAATAGCCAAAGCTGCGGGCGGGCAGTTCCAGCGTTACCACCCGGCTTTCGCCGGGCTGCAAATGCACCCTTTTAAAGGCCTTCAGCTCGCGAACCGGACGGACGATGGGGGCGGCCTGACGGTGCAGGTAGAGCTGGACCACTTCATCGCCGGCCATTTTCCCGTTATTGGTTACCGTAACCTTGACGGTTACCGGCCTACCGGCTTTTGCCTGTTGCGGGATAACAAGGTCGCTATAATGAAAGCGGGTATAACTTAAGCCATAGCCAAAGGGAAACAAAGGCTTGCCGTCATCATCGATATAGCTGTTACTGCGCCCGGTCGGCTTGACCGCATACCAGACAGGAACCAGCCCGCTGCTTTTTGGCCAGCTGACCGGCAACCTGCCGCCAGGGTTATTATCGCCGAACAGCGTTTCCGCGATGGCGATGCCGCCCTGCTCGCCGGGGTACCAGGCTTCAAGGATCGCAGGCACGTCTTTATACCAGCCGCTCATATCGATGGGCGCGCCGTTTTGCAGCACCACGACGAGCTTTTTGCCGCTGGCGGCAAGCTGATGGATCATCCCTTCCTGGTCCATATCCGCCACGTTGGTCTGCTGGTTTTCGGCAATAACCGCGCTGCTCCGGCTTTCCGCCAGTTTTTGTTTAAGCGAGGGTAATTTCAGGTTGCTGCGGTCCTGCGCCTCGCCTTCCTGGATAGCGGCGAAAAAGACCAATACGTCGCAGTCTTTGACAAATGCGCCCAAGTCATCACCGGCCTTATAAAGTTTTGTGTTCGCTTTGGCTATTTTTCGCAGCCCTGCTAATGGCGTGACCGCGCCATCGCCTTTCCAGCCGCCATAAGGCCCGGTATAATCGCCCAGGCTGAGCATATCCGCCGCTGGTCCGAATACGCCAATGGTCTTAATGCTATCTTTATTAAGGGGCAATAAGCGATGCTCATTTTTCAACAGGGTCATGGTTTCCCGGGCGCGTCGCAGGGCAAGCTGCCGGTGCCCTTCGTTCCTGACCAGGCCATTTGCTTTCGCGGTATCGGCATAGGGGTGGTCGTACAGGCCTATGGTAAATTTAGCCATTAATACGCGCCTTACTGCCCGGTCGATGTCCTGTATGGACACCTGTCCTGCTTGATACAAACTGTCCAGGTCACGGTAACCGTTGGCCAGTTCCACGTCCATACCGGCTTTTAAAGACAGGGCCTGCGCATCGGCGTAGGAGGAGGCGGCCTTATGCGCGGCATAAACGCCGTAAACGGCGCCATAATCCGATACGGTAAAACCCTTAAAGCGCCATTGGTCGCGAAGGATGCCCGTTAATAACTTTTTGTTATCGCTGCAGGGCAAACCATCTACCGAGTTATAAGCCGGCATGACCGACTGCGCGCCGCCTTCCTGCACGCAGGCGCGGAAGGGCTCCATATAGGTTTCATACAGTTCCCGCCAGGAATGGTCCGAAGCGTAGGAGTCATGCCCGCCTGCGCCATAGTTATCGACAAAATGTTTGGGGGTGGCGATCACGCCGTTTTGTTCCATCGCTTTCGTATAGGCTACGCCCATCCGTGACGTCAGCCAGACATCTTCGCCATAGGTTTCCTGCATCCGGCCCCAGCGCGGGTCTCTTGCGATATTGATCACCGGAGCCAGCACCTGGCGGATGCCTACCGCGCGTAACTCCTGCGCAATGGCATTTGCCTCAATACGGTACAGGCTGTCATCAAAGCTGGCGGCCATCCCGATGCTTTGCGGGAAAACCGTCGCCATGCCCCATTGCGCGCCGTGCAGGCCTTCTTCATGCGTCAGTTCAGGAATGCCAAAGCGGCTGGCCGCAATGCTTCTTTGGGTTTGTTCATTGACGGCGCTTGCGCAAGCTTTTGCGCTAACCGGCCCGTTCCTATGCAGGAAATGCGCGATGTCCCGTACATTGCCTATCGTATAATCCCTTTGCGGATCGTTAGGGTCAAATAGCATCTGGCTCTCCAGTTGTGCAATCTTTTCCTCCGGCGTCATTCGCTTTAGCAGGTCATTTACCCGTATTGTAATATTTTTGCCGGTGTCCCGGTAAGCAGGCAGGTGCTGTGCATTCACGGAGGAACACAGGGCAAACATGATGCAGGATATCAAGGATATTCTTTTAGGCATTTTTCGAAAATTGAAAGTGATAAACGCCTGGCAACAAATGAGCGGTGCGAACAATATGCCCGTGCAAGTCCAGTAATAAGTTGGCTGTTGTGTTCGGCGGTACGGTAACGGTGTAGATCAACCGGCCATTTTCGGTTTGCCAGCCGGAAACGATCTTGCCAAACGGACTGTCATGTTCTGCCGAAAAATTGTCCAGCCCTTTTGGGATATGCGGCTGTAGGAGGATGTGCCTGAACCCCGGCTGCTGTTCGTCGATCTTTATTCCGCCCAGCCCGGCATAGAACCAAGCGCTGATGAAACCGAACATAATATGATTTAATGAACCCTTCGATTGTGGACCGATGTCCCATTCTTCCGGCAGCGTGGTCATACCCTGCGTGATCCAGTAGCCCCAGGATGGGAATTTGGTTAATGTGGCCAACTGATAAGCCAAACCAGCATAACCATTATCACTTAATGCGGGCAAAATGGTTTTGGAGCCTAAAAGGCCAACATCCAAATGAATGCCGCCATCAGTTACGGCATCGGCCAGTAACCGGCCAGTTTTGCTGCGCAATTGTTCCGGAACCAAATGATAATATAACGCAAAGCTGAGCTCAGTCTGAAAACCATGGTCATAATTGCCATCGGGTTTCAAATATTTGTGATTGAAGGCATTTTTGATTTGATCTGCTAAGACTCCATAGTATTTGACGTCGGCTGTTTTATGAAACAGTTTGGCAGCTTTTGCTAATATCAATGCGTCTTGGTAATAAAACACCGTCGAAGTGAATTCTACCGGCGCGAACGAATGGATCGGCACCCAGTCGCCCAAGCCCCAATCGCAAAGCCCGGACGGGCATTTCCTTTGCAGCAGGTTGACATAGCGTTTGATCGCCTCATAATTATCGGACAAAGCTTTGCTGTCGCCATAGAATTGATATAATTCCCACGGGATGATGGCGATGCTGCTGACCCAGTCCGGGCCGTTGTGGTGGTCATAGCCCCAGTCGCTGGTCGGCACAATGGCCGGGATGGTTCCGTTGGGCTGCTGCGCATCGCGGATGTCTGCCAGCCATTTTTCATAAATGGTGATCGCGTCAAAATTGTACAGGCCGGTTTCAATGGCCGTGTGCGCGTCGCCCGTCCAGCCGTTCTTTTCCCTTTGCGGGCAATCGGTCGGATACCCAAATAAATTAGATAGATAGCTGTTATTGGTCGCCTGCCATAGTTTATTGATCAGCGTATCGGATGAACTGATCGTTCCGGCGACAGGTACATCGCTGTGCTCGAAATAAGCGTTCAATGTTTCGATCTTAACCGGCTTGCTGCTATTCACTTCCACATAGCGGAAACCTTTATAATTGAAATGCGGGCGGAAAGTATCGGTTTTGCCGTCCAGCGTGTACACATCCGTTTGAAAAGGATCAGAATTATCCTTTGGCCGGTAATGGTAATCGATATTGCTTTGATCGGCATGGCCCGTAGCATCCAGGCGTTCGGCATGTTTCAGCCGGATCACCGTGCCCGTCCCGCCGCTGACCGTAATTTCCGAAACGCCCGCGATATTCCGGCCGATGTCAAAAACGTAATCCGTATCATTGATTTTTTTGACGGATACGGCATTCAGCTTTTCACAATCGCGTATCGGGTAGAGTGCCTGGGCCACGATATGTTCCGATGGCGCATGGACGACGATGACCTTTTTCCAGGCGGTATCGTGCAGGCGCGCACCCGCGTATTCGCCGGTATAAATACTGTTGAAGGTAATGTTTGAAAAAGTAGTCTGCCAGCTTTTATCAGTGGCGATGACCGCCGAAGTACCATCCGTATAGGCGATATGCAGCTCCATGCAAAAGCAGGGCCGCTGCCGCCAGGGGGCCTTGTCAAAAAACCAGACCGCCGTGCTCTGGTGGTTGTACCAGCCGTTACCCAATAAAACACCCAGATTGTTTTCTCCCTGCTGCAACTCCCTTGTTACATCATAGGTGACGTATAAGTTCCTGCGGTCGTAGCGGGTAAACATGGGATCAAGGATGTGGTTGCTCACCTTTTTACCGTTCAGCGACAACTCGTACAGGCCGCCGCAGGCGATATAAAGGCGGGCGCTTTTGATGGTCTTATGAACCGCAAAATCTTTCCGGAACAGGCCTGCCAGTTTCAGGTTGATGTCCTTGTTGTCTGATATCCAGTCACCCTGCCAGTCGCTGATCGACATCGGACCTGTCTCGAAATAACTGGTCGCCGAAGCCTTGCCGTTGACGGTTACTTTCCAGTAATAGCGGGTGAAGGGTTGTAAGCGTGTGCCGGCATAGCGCAACATTTGCGCCGTTCCGCCCGACGTTTTCCAGCAAATATGGCGGCCATCGCTGACCGTCAAGGTGTAATACCGCTGCTGTACAGGAACGGCCCATGAAAGGCGGGGATGAAAAGCATCGATACACAAGGGGGTATTCAAATGCTCGCATTGCAGCCGCAACCCCTGCGCGCAGGTTTTTCCCAGGGGCAGGCCCGCCACCAAAAGCAATACCATCCACCGGCCCGCCCTATTTAGATGCTCCCCTGTTATTTTCACTGTGCTGTTCAAAGTTTGAAGCCAAAGTATTTACGGAAACACAGGCGTTTGACAGGATTTTTACCTGTTATTGTCCTGTCAAACATTGGTAGTTTCATTTGCGCCCTGAACTCAATAATTTTGTACCAGGATCACCGACTGCCCCACCGTCCCACCGGCAGGCTGGCCGATCAGCGCCAGGGTCTGGTTGTGGAAGCGGACCGCATTCGTCGTTGTCAAACTGACGCTGGATGCATTGTTTACGCCGCTCATCGTATAAGTAGCCAGCAGGTTACCTGTTCCGGCATCCCGGAATTCAAATATGTAACTGGTTACAGTATGGTCGGCTTTGTAGGTTTTGAAAGCGGTGTGGGACTTGTAGGTTAGACTGGCCACTTCGCTTCCGTTGGCCTGGCCTTGAATGTCTACGCTGATGGGGCTGCTGCCAGGCGACAGGTTCACAAAGCGTATACCGGCTACACTGTCGGCTACCCCATAATGCGGCAGGTTCTCGTGGATGAACACCGTATCGGGGCTCGCTGCTGTACCGGTTAAATAAAGCGAATACACGTTATTGTTTTGCAGGTTCAAATTCCCGCTGAACAGGTTCTGGGTCGTGTCGGTAGCTTCGACCAGGCTCAGGCCCACCGTGCCGCTGACCGGTGCGTACAGGTTCGAGCCGCCGTAGTTGATCCGGTTGCTGGTCGAAAAAGTCGAATAAGTGATCTTTGTATTATTACTGAAATGAGCGATCAGCGGCGGCGAACCGACGGTAGCGTTTACAAAACTTAATGCAGCTGCCGTCGATGGCGGATTAACGCTGCTTTTGGCGCAGCCGGCAAGCAATATGCTGGCGACTGCGAGATTGGTCAATAGTCTTTTCATCTGTTTTTGGTTGTTTATGGGTTATCAATTAAGGTTGCTGCTCATCCGCCAGCCTGGCCTGGTCCTGCCAGATGGCTTTGTTTTGCTTCATGTCTTCCAGGGTGGACTGCAATAAGGCGGCATATTTTTTCCCAATGTGGCTTAAGGCGGTATCCTCCAACGCGATCGCACCAGCGGTATCCCTGTTATTCAATTTGTCGGCTTTATAAATCAGGCAGGCATAGGTATCGAGCGAACCATAATCTTTCGGCTGGTTTTGCGTAATGATCTTTAACCAGCCTGTGGCTTTTTCCATTAGCAAAGGGTCATCCTCATGAAAGAAAAAATCATTGTAGGCCGTATTGTTGATCATGAAAGCAAGGATCGGCGAATGCTTTGGGTCCGGCAGCCACAACAGTTTGATTTGCCTGGCTTCAGCGTCCAGCAATTGCGGCCAGTATTCCGTCTGGTGCTTTTTCCGCACCAGGAAGCCGTAATAATCGACCTGGCCGTCAACCAGGCTTAATTGCGCATAATCTTTATTGTACTTTTTTGTGATTACCTTTTTAAGGTTGTCCCAATCCGGCAAGGTGCCGGTCAGTTTCGCACTGTCCGCGATGGGTTTTACATAAGTATTGGTAATCGCCTGCTGGATAACGTTCTGCGCATAAAACGGATCTTTTTTAACGGTATCAATGGCGGCAGCATTTTTCCAGAAAATTTTGAACCCCTTATCCGATGTTTTTTTGGTGAACATTCCAACGAAATCAACCGTAGTCCGCGAATTGGATACGGACTTCGCCCGCAGATGAGCGATATAACGCTCCGCTATTTGTTTTACCCCCGGTTCATCATTCAAATATTCTACCAGGCGCCTATTGTCTTTTTTGGCCAGGTCATCCCGGCTGAACCCTTTGATATAAGCCAGGTCAATTGCTCTGATGCCCGGCACATTTACTAAGGCGGCTATAAACCCGACTGTATGCGCCAACTGCTCCGCATTCATACCCTTCACAAATTTTGTCGCGATCGAAGCAACCTGTGCATCGGCCTGGAAAAGAACCATGAGCTTGCCGTTTCGCGGATCATAAAACTGTGAAAGAGGAATTCTTTCCAGGTAATCCGCCGCGATCTTTCCGCCCAGGCCGGTATAGCCCATTGACAGCGCGAGCCCTCTTTCTTCGGCCGTATCCAGCTTCCCGGGCTGAAAGTTTTTGAGCAGCGCGTAATATTGCTTTCCCGGGTCCATGGCATCTTTGGCCAGTTGAATAAACTGCTTGGCATTCAGCGCGCCTACCGCCTTGTGTACGGGGTTACCATTAGCGTCAAAGAACAGGAAGGTCGGGTAGGCATTGACCGTATAATCCATCGCTATTTTTTTGACGGTGCGATACCAGGATTTTACCTGGTCGTCATCCTGAGCGGCCTGGTCCATTTGCAGTTTTATGGAAATAAAGTCTTTATTAAATACATCACCCACTTCCTTCAGTGGATAAATCGTTTGCTCCATGTATTTGCAGGGGCCGCACCAGGTGGCATAGCAATCGACAAAGATATATTTATGATCTGCTTTGGCTTTGGCTAACACTTGCTGCCAGTTCAGGCCGTTTTCAAAGCGGATGCCCTGGTCATCCTGCGCTTTGGTTAGCACGGTAGTCAGCACCAGCAGGCTGGTGAACAGGTATTTTAATTTCCTAATTCTTTTATTCATCATCTTTATTGTCTTTATCGTTTATATAAATTCCGCCGGACTTTGCCTTTGTAGTATTTGTAGCAGCTGTGGTGACAGGCAGTTTGCCATGATACTTCCAGTCGGGGCCTTTTTTGTAGACCGGCCATAACTCGTCCAGGGTATCGCCATCGTAGAGGATGCCGTCCTTCATCACATACTTGATCTCCCGGCTATTGTGGATGTCATCCAGCGGGTTTTTGTTCAATATAATCAGGTCGGCAATTTTGCCCGGTTCTATAGAGCCCAGGTCCTGGTCCATGCCCAAGGCCTTTGCGCCCAGGATAGTCGCGGCCTGCAGCGCCTGCATATTGGACAGGCCGCCCATTTGCAAGGCCCAAAGCTCATCATGCGCGCCGATACCTTCGGCTTCGCCGTGGCTGCCCATACAAACATTGCCACCTGCCAAACGTATACGCGCGTCGATCTTTGCTGCGGCCAGGAATTCGGGATCAAGCGTGTCTGTGGGGATCGGCGAGTTTTTTTCGATGGCTTCCCAGGATTCATGGTCATTAATCTTTGGTCCTCCATTGGGGTCACCGTAGGTAAACCTTTCCAGTTTAGCATTGGGATGGTGCCAGAATTCATATTTAAAATATTCCTTACCTGGCGCATTACCGCCAGATAAGTTTGGCACGGACGCTACCTGTAGCGTCGGAGTAAAATAGACGCCCGACCGCGCATACAACAGTACCAGGTCGCGGTAAACATCCGCGCCGCCCCATAGGGGATTGTGCTCGATGCCTGTACAACCGTCTTTGATCATAGCGATCTCGGATAAGGCGCTCCAGCCTTCATTCGTGATGTTTAGGCCGGCGGCGCGTGAGGCCTGTACCAGCCATTGCCGCGGCAGGCGCGGTTCTGGAAGCAGGTAGTCTTTCATAAAAGTTCCGCCCAACTCCTTTCTTTGCTGTACGATGTGCAGCGCATCATCGTAAGTGTCAAACTGTCTTAAAATGCCCGAACCATCCCCTACAGCGTACCCAGATGTGTACAAACGCGGCCCGATCGTCTTCCCGGCGCTTAACGCTTCTGCATAACCATACGAATCATATGTCGAAGCTGGGTCACGCGCGGTAGTTACGCCATAAGCAAGGTTTACCAGCAGGCGCCACGTCTGCTGCGGAAAAATATCTTCCGGGTTCCGCATGTGCAAATGCAGGTCGATCATGCCTGGCATGACGGTCTTGCCCGACAGGTCGATCTTCTTAGCGCTTCGCGGTATTTTTATTTCATGTGAAGTACCTACGGCTAAGAACCGCCCATTTTTAATGAGCAGTGTTCCGTTTTCGATGATCTTATTGCCTGACATGGTCAGTATGCGCACATGGGTAAGGGCGAGTAAACCTTCGCCGGCAGCAGGCGGTATCTCCAGTCGCACTGTAATGCTATCATCAGGCAAAACATTGATTTGCCCGTAAACCATTCCTGGAGGATTTTCAGTTAAGAATGAATGTTTTTGCTTGTAACTTTCAGCGGCTGCAAGTATCTTGTCGGGCCTTATGCGATAAAAGCGATTGCCATAATTCCAGGCCAGCATTTTGCCGCTCTCTTCCCAGTGCAGATCGATGCCTTTCGCAAAACGGATCATAAGCGGGCTTTTTTCATCCCTGTCCGAATTGCCGACACCAGACAATGCATCAACCGGCACCAGGTACAGGTCTTCAGCTTCGCTGAGCACTTCAAATTTCCCGTAGGGTGAAAATGCTTTATTGATACGATAATTATATGTGCCACCACCCGTTGTCAAAACCGATTTGGTGTGATCGCTAATGTTTTTGCTTACCAGGGCGCCGTTGCTTTCTACACTTCTATATTTATAATTCAGAGAATAAAGAACTGCTTTTCCGTCAGGACTAAAAGCAAGATTGTTAGATAGCGGCACTGTATCGTCGAGTATTTTAATGGATTTTTTTTGAACAGACACCAGTTCAAGTACGCCATTCGGCCTCGTTCGCCAATTTCCTCCGTTTATAACGTCCGGCGGCCCTTTTACAATCGCTATGGCATTTCCGTCCGGCGACCAGGCAGGGCGCTGATATTGACCGGGAGCATTGCTTAAACATTCTGGTGTGCCGCCATTAGAAGGTACACGCCAAACGGCGCCCCCCGCCGTGTCGCACCAACTTACATAAGCAATCCAATGTCCGTCCGGTGAATAGGCCGGCTGGAACTGGTTAAAGGGCTGCGGGCAAAGCAGGTGCGGTTTACCATCAGGGAGGTCCATCACATAAACCTGGTTTAAAGCAGAGAACACCAGGTGCCTGCCATCCGAGCTTTTACTTGCGGAACGGATGTACCTAACGTATTGCGGCCCGGCGTTCACGCGAAAACAGTTATAATCGAATGCGCCACAGTCGACCTGGACATTTGCCTGAAATGGAATAATCCGGTTATCGCCTGTTTCAGCGTCGATCCAGTGTATCTTCCCGCCATAAGCGATGAGTACCGACCGGTTGTCCGGCATAAAACAAAAATGCGCGGGAGGATCATTATTCGATTTATAACGAATATCGTTCAGGTAAATTGAAGGGACCAGTATCCGTTCGGTTTGATTGGTTAGGTCGCGTACCAGCAGGCAACGGTTGGCTGCCGAATCCGTTAGATAGGCCAGCCAGCGGCCGTTGCCGGAAACTGCCAGGAAAAGCGGCGTTCGCAAACGGGGCGTTAATGCCGTCAGTTTTTTTGAGTTGCCCTGCCAGGCATAGACTCTTGCCGAATCCGGGTTAAAGCAGTAAGCAGTCTTACCGTCTTTTCCCATTCGGAGCAGGATACCGATGTTTTTTGGCAAGGGGGATTCCCCTCCCGCAAGTCCGTATAAGGAACCGTTCGCCGCGATATAATAGTTATCAGTCCAAACGGGGCTGATAAAAGGGTCTACTGATTCAGAGGGGCTTCCTCCTATGCCGCCATCTTCTTTTTTTAACACGGTATGAAAGCCATCCTTAAGGCCCCTTACATGGATATGGAAATCGCCGATTTCATCGCTTAAATAGGCAAGGCGGCAGCCATCCGGCGAAAATACCGGCCGGATATTCAGGGCAAGCCCGCGGGTGACCTGGGTGGCTTTTCCGCCGGTCACCGGCAGCGTGTACAGGTCGCCTAGCAGGTCAAACGCGATCGTTTTGCCGTCCGGTGAGACGTCGACATCCATATGGGTGCCTTCATCTGTACGAAAGGCGATCGTTCTGGCTGTTTTGATGGGCAGTTCCTGCCCGTAACCGGTAAGGGTCAAGCAAAACAAACTCAATAAAGTAGATAGCAATAGTTTGCGCATAGCAATCGTATTATGCCCGGCTAAAGAGTTCTTTAGCCGGGCAGGTAAATAATTGTTAAAAAATGTGCTTAATAACCTGTGTTCTGTGTCAAATTAATGTCCGCACTCAGATCGGATAGTGGTATCGGAAACAGCAACTGGTAATTGTCGGGGTTCCAAACCCCACCTTTTGCCTGGCAAACACCATTCGTCCCACCCATAACCGTTACCGCATTGACGGGCAACTTGCTGGCAAACGCCCTTTGTAGGTCAAACCACCGGTGGCCCCATTCGCTGAACAGCTCGACCTGCCGCTCGTGAAGAATGGCCACAAGTACAGAGGCCGCATCCTGCGCCCCGCTGTAATTCGTCAGACCGGCACGGGTACGGATCGTATTCAGGTCCGCGAGCGCGCCGGGTATATTCCCCTCATGTACCCTAGCCTCAGCACGGATCAGGTATTGCTCGCCCAAGCGTAATACGACCTCGTATTCTGTTCCTGCATAGATATAATTCTTGTATTTATAGGGAAATGCATAAGTAACCGTTCCGGGAGTAACCGAACCTATCCAGGCAGCTTTCCGCTGATCGCCGGCTTCAAATGCGTTGAGCAGTTGAGGGCTGGCTGTGTTACATTGAGCAATTTGCGTTCCGCTGTAGGGCGCCGCCAATAAGATATACTTGCTGGCATCCTGCGTATCTGTACCCTGATCGGATGGCGTCTGGAGTTGCCAGATGGCTTCACTATTATTGGCCAGGAAAACATTCGCCAGCGGCGCCAGGCTGTAAACGGAGTTGCTGATCACCGCCGTAGCGGCGCTGTCGGCCTTCTGGTAATCCTGGCTGTTGCCGTTCGCGTAGTCGCCCAGGTAAAGATAGGCCCTGGCCATTAGCGCCAATGCCGCCGCTTTGGTCGGGCGTACTCTTTCCGTCGTAACGATGGTATCGGAACCATCGACATAATTGGCGTTCAGCATCCCCTGGGCGGTTCTCAGGTCGGCGATCACCTGCTGCAATACAGCTGTGCGCGGCGACCTGGCCAGTTTGGAGGTGACGTTATAATCGGTCGTCAGCGCGACCGGCACCGCCCCGTAAATATTCGTCAGGTAAAAATGCCAGAAGGCGCGAATAAAATAGGCCTCACCAGTCAGCTGTTGTTTGACCGCCGGGCTGCAGCCCCTTGTATTTTGCAAACCGTTGATCACTGCGTTGGCCTGGTAGATATAGTTGTAATAGTGCCCCAAATTGACAATAGTATTATCCACGACCGGCACCAAAAGAGCGTTCGTATATAACTGCACCTGTGTAAGGTTGGTGGAATAGTTGGTCAATTCGTCGGAATAATCCCCCATATTGGCAGATATAGAATAAGATTCCGCATTTTGCCACATTTGCACATAAATGTTTAGTTGAGCAGAGGTCGCTGTGGCGTCATTGCCGAACACGGTCGCGGTTACCAGCGACGATTTCGGGGCCGGTATTTCCAGGTATTTTTTACAGCTTTGGAAGCAGAAAGCTAAAAGCAGAAAGACTAAAGCGATAATGATTTTTCCCTTATCAATTATTTTAAATGTTGTTGGTTTCATCTGTTTTCTCATTAATGTTGAAACTTAAAAGCTGGCTGAAAGGCCTGCCATGATCACGCGGAGCGGCGGCAGGCCGAGGCCCTGCGTTTCGGGATCGAGCCCGATATATTTGGTAAACGTGTACAGGTTTTGTCCCTGGATATAGATCCTGGCATTTTGTGTATGTGCCCAGGATTGCCACCGGGCAGGCAACCGGTAATAAAGCTCCGCATTTTTGATGCGGACAAAGGATGCATCTGTTATCGCTGCCGTACTTCCGCCATAGTAGCTAAATTGGGCAGGATTTTTGGTGCTGAATTTTTCCAGGTTGCCAGCTTGTCCTGGCGACTGCCATGCATTCAGTACTGCCGTTGGAAAATTTTTATTAACGGAACCAGGAGAAGCATTGATAGCGTGGAGATAATTGTAACCCATTTGGTTGACAAACTGTACAAATACCGACAAGCCAAAACCTTTATAGGAAAAATCGTTGGCGATACCGCCGTAATATTTTTGTGTGACGGGTAAGGAAGACACCCGGTCAGCATTCGAAGGCAAACCACTACCGTTATTGGTTCGGAAAATATAGAATCCCGTTTGCGGATTGATGCCGGTATATTGGTATAGCTGTTGGCTAAACAAGGATGCCCCGACCGCATAACTATAGACATAAGGTGAACCGGCTATTCCGGGGTAGGAAACCAGCTTATTCTGTGGGGCCGTAAAATTCACCGAAGTAGACCATGTAAAATTGTTAGTTTTGATATTCGTTGTATGCAGCTCCGCTTCCAAGCCGGTGTTTTGGATCACGGCCGGGAAATTGTATTCCACCGTTGTAAAGCCGCTTATCGCAGGCAAGGGATAACCGACCAACTGGTTGCCCGTGCGGTTTCGGTAATAGCTGAGCGACAAGTCGACCCGGTCCTTCAGAAAGCCCAGTTCCAGGCCGCCCTCCAGCTTCTTGTCCACTTCCCAGGCGAAATCGGCATTGGGTAAATTGGATGGCGTAAGCTGGGTAACACCCTGGTAGCTGGTCGAACTGACCTTGTAGGTGCTCAGGTACTGATAGTTGCCGATCTGATCATTACCGGTTGTACCGTAGCTGGCGCGAAGCTTGCCGAAGCTGAGCCAGGGCGCCGCACTCTCCATCCATTTTTCCTTCGAAAAGATCCAGCCGGCACCGATAGACCCGAAATTGCCGAATTGTTTGCCGGGCCCGAAGCGGCTGCTGCCGTCCCGGTTGGCGGTCAGGTTCAGCAAATATTTATCCTTCCAGGTATAACCCAACCGGGCTACCAAAGCCTCATAACGGTAAAGGTTATAAAAATCATCTGCCAAAAAGTAATCACTCGCAGCAGCGGGATTTGCTATCAGGGCGTCACTATTAAAACCCTCAGCGGCGTTTCCATAATTCTGGCTGCTGCTTTGCAGGATGCTTCCGCTAACCAGTACATTCAAATGTCCTTCGCCTATTTTTTTATCATAAGCAAGCTTGGGCTCGATGATCCAACCCTGCGCATAACTGGTCGCAAATTCTGATCCACTATTTGACGGAATGTTGTTTGGTGGTGCTAAATATCCAGTTGCAGGTAAAAGGTTGGTTTGGTTCAATTCGTCGTGGTTATAACCCACACTGGCTGACATTACCAGGCCGGGTAACAAGCGGTAGCTCAGGTTCAGGTTAGACACCAGATTATTGCCAATCGATGTATAAGAAGCGGCTGTATAACTGAGCGGGTTGGCGAACGTCGACGTACCATTTAGCAATTGCCAGTTGAGGCTGCCGTTTGGGCTATAAAGGGCCGGCGCATTGGGTGCCAGCGTGATAGAACTGGTAAGATCGCGTTGAGGCACAACATTATTTTCATTCACATAGCTTGCGGTAAAAACAGCTTTGAATTTTTGGTTGGAGGAGGTATTGGTCAGGCTCAAATGCAGCGAGGCTTTATGATCGCCAAAATCCCCCGGGAATACCGTCGTCTGCCGGTTATAACCACCGGAAATCACAAATTGGGTATTCGTATTGCCGCCCGAGATACTGGCCTGGTCATTGGAATAATGAGCGGTGCCGCCAATCAATGCCTGTTGCCAGTTGGTATAGCGTGCAGAATCCCAGAAGCCGTTGACATCATAAGCGTTATTGGTCGGGCTTGCGCTGATCGACGGCACGGCCAGCCCGTCATTATAATAGGCTTGTTCGCGCATCTGGAGGTACTGCTGCGTATGGAGCATATCCATAAAATGCCCCACCTGCCCAATCCCCTGCTGCAGGTCGACGCTGACCTTCGTTTCGCCGGCCTTACCTTTCTTCGTGGTGATCAGGATCACGCCGTTAGCGCCGCGGGAACCATAAATGGCGGTTGCATCCGCGTCTTTCAGCACTTCGATACTTTCTATATCATCCGGGTTGAGCGTATTGAAAGGGCTTAAACCATTGCTGTTTTGATTAAAGGTTGGATTTTTGCTCGGCGTCCCCAATGCACCGCCCTGAACACCGAAATCAGTTAAAGATACAGAACTGAACGGGACACCGTCCACCACATAAAAAGGGTCGTTACCACCGGCGATGCTGTTCAGTCCACGGATATGGATGGTAGCGTAGGAACCCGGTACACCGGAGGTTTGTTGAATGTTTAAGCCCGCTACCTGCCCGATTAATGCCTGGATAGGGTCCGACACGGGCTGCTGTTCGATGGTTTTGGCGCTCACCACGCTTATGTCACCGGTGGAGAGCTCCTTTTTTTCGTAGTAATAGCCTTTGTTGACTACTACTTCATGGAGGTTATTCTCGGCAGCCTTGAGAATTATTACCGAGCCACCGGGGATGTCTTTAGCTTTGAGTTCCTGGGTGTCGTAGCCGATATAGCTAAAGGACACAACCGTATTGCCACCGGGTACAGATATACTGTAATTTCCTTTTGCGTCTGTCACCGTGCCGTTGCTGGTATTATCTTTTTGTTTGACAGTTACGCCAACCATCGGCTGGCCCAATTCGTCCTCTACTTTGCCGGTGACGGTTACCGCCTGGGGCGGCCCGGTTGCGGGTTGGGGGCGCTGAGGGGCTTCTTTTGCGGTGATCACGATATTTTTGTCCGAGATGGTGTAGGACAATTGGGTATGTTCCAGCGATTTGTTCAGTACCTCCAGGAGGCTGGTTCTTTTAAAATTAGCGTCAAAAGGTTTAACACTGCTGATCAGGTTGTCGGCTGCAAAGACGTTGTAGCCAGTTTGCTTATTGATCTCTTTAAAAAGCTCCTTAAGCGTGACATCTTTTTTTATCAGCGTAACTTTCTGGGCAAGGCCGGTCGCGCTCACCTGCATAAATGCCACGAAAAGAAAGAATGTAGTGATCTTCATAACGCGCAGTAACATTTTGATGCAGCCTGGCGGCATACATCCGTATTTTGTATAATTTTTATACATTTGTTTGTCTGTTTAAGTGATAATCGATTGTTTCCGCAATAAATTCCGCTGGACAGGCACCGGATCAGGGACATTCGCATTGTTCCTGATTTTTTTATGCTGTTCGCGTTGGTCTTAAACAGTTGGCTATGGGGATCTTTCCTGTTTTTTCATGGCTAATTAATTAGGGTTCATTACTGTGATTTGTTTTCCGTTGATCTTGAATTTTACTTCGTGGGTTTGTTCCAGGTTATGCAATAGCTGTGACGCGTTGGCAAACCGGGTACTCATGGCAAAGAAAGTTACGTTCTTCAGGGCTTCGTCCTGGTAGATAATGTCGACATTATACCAGCGCGCCACCTGGTTCATAATATCGGATAAAGGCGTGCCGTCAAAACGGAACATGCCGTCTTTCCAAGCCATGGTAATGTCGATGTCGGCTTTGAAGATTTTGATGCTTTGACGGCCGATGATGCTTTGCTCGCCCGGCAATAGAATGGCCGTTTGGTTATTGGCAGCCGTTACCTTAACGCGTCCTTCCAGTAAGGTGGTTTTTAGGGTGGGTTCGTCTGCATAGCTGTTGACATCAAAATGCGTCCCCAGTACTTCTATGGTCTGACCGCCGGCGTGGACACGGAAAGGCTTGGCGGCATTATGTGCCGCTTCAAAATAGACTTCGCCGGTGATGGTTACCTCGCGGTCAGAGCCGTTAAATGCTGTCGGGTAAGTGATCGAGGATGCGGCATCCAGCCATACCCGGGTGCCGTCCGCCAGCATGAGCGGCTGGGACAATTGTTCGCCGCGCGCGGTAGTTACAGTATTATATTGAACCGCTTCAGCGCCGCCGACGCCGGCCACATATCGGATCGCCCCGCTGTTGGCCTGGATTGCTGTACTGCCTTGTGTGGCTAACTGACCGTTTAATTTAGGTGAGATCACGATTTTTTGACCATTTGCTAAAGTTAGTGTGGCTTGGTTCCTGCCCGGTGCCACATCATGCGTTTGATTTTGAGCAACTTGTTGAACAGGTTGTTTATGATGTAATAGGAAGTAGCTGCCGACAGAAATTGCGATGAGAATGGAAGCAGCGGCGGCGATACGCGGCCACAACCGGCGGGTTTGCGCCGCCTTGCCGATATTTAAGCGGTGCGCTATGCTTCGATATAAATGTTGCTCAAGCTCCTCTGACGACGAAAATTGGTCATCGTTAAGTTCAGTAACCTCATCATTAAATTGTTTATACCAATTTTCATAATAGGTCTTTTCTTCAGGCGTAATGGTGCCGTCTTTCCATTTGGCGGCAAGCTCGCGAATGTCGTAAAGCGGTTTTTGTTTGGCCACGATGATACGTCTTTTCTCTTATAGTCAAGAGTTAATAACGCAACCCTATATTTTTGGAAAAATAATTTTTTATTTTTTGAGAAGGTAGAACAGTATAGTTGCTGAGATTTGCAAGGAACCGCGAAGATGCTTTGCTGCGCGGGTGATGTGTGCTTCAATGTTTTTTTCTGTAACATTAAGCTGTTCCGCAATTTGTGCGTTGCTCAGGTTATCTTCATAGCGAAGCTTAAAGATGATGCGGCATTTGTTAGGTAGGGTGTTAACGGCAGCAGCCAATTGTTCTTTGAGCTCTTTTTCGGCAAACCAGAGATTGGTCGTATCGGCGGCTTCTTCAAAGTCAGTCGTAAATTCGATATGATGCGCTTTCTTCCATGCCTTGGCCTGACGATTGATTACTTGGTATTTAACTGCTACGGAAAGATAGGTGGCAAGGCCGTACAGGATGTCGAGGGATTCCCGGCGGTTCCAGATGCTGCAAAAAACGTCCTGAACGGTTTCTTCCGCTTCGAGCTGATCCTGGAGACGGTTATTGGCAACAACGAAAAGTTTATCCCAATACCTCTTGTAAATTTCGGTCATGGCAGACTGATTCCCATCCCTGAGCAGGTTCAATAGTTCAGCATCGGAAAGTACTTTAGGGGCCATGAGAACATTATCCAAAAACGAATTTACGGAAATAATTTTTCCAAATCAAAATACGGCTCGTTAAATTAATGGAGGAAATATTTGCCATATTTGAAATTATAAGGAACTATACGTTTCTAAAAACAGAATTTCCGCAATTATTCGACCGACAATTAAAAATTTATCAATAGCTGTGAAAAACAAAAGACAACCTTTACTGCTGACCAACCCGGTTTTTGTAAGCAGTTTACCGTTACTGATCGTAAATGATTTTATATTAAAGCCTGCCTTTCATAACTGGTTAACGGGCAAGCTTTCGGATTTCGCAGGTATTGTCGTACTGACGCTTTTGCTGGCCTACCTGTTTCCAAAATTAATGGGTAAGGCCGCGCTCATTTCAGCGGCTGTATTTGTCTTCTGGAAGTCGCCACTGTCAACGCCATTGATTGCTTTGGTGAACGCTTCTTTGGCGATACCGCTACATCGTACAATGGATTATACCGATCTTTTTGCCTTAACGGTCGTGCCTTTCACCTGGGTATTGATCGAAAGGCTAACGGCGCAATCAAATTTCCCGACACGGCCGGTTTGGAGCCGCAATCTTCTGGTGTTAATGGGTGCCTTTGCCTGCACCGCCACCGCCATGTCACCAAAACAAAGGGCAGGCTATGACGGCACGATTGAGGTCTATCAGAATTACTCAATTAACGTTAATAAAGCCTCTGCGCTCAACCGTTTGAAAATGCTTGGCTACCAGGTTGAACAGGACAAGTCTCATAATCCGCAGGATAGTACGAGCTATGTGATCAATCATGTTGTACTCAACCAGCAGGATACGTTAAAATCGATCCGGTTCAAACTGGAATACGGTGGCGCGAAAAGCAAATTGCGACTGGAAACCTTCCAGGCTACTCATCCTTTGGATATGAAAGATTTCCATGCGGCGAGAAAACGTTATGAAGCCTTGGTGAAAATCGGTATTGTTACTAAACTGGAAAATTAACCACTATCCGGTTGCTATCCTTTTAGTCGCTTGCCTTAATATAATTTAAGGCAGTAACGGTTAAAAAGCAGCGTAAAAGCGTTCCGGTACCCTATTGTAGGAAAAAAATGCAATATTATTTTTCTTTGCGCCATACTACGCTCATGACCTTGGTGTCTGAGAGATAGTAGACTTTCTCCCATAGTTGTTCCTTGATGCCAACCCCGTGATACTTGCACCAGTCGTAGGCGAAAACGATCTGCTGCGTAGCTGGTTTTTTACCCAAACGGAAATATTCCCCCGCTACCGAGGTCGGGGGCAATTCTCCTTGTTTTTTTGGAAGGTATTTATATTTAAAGTCTTCGGAAACCATTTTCCATTCGATGATCCCATCTTTGGCAAGTACAATGAGCATTGGAAACAGGTTGAGTTCGAAATAACGGAAGATCACCGACGACACGCTTGTTTGGAAGGTTTTTGCCAATTTTTCGATTAGTATTGCGCTCAACGGATCACGGCCGCAGCATTTACGAAAAAGTACCGAAGGCATCAACAGGCAGGAAGCAAAATAGTCTGCCTCGCGTTCTACCATGTTTTTGGCGCGCAAACCGTTGAAGGAAGGATGAGACGGTGTTTTACCGGCCTTTAGCGCGTTCCGGTGTTCGTCTATAAAATAGTGGCCAAGTTCATGCGCAAAAGTATGCCTCGCCCTTGGCGACTCTTTACCGCCAACCCTTTTTTCATTGATGTAAATATGGAAGCGGTTCCGCTGATGCTCCAGCAAGCCGTCAAAACAATTTCCATAATGGTTTCGCGAAAATGTAATGCCTTCAGCTATCGCGATATCCTCCGGTTCTAAAATATTACCGTTAATAAAGTCTATCGCGATGGACTCTGCCAGTTCGGCAATCTCCCTTTTCCGGTAGGCTTCCTTACGTGTCTCAGCCAGCTGTGCGATCGTTGTGTTCATCATCCGCGCGTTTCCGGTCTTTTTTCATTTGTTCACTTACTTCTTCGTTGATCTCGCCGCCTTCACGCGCGGCCCGGGCGAGGTTTTCCTCGACTTCGGCGTCGGTGCCGTCATCCACGGGTGAGTTCAACGTTAACCGGCCATTCCGCAAAATCGCCTCCGGGTCATCGAGTTCAGCCGGAAATCCGGATGCCCTCATTTTGTCCATATGTGCCAAAACGGAGTCAAGGTCTTCCTCCGTTTCGGGAAAGATAAAGCCGGCTTTTTTCATCGCTTCATGCAGCGAAGCTTCGAAATCGGGATCGTTTTTATCGTTCATTGAATTATTATTGATCGGGTACATCGTTTATATTTTATAGTTCGCCAGCAGGTACTCCTGCACGATTTTATTGGTTCTTGAGATGATCTGCCTGATGTTTGCTTTATTAGTGTTGTATTGTTCGGCCATGCCGTTTAGCACATCATCAGGCATATTTTTGGCTTGGGACTTTTCACCTTTTTCATAAAACACCCAATAGGTACGCAGGATATCCCTGTCCCGTTCCTTTGGTATTTGCTCAAAGGCTTTGGCCACCATCGCCGCGCCAAAGTCGTATTTGGGTTTTTCAGTGCCCGACCGGATCATTCGCTGGTAAGCTAACTGTTCCTTTTTCGGTTCAACCGCGTTGGTGAACTGGGATTTGTATTCGTGACGGGAGATAGTCGCCAGCCAGCCGCTGATCTTCTTACGTACCTGGGCAGGATCAGTTTCGCCTTCGGCATCAAACGTATGGCAATATTTATAGATACTGATCAGGACATTAGAAAAAAGCGTGTTTACCAATTCCTTTTTATTAGGATGCGACGAGCAAACCCGCTCCAGCAATTCAAATAAAAAAAGTTTATAACGGGCATGAAACGTATTAAAGGCAGCATGGCTCGCAGGCGTATCATCTTTGATGGACATGATCACCAGCAGGTCCTCATCCGTCTCGGCACTAAGCATGTCCGGTTCTTTGGGCTTGACTATCTCCATTAGCGTATTGGATTTCTACTAAGATAAGAAAAGACCGTGACAAAGCTTTTGTCACGGTTCATCCTTATTACCATAAAAACACGACAATGGAAAATAACGAAGTTGAAAAACGCCTGCACCACCTCGAGGAGGAGGTCCGCGAAGAATTAAAGGAGATCCAATCACTGGAACATGAGTTGGAGGACGAAAACCGCCGCGTTTGTATAACGGTCAACGCCGAAGAAAAAGAAGTCCATGGGCTTGAGATCAGCTATAAAAAAGTAGTTGAGCTGGCTTTTGGTTGTTTGTTAGAGGACGGCCAGAAATCCTATACGGTCACCTATAAAAAGGGGCCGGTCGAAAATCCCGAAGGATCACTCGCCGCTGGTCAATCCGTTAAAATTAAAAATGGAATGCGTTTCAATGTCACACAAACTAATAAATCATAACCAGGACCTCCGTAGCCTTTGGGAGGAAGGCTACGAGGTTGAAATTAAAGATGCGTTTTTACTGGTACACCATGTTCCGTACCTGGCTCCTGACCAAATGCTGGGTTACGGTACACTGGTTTGCAATTTGGACCTTGCCGGCGACGCCACACTGCGACCGGGCACACACGTTGCCCAATTTATAGGGCAAACGCCGCACCACGCAAACGGCAAGGCCATTGATGAAATTATCATTGGCAACGCGCCACAGCGCCTGCACGAAGATATAACGGTGAATTTGACCTTTTCGAGTAAACCCGCCATTGGATATTATGATGATTATTTTCATAAAATGGTGACCTATATCAATATACTGGCCAGCGAGGCGCGATGCCTTTATCCCCAGGCAAATGAACAGACTTACTCGGTCACCGGCCAGGATGATGAAACGACGGTTTTCAATTACCACGACACCAATTCGGCGCGCGGTTCATTCAGCGCCATATCGGCTAAGGTAAAAGGATTAAAGATCGCCATTGTCGGCTTGGGCGGCACCGGCGGATACCTGCTTGACTTTGTGGCTAAAACACCTGTGGCTGAAATTCATTTATTTGACAGCGACCTGTTTTCCCAGCATAACGCTTTCCGGGCACCTGGCGCTGCGGCTGTAGAAGAATTGGTGTCCAGGAATGCGAAAGTAGATTACCTGGCGAAGATCTATAGTGCTATGCATAAAAACATCATACCACATGGAATAGCCATCACTCAGGAAAACCTGGCCGAATTGGGCGGTTTCGATTTTGTATTTATTGCTATCGACGTCAGCGCCGCTAAGGAGCCGATTATTGTTTATTTGGAACAACAAGGTATTTCCTTTATTGATGTAGGCATGGGTATTCAGCTAACTGCCGGCCAGTTGATCGGCGTGCTTCGAACGACTACCAGTACGCCAGAATGCCGTGCGCATGTTCACGAACAAGGCCGTATTACATTTGAGGATGATAACAAAAATGAATACGCCAGCAATATACAGATCGCCGAGCTGAATGCGATGAACGCGGCGATGGCAGTCATTAAATGGAAAAAACTCTATGGCATTTACCATGACGCGGAGCAAGAGTACCACAGCACCGATACGATCAATGAAAGTCAATTGGTAAACGATGATGTTAAAGCTTGAATTTGTGCGCTTAATGCCCAAGCAACTTGATGAAAGCGTGTTGTATGTTTCTATGGAATATGCGACCGCCATTCATCTTTGCGCCTGCGGATGCGGCAACAAAGTCGTTACCCCGCTTTCTCCTGCAGACTGGTCGTTGCGTTATAATGGAGAATCGCTATCGTTATCTCCATCCATAGGTAATTGGAACTTCCCCTGCCGTTCTCATTACTGGATCACGGACAACCGTATCCGCTGGCAACATAGCTGGGCCGACGAGGCGGATATTAAACGCGTTAAAAATAAGCTTAAAAAAAGGAGGAGCTTATGGCAATATTTATTCGGTTAGTATCAATAAAATGTTAGTTATCCCGATAAATCGCGCACATGTTTAAAACTAAATGCTAAAATACTTAGATATTTTCGTAAATTTATTTTATGATGGTAGAGGAATTAGAGGTTAAAGTACAAAAGGTGGTTAAGGAGCCCAGGATTTCCTTAACGATGATTTCGCGCTATGTTGTCGCGACCGAAAAAGTCAAGAACCGCATCTTATTAGGCTGTAAATACCCGCCCAATTATATACCACGCATTTATGAAATGGCCAGGAAACTGGTTTGCGAACTTTTTTCAGGTAACTTCATAGATCAAACGGAAATATATTTCGAAGAATTCGGCCGGCAATCTGCCGTTTGGAAAAAGGAAGCCATCAACTATCCGGTAAAAACAGATGAATATAAAAATCGCGTCTTCTCTGCTAAAGGCCTGGATGGCCTTGTTGCCATGGAGTTTTTGCTGACGCCAATCTTAAATAAATATATTCTCAACAGCAACCTGAGCCGCAGAACAAGCACTATTACAAGAAATGGCGTTAAGATCGGGGCTGTAGCTGATATGCTGCTGTCCGACCAGTTAGGGGAACAGGTTGGATTTTTAAAATTCAACTTCTCCTCTGAAAAACTAAAAAAGGAAGAAGCTGAGATCAAACTTCAGGTATTAAAAACATATTTTGAAAACCAGGCCCTAAACCTCCAGCCAAAAAGCTGTATGCTCATCGATGTAGCAGCCCGCCGGATCTATACAGTTGCCGACGTAAAGGAGTCCGAAATTTCACTTAACCTCGCTACTATAGAAATAAGAGACAACTGGGAACTTATTTAAGCTTCCTATTAGATTTTATCAAAGTGAAATATCATGACTTCCACCTGGACTGGTTTTTCCGAATCCTGTTCCAGCCGGAAGATATAATCAGGGAACTTCATTGGTTTGCCCGTTACCTTTAAATAGTAGGGATGGTTCTATATCGCGTTCAATACACCGGTTAGGTCATTGTTTTTTACTGATGCACTGAATCAGTTACTGTAATGCGTTTATAACCGCTTATATCCGTGTAAAGATATCCGTGTAAAGAGCGAAAAAACCAGACAGTTTTTCCCAGTTTTGTCACCGGGCCAGCGAATGGATATTCCGTCATGACGTTCTTTGACAAGGCGGATGATAATAACGTAAAAGGCACAAAGCTTTCCGCCATGAATCAGCCCGCTTTTACAAAAACCGGGCAGGTGCGGCCCTTCATCATCGGCGAAGCGGAACTGGCACTGATGAAACCTTCGGCAATTTTAATCAATACCTCGCGCGGGCCGCTCGTTGACGAAGCGGCTTTGATTGATGTGCAACACTCGATGCCTATGATACCGAACCTGGTCATTTATGGCAATACGGTGAAGGTGATTGCCGCATGGCCGGCTAGTCAAACAAGACCCGCTAAAAAGCCGTTATCCTAAAAAAATATATTATGGGAAAGCAACATGATACCTTTCCGGAAGAAAAGCCGGAAATGCCGGTGCCAAAAGAAACGCCGGAGATAAAACAGCCTTCGGATCCAAAAGAGCCCGAAACGCCGCAGGAAGACCCGCAGATCGTACCAAACGAGTACCCACCGGAAAACAATCCGCCCGAATCGCCGCCGCGACCGGGGATCATTTAATTAAGCTATTCCTGCCTGCACATAGGCGCCTTATTCTAATCGCTTCAGGCGGAACAGCAATTGTTGTATAGCTTCCTGCGCATCATCAATAATAGATTGCGAAAAGGATTCAGGGAATAATTTTTCCCTGGTATCTTCCACCTGCTTATAAAAACCTGCTATATGTCTGAGGTAATCTCCAGGCCGCGCGGTCTCGGGTATGACGATGTCCAAGGTTCCATCCAAAGCAAAAGAAGTTTCTACCAGCCGGTCGGTAATGTCAGCCAGCGAATCAATTGCCTGGTCCAGCGAGATATGCGCTTCATAACTGCCCTTGCCTGTAATAGACCAATGGATTAATTTTAAGGAATTGCGAAAAGAGATCAGCCCGCCCAAAAAGGCAGCCACCTCGTTTTTGTTCTGTTTAGCCATGATGATGTAGTTTATTGCCGGTAAATTTATTAAAAATTTAGTCTTGTTTTGTCAATAGCTCAGCCTTTCAGATCTATCGCCAATTCTTGATTCCAGGGTTTAAATAATAATCCGGATAGCATTAGCAGCAAAAAGGCCAGGCCATAAAAGTGATAAAATAAATAAGCAGCAGCATAAAAATCAGGATGTCGGTAACCAGCGCAAATCGTTCATTGGCGCCTTCCGGTTTCTTGAGCAGGTGCTGCAAACCGGCAATACCATAATACATACCACTGGCAAAAGCGCTGACGATGCGCCATTGAGGGAAAAAAAGGGACAACACGCCGACCAGTCCAAAACAGAGGTTCGCAAACCCCAATTCCCGTACAATAGGCAACACTTCAGGTGTACCGATGTGGAATATTTGCCGGGCGGTAAACGCCGGGTCTTTGATCTGTTTAATCCCGGCAGCCAGCAGGCGCAGCCCGACCGCCGAAAAAATGAACCATTTGCCAATAAGCCCGAAGGAAAACGGGTGGTCACGATAGCAGCAGCTTTCGGTTACCGCAGCGGCAAGCGGCAGCAGGAACGTCAGCACGGTAACTGCCAGTATATAACCTTTATTCACATCGGAAGCCTTTTTGAAAACCATCGGCGCTAATTTTTTAGTAAAAATAAAAAAAATCGCCATTATCCGCCCAGAATGAAAAGCCCGGTTCGCGCATCTCCAGCAAGGCCGGCGTGAAAATTTCAGGGCTTTGTCTTATCCAGCAGCGGCCGGAGCCGGAGCATGATGGCGCGCTGTAACAGTACCGGGTAGAGATGGAAGACTACACCCGGCAACAGCAGCCATAGTGCGGCGCTCCAGGGGTTTCTGCTGAAAAGTGCGAGTATGGCCAATAGTACATGAATGGCAAAGCAGATTCCGTGCGAAACAGCAGCGGCTCGTACCGACTGTTCCAGGGAAAGTAAATCGGCCCTTTTTCCGGAAAATCCCCGCAGGGGTTCGGGGACATGGCGATTCCATCCGGAAACATCGAGCAGCCAGCCGAAAATTCCAACCCCGATGACGCGGTGGAGTACACGCTCGCCTGCGGGGACGCGGAACCATTGGAGGGGCATGCGTCGCATAATGGCTTGGGCCGGCACTACGAGGACGAGACCCAACGTTCCACAGGCCACACCCATCGCGTACCACGGAGTGGTTAACCCGGCAACTTTGGATGCCGGCCCGAGGATGAACCAGAATACCATTAGGTACACGGCAAAGAACAGCAAATAGCTGAGGCGGAACCAGCTATTGTGAAAAAGGACATCCTTGGAATTTGTTTTCGGTGACGGTTTAGCGCTCATAAGAGGTTGTTCTGACCAATATAGTTGAGCAAATATCGGTTGTTCAAAGACTGAAAGCAAATCACAACATGCGAAGCGGGCTGTGATTTGCTTATTGAAACAACACGGAGGTTATCTTACCCGGACATGGCTGGCCGGTCAGCTAACCTGAAATGTCACGCGCTGGCCAGCCGCATCTTCTTGCGCGCCTCTGCCGGGTTTAACAATGCCACCGCCGGTGCTTTTATGGGTGCCTCTGGCGGATCATCAAAACTCCGGATAAAACCAATTACCGCTGCCTGTACCTCATCGACAACACTCCAGTCTTTCTCAATATAGATGTCCGTTATGCGGTGTTCGCCGTCCACATGATTTAATGCCTCGGCAATATCGTCTTTACTCATGCGGCATTTATTCCGGGCAATGGTCGCGAACGAATGACGGGCCCAATAAAACGTCAGCTCCGGCAATTCCGCACGTTCACGTACAAGTTCCATCCCTTTGCTCAGGGCGGTATCCAGGCCATTGGCTGTCGAATAACGCGCCTGTAGCGTGCCCATATATTTGGCCAGTAGCGGCCTGGCCTCCGGAACGATCTTAATACTGATGAACGCGTCATCGTCCCGCATGCCTTCGGTCTTCGAACGGTTATATTCCAGGCGCTTCCAGGCGGGGTCATAACGATCCAGCTTATACAGGTCAACCGCATTCATGCCGCAGAGATAGAAACTCAGCATAAATAAATCGCGCGCCATTTCGGCCCGGCTATCCGGCGGAAAAAAGCAATCACGCAGCTTGATGATTTGTTCAGATTGAATATTCCGTTTCCTGGTTTTTGGCGGCGCACCGATTTTATAAACCTTGAACGGATAGTGCTTGATCTTGACCAAACCTAAATCTTCGTTATTGTAAAGTTTGCAGGCTTCGTTAAACAAGGTCCGCAGGTCGCGCATGTGCGGATAAATGCCACCGTCTTTCATGCCCTTCTTTTTTATGGTAACTTCTTTACCTAACTGATTGGTGCGCGTCATGGTGCGTTCCCTTCGTAACCACTTTTCGTATTGGTAAAGCATAGCTGCATTGATTTCCAGCATGGCTATGCGGTCTTTTTCGAAATAGTCGATGAGACTGTTTTTGATCTTCGCATGATTTCGCGCGGTTCCGTCACGGCCGTCCTCCTTAAGGGCCGCGATGTGATGATTGCAAAATTTCACAAAATCGACTTCTTCGTCTTTGCCCTCCAAAAAATCTTTGAGGTTATCGCAGGTCATGAAACTAAGTTTCGGGGCGAGTTCGGTGATCGTTTTGCGGTAATTGGCCAGCGTAACGGCTAATTCCCGGAGGATGAATTTATCCTTGATTTTGAGATCCCTGTCCAATTGTCGGTTGGAGAGGAAATGTTGGGTGTCAATAAACCTTTTTTTCTTTTGATGGTAGACCTTGATTTTTACATTGTAGGTGCCATCGGTTCTTTTGAATTCTTCATAAACAACAGCTTTTACGAGTGCCATAATTTTAAAAATTGGCACGTAAAAAGAGCAGGAGACGGAGGGCTAAAAACTAACCCGACACTTTTCCGACACTTTTTACGTGAAGTTCAACAAAAAATTATGTAAGTCCTGACGTTTTGAAGTTTCTGCGGTGTCAGTACCGCCTCGGTGAAAACCGCCCAAATATAACAAAAAAGGGCTATTTTCGCCAGAAAATGCCCTTTTTAAATAAGTGCGCCCACCTGGGCTCGAACCAGGGACCAAAAGATTATGAGTCTTCTACTCTAACCAACTGAGCTATAGGCGCTGAAAATATTTGTTTATTTTCGAGGCGCAATATTACATATTTGCGCTTAATTTACCAACTCTATTATGCAAAATATTAAAAACATTATATTCGACTACGGCAACGTAATCTTTAACATTGATTTTAAACAGGTTCAACAAGCTTGGAAACAGCTGGGTATCAGCAACGCTGATGATTTTTATGGGCACCGGCAGCAAGATCCCGTATTTAACCTGCTCGAATGCGGGGAGATATCCAACGCCGCGTTCCGCGACCGCATACGGGTTTTAGCCAACCGACCCGACCTCACCAATGAACAAATTGACAATGCCTGGAATGCCATTTTTATCGGCATCCCCCCAGGTAATCACGAATTATTGCTTAAGGCAAAAGCTAAATATCGCACCTTCCTGCTTAGCAACATCAACGCCATTCACCATGATTATGTGCACAAGTACCTAAAATCAGAGTTCGGCCTTGAAAACAATGACGACCTATTCGAGAAGGTGTATTACTCCCACCTGGTGGGTAAACGCAAGCCCGGCGCCGAAATTTTTGAACAGGTACTGCGTGAAAATAGCCTTAACCCTGCCGAAACCTTATTCATCGACGACAGCCCCCAGCACCTCGAAACCGCCCGCAAACTCGGCATGCAAACCTTCCTAATGACCGCCCCCGACACTATCCAAAAACTTTTCGAACGCGAGCATTTGCTGTAAATGTTCCGTTTTTACGGTGTTTCTTAATTTTTGGGAACCGGGACATTAAAATTATACCAGCGTCAGGCTACTTTTGAAGGTGTAATTCCGTAAGCCTTTTTAAAAGCAAATGAAAAATGCGAAAGGTCCTTAAAACCGGCATCTATATACACATCGGTTACTTTACGGCCCTTTTCCTTCAGTAAAAAATAAGCTTCCTGCAGCCTTTGCTCTTGCAGCCACTTGTTGGGCGATGTATTAAATATCCGTTCAAAATCGCGTTTAAAAGTAGCAAGGCTGCGGCCGGTAAGGTAGGCAAACCTGTTTAGGTCTACATTAAACTTGTAGTTCTCGGTCATATAGGCCTTCAGGTCTATTTTGCCCGGTTCGGTAAAATCAAACAGCAGATCTCTTAGTTCAGGTTTCGTTTCTAATAATATCATTACCGCTTCTTTTACTTTTAACTGCGCGATAATGGCATTTATATCGCCAGAATTATCCAGGTAAGGAGTAAGCGAATCCATAAATTTTTGAAGCATTGGCGTGCGGGCCAACCCAAACAGCGTTTCGCCGGTATAGTTTTTTTGCTTTACCAGGTTATGTTCTTCGCTAATGCTGCGCAATGTATGTTGGTCTATGGCTATCCCTACCGATTTATATTCACCATTCGGAGGCGGGTACTTGGTAAATTTAGCCAGCTGATTTTTCGCGATGAACCGAAAATCGCCGGCCTTGAACGCATATGTTTTCCCGTTCAGGTAAATATCGTAGCCGCCCGATATGATATAGCTCAAATTGTGGTTCGCTACAAACTGTTCCCCGCTGCGGCTTATATTTACGTAGCATGAATGTAATATCCGTGGCAGGTCATCACTTTTCTTTTCGTTCATGATCATAAAATTAAAAAACGCTTATGTTGTTGGGGCAAACCGGCCAAAATTAATTTTCCTGTTTCAAAAATGATCTGCCCAGGTCGGTATTAAAAAAATCCCCCGCTTCATCGGCATCTGTCGATACACTAACATCCATCCACTGTTCCATTTCGGTTGCCCTGGCCGCGTCGGCTTGTTTAAGCATCTTTATGGCCTCGCTGCCTAATACCAGGTGTACCGGCGGGTTTGGATGGCCGGCGAGCGCAAGCATCACTTTGGCTGCTTTATCCGGGTCGCCAACGGGTATAAATTTGCCGCTGGCAAAATATTCGGCGCGCTTATCAGCAGTGTTTTCATAGCCCTCAACTTTCGGCGCGTAAGTCATTGACGAGCTTGCCCAATCAGTGCGGAAGCCACCCGGTTCAACCGCGGTTACAAATATATTTAATGGCCTCACTTCTTCGTTAAGCGCTTCGGCAAAACCGCTTAAACCAAATTTAGCCGCCTGGTATACGCTTACGCCCACACTGCCGCGCCTGCCGCCTATCGAGCTTATCTGCAAAATACGGCCCGAACCCTGTTTGCGCATATAAGGCAGCACTGCCCGGGTTATTTCAATTGGCGCTAATAAATTAGTTGCGAGCTGGCTGCTCACCTGTGCTTTGGTATAAGCTTCCGTTGCGCCGGTAATGCCAAATCCTGCGTTATTCACCAGCACATCAATGCGGCCAAACCGGGCTATGGTATTTTCAATAGCGGCCTGCACCTCATCGTTATTGGTAACATCCAGCTTTACAGGGTAAATGGTGTTGGGATATTTGACAACCAGTTCGTCCAGGTCAGCGGTATTACGTGCAGTTGCTGCAACGTTATCGCCGGCGGCAAGCACGGCTTCGGTAAGGCTGCGCCCTAATCCGCGGGAGCTGCCTGTTATTATCCATGTTCTTTTCATTGTACTTTTTGTTTTTTTAGATTTTTGTTAAGACAAAGTTAGCCCATAAAGCGGGGCCACGTTTTGCTACAAAGCTCAAATTATTTTGTTGTGCGGCTCATTAACAATCATTTTTAAATAAGCTGTAGTATGAGTTTCCACTCCAGGATGGGCTCGGAACCAAGTATTTTAAATTCTACGTTCTAAGCTAAATTGCATTAATTTGAATTACTATATTTGGTAATAATAAAAACATTCAGGCTATGCCAGGCGAATTATCACAACATAAAATATTTGAAAAACGTTTTTTTAAATTTACAGAAATTGGATTATTCGTTCATTCTAAAACATTCTTTAAAACTCATGAATATGAACTTAAATATGAGGACATTGGAACAAAACTTATTTATATAAAAAAAGGTTTAAAAGCGTGGTTAATACCTACATGTATTTTAATCTTTCTTTCTCTAATTTTATTAATCGATAGATTAAACGGCGGCGATGTAGAAAAAGGTGCTGAAATTTTTTATTTGATCCCGGGTTTAGGATGTTTGATTGGCTATTTATTGACTTATGAAAAATCATGTTATTTAGTGAAGCCCAACAATAAGAATGCTATTAAATTCTTGATTGACAAACCAAGCAAAGAACAGCTATCAGATTTTTTAAAAGAGCTTGATAAGAATCGAAAGCACTATCTTTTAGCAAAATATGGTGACTTAAATAGAAATTTGACTTACGAACATCAATATAATAATTTAACCTGGCTACGAGATAATGACGTATTAAGTAGTGATGAGTTTCAGGAGAAAAAGGCTAAACTTGATGAATACTTACCAATAACTACCGTTGTTTCTGGTTTTCGTTTAAGTACGAAAGATATATCATCATCTAATTACTAAATTAATCCACTTGTGATCATTTAATTTAAGTACGATATTTTCAGCGCATTGCAGCAACAATCATATCACTAATAGCTATATTTCACGGTTTGATCCGAAACGATCTCACTAAAGTTTATTTCCTCATAGTTGTTTTAGCGGTTCCTTCAACCCTATAAGTTGTAATAAAGGTTATGCCTACTGATCTGAAAACGATTTTTAAATATGATTCGATAAACTTGGCTTTCATCATTTATCAACCTAAATACTAACGGGCCAACAGGGTGATGGTTTTATGAATTATGGTTATTACCCACGGAACTAATTGTCCATGTATAAGCGTGGTTGATCCATGTTTTTGGGCCGGTGGATGATGCAGCTTTGTATTGTCAATGTCGACACTATAAAATTCAAAGAAAATGCAACGCTTAACCGCACTTGATCCTGAAACAACTACAGGAAAGTCTAAAGACCTTTTTAACGCAATACAAAACAAACTGGGCATGGTACCCAATATGATGCGCACCATGGGCAATTCGCCCGCCGTTTTAAGCGGTTATTTAACCCTGAACGCTACACTGGCCGAAGGTAAGCTGGGCGCTAAACTGGGCGAGCTGATAGCGCTTACCATAGCCAATGCCAATAACTGCGAATACTGTAACGCCGCCCATAGTTTTATTGGCGAAAAACTGGTACATATCGATACCAACGCCCTTAATGATGCAAGGCACGGCAGGTCGGCCGACCCGAAAATACAGGCCGCGCTTGATTTTTCGAGATTAATCGTTGAGAAAAAAGGTATGGTAAGCGATGCCGATCTCGGCAATTTAAAAAATGCAGGCTATGATGATGCCGCGGTGGCCGAAATAATTGCCCATGTGGCCCTTAACGTTTTTACCAATTACTTTAACAATACAGCAAACGTTCTGGTCGATTTTCCGCAGGTGGAACTGGCTGGAGCAACTGCTATTTGAAACTCAGATTACAAAAAACAGGATGGATAAAATTACCTTTATCCATCCTTTAATTTTCACCCATCATGGAACAGAAACCACCATTCCCGCCATTTACATTCGAAACTGCAACACAAAAGGTACAGCTTGCCGAAGATGCCTGGAACACCCGCGACCCCGAGAAGGTATGCCTGGCCTACACCATTGATACCGAATGGCGCAACCGCACCGAATTTATTAACGGCCGCGAAGAAGTAAAAGCTTTTTTGGTACGCAAATGGCAAAAAGAGCTGGGTTACAAATTAAAAAAGGAACTCTGGGGTTTCCGCGATAACCGTATGGCCGTTCGCTTTGAATACGAGTGGCATAACCAGGAAGGCCAATGGTACCGCAGTTACGGCAACGAACTTTGGGAGTTTGATGAAAATGGCCTGATGCGTAAACGCTATGCCAGTATAAACGACCTTGAGATTGATGCCGCCGACAGGCGTTTGTTTTAAAATATATTAAGGTGACAGCACAAACAGCGTTTACACTAATTAACCCGCAAAGCCGGGAGCTTGCTTTTAAAATATTTGAATTTGAGGATGAAGAATATTTTCGCAAACAACGGGTTTATAATTACTATTCCATATTATTGGTGACCGAAGGCAGCGGTAATTTAACGGCCGACTTTTCTGAATATAAATTTGAAAAGGGCTCGCTGATGTGTTTTTCAGTTTATCAGCCGTTTGTAATTAATGCCGCTGGTGAGTTTAAAGGCACACTGCTCAATTTTCACCCTGATTTTTTCTGCATCCATAAGCACCAGGAAGAAGTGGCCTGCAATGGCGTGCTTTTTAACAATATTTACGACCCCCCATTGCTGCAGTTAGCGCCAAATGAAGTGGAGGAACTTTTATCCATTATAGCAAAGCTAAAAGCCGAAATGCAGAACCCGGCTCTTGCGCAATACGAACTACTGGTTGCCTACCTGAAGGTGTTTTTAATAAACGCTTCGCGATTAAGGATGGCCTCGCTGCCTGTTATAGAAGGGAAACAGGAAAAGGAACCCTTTATATTAAAAACGCTTAAGGATGCGATTGAAGAACACTACCGTACCAAACACAGCCCCGGCGATTATGCCAGCCTGCTGAATATATCCACCAAAGCGCTTAACCGCTTAAGCAAAACCCACTTTAAGCGTACGCTGACCAACCTTATTGCCGAACGGCTGATAATTGAAGCTAAAAGGGAATTATACCTTACCTCGAAATCCGTAAAAATGATAGCCTATGAATTAGGTTTTAGCGACGAGTTTTATTTCAGCCGTTTTTTTAAAACCAATGCCGAGGTGTCGCCCCAATTATACCGGTCGACCGTAGGTTTCGCAAAGGCAGAACTTGATAAATAATTCCGTCAATTAGTATAATAATTCCGCAAGGCCTTAATTTAACGGTGCCCCTCCCCTTGCATTTTCCGCCTTCTTAAGCAAAAACCTTGCGAAACACAGCGCTATGATCAACCCGATAATACCCTGCCCCAACACCGTAGCAGGTGCGCCGATATGCTGCGACACGGCGCCGATAAGCACACTGCCCAGTGGCATCATGCCAAATATCGCCATTAATAAAATGCTGATGGCCCGCCCCCGCATATGAGGCGCCGATTCAGATTGCACCACTATATTCGAGATGGTAAACTGCGCTACCGAGCCAAAGCCGGCCAGCATAGCAAAAAACATAGCCAGTGGAAAATCCTTTATTTGTGAAAAGCAGATAAGCCCTGCCCCCATCATAATAGTACTTATAAATAATATCTTTTTGAGATGGGCACCCGGCTTACGCGATGCCAGGAAGATAGTACCAATTACAGCGCCCACTCCCACAAAACTCGAAATATAACCAAAGGTGGAAGCGCCGCCTTTAAAAATCACTTTGGCAAATACCGGCAAAACAGTATTGTAAGGTAGAACCAACAAGCTGATCAGCGCCAGCATAATTATGACAAGGCCGATGCCTGGCGTTTTTTTTAAATAGGCAAAGCCTTCTGCAAATTCCTTGGTTACTTTCTTATCGTGCTTTTTTTGTTCATGCACCGGCAGCTTCATCAGCAGCAGCGAAACAATAACCCCACCAAAGCTTGCCGCATTTATCAGGAAACAAATACCCGCCCCAAACACGCTCAGTACAATACCCGATAATGCAGGGCCAAGTAACTGTGCCAGGCTTGCCGTAGCGGTAGTGAGCGATAAAGCGTTCGGCAGATCGGCCTGGTCGGCAACAACATCATGCACCAAAGCCTGCCGGGCAGGTACGTCAAAAGCGTTTATAACACCCAATATCACACTCAACACTAATATGGCCCATATCACGGTATGCCCGGTAATAACCAAAAGTGCCAGCAATACCGCCTGCACCATTGAAGTAAGCTGGGTTACTTTTATTACCTTATAACGGTCATAACGGTCGGCAGCCACGCCGCCGAAAACTGAAAATAGAAACGAGGGGAACTGTTCGGCAAATATGGTTACGCCCAGCAGGAAGGCCGAATGCGTAATGGCATAAACCACCCATATTACTGCTGTGCGCTGCATCCAGGTACCAAATTGCGATACCGCCCTGCCAATAAAGTAAAGTGTATAATTCCTGCTCCGGAAAGCCCTGAACACATTAAATTCGCTGACTTTCTTCATTAATAATCCTTCGGCAGCAAAACAACCAAAAATTCGCCGGACAAGCGAATTAAAGGAAAAAAACAATAAAATATTTACATTATTAAATGTAAATGTTGCCTATGAGAACGTGTTCGGAAGATTGATCTTACATATATGTGCAGGTGTCGCCCATGCCATAAAGCATTTGAATACATAAAAATTTATTGCATTAACTTATTGATAATTTGATATTTTCATGTAACTTTATTAACCCCGCTCCACCAAGTACCAGCTTATCAATTTTTCGCCTCATGAATTTTAAACACGTGATTATTCTGGTTGCATTAATGGGTTTAATGGCCAGTTGCAAAAAGGAAGGAAGTTCGAAAAAACCGACGCAGCCACAAGTCAAAAAAGACACTCTTTACTTTTTAAAGGAGATGGTAACCACTGAATTGCTAACATCATCACCTGTAACAAAAACTGAAAGCTTCGCTTACGATGTTTCGCACCGGTTAACTAAACATACCGTTGCTTACAAAAGCGCCTCACAGAATTTTACAGTAAGCTTTAAGATAAATTATGATGACATGGGCAAGATAACCGACGTTGTTAAAACCGGTACGCAATATTACCCATGGAATAAACTGACCTATTTCTATTCGGGCAATGTTATGACAACAGTTTATCATTATCCGGAATCGCCTGAGGATAGCGTTGTCACTACGCTAAATAGTAAAGGTTACGCAGAAAGGGTAGTAGGCAAACAGCAGCAGTATCAACTGATATATGATACTGACGGCAATATCACCCAACGGGGTTTATATAATAACTCAGATCCGTCGACACCTACTTTTGTTGACAATTTCAGGTATGATAAAAAGAACAGCCCGTTCAAGGCCCTGAAAAATAATTTATACGTTTTGTACCAGGCTTTTAATGATATTTACAGCCCTGTTAATAACAGGATAAGTGACAACAACCTGCAGCTTTATAGTTATACTTATAATAACGATGGATACCCCACACAAATGGTGGTTGTACAAAGCAGTGTAGCTGTTCGAAAAATTGATTACACCTATACGGTGGTCATACAAAATAAAAATTAAAAAACGCACACATATTAGCCATAAAAAAGCATATATCTTTATATTATGGAACGAGAAGATTCAATTTTGAATTGACCTTACAAGTTGCCTATATTTGATTATTATCCATCTAAATAAAAACCAATTATGAAAAAGTACCTGTTCTTAAGCACAATCCTTTTATCAATAAGCATGTTGTTTGCATTTAAAGCCGACGAACAACACTTTAAAGGCTATATCGAAGATTCTGTATGTGCGGCAAGCAAAACCCCAATGGCTATGGGCGACCGTGTTACATGCGCTAAAAAATGCATCAAGAAAGGCGCCGCCGCTGTTTTGGTAGTAGGTGATAAAGTTTATAAAATAGCCAACCAAAAAGCCGCTATAAAATATGCCGGCCAAAATGTGGTGGTTGATGGTACATTAACTGATGATACCATACAGGTGAGTAAGATTGCTTTGGATAAGTAAATACTTCGGCACCTAATTCTCATTGCGCATCATTCTTCCAACCTGGCGCGAGTATGCCGGGCTGGAATAGCGTGCAAAAGCTACTCATGTCTTTTTATAAAATAATGCTTTTTTAGCCGTTTTGCCCTCGCTGCATACTCGCGCCAGTTTGGAGTGTTCGTAGGAATTTTTGTAACTCCACAGTAACTGGCGCGAGTATGTCGGGCTGGATAGCGGACAAAGGCTACTCGTGCCTTCTTATAAAATAATGCTACTCCGTAACTGGCGCGAGTATGTCGGGCTGGAATAGCGGGCAAAGGCTACTCGTGACTTTTTATATAATAATGCTATTTTAGCTGTAATGAGCATTAAATATAAATTCAGGAACCAGGAGCAACTCTATTTTGTA